>JAABUX010000791.1_pt1 | contig 51397 bp, 40 predicted proteins | sample 5561851 | NCBI WGS metagenome assembly JAABUX01 (sample SAMN10711883, study PRJNA513361) | rock metagenome | isolation source: Antarctica rocks | place: Antarctica: Victoria Land, Richard Nunatak red sandstone | collected 2016-01-03 | reverse complement strand
GGCGGGGGCTGCGGGGGCGGGCGGTTCGGCGTTGGTGGGATCTTTCTTCTTTTTGAGGACGATGGGGCCGTTGTCGGTCTGAGGGCCGGCCTGGTCGTCTGGCTGCTGGGCGGGGGGCTGCTGGGCGGGCTTTTGCTGGGGCTGCTGGGCGGGGGGCGGGGCTTCCTGGGAGATGGCGGAGGCGCCGAGCGGGAGGAGGAGGGCGGCGGCGAGGAGGCGGACGAGCTGGCGGGCGATGGGGGCGGGGCGAGGCATCATGTGTGACTTTACTCCGGGGGCGGAGGCGGTTTGTTGGTGACTGCTGCCCGTCGCCTTGTGTGCGCGCTGGTGACCGAAGCGAGTAGCCGGTAGTCTTCTAGTTTATGGACTCGAAGGCATGGGGACGGGCGCGCTGGGGCCGAGCTGGCCGGCTACTGGTTTGGACGTTGATGGGGGGGATTTTGGTGCAGGGGCGGGTGTGGGCTCAGGCTGGTGGCGGGGCTGTGGCGGCTGGGGAGACGCGGATGTTTCCGCTGGCGGAGGTGCACCGGGGGTTGAAGGGGGTGGCGTACACGGTGTTTGAGGGGGTGACGCCGGAGACGATGGAGGTGGAGATCCTGGGGGTGCTCAAGGATGCTCTTGGGCCGGGGAGGGACATGATTCTGGCTCGGCTGCACGGGGTGAAGCCGGAGTTTACGGGGGTGGTGGCGGGGATGAGCGGGAGTCCGGTGTATGTGGACGGGCGGCTGCTGGGGGCGTTGAGCTACCGGATCGGGCAGTTCTCGAAGGAGCCGATCGCGGGGATTACGCCGATCGAGCAGATGCTGGAGGTTCGGGATGGGGTGGCGCAGCCGGCGGGGCCGCGGGTGAAGGTGGCGGCGGGTGGAGGAGGGGCGGAGGGGGAGATGCAGGCGATGGAGACGCCGGTGGTGTTGGGGGGGTTCAGCCAGGAGGCGGTGGAGCGGTTTGGGGACCGGTTTCGGGCGATGGGGATGACGCCGGTGGCGGGGATGGGTGGGATGGATGGGACGGTGCGGCAGCCGGAGCCGCTGGTTCCAGGGAGTGCGGTGAGCGCGGTGCTGGTGGAGGGGGATCTTTCGATTACGGGGACGTGCACGGTGACGTATGTGGATGCGCAGCGGCTGCTGGCGTGCGGGCACCCGATTACGCAATCGGGACTGGTGGACATGCCAATGACGAAGGCGGAGGTGCTGGCAACGCTGCCGAGTCCGCTGAATGCGTTCAAGATTGTGAATGCGACGGAGGAGGTAGGGGCGTTTACGGAGGACCGGGCATCGGCGATTCTGGGGAAGTTTGGGGTGCGGGCGCGGATGATTCCGGTGGAGGTGGAGGTGGGGACAGGCGGAGGTGCAACGGCGAGGACGTTTCATCTGCGAGTGGTGGACAACCGGGATCTGACGCCGCAGGCGATGTTGGTATCGGTGTACCAGACGATGCAGCAGACGAATGCGGCGGCGGCGGAGACGAGCTGGAGGTTGACGGGGGAGATCGGGGTATCGGAGAGAGCGGCGAATGGGGAGGCGGGGAGGGCGATGCCGCCGGTGCGAATGGACGGGATGATGGCGCCGACGGAGTTCAACTCGGGTGCGATCAGCGCGGCGCTGCTGGTGGGGGATCGGTTTACGCGGGTGTATGCGAACAGTCTCGAGCAGCCGGTGGTGACGGGTGTGCGGTTGAAGCTCGAGGCGATCGGGGAAAGGCGGGTGGCGGTGCTGGAGTCGGCGCGGCTGAGCCGGACGGAGGCGCGGGCGGGAGAGACGGTGGAGGTGGAGGCGGTGGTGCGAGGGTATGCGGAGACGCCGCGGACGATACGGATGGAGGTGAAGGTGCCGGCATCGGCGATGCCGGGGGCGATGCGGGTGCTGGTGAGCGATGGAGCTACGGTGGATCGGCTGTTGTCGCCGGCGGGTGCGGTCTCGCACGCTGTGACGCTGCCGGATGCGGTAGCGGAAGCGGACCGGCTGCATCGGAATGACCGGGTGTATGTGACGCTGCTGGACCGGACGGCGCAGGCGGTTCTGGATGCGGCGGCGCTGCCGGCGGTGCCGCTCTCGATGGCGAATGTGCTGGAGCCGTTGAAGGACGCGCAGCGGCTGCGGTTGTCGAGCGAGAGTGTGGAAGAGGCGGCTTCGGCGGATGTTGGCGATGCGTTGAGTGGGTCGCAGGTGCTGACGTTGACGGTGCGGTAGTGGGGTTTGTAGGTGCCAGTTTTTGAGTTGTGAGTTGTGAGTTTTGAGTTTCGGTGGGGTACCCGGGGTTGATGTAGCATCTGTGAGGTGCGGGCGAGGCCTGTTAAAGGAAGGGTGCATGAGTGAGATTCACGGGTTGGCGGTGCATGCGGCGGGGGCACAGTTGCTGGCGTATAAGTACGATCCGGGCGAGTTGAAGGGGGATGAGGTTGAGGTGAAGATCTCGCACTGCGGTGTATGCCACAGTGACGTCCACCTGATCGACAACGATTGGGGGATAAGCAAGTATCCGTTTATTCCGGGGCACGAGATTGTGGGGACGGTGACGGCGGTGGGCGGCCTGGTGCGGGATCGCAAGGCCGGTGAGCGGGTGGGTATTGGATGGCAGGCGGACAGCTGCGGGATCTGTGAATGGTGCCGGAGGGGCGAGGAACATCTGTGCGCGAAGTCGCAGCCGACGTGCATTGGGCGGAATGGCGGATACGCGGAACGGATCCGGGTGAATGCGCGGTTTGCTATCCCGGTGCCGGAGGGTTTGGAGAGTGAGAATGTAGCGCCGCTGCTGTGCGGGGGGATCACGGTGTACAGTCCGCTGCGGAACCATGGAGTACGTCCGAGCTCGCGCGTGGGGGTGATCGGGATTGGCGGTCTGGGGCACATGGGGCTGCAGTTTGCGCAGGCGTTTGGGGCGGAGGTGACGGCGTTTTCGACTTCAAAGGAGAAGGAGAAGGAGGCGCGGCAGATGGGGGCGCACAAATTTGTGAATACGCGGGATACGGGGGCGCTGAAGAAGGTGGCCGGATGCTTTGATTTCATCCTGAGCACGGTGAGCGCGGACCAGGACTGGCCGGGGTATGTGCAGGCGCTGCGGCCAAAGGGGATGCTGTGCGTGGTGGGGGCATCGCCGACGCCGATCCAGGTGTCTGCCATGTCGTTGATCGGTGGGCAGAAGGCGATCTCGGGGTCTCCTTCGGGGAGCCCGGCTGATTTGGCGGAGATGCTGGATGTGGCCGCGCGGCATGGGGTGAAGGCAGTTACGGAGCGGTTTGCGATGGCGAAGGCGAACGATGCGATTGCGAAGGTGAAGAAGAATCAGGTGCGATACCGGGCGGTGCTGGCGAACTGAACTACTTGCACACAGATTTAACACTGATTTACACGGTTGCACGGATCAGAGACGGGTGGGTGAGTGGTGCTGGGGTCGTGTGAAGAAGCGGAGGAGCGCATGCGGATGCGATGGCTGACGGCGGTGTTCGCGGTGTGTGGCCTGGGGTGGGTTGGCGGGAGTGTTTTGGATGCGCAGGAGAGGCCGGAGCCGACGGGTGCGGTGACGGGCAAGGTGTTGTGCACGGATACGAACGATCCGGCGCGGATGGCGAAGGTACAGCTGGAGAAGGTGAAGACGACGAGCGGGGAAAAGAAGCTCGCGCGAGACGAGGCTAACTCGGCGGAGCGGGTGACGATCGAGACGGACCTGAATGGGGAGTTTGCGTTTCCGAAGGTGCCGCCCGGGGACTATTACGTGAATGTCGCGATGGCGGGATATCTTTCGACGCGAGCGATGTTTACGGAGAAGGAGATGGCGGATCCCTCGCCGGAGATGCGGCAGATCATTGTGCGGGCACTGCACCGGGTGACGGTGGAGGCGGGACATGCGGAGCGGGTGCAGGTGGCCTTGGAGCGCGGCGGTGCGGTGAGCGGGACGGTGCTGTTCGATGACGGGAGCCCGGCTGCCGGTTTGGCGGTGAAGATCCTGAAGCAGCAGGCTGGGGGCAAGTGGGAGGAGGTGAAGCTGCCGGTTGGGATGATGTACCTCGGTCGCCAGACGGATGATCGGGGGCAGTTTCGTATTGCGGCGCTGCCGGCGGATACGTACATGATTGAAGTGGACATGGGGTTGAGGGATGAGAAGCGGACATCGACGTCATCCTCGAGTGGGCCGGGGGCGGAGGCGCACACGATGGAGTTCGTGATGAGTACGTACCGGTTTTCGCTGCCGTTTTATGGTCGCGGGGCTCCGCGGCAGAGCGAGGCGGGGAGCTTTTCGCTAGGCGCGGGGCAGGAGCGCACGGGGGAGGACGTGATGATTCCGCTGGCGAAGCTGCACCGGGTGACGGGCATTGTGGTGGCGAAGCGGGATGGACATAAGGTGAGTGCGGCCAAGGTGGTGCTGGCGTATCGCGATGATGGGAAGCAGGTGGCGACAGCGGACGTTTCGCGGGAGGACGGAGAGTTCCGGTTCGAGTTTGTGCCGGAGGGCGATTACGTGCTGAAGACGGAGAATGCGCGCGACGCTAGCTGGAATACGGTGAAGAGTGCGCCGGGGGTGTTTCCGCCGACGCTTGAGGTGGAGCGTCTGCTGACCGCGTATGGCGATGCGGAGGCTCCGCTGCTGTTGCGGGGGGATGTTTCAGATGTGCTGGTGCAGGTGCCGGAGAAGACTGCGGGTGCGGCGAAGACGGCGAACTCGGATGGGCTGGCGCGGTAGCGTTGACGCTGGAAGTTAGACTTTGGGGATGAGGATTGTTTGGCGGGTTGTGGCGGTGGGGTTGGCGTGGGGTTTGGCGGTGGGCTGCGGATGGGCGCAGGGGACGAAGTTGTGGAGCGTGGGGCGGTACGACGAGATGCAGCGGGGGACGGCGGAGGGGGTGGCGATCCGGAGCGATGGGCGGCTGGAGCCCGGGCCGGCAGCGTCGGTGCTATATGCGGCGGGGGCGAGCTATGTCTGGTCGGTGGCGGTGGGCGCGGACGGGGCGGCGTATGTGGGTGTGGGCGGAAGCACGGGGGGGTCGGCGGCGGTGATGCGCGTGGGTGCGGATGGGAGGGTGGAGAAGGTGTTTGAGGGGAAGGAGTTGGGGGTGCAGGCGGTGCGTGTGTTGCCGGATGGAAGCGTGCTGGCGGTGACGAATCCGGACGGGAAGGTGTACCGGGTGGGCAAGGGAGGAGCGAAGGCGGAGGTGGTGTTCGATCCGTTGGTGACGGCGGAGAAGCCGCGGTATCTGTGGGATTTGGCGGTGAGTAAGGACGGGTTAGTGTATGTGGCGGCGGGGGCTCCGGCAGTGGTGTACCGGGTCGGGGCGGGTCCGGGCGCAAAGGCGGAGGTGCTGTTTCGGACGGCGGATCAGCATATTCGGTGTTTGGCGATGGCGGGGGATGGGACGCTGTGGGCGGGGTCGGACGGGGCTGGGGTGATTTACAAGGTCTCAACGACTGCGGCGGGGGCGAAGCCGTTTGCAGCGTATGCGGCGGGGCGCAAGGAGATTACGTCGCTGGCGTTGGGGGCGGGGGGCGAGGTGTATGCGGCGGCGGTGGGGGCGAAGGGCGGGAGCACGCTGCCACCGCTGCCGGTGACGGGAAATGTAGGTGTGACGGTTACATTTTTGCAGCCGGGGTCGGCTACAGCGGCAAGTGCGAATGGGGTGGTGCCGGATGGGTCGGAGATTGACCGGATTGCGGCGGATGGGACGCCGTCGAGACTGCTGACGTTGCGGGAGGATGTTGTGTATGCCTTAGCGGTGCGTGGGGGAGAGGTGCTGGCGGCGTCGGGGAACAAGGGGCGGGTGTACCGGGTCGATCCGCGGGTGCCGGGGCAGTTTACGGAGGTGGCGCGGATGGAGGCTTCGCAGGCTACGGCGTTTGCAGCGACGAAGGATGGGCTGCTGGTGGGGACGAGCAATGGTGGCAAGGTGATGCGGATTGGGGATGCTCCGGCGGCGGTGAGCACGTATACGAGTGAGGTGTTTGACGCTGGGCAGATTGCGCGATGGGGGCGGGTGGAGGTGCAGTATCAGGCGATGGGCGGGAGTGCTCCGTTTGAGATTTCCGTAAGGACGGGGAATGTGCCGAGCTCGGTGGAGGGGTGGAGCGACTGGGTGAGGGTGAAGGCGAATGAGGGGATGGCGGGTGTTCCGCTGGGACGGTATGCGCAGTGGAGGGCGGAGCTGCGGGCGGGGGCGGATGTGGATGGCGTGGGGTTGAATTATCTGCCGAAGAATGTGCCGCCGGTGGTGGATGAGGTGGTGGTGGCTCCGGGGGCGCGAGTGGCGGCGACGCCGACATCGACGGTGGCGCCGACGGTGCAGGTGGTGTTTCCGGCGGCGACGGGGGTGGCGCAAGCGATCAGCTTCGCGCAGGATGCAGGGACGACACCGCTGACGGCGCAAAAGGATAAGAATGCGGTGACGGTGCGGTGGGCGGCGCATGACGACAATGGCGACGACCTGATGTTTGCGGTGTGGTATCGGGGTGCAAATGAGGCAAACTGGCGGCTGCTGAAGGACAAGATTTCGGAGCGGTTTTTGAGCTTTGATTCTTCGCTGCTGCCGGATGGGAGCTATGTGGCGAAGGTGGTGGCGAGCGATGCTCCGGTGCATGTGGATGCGGAGGCGTTGACGGGTGAGCGGGTGAGTGCGGGGTTTACAGTGGATACGACGCCGCCGGTGCCGGGGGTGCTGATGGCTCGGATGGAGGCGGGTTCACCAGCCAAGGTGCATGTGACGTTGGAGGCTCGAGATGCGACCTCGCCGATTGCGCATGCGGAGTATTCGGTGGATGCGGGAGCGTGGCAGTATGTGGAGCCGGTGGGTGGGTTGTCGGACTCGCTGATGGAGCGGTACGACTTTGTGGCTGCGGTGCCGGTGGTCTCAGGCGAGGCTGCGGGTGGGGTGGTGAAGCCGGCGGAGCATGTGATTGCGGTGCGGGTGTATGACCGGTTTGAGAATATGGCGAGTGTGAAGGCTGTGGTGCGGTGATACTGCTTACGCTCTTCGGGATTCCAGAGATGCGACTCCTTCGCGGATTGGGGAGGTCTCGCGAAGAACTTCGTTCTGGAGTAGAAGTCGCTGCGACTGAAATTCGCTTCGCATTTCAGCGCGGAAGGCATTTAGCTCAGCCCGGAAGACTTCGATCTGAGCATTGACTGACTTTTCCGAGAGCTCAACCTGCTTCTGAAGACCATCCATCTTGACACCGAGCGACTTCAGATCCGGAGCGATGACGTCCTGGAGGAGTTGACGAAGCTCGGCAATGATGTTGTCTGCCATGACGCAATAGTACGCTAAGGATTGTGCGATTTGAGTTGTTCATAGCGGCGCGGTATCTGCGGGCGAAGCGGCGGCAGGCCGTGGTGGGGGTGATCACGGCGATCTCGGTGGTGGGGGTGGCGGCGGGGGTGGCTTCGCTGATTATTGCGCTGGCGATTACGAACGGGATGCGGCGGGATTTGCAGGAGCGGCTGCTAGGATCGACCGCGCATGTGCAGCTGATGCGGGTAGCGGCGGATGGGATACGGGACTGGCGGCCGCTGCTAGAGCGGTTGAGGCGTGTGCCGGGGGTGACGGCGGCGGCTCCGGGCTTGTATGGGCAGGTGCTGATCTCGCGGGGGGCGCGGAGTGGGGGAGCGCTGGTGGAGGGTGTGATTCCGGCGGATGAGCGGAGGGTGGGGGATCTGCTGGGGTCGATCAGGGTGGGAAGTGCGGCGGAGTTGGAGCCGGTTGGTTTGGGTGGGGCCTCGGGAGTTGGTGGTGGCATGGACCCCACCCTTTCGCAAAAGGCGCGAGAGGGTGGGGCACCCGGTTTCGGTGGGGCACCCGGTTTCGGTGGGGCACTCGGGGTTGGTGGCGAGTCAGAAGATGGCGACCCGGGCGGTTTACATCCCACCCATCACGGTGGAGCTGTGATGGATGGGGCACCCGGGCGTTTGCCGGGCAGACAAGGAGAAGCTCCGGTTGCGGAGGCGGTGCCGCCTATTGTGATTGGGAAGGATCTGGCGGAGACGATTGGGGCGGGGGTGGGGGATGCGGTGCTGGTGACGAGTCCGCAGGGGGAGCTGACGCCCTTGGGGCTGGTGCCGCGGTACCAGCGGTTTCGCGTGGTGGGGGTGTTTGCTTCGGGGTTTTACCAGTACGACTTGAGCTATGGATTTATGCGGCTGCGGGATGCGCAGCGGCTGTTTTCGGAGCCGGACCTGATCTCGGTGATCTCATTCAAGGTGAAGGATCTTTATCGGGCGCGGGAGGTGGGGGCGGCGATCGAGCGTGCCGCTGGGAAGGGATTCCAGACGACGAACTGGATGGAGCAGAATCGGGAGCTGTTTCGGGCATTGAAGCTGGAGCAGATTGTAACTTTTATTGTTCTGGCGCTGATTGTGTGTGTGGCGGCCTTAAATATACTGATTGCGCTGACAATGATGGTGATGGAGAAGACGCGAGATATTGCGGTGCTGATGAGCTTTGGGGTGACGGCGGCGCAGGTCAGGCGGGTGTTTCTGATGCAGGGATTGCTGATCAGCGTGATTGGAACGGTGCTGGGTTTGGTGGTGGGATACGGGGTGAGCTGGGCTGGTGGGCATTACCGGTTCATCCGGCTGGACGCGGCGGTGTACTCGATCGACTACCTGCCGTTTGCGGCGCGGTGGTGGGATGGGGTGGTGGTGGCGGCGGTGTCGCTGGGCGTGAGTCTGATAGCGACGCTGTATCCTTCGGGAGCGGCGGCGAGGGTGCTGCCGGCGGAGGCTTTGCGATATGAGTGAGAGGCGTTGACTGCAGCGTTATGATGTAAGTAGGTGTGTGCGTGGATGAATGTGATGAAGATAGCCGGAAGGTGCTGCAAGATTCTATTGCGCCGGAGTTACGGGCGATTTCCGTGCGGCTCGATGCTTTGGAGAAGAAGGTGGATGAGAATGAGCGACGCGCCGAGAGGCGTCACGATGGTGTCTTGTCTGCTATTCGTCCGATCATAGACTGGAGCTCTGTCCAACAGCGTCTGGCTCGGCTTGCATCGGAAGAAAGTGCCCACCAATAATCTTGGTGGAATGGCGCGATGGGGATGGGGCGGCACGGACTCCTAGAGACTCGGGAGCGACTACTGGGCGAGAAGTGATGGCGGGTGAGTTGGTGCTTCGGGCGGAGGGGTTGACGAAGCGATATCGAGCGGTTTCGCGGGATGCGCGCGGTGGGCGGGGGGAGCTGGAGTTGTTTCGGGGGCTTGATCTCGAAGTGCGGGCGGGGGAGATGGTGGCGGTGGTGGGGGAGAGTGGCGCGGGCAAGAGCTCGCTGCTGCATCTGCTGGCGGCGCTGGACCGACCGACGAGCGGGGAGGTTTGGTGCGGCGGTCAGAAGCTAAGCGGGATGAGTGCGGTAGAAGCTTCGCGGTTTCGGAATTGGGATGTGGGGTATGTATGGCAGTTTCATTATCTGCTGCCGGAGTTTACGGCGTTGGAGAATGTGGCGATGCCGCTGCTGGCTCGTGGGGAGAAGAAGGCGAATGCGATGGCGAAGGCGCGAGTCTGGCTGGGTGAGGTGGGGCTGGCGGAGCGGTGGGAGCACCAGTCGGGCGAGTTGAGCGGGGGGGAGCAGCAGCGGGTGAGCCTGGCGCGGGCACTGGTGACGGAGCCGAAGGTGCTGCTGGCGGATGAGCCTACGGGGGATCTGGATGAGCGCACGGCGGAGGCGGTGTTTGGGTTGATCCAGCGGCTGCATGGGGCGCACGGGCTGGCCAGTGTTCTGGTGACGCACAGCATGGAGTTTGCGCGGAGGTGCGACCGGGTGCTGCGGCTGCGGGAGGGCCGGCTGGTGGAGATTTGAGGGTTGGAGCCAGGGGTTGGCGTTTGAGGCGCCAATCTTTCCGAAAGGCCGTGCGCGGCCCTGCTGTGAGCCGCGTTGATCGAGAGCGTATAGACGAGGGGCTTAGGTGTCCTTGCGGTAGAGGAGCTCACGCATGGCTTTCCGCCTGGCCTCGTTTGCTTCGCTTTCGCTTTTGCGTTCGTCGGCGTCCCTGGTGCGTTTCGCGACGGGGTCAGAGGCCTCGGGGGCGCTGCACTCCGGGCAGCGATTGCTGAAGCCGGGTTTGTCCGGCTTCAGCTCGAACTCTTCGGAGCACACGACGCAGATTTTAATTGGGAAGGGCATGCAAGTTCGATGATATTGGAAGCCGATGCTGCAGCTCGGTGGCTCTTTGCGGGTGGCGTTGACCTGGAGTATTCGTTGCAGATGATCGTGTAACAGGGAGGCTGTGTTTGGGTAAACATTGGATTTCAGCGCCGCCGGGGGTTTCGCCGCCTGAGAAATCTTAGCGTAGGGCCGGGCAACGTCTACCCAGGCAAACTCGTCCAGCACACGTATAGGAGAAAAATTATGCTTCGCGTCTTCCGTCACCTCCGTTTCATTGTTGTTGTATGCAGCCTTTTGACGAGCGCTGCCATTGCCCAGAGTGGGCAGCAGGCGGACCCCGAGAAGGGCGATAACGCAGGGACCTACTCGCAGCAGGACATGCTGAAGATTGCGAAGGAGGTGCAGCATCGGTTGCGGAGCCTGACGAATTACAGTGTGTTCGACTCGCTGAGCTTTGGCGTTCGCGGACGGACGGTGGTTCTGGAGGGGTATGCTTCACGACCAATTCTGAAGTCCGATGCCGAGAGTGCGGTGAAGTCAATTCCGGGGATCGAGAGCGTCGAGAATCAGATTAAGGTGCTGCCCAACTCTCCGATGGATGATCGCATTCGGGCGGCGGTGTATCGCCGTATCTATTCACAGCCGGCTTTGCGGAAGTACACGGGGAGTCCGGTTGGGTTTGGACGCTTTCCGTCAGTGGCACGGGCGGCTGGCGGCATTACGCAGGATCCGCCGCTTGGCTTCAACGCCATTCACATCATTGTCGACAGCGGGCATGTGACGCTGACGGGGGTAGTGGACAGCGAGAGCGATGCGACAATCGCAAATATGCAGACCAACTTGACGCCGGGGGTGTTCTCGGTGGATAACGCGTTGCAGATTGCGGGGCGACCGGCGAAGGTGACAGCGACGGCGAAGTGATATCGCTTGGGCGACGGGAGGGAATGGCTAGAGAAAGCGTTTTTGGTTAGCGCCTGAAGCGAACGGAGGGAGGTAAGAGCAAAGGCCAATACAGGGGTCCTTCGGTGCGCTCAGAATGGCGGCGGGAGACATAGGCAAGTGCCAGCACACTGCCGTTTACCGCTTGCCGCCGAGGATGGAGCCGAGGACGCCTCGGACGATCTGGCGGCTGATGGCGGCGCCGGTGGAGCGGGCGGCGGACTTCATCATGACTTCGGCGAGGCCCTCGTGGTGGCCACCGCGGGGGCCGGTGGAGCCGGCGATGAGGGTGGTGAGGCCGCCGAGGATGGTGGTGGCGACGGAGGCTCCTGGCTGCGTGTTGGCAGGTGGCGGGAAGGGGTTCTGGGCTCCGCCGGTGGGCGGCTGAGGGGTGGGGCTTCCCTGGCCTGCCTGGATGGAGGGTGCGGTGTTGGGCTGGGCCTGATCGGTGGGTGGGATCCAGGGTTGGGGTGGGGTCCAGGTGGGATTGGTGGTGGCGGATGGGGTGGGGGAGGCGGCGGCGCGGTTTTTGATGCGTTCGTAGGCGCTTTCTCGGTCGATGGGGGTGTCGTAGACGCCGGCGACTAGGGAGGTCTGCATGAGGGTCTGGCGCTGATCGGGGGTGATGGGACCGATCTGGCCGTGCGGGGGGTAGATAAGGGCGCGCTCCACGATGCCGGGAGTGCCTTTTTCGTCGAGGAAGCTGACGAGGGCTTCGCCGACCTCGAGCTCGGTGATGCATTTGGCGGTGTCGAGGTTAGGGTTGGGGCGGAAGGTGTCGGCGGCGGACTTGACCGCCTTCTGGTCGCGCGGGGTAAAGGCACGGAGGGCGTGCTGGACGCGGTTGCCGAGCTGGCCGAGAACGGTGTCGGGGATGTCGGTGGGGTTCTGGGTGACGAAGTAGACGCCGACGGCTTTAGAGCGGATGAGGCGGATCACCTGCTCGATGCGGGATTTGAGGACGGCGGTTTGGTTGGTGAAGAGGAGGTGGGCCTCGTCGAAGAAGAAGACGAGCTTGGGTTTATCGAGGTCGCCGGCCTCGGGGAGGTGCTCGAAGAGCTCGGAGAGGAGCCAAAGGAGGAAGGTGGCGTAGAGCTGGGGGGACTGCATGAGGCGGTCGGCGGCGAGGAGGTTGACGATGCCGCGGCCGGTGGCGGGGTCGGTCTGGAGGAGGTCGGCGATGTCGAGGGCGGGCTCGCCGAAGAAGAGTTCGCCACCCTGGCCGGAGAGTTGGACGAGGCCGCGCTGGACGGCGCCAATGGAGGCGGCGGAGATGTTGCCGTACTCCTTCTGAAAGGTGGAGGCGTTTTCGCCGACGTACTGGAGGGTGGCCTGGAGGTCTTTAAGGTCGAGGAGCAGGAGGCCGTTGTCGTCGGCGATTTTGAAGATAAGGGTGAGGACGCCGGACTGGATGTCGTTGAGGTTGAGGATGCGGGAGAGCAGGAGTGGGCCCATCTCGGAGACGGTGGCGCGGATGGGATGGCCTTGCTGGCCGAAGACGTCCCAGAGGGTGACGGGGGTGGGTTCGAGCTGGAAGCCGGAGAGATTGAGGCGCTGGAGGCGGGCGTTGAATTTGGGGCTGGCGGCGCCGGGCTGGGAGATGCCGGAGAGGTCGCCTTTGACGTCGGCGGCGAAGACGGGGACGCCGATGCGGGAGAAGGCTTCGGCCATGACCTGGAGGGTGACGGTTTTGCCGGTGCCGGTAGCTCCGGCGACGAGGCCGTGGCGGTTGGCCATGCCGGGGAGGAGGGCCAGGGGATCGGAGGGAGCGGACTCGGAGAGGGCGACGAGGAGAGGTTCGGACATGGGTGGGCTCCGGGCGGCCAGGGTTGCCGGTAACGTACCAATGTACCGCGAGGTTTCCTGTTTTGGACCCGGCTACAACTTTAGGGACAGTATTTGCACAGAGATGCAGGGGCTGCGGAGATACCTCGAAGGCATAATGCTGGCAGCGCTTTCTCTGTATGTTCACGGGGGAATACACTGGATGTAGTGGATGGGTTGTCTCCGGCGACGGGGTGCAGCCTGAGTGTCCACCGCGAGCGGTCAACGCGGAGGGATGGGCAAGGTGACCAACGGAGTCGTCCCGGTCGAGAGGCTGGGGTGACGGCCAGTTCGAAGGGGGAACATGTTCGAACGCTATACGGAGAAGGCGCGGCGCGTGATTTTCTTTGCGCGTTACGAGGCGAGTCAGTTTGGGTCGCCTTATATCGAGACGGAGCACCTGCTGCTGGGACTATTGCGTGAGGACAAGGCGCTGACGAATCGCTTCTTGCGATCGCACGCGTCGGTGGAGTCGATACGGAAGCAGATTGAGCAGCACACGACGATTCGGGAGAAGGTGTCGACTTCGGTTGATCTGCCGCTGTCGAATGAGTGCAAGCGCGTGCTGGCGTATGCGGCGGAAGAGGCGGAGCGGCTTTCGCATAAACATATTGGAACGGAACATCTGCTGCTGGGATTGCTGCGCGAGGAGAAGTGCTTTGCGGCGGAGATCCTGACCGAGCGGGGGCTGCGGCTGCCGGCGATCCGCGAGGAGCTGCAGCGGACCACGCAGGAGAAGGCTCCGGCGGCGGGCAAGCAGGCGAGCGGAGGCAGGCAGGAGCAGAGCATGCTGGCGGAGTTTTCGCGCGATCTGACACAGTCGGCGATGGATCAGCAGCTGGATCCGCTGGTTGGGCGGGATACGGAGGTGGATCGTGTGATCCAGATTCTATGCCGCCGGACGAAAAATAACCCCGTCCTCATCGGTGAACCTGGGGTTGGAAAGACGGCGATCGTCGAGGGTCTGGCGCAGAAGATCGCGGACGGCGAGGTGCCAAGCTTTTTGGCGGACAAGCGCGTGCTGGCGCTTGATCTTTCTCTGATTGTGGCGGGAACGAAGTATCGCGGGCAGTTTGAGGAGCGGCTGAAGACGATCATGAAGGAGCTGATGGAGAATCAGAACTCAATCGTGTTCATTGATGAGCTCCATACGCTGGTGGGCGCTGGGTCTGCCGAGGGTTCGCTCGATGCAGCGAACATCCTGAAGCCGGCGCTGTCCCGCGGCGAGATCCAGTGCATTGGAGCGACGACGCCGGCTGAGTATCGGAAGTCGATCGAGAAGGACCGGTCGCTCGAGCGGCGCTTCCAGTCGGTCAAAGTTCCACCTCCGAACGAGGAGGATGCGATCAGGATCATCATGGGGATCAAGGACAAGTACGAGAAGTTCCATGCCGTGAGCTACACGGACGAGGCGATCAATTTTTCTGTGTCGCACTCGAGCCGGTATATTCCGGACCGGTTTCTGCCGGATAAGGCGATCGATCTGATCGACGAGGCCGGTGCGCGGGTGAAGCTGCGGCAGACTTCCCTTCCCGAGGAGTTGACGGAGGTTCAGAAGCGGATCAAGTTCATCGTGCACCGCATGGAGAACGCGATTGCGAATCATGAGTTCGAGAAGGCACGGTTTTACTCGGACGAGGAGCGAAAGGAGCGGGAGAATCTGCGGGCGCTTCGTGACAAGTACCACCTGGACGACTCGTCGGCGGGCATTGTGACGCGGGAGGATATTGAAGATGTCGTGAGCCGCTGGACCGGTGTGCCAATTACTTCGCTGAAGGAGGAGGAGACGGCGCGTCTGCTGCGAGTGGAGGAGGAGCTGCACAAGCGGGTGATCTCGCAGGAGAAGGCGATCTCGGCGCTGGCGCGGGCGATACGCCGGTCTCGTGCTGGGTTGAAGAATCCTGCGCGGCCGATCGGTAGCTTCCTGTTTCTGGGGCCGACGGGCGTTGGAAAGACGGAGATGGCTCGGACTCTGGCGCAGTTCCTATTTGGTTCGGAGAAGTCGCTGATCCGGTTCGACATGTCGGAGTTCATGGAGAAGCATTCTGTGAGCAAGCTGATTGGATCGCCTCCGGGATACGTGGGCTACGAGGAGGGCGGGCAGCTGACCGAGAGGGTCAAGCGGTCGCCGTACTCGGTGGTTCTGCTGGATGAGGTCGAGAAGGCGCATCCGGATGTGTTCAACCTCCTGCTGCAGGTGTTTGAAGACGGACAGTTGACGGATGGCCTCGGCAATACGGTCGACTTCAAGAACACGATCCTGATCATGACGTCGAACATCGGGGCGAAGCACCTGATGAAGCGCGAGGGGCTGGGCTTTCAGTCGCGCGTAGAGGATGTGGTGCTCGACAAGATGGAGGAACTGGTGAAGGGCGAGGTGAAGCGGACCTTCAACCCCGAGTTCATCAATCGTCTGGACGAGATGATCATCTTCACGGCGCTGTCGGATACGGACCTGATGCAGATTCTGGAGCTTCTGGTGCAGCAGCTGAATGTGAACCTGGTGCATAAGGCGATCACCATCAGCGTGAACGACGATGCGAAGAAGTGGATTCTGGAGAAGACGGTTGTGGACCGGAGCTATGGCGCGCGGCCTTTACGCAGGGCGCTGCAGCGTTTCGTCGAGGATCCGTTGTCGGAGGCGTTGATCGCTGGCGGGATTCAGCAGCGGCCGGCGTTTCTGGAGGTGTACCTAGACAATAACCAGCTGTTCTACCGACCACTCTCGTCGGATGGCGAGGAGAAGGTGGGCGGGCTGGCGTTGAGCGTTGTCTAGCGAGTGATGAACGGGGTGTCTCGGCCATTGGGCCTGGAGCACCCCTTTCATTTTTGCGTGGAGCCGGGCAATCCGACATCTGGTGAGTGGTTGAACTGGTGGTCGCCGCATGGTCCTCGCGTACGAGGGCTAGGCGTTGAGACCAGCTAACTCCCGAGCACGGACGAAGACCCGGGCGAACATTTCGCGGTTGAGTCGACCGGTGTTGGTGTTGCGCAGAGAGGGGTGGTAGCTGGCGAGCAGATGAATGCTGTGAGGAAGGGCGTACTCGGCTGCGTGGGCAAAGCGATAGGCGGAGCGGGTGCGGATGGTTCCTGTGTGTAGGAGATATGCGAGGTAGCCGTCAAAGGCGATCTTGCCCAGGCAGACGATGACGCGGACGCGAGGCAGAGCGGCGAGCTCGTGGGCGAGGTGTTCGCGGCAGTTGCGGATCTCTTCGGGAAGCGGTTTGTCTCCGGGCGGAGCGCAGCGGACGACGGAGGCGATCCAGGCGTCGCGCAGGTTGAGGCCGTCTTCGCGGTCGATCGCGCGGGGTTTGCTGGCAAGGTCGAGCTCGTGGAGGACAGGGTACATGAAGTCGCCCGAGCCGTCTCCGGTAAATGGGCGACCGGTGCGATTGGCGCCGTGTGCTCCGGGGGCAAGACCGAGCAGGAAGATGCGGGCGCGTGGATCTCCGAAGCCGGGTACGGGGCGCGACCAGTAGGTTTGGTCGATGTAGGCACGACGGCGGTTTTGGCCGATAGCAGTGCAGAAGGCGCGAAGGCGCGGGCAGCGCTCGCACAGGATGATTCCCTGCTCCACCTGCTGCAGTTGAACCAGCTTGGCGTTGGATTGCACGAAGATTGATGGTACATCGGCGCGGGCACGCTGGCCGAGGTGCGTGGTCCTGTGGGCTCCGCGTAGAATGCATTACTGGGACCTTGCTGGTGTCCGGGGGACGATTTGGAAGATCCGCGGCTGAGCCGGATGTACGCGTCCATGATGGCGCGCGGGATGGGGGGGCTCTGGGAGAGATTTGGGCGGTGGCTCTCGGCGAATGCGACGCGACTGGTCTGGATGGGAGTTTTGTGCCTGATTGTAATTCTTCCGCTGGGCTGGGCTGCCCACATCCGGGGGCGGTTTTCTGTGCTGAAGTCGCATATTCGCGAGCGGATCTCGGCGCCGGAGATACAGCCGCCGAGGCCGGGCGGGCAGGATGCGGTAGTGCTGCAACGGGCACTGCTCGAGGGCGGAGGGATGCCGGAGTTCGTCTCAGCGACGCTGCTGCCGGGGCGGGGGATGAACACGCTGCAGATTACGGCGTATCTGCCGGGCAAGGGTGAGGTGCCTTTACTTTCCGCCCCCAGCATGGCGCAGGCGGCGGTCTCGATGAACAACGAGGGCGCGGATGCAAATGGCGCGGCGAGTCTTCGGATGGGTGGCGCGATCGAGGTTCCCTGGGCGGGAAAGATCTTTGGGACCTCCTCTCCGGATGGCGCTCATGTTTTTACGCAGTGGCGGGGGCACAGCTTGACGCTTCCGGTGACTACCCGATCGGCCGAAAGTTTCGCATCTTCGAATGGGGGGCTGCTGTTGGCCATGCCATCGGACTCAATCGGGTCAAACGTGATGCCGGACGGTGGGGAGGCGCAGGCGGTATTCCAGGCTGGGAGCTTTGGTGACCGTTGGCCTGCGCAGACGGAGGTGAGCATGACGATTCTGCTGAGCAGCCGTGTGCTGGATCTCCGCGTGACCGCGAAGAATACGGGAACGGAGGCTGAGCCGGTGGGGATCGGGTGGGCTCCGAGGTTTGCGATTCCGAGCGGTGACCGAGAGCAGGCGACGCTGCGCATGCCGACGGGGCAACGCATGGAGAAGCGCGCTCCTGGAGGGATGCCGACGGGCAGGATGCTTCCGGTGGAGAGGACAGCGTTTGATTTTACGGCGCGCGGCGGAACCAAGCTGGGTGCGGGCAGTCTGGACGAGAGCTTTGTACACCTTCGACCGGCAATTCTGGACTTTGGGCCTGCGGCGGAGCTCGGTGATCCGAAGAGCAACTACCGGCTGCGGATTACGGCGATGACACCGGCGATCCGGGAGATGCACGTCCTGTCGCCGGCGGGATCGAACTATATCGTGATCGCACCGCAGCTCAACCTGGACGATCCTCTTGGCAAGGAGTGGCCGGCCAGCGAGGACACGGGAATGGTGGTTCTTCAACCGGGGCAGACGGTGCAGTGGAAGGTCCGACTGGAGCTGTTTACGACGACGACGGACGGCTTGCGGTTGTGACGCGTTTGCGCTTCTCTGGCGAAGGCTCGTACAGTGAAAGAGAGGCGTCGGCCGCAGAGTCTATAAGACGTGTGGGTGCGGCATCTACTCTTACGACCTCCTGGAAGGCACGAATTTTGAGTCAAGCAGAGACAACCGAGATCCAAGACACGGTGGAGCGCCCGGAAGAGGGCGTCTCCGCGCACGAAGAGAAGCATGAACATGATCATGAACACGCGCACTCTCACGTCCACCAGGCACCTGCGATGCATCCGGAGCTGAAGCGTGAGATTGAGGTGGAGGCGGGCGCTGAAGAGGTTTCGAAGAGCTTTCGCGCCGTGATCAAGCGGTACCAGAAGCTGGCGAGGATTCCGGGGTTTCGTGCAGGCAAGGTGCCGGAGTCGCTGATCCGGTCGAAGTTCGCGAAGGAGATCCGGCAGGAGGTGCTGGAGGGCCTGGTGTCGGAGCGTTTTCGGCGCGCAATCGACGACCAGGAGCTTCGCCCCGTGTCGGAGCCGCAGCTGATGGACATGCAGTTGATGGATGGGCAACCGCTGCGTTTCAAGGCTGCGTTCGAGGTGATGCCGAAGATCGATTTGAGCGGGTATGAGTCGCTCAGGGTGGAGCGGCCGGATATAGCGTTGACGGACGACGAGTATGAGGCGGAGCTGAGCCGTGTGCTCGAGGGTCATGGGACGGTGGAGCCGGTGGAAGAAGACAGGCCGCTCGTCGACGGGGACTGGGCCGAGATCAGCTTTACCGGCAAGGTGAAAGACTTGGCGCAGACGGTTGGGGAGGAGGGGCTTGAGGGTGCGCAGAAGAGCGAGCCGATTACGGGAGAGGATGTGCTGATCGAGATCGGCGGAAAAAATACGCTGCCTGCGTTTACGGAGGGTCTGCGGGGCACGAAGCCTGGGCAGGAGTTGATGCTGGAGGTGGTGTATCCGCCTGACTTTGGTGAGGCACGGCTGGCGGGGCAGACGATCAGCTATGACGTGACGGTGAAGGCGATCAAGCGAAAGCTGTTTCCGGAGCGCGACGCGGAGTTCGCGAAGCAGCTTGGGCCCTATGAGAGCTTTGAGGAGTTTGAGGCGAGGCTGCGGGAGCATGCGGAGGAGCGCAAGCGGACCGGGCTCGAAAACCGGGCGAAGGACAAGATGCTTGAGGAGCTGATTGCACGGTACCAGTTCCCTGTTCCGGAGTCGTTTGTGCAGCAGCAGATCGAGGCTCGGCTAGACCGCGGGTTGCGCGCTCTGGCGCAGCAGGGCATGACGACCGAGGAGATGCGCAAGCTGGACTTTGGGCGGCTGCGCGAGGCGCAGAGGGACCAGGCGATCAATGAAGTAAAAGCTTCGATGATCCTGGACCGCGTTGCGGAGACGGAGAGTGTCGAGGTTTCCGAAGACGACTTCGAACGCGAATTGCTGATGCTGTCGATTCAGTCGCGGGAGCCGATCGAGGCGCTGCGTGAGCGGTTGTCGAAGGACGGCGGCCTGGACCGGATTCGGGAACAGATGCGACGAGAGCGTGCCGGCAGTGTGTTGTACGAGAAGCTGGCGTCCTAAGCGAAACAGAGCACGCCTGAAGAGGGCAGAAGAGAAAGAGAGAGCTATGGGACTTGTACCAATGGTGATCGAGCAGACGAGCCGGGGCGAACGCGCCTACGACATTTACAGCCGTCTGCTGCGGGACAACATCATTTTTCTAGGGACGCCGATTGATGACAATATTGCAAACGTCATTATTGCGCAGCTGCTGTTTCTGAGCGGAGAGGATCCGGAGAAGGATATTCAGCTGTACATCAATTCTCCGGGTGGATCGATTACGGCGGGCATGGCGATCTATGACACGATGCAGTACATCAAGAATGACGTGCAGACGCTGTGCATTGGGCAGGCGGCGAGCATGGGCGCGTTTCTGCTGATGGCGGGGAAGAAGGGAAAGCGGTTTGCGTTGCCGAACGCGCGCATTTTGATCCACCAGCCGCTGATTATGGGCGGGGGGCTTAGCGGGCAGGCGACGGAGATTGACATCCACGCGCGTGAGATTCTGCGGCTGCGGGAGTTGATGAACAAGATCCAGGCCAGCCATACAGGGCAGAGTGTCGAGCAGATTGAGCGGGATACGGATCGCGACTTCAGCATGACGGCCCAGCAGGCGAAAGAGTACGGCTTGATCGACGACATCATCGACCGTCCTCGAAGCTGAGATCGGGTACGAACGCGTGACCCGGGAGGATTGCTTCCGGATCGTGCTGCTTAAGAGTTAGACGGCACCGGTCCGATGCCCTCCACGGCCTCCAAACCAGTGTAAACTTTGGAGTGAGACAGGTATGTGGTTCCACTAGGGAGTGTGGTCTTCGCTATGAAAACGTCACGTGGTTCGGAAGACTCTCTTCGCTGCTCGTTTTGTCACAAGTCACAGGATGCGGTTGCGAAGCTTATCTCTTCGCCTTCGGACTATCCTCGCGCCTATATCTGTGACGAGTGTGTTGCCGTGTGCAACTCGATTCTTGAGGATGACAGGACCGAGGCGCAGCCAGGAGCGGCACCGGCGCACCTGCCCAAGCCGCAGGAGGTCAAGACCTTTCTGGACGAGTACGTGATCGGCCAGGACCAGACGAAGAAGAAGCTGGCAGTAGCGGTCTACAACCACTACAAGCGCATCCAGATGAACAAGACGCGCGGCAACGACGTGGAGTTGGCGAAGTCGAACATCCTGCTTGTGGGACCAACGGGGTCAGGAAAGACGCTGCTGGCGCACACCCTGGCGAAGATGCTGGACGTGCCGTTTGCGATTGTGGATGCGACGACGCTGACGGAGGCCGGGTATGTGGGCGAGGACGTCGAGAACATCATTCTGAAGCTGCTTCAGGCTGCCGAAGGTGATGTGACGCGTGCGCAGAGCGGCATTATCTACATCGACGAGATCGACAAGATCGGGCGCAAGGATGAGAACCCGTCGATTACGCGGGACGTGTCCGGCGAAGGTGTGCAGCAGGCACTGCTGAAGATTCTTGAAGGCACAGTTGCCAATGTTCCGCCACAGGGTGGGCGGAAGCATCCGCACCAGGAGTTTACGGCTGTGGACACGACCAACATCCTGTTTATCTGCGGCGGGGCATTTGTTGGGCTGGAGAAGGTGATCGGGCGGCGTATCGGGAAGAAGGCTCTTGGCTTCAAGACATTGTCGGAGCCGGATGCGATCGATGGAGAGGTGACGCCGATCCGGGCGCAGCGAGATACGGAGCTGCTGCGACAGGCGGAGCCGCAGGACCTGCTGAAGTACGGCTTGATTCCGGAGTTCGTGGGACGTTTGCCGGTGATGGGCGTGCTCGACGAGTTGGATGAGGCGGCCTTGATCGAAATCCTGACGAAGCCGCGTAATGCGATCTTGAAGCAGTACAGCAAGCTATTCGAGTATGAGGGCGTGAAGGTGACGTTTACCGAGGACGCAGCGCGTGAGATTGCGCGGGAGGCGCTGCAGCGCAAAGTCGGAGCGCGCGGCTTGCGGATGATCCTCGAGGAGCTGATGCTGGACCTAATGTTCTATGTTCCTGGTAACAAGAAGGTGAAGGAGCTTTCGATCACGGCGGAGATGGTGCAGAAGCGCGCGCTTACGCTTCCTGTACTGCTGGAGAAGGCTGGATAGACGGTGTTTTGAAGGGCGCTGAGGCACGCGTTAGCGCGTGCCTCAGTTTTTTGCCCATATGGGTAACGCCGAGTCACAACGCGACGGCTGACACGAAGAGGTGTTGAGCCTGTCACCACCGCGCGATCCTTGGCCGCGTGGACATCGCGACGCATTACAATCACGGGAAGCTCGACCGCCATGCATCGTTGCTGCATTCCTGGCGTCTAAACGAGGGGAGAACAATGGCGAATCAAACCAAAGAAGTACTTACAGGCGATGTGCGCAAGTTGCCGATGATGCCTATCCGTGACATGGTCATCTTCCCCTTCATGATGACTCCGTTTGTGGTGGGCCGGGACTCGAGCGTGCGCGCTCTGGAGGAGGCGCTGACGGGAGACCGCAAGATCTTTCTGGCGACGCAGCATGACGCGTCGGTCGACGAGCCGAGCGCAAGCGACATTTACGAGACGGGCACGATCGGCAATATCGTCCAGAGCGTAAAGATGCCGGACGGCAACATTAAGGTGCTGGTGGAGGGTGTGGAGCGGGCACGCGCAAGCGAGGTGACGGACGAGGACGGGTTCTTCGTGGCCACGGTTCGCACGGGGTCGACGCGGCTGGAGATGACGCCGCAGGTGGAGCAGTTGATGCAGCGGGTCCACTCGCTGTTTGAGCAGTACGTGAAGCTGCAGCAGAGCTTGAACTACGAGACGATGGCGGCGAGCGTCCGGGCGGATGAGCCGGCGAAGCTGGCCGACACGATTGCGGCCAACCTGCAGCTCTCGATCGAAGAGAAACAGCAGCTGCTCGAAGTTTTCGATCCAGAGGACCGACTGTCGCGTGTGGCGGATGCTCTGGACGTGGCGATCGAGAAGCTGAATATGGACCGGACCATACAGTCGCGGGTGAAGCGGCAGATGGAGAAGGCGCAGAAGGAGTACTACCTCAACGAGAAGATCAAGGCGATCCAGAAGGAGCTTGGACGCGGCGAGAAGAGCGAGTTTGACGAGCTGAAGAAGAAGATCGAAGCCGCCGGGATGCCGAAGGATGTGCTCGAGAAGAGCATGCAGGAGCTGAAGAAGCTGGAGGCCATGCCGCCGATGTCGGCCGAGTCGACGGTGAGCCGCAACTATCTCGATTGGCTGCTCTCGGTGCCGTGGCGGAAGCGCTCGAAGGAGATCCGATCGATCGACCATGCGGAGCAGATCCTGAACGAGGATCATTACGGCCTCGAGAAGATCAAAGAGCGCATTCTGGAGTTCCTGGCGGTGCGACAGCTGGTAAAGAACCCGAAAGGATCGATTCTTTGCTTTGTGGGGCCCCCGGGCGTGGGCAAGACATCGCTCGGCATGTCGATCGCGAAGGCTACGGGTAGGAAGTTTGTACGGATGTCGCTTGGTGGCGTGCGGGATGAGGCAGAGATTCGCGGGCATCGCCGGACGTACATTGGCGCCCTGCCGGGTCAGATCATTCAGAGCATGAAGAAGGCGGGAACGAAGAATCCCGTATTCATGCTGGATGAGATCGACAAGATGGCGTCCGACTTCCGCGGCGATCCGGCGAGTGCGCTGCTGGAAGTGCTGGACCCCGAACAGAATACGTCGTTTCAAGACCACTACCTCGACGTGGAGTACGACCTATCGCAGGTGCTGTTTGTGGCGACAGCCAATGTGCTGCACACGATTCCGGGGCCGTTGCAGGATCGTATGGAGATACTGCGGCTGCATGGATACACCGAACTCGAGAAGCTCGAGATTGCGAAGCAGTATCTGGTCAAGAAGCAGCGTGAGGGCACCGGGCTTTCGGAGGAGCAGGTCGTCTTCGACGATGGCGCTCTCAAACAGGTTATCCGGGGTTACACCCGCGAGGCTGGCGTTCGCAATCTCGAGCGCGAGGTTGGCAACGTTTGCCGGAAGGTGGCGCGGCGCGTCGTCAAGAACGGCGCGGAGCATAAGGAGGTTGTGTCAGCAGAAAACCTCTCAGACCTGCTGGGCACCGCGAAGTTCCGCGACTCGCTGGCGCATGAGAAGAGCGAGGTCGGCCTGGTGACCGGGCTGGCGTGGACGGAGGTTGGAGGGACGATTCTGCAGACCGAAGTTCAGGTGTTGGACGGCAAGGGCAAGATGACGACCACTGGGCAGCTGGGCGAGGTGATGCAGGAGTCGGCACAGGCGGCGCTTAGCTATATCCGGTCGCGGGCACATCACCTTGGACTTACGCGCGATTTCTACCGCCATCTCGATATTCACATCCATGTGCCTGAGGGAGCGATTCCCAAAGACGGTCCTTCAGCAGGTATCACGTTGGCCACAGGACTCGCGAGCGCGCTCACTAAGATCAAGGTACGCCGTGATATCGCAATGACCGGAGAGATCACGCTGCGCGGCAAGGTGCTGCCGATCGGCGGTCTCAAGGAGAAGCTGCTGGCGGCGCATCGCGCAGGCATCTTTGAGGCGATCGCGCCTGAGGATAACCGAAAGGATCTGGCGGACCTGCCTGAGTTGTTGAAGACGACGATGAAGCTGCACTTTGTAAGTGAGATGGACGAGGTGCTGCAGATTGCGCTGGAGGGTGATCTTCCGGAGCTGCAGGAGGAGACACCTGATGCACTCGGCAACGTCATACCACCTCCTTCAACGGTGGGGCTCTCGCTTCCAGCCGCGCATCAGTAGACGGAGGGTAAGTAAACGGAAAGGCCGAGCCATGGGGCTCGGCCTTTCTTGTACGCGGTACGGCGATCTATACAGTGCGTCTGCCGGTGACGAAGTGCATGATGACGGAGATGACCGCGAACAAAATGAGCAGGTGAATCAAGAAGCTACTGACGTGAAAGACCAGAAAACCGCCGATCCAAAGAACCAGGAGGACAACTGCGAGTATGAGAAACATGCAAACCTACTTTCTGACGTTCAGGATTGCGCTTACCCGCGCAACTGTCTCGTAGCTAAGAGAGACAAAGGAGGTACGCCGTTGCTTTCTAGAGTGAAAAATTGCGCGGAGAGACGAGGCCGCCTGCTGGAAAAGTGGAGGCTGGGCCACTTATCTGACGCACTTGTGAGCCCGTTCAGCCGCCGGCGATCGATGGGATCAGCATGATCTCGTCACCATCCTGAAAGGAGTAGTTTTCTCCGCCGAGAAAACGGATGTCCTCGTCATTGACGTAGATGTTGACGAAGCGGCGCAGCTTTCCGGACTCATCCTTGATCTGGGTTCCAAGCGCGGGAAACTGCTGATCGATGTCGGTAAGCAGAGATGGCAGGTTCTGGGCGGAGGAGTTGAAGTTTTTCTGTCCGTCGGTATGGCGGGTGAAGGCGGTAGGGAGCGTGACCTTAATGGGCATAGGAGGCTCCGGCGGCTACCAATTCGGGCTCCACTGTGATGCCGTCCAGTTCGCGGATATACGCCTCGAATTCGGCTAAGCGGGGACGGATGGCGCGCTCCTGGGTGAACCGTCCGGCAAGGGCGTCGGTGGTCTTCAGGCCGTTGCCGGTGATCACGGAGACGGTGAGCTCGTCGGGGGAGATGCGGCCGTGAGCATAGAGGCGGGCGGTAACGGCGGTGGTGACGCCGCCGGCGGTTTCGGTGAAGATGCCTTCGGTCTCGGCGAGCTCCTGGATGCCGGAGACAATCTCGACGTCGGAGACGTCTTCGGCGTAGCCTCCGGTGGCCTGAATCATGCAGGCAGCCGCAGGGCCGTCGGCCGGGTTGCCGATGGCGAGCGAGCGAGCGATGGTGTTGGGACGCTGCGGCTCGATGGTGTCGAGGCCGGCCTTGACGGCGACGGAGATGGGCGAGCAGCCGGTGGCCTGGGCGCCGAAGAAACGGACGGGCTTGTCTTCGACGAGGCCGAGGGCGATGAGCTCGTGGAAGGCTTTGCGGATCTTGCGGATGACGGAGCCGCCGGCCATGGGGCAGACGATGTTATCGGGGAGACGCCAGCCGAGCTGTTCGGCGATCTCGTAGCCGACGGTCTTTGAGCCTTCGGCGTAGTAGGGGCGGAGGTTGACGTTGACGAAGCCCCAGTTGTACTCGCCGGCGATCTGGGTGCAAAGACGGTTGACGTGGTCGTAGTTGCCGTCAATGCGGATGAGCCGCGCGCCGTAGACCTCCGTGGCGAGGATCTTGGCGGGCTCGAGATCGGCGGGGACGAGGATGGTGGCCTGTAGGCCGAGGCGTGCGGCCTGGGCGGCGACGGCATTGGCAAGGTTGCCGGTGGAGGAGCAGCCGACGGTGGTGAAGCCGAAGCGCTGCGCGTTTGCTAAGGCGACGGCGACGACTCGATCCTTGAAGCTGAGCGTCGGGAAGCAAACGGAGTCGTTTTTGATGTAGAGATTCTGTGCTCCGATGCGCTTGCCGAGGTTTTTCGCGCGGAGGGTGGGGGTGAAGCCTACGGGGAGGTCAGGGCGGAACTCTTCGGGTACGGGGAGGAGGGCGGCGTAGCGCCAGATGCTGGCTGGTCCGTTGGAGATGTTGGCGCGGGTAAAGGCAGGTCGCGCGGATTCGAGGTCGTAGGTGAGTTCGAGGGGAGCCAGGCAGACGTCGCAGGCGGAGAGTGGCTGGTTACCGAAGAGCTTTCCACACTCGTTGCACTTCAACTGATACGTCGTACTACAGGAATAGGCCATTGCACTCTTCTCCGAGGGGAGAGGATTCTGGCTTCTGTGACGTGCTCTCTTTGGGGTCGCCGCGAACGGCTGAGGAAGAGGAAATGCGGGTATGCAGGCCCGGGTAGGGGATGCGTGCTCCGAATCTCATGTTCCCTGTTTCCAGGAGAGAGTTGACACCGGTACGCGTGTTCTGTCCGGTTGTCGTGGCGTCTCAGGGCTCGTCCCTCAACCACTCTGCATGAAATTCAAATCTGCGGTGAGGCAGACTGGAATAGATGTGTTGTAGCACAGGCTGACCGGGGTCGCAAGTCAGCGAAGAGGGCGGGTGCTTCCCCGGTACTCCGATATGAAGGGAGGCGTGTGGGTTTCTCCTTCATCGCCTTGTACTTCGAGCCTCCCCCCCTCCCCCCGTAGTTATTGTGCAAAATATTCGAACCATTGGACATAGCCTCGGACTTTGAGCTTCGCTACATATGTCCAGGTCGGTGTTCCCATCTCCCACAGAACGGAACTCCTCTCAGTAGAGGGCCGTGGCAGGAGCGACAGTGCGAGCTCAAAGAGCTCCTTATCAGGATACGGGAGCGGAGGGTAGAGGTACGCCACGGAGGTGAGGGTTCAGCTGGGAGAGGGCTTGGCAGGCATGTGCCGTGCTTGCAGAGGACGAGTAGCGTGGCCAGGAGAGCATACCCCAGGGGCTGAAGCCCGGTTCGTGAGGGATTCGCAATGTCTGGGCTGAAGCCCAGACCTATCTTGGGAACAAAGGCCCCAGGGTTCTAAATGTCTGGGCTGAAGCCCAGACCTATCTTAGGAACAACCCCCCTAGGGTTCTAAATGTCTGGGCTGAAGCCCAGACCTAAAAAGAAATGCCCCTAGACGACGAAGTATTTGGCTTGGGGGTGGTGGACGATGAGGGCGTTGGTGCTTTGTTCAGGCTCGAGGTGGAAGCCCTCGGTGATGCGGACGCCGATGTTTTCTTCGGGCTTGAGGAGGTCGAAGATCTTGGTCTGGTCTTCGAGGTTGGGGCAGGCAGGGTAGCCGAAGGAGTAGCGGGAGCCGCGATACTTCTGGTGGAAGAGGTCGCGGACAACGGGGGCGTCTTCGCCGGCAATGCCGAGTTCGAGGCGCATCTGGCGGTGCATGTACTCGGCTAGAGCTTCGGCGGTTTCGACGGAGAGGCCGTGGAGGTAGAGATAGCGGGTGAAGTCGCCTGCCTCGAAGAGGCGCTGGGTGACCTGAGACGCGACACTGCCGATAGTGACGACGGAGAAGCCGATAACGTCCATGCGTCCGGTTGATTTTGGGCTGAAGAAGTCGGCTATCGAGAGGAGGCGGCCTTCGCGCTGGCGGGGAAAGGTGATGCGGAGGAGCTCTTTCGGGGTTCCTGTGGCAGGGCTGAGAAGCAGGTCCTTCGACTCCGCTGCGCTGCGCTCAGGATGACAATTTTTGGGGGGGGCGCTTTGCTCAGGGTGACAGATCTTGGTGGTAGAAACCGACTCGGGGTCGTACACGATGACGTCGTTGCCGTCGGACTGGGCGGGGAACCAGCCGTAGACGGTCTTGGGCTCGAACCAGCCTTCGCGTTTTACTTCGGCGGAGAGCTCTTTGAGGATGGGGCGGTACTTTTCTTCGACGAGGCGGACGTAGTCGGTCGCGGAGGCGGTCTTAAGCTGCCACTGATTTTTGAAGAGGGCAGTCTCGTTGATGTAGCTGTAGAGGGTGTCGAGGTCGAAGTCCTTGCGGACGCGGACGCCGAAGAAAGGGGGCTGCGGGATCTCGGGGACGTCCTTGATGATCGCGCTACGTGCGGTTGACGTGGAAGCGGGCAATGGAGCGATGTCGCCGCCGGGGCGGATGAAGGTTTTGACGGTGGCTCCGTCGGAGAGGCGCTTTTCGCGAACGGTCGTGTCGGCGTCGGTGAGGTCGGACATGACGTGGAGGCCGGCAAAGGCGTCTTCGGCGTAGAAGACGGAGGCGGAGTACTCGCGGCGGAGGTCGTCTTCGACGTACTTGCGGGTGAGGGCGGCGCCGCCGCAGATGACGGGGATTTTGGAGTCGATGCGCTGGAGGTCCTGGACGACGTACTTCATCTCGAGGGTGGATTTGACGAGGAGGCCGGAGAGGCCGATGGCGTCGGCGTTGTGGAGGTGCGCGGCGTTGATGATGAGGTCGGCGGGCTGCTTAATGCCGAGGTTGACGACCTTATAGCCGTTGTTGGAGAGGATGATGTCGACGAGGTTTTTGCCGATGTCGTGGACGTCGCCTTTGACGGTGGCGAGGACGATGGTTCCGCGCTGGTTCGAGTCGGATTTTTCCATCTTCGGTTCGAGGTAGGCGACGGCTGCCTTCATGGTGGCGGCGGAGTCGAGGACGGAAGGGAGCTGCATCTTGCGGGCGCCGAAGAGTTCGCCGACGGTCTTCATGCCGTCGAGGAGGACGGTGTTGATGAGGTCGAGGGGGGTGTAGCGGGTGAGGGCGGACTCGAGGATCTGTTCGAGGGACTGCTTGCGGTCGCCCTGGCCGAGGCCGCGCTCGCCGTTGATGATGAGGTGTTTGAGCTTTTCCTCGTCCGACATGGTGTCGGTGATGACGGCTGCTTCTTCCTCCTGACCGGCGACCTTGTTGAGGCCGGTGAAGTACTGCATGTAGATCTGTAACGGATCCTGTTCCGTTTCGACGTTGCGGAAGATGAGGTTGCGGGCGAGCTCGACTTCCTGCTCGGGGATTTTGTAGAGCGGGTAGATCTTGGAGTAGTTGACGATGGCGGAGTCGAGGCCGCGGTCGACGGCTTCCTTGAGGAAGACGGAGTTGAGGACGCGGCGGGCGTAGGCGTTGAGGCCGAAGGAGATGTTGGAGACGCCGAGGATGGTCTTGCACTCGGGGAGTTCGAGGCGGATTCTTCGAACTGCCTCAAGCGTCTCTATTCCTGCTGTCCGGTAGTCCTCCTGGCCGGTGGAGATGGGCAGGGTGAGGGGGTCGAAGATGAGATCCTGCGAGCGGAGGCCGTACTTTTCGGTGGCGAGCTTGTGGATGCGGTGCGCGATGGCAACTTTTTTGTCGGCGGTGAGGGCCATGCCGTCCTCGTCGATGGTGAGGGCGATGACAGCAGCGCCGTAGCGGCGGGCCATGGGGAGAACTTTCGAGGTGCGCTTTTCGCCGTCTTCGAGGTTGATGGAGTTGATGATGCTCTTGCCGGGGATGCGCTTGAGGGCTTCCTCGATGACGTCGGCCTCGGTAGAGTCGACGAGGATGGGCGCGGGGACGCGGGTGGCGATCTTCTCGAGGACGCCATTCATGTAGGCTTTTTCGTCTTCGCCGACGACGGCGCAGCAGAGGTCGAGCATCTGCGAGCCTTCGGCGACGAGGCGCTTGGCCATGGTGAAGATGCCGTCGTAGTCGCCGTTGCGGACCATGTCGCGGAAGGCCGCGTTGCGGGTGGTGGTGTTCATCTCCTCGGCGACGATGGCGGGCTGGCCGTCAACTTCGAGGAGGACGGAGGAGAAGGCGCTGGCGGCGATGGACTGAATCTTGGGGTCACGAGGGGCGGGCTTCGCGTGGGCGACGGCCTCAGCTACGGCGCGGATGTGGGCGGGGGTGGTGCCGCAGCAGCCGCCGACGACCTGGACGCCGTACTCGGTGACGAAGCGGCGGTGGTAGTCGGCGAGCTCGGCTGGGGTTAGGCCGTAGTGGGCGCGGCCGCCGACGTTCTGGGGGAGGCCGGCGTTGGGGAGGACGCTGACGGGCATGGTGGCGTTGGTGGCGAGGAAGCGGACGGCGTCGTTCATCTCCTTGGGGCCGGTGGCGCAGTTGAGACCGATGATGTCGGGGCGGAAGCATTCCAGTACCGCGAGCGCAGCACCGATCTCGGAGCCGAGGAGCATGGTGCCGGTAGCTTCCATGGTGATCTGCATCTGGATGGGGACGGTGACGCCGAGGTTGTGCATGGCGTCGTGGCAGGCGGCGAGGGCGATCTTGGCTTGTAGGAGGTCCTGCGAGGTTTCGATGAGGAGGACGTCGACGCCGCCCTCGATGAGGGCTTCGGCCTGCTCGACGTAGGTGGTGAGCATGGCGTCGTAGCCGATATGGCCGAGGGAGGGGAGCTTGGTGGTGGGTCCGATGGAGCCGGCGACGAAGCGGGGCCGGTCGGGGGTGGAGAATTCGCGGGCGGCCTCGCGGGCGAGGCGGGCGGCGGCGAGGTTGAGCTCGCGGGCGCGGTGGGGGATGCCGAATTCCTGGAGGACGAGGGACGAGGCGCCAAAGGAGTCGGTCTCGATGACGTCGGCTCCGGCTTTGAGGTAGGAGCAGTGGATCTCGCGGATGACGTCGGGGCGGGTGACGACGAGGATCTCGGAGCAGTTTTCGAGGCCGGCGTAGTCACCGTCGACCGAGAGATTGTAGTTCTGGATGCTGGTGCCCATGGCACCGTCGTAGACGACGACGCGTTGCTGGAGAGTCTCGAGGAAGTTCGACATAGCCACTTCTCAGGATATCGCGAGTGGCGGCCCGCGTTCGCCGACACGCGGTAGCGAGTTCGATGCGTACTGTCTAGCTAGGAGAGGACTTCGGCGAGATCTTTGTCGGAGCGGGGCTCGAGCGGGAGGGCGGGGAGGATGGGGACGAGCATGTCCTCTTTGCGCATGACGAGGTTGGTGGCGTTGAGGCTGGCGAGTTCAAAGCCGTGGCCGTGGGTGATGGCGTCGGTGGGGCAGGCCTCGACGCAGTAGCCGCAGAAGATGCAGCGGTTGTAGTCGATGTTGTAGACCTCCGCGTAGCGCTCGGCGGAGGAGATGCGGTGCTCGGCCGTGTTTTCGGCCGCCTCGATGTAGATGCAGTTGGAGGGGCAGGCGGCGGCGCAGAGGAAGCAGGCGACGCACTTTTCGAGACCGTTTTCGTCACGCTGGAGCTGATGCTTGCCGCGGAAGCGCTCCTCGAACTTGGCGCCGCGCATGGGTCCGGGGCCGTCGGGGTAGTTTTCTACCTCCGTGGGCTGGAAGGCTTCACGGAGCGTGATGCTCATGCCTTTGACGATCGCGGCGGTGTTGCTGACGATGGACATGAAGTCAGTATAAATGGCAGGTGCGGGGTACCTCCCCTCCCCCCTACTTGTTGTGCAAAATATTCGAACAGTGGAGGTTAGGTGTGTACTTTGGTTATCTGAGGCGCTTGCGGCTTTCTCCCAAAGCGAAGGCTCACACCTTTATTGTAGGGCGCTGGAAGGGGGACTTGCGCCAAGGGTGTGCCGGGTTTCGATCGGGTGTTGGTACTGGACACGGGCGAGATCGCGGAGATGATCGATCCGGTTAGCTCCGGCGAGCTTAGTCGCCGGGACTTATAGGACGGGCTTTCAGCCCTCATACGATCGCCGCGTTCAGTATCCTGGGGCGTTGCCCCAGTGTGGTATAGAGCGGGCGTTCGGCCTGCGGCAAGTGGCTGAGCTAGCTTGATGCCGGGATTCTCTTTCACCTTCGCTATGCTCCGGTCCAGAATGACAGGATTCTGAAGGTACTGGCGAGCGCGAGGGGGTGCCGGGATTTCTTTCAACCTTCGGCTACGCTCAGGCTCAGAATGACGGGGTGAAGACGGTGATGCTCAGCCAGGGTGGGCGGGAGCACCCCACCCTTTCGCGTTGCGAGAGGATGGGGCACCCGGCGCCACGAGGTGGTTTGGGTGGGCTTGTGGTTCGGTGGTGGCACAGGCGAAATACTGGGATTCTTCCGCTGCGCTCAGAATGACAGGGTTTGAAGGAGCGTGGCGGCGAGGGGCTTTTGTGGTCGCAAGGACGGACGGATGACTGGGCGGGAGCACCCCACCCTTTCGCGTTGCGAGAGGATGGGGCACCCGGCGCCACGAGGTGGTTTGGGTGGACTTGTGGTTCGGTGGTGGCACAGGCGAAATACTGGGATTCTTCCGCTGCGCTCAGAATGACAAGGTTTGTCAGAATGACAGGGTTTGAAGGAGCGTGGCGGCGAGGGGTTTTGTGGTCGCAAGGACGGACGGGATGACTGGGCGGGAGCACCCCACCCTTTCGCAAAATGCGCGAGAGGGTGGGGCACCCGGGGCGACTGGCTGGGCGTAGATGATCAGCACCGGCGAAGTTTGTGCTGGCCCCTTTTGATCTCCTGACACGCTTTCTTGAGTGAGTGGCTTCCCGGGCTCCGGGCGCCATTGATTCCGCAATCTCTGAAGGAGATCTCTATGTCAGACCCATGCACGATCGTACCCACTGAGCCTTGCGTGCCGGCCGTCGCCGACGAGCGCGTGCTCGAGAGCTTTTATCGCCGGTACAACACTGCCAAGAAGCAGGCCCTGGTCCCGATTCCTCCTCATACCACCAATGGGGATGAGGCTTTGGGCGATAAATGCGGTACCTACACGAAGGCCCTCAAGCAGATGAGTCCTGGCAAGGTGGACCTGACTGCCTATTGGCCGTTCAGGGATGCGCTCACCAATGCAGCTACGAGCGGCACCTTCGCTGCTTTGGAAGGGGTCACTCTGGGAGGTACACGCACGCTGAACGGACCGATGGGCTCCTATGCGTCGACGTTCTTTGGCGCGGACAGCAGCCAGTTTGGAGATGCCCCGCCGGCTGCTCCTATCGTACCTCCGCCGCCAGCCGTTGCCAGTGAGGCGTATGCCACCGAGCTGGTGGAGCTCTACTGGTGTTCCCTGCTGCGCGATGTGGCCTTTACCGACTACCACAAGAGCCCCATCGCCAAGGCAGCCGCACAAGAGCTCTCCGCACTGCCGAACTACCAGGGTCCAGTGGATGGCGGCAAGGTTACGCCCGCTCTGCTGTTTCGGGGCAACTTTTCCGGGGAGACAATCGGGCCTTACATCTCGCAGTTTTTTGTCACGCCGACGATGCTGGGCGCTCAGCCTGTCGACCAGAGGTACGTCACCTACAAGGCCGGCGTCGATTACATGACGGATCAGCCCACCTGGGAGGCTGTCCAGAACGGCATACCGACTGGAGTTGACGTCCAGAAGGATCCCACGCGCAGGTATCTTCACAATGGGCGGGGTCTGGCGGCGTTCACTCGCGTCGACGAGTTGTTCCAGGCTTACTTCACGGCGCACCTGGTGCTTAGCGCGATCAACGCACCGAATCGGCCAACCTTCAATCCGGGCAATCCATACATCCATTCTATGAAGCAGAATGGCTTCGGCACCTTTGGCGGTGCGGACATCGCGTCCGTGCTGGCGCAGGTGGCGAAGATCGCGCTGAACGCGGTGTGGTACCAGAAGTGGATAGTGCATCTCCGGCACCGGCCCGAGTCTGGCGGCGGGCTTGTGCACCTGATCAAGAACGGGGTCGGCTTCGACTGTAAGCCTGATCCCAATGTGATGAACTCCGAGGCAGTGAAACGCAGCTACGAGACGTATGGGAGCTACCTGCTATCGCAGGCGTTTCCGGAGGGATCGCCCGCGCATCCGGCGTACCCGACAGGACATGGGACGGTGGGAGGAGCGTGTATCACCATTCTGAAGTTCTTTTATGATGGCGACTTCACGTTTTCCGACCCCCAGGTGCCCAACAGTAATGGCACCAAGCTCAAGACGTTGACCTATGACCCGTCCATTGAGGATTCCGGCACACTTACCGTGAATGGCGAGTTACATAAGCTGGCCCACAATGTGACGTTCGGGCATGGTCTGCATGCGGGGATTCACTGGCGGAGTGACAGTGACGCGTCCATGATTCTTGGGGAGGCGGTTGCGATCAGCTTTCTTGAGGACCTGGCGTGCACGTATGCCGAGCCCTTCAAGGTCAACCTCACGAAGCTGGACGGATCCGTTGCGACGATTACCAACATGTAGTTGGAGGTGGAGGGAGACGACGGTGCTGCGTCGTCTCCCTTGCGCCCCGAAGCTTACGTGCTTACCGTGGTACGGCTGGCGGGGCTAGATGGTGGAAGCTCCGTGACGCTTCAGGCCTGCGGCTTCCAGCTGCTCTGCTGTGATGCCCTGAAGGGGGATGCCGGTGCCGGCGAGCTGTGTGGGGTCAGGGATCTGGTCTTGGGTGAGGATGCCGCCATCGAGCATGGCGGTGTTAGCCTCGTCGGGAGAAGGGTAGATCTGCTCGTAGAGCTCGGAGGCGTTGTGCGGGTTGCCGACGCGGACCCCGGTGGAGGAGCCCTGGGTAAACATGCTGAGGGTGACCTCGGCGAGCGTGGTCTTGAGGTTGGCGCCATCGCTGCCGTCTTCGGGAGCGATCTCTACGGCGGCGAGGTCTCGCGGCTCGGAGATGCCGGAGGCGAGGTGCTCGGTCTCTTCGACGTGTTTGGCGCCGGAGCGAATGGCTTGGTCGTCTTTTGTTGTCATAAGGGGTTAGAGGCTGGGGATGGGGCGGGAGTTGCGACGGGGTGAACGATTGGAGTGGATGCGGGGTGAGTGGCTCAGCGGAGATTTGGCAGGAGCACCCCACCCTTTCCGATGTGACTGGAGAGGGTGGGACACCCGGCGTGGATACTTCCGCTTCGCTCAGAATGACAGAGGTGTTGGTACCCTGCGCGACTCTTTGAACGGGTCTGCATTGGTTAGTGGACTTCGGCGTCGAAGACACCGGTTTCTACGGTGGCGCCGTGCTTCATCTAGATGAAGATGCGGTAGCGGCCGGGGGAGGGGAAGCCGTAGGGGAAGTCCCCGGTGGGGGAGATAGGTTGTTGGGGGGTAGAGGCGGCCGTGTCGTCCATGCCGGGCATGGAGTTGGGGTTGGCGAGCTCCATGGCCTGCATGGAGGCGGAGCCTTCGGGGTGGGTGTGGGCGAAGGTGGCGCCGTCGGCTTTGACGAAGGCGGCGTGGCCGGCCATCCCGAGATAGGGCTGCATGTCTGCGGGCGGGGTGGCCGGCTGGATTGACATCGAGGCCGTAGGCGTTGTGCCACCAGTTGTCGAAGGGGGCGGAGGTGAGCATGGCGATGCCGCCCCATGCGGCGAGAAAGGTTCCGAGGGGAGCGCGAAAGCCGAGGACGTTGACGCTGCTGGCCTTCATGGCTTCGTCATGCCCGAAGGTCGTTCGGAGGTGAGGTACGCGCAGACGATGGCGGCGAGAACGCCGCAGGCGTAGATGGCCATGTGGGCTGGGGTCCAGAAGGTGTCGCGACCGATGGAGCGGTGCCAGCTGACGTCCCAGGCGCCTCCAATGGAGGCGGAGGTGACGGCGAGGGTGCCGGCCCAGATGGTCCAGGGGACGCGGGGTGAGGGCGCGAGGGCGGCCGAAGGGGGAGCAGCGGCGCTGGTGAAAGGGGGAGATAAGGTGGCCAAGGTGCCCTCCACGGGGGAGCTGGGTGTTAGGGCTATGGTAAATCGGGATCAGGCGAGATCGGCGGGGCTGACGGCCTTGAGCTTCGGGAAGATTGTGGTGAAGAAGCGTTTGTCGCGGGTGAGGAGGCGGTCGGCGTGGAGTTGCGCGTGTGCGGCGATGAGGAAGTCGGGGAGGATGCGGGTTCGCTCTCCGCCGCGGCGCCGGTACTGGTGATAGAGGCGGCCTGCAACGAAGGAGGTTTCGCGGTCTAGTTCGTCAATTCGCAGGCCGAGTTGATCTAAGAATTTCTTGAGGTTGCTCTGAAGTGCAAACCGGGCAGCGAGTTCGGAGTAGCAGACGACCGAGAGAAGCAGTGTATCGTTGAACGCTGCATTGCGCAGAGCGCTGGTCGCGAGTTCGGCGTCAGCCTGCGGACCTGTGAAGAGGTCGATCAGGATGTTGGTATCCACAGCAGTGATCATCGACCGCGAATTTCCTTGATGAACTGATCGGTCGAGGTGTAGCCATCTGCCAGGAACTCTTTGCGGAGCGCACCTTTCCACCTCTTCATGGCCTGGTCGAACTTCCGCATGTCTCGTTTGGGCGTGAGGGTGACGGTGGTTCCGGTCATCTCGAATTCGATGGCGGAGTTCTTGTCGAGCCCCAGGCTGTCACGGATGGCTTTGGGGATGACGACCTGGCCGCGCTCTCCTACCTTGGATTGGTATTTCATACTTTGAGTATGAACGTCTGCTCGTGTGTGGGCAAGAGAGGAATTATCGACGTCAGAACAGCAGATTCCCCCGCTTCGCTGCGGAATGACAACAAAGGAGGGCTGGAATGACAACAAAGGGGGCTACGGAACAACTACCCCAAAAGGGCTGCGGCATAACTGTCGAAAGAGGCTGCGTAACTATCCAGAGCGTAGGCCCAGAGCGTAGGCGTTCTACTCGATGCGGAGTTTTTTCCAGAGGGAGTCGACGCGGGATTTTACTTCGGGGGGCATGGTGAGCATAGGGGGCCAGGGGCGGTGGAAGCCTTCGGCGGGCCATTTGCGGGTGGCGTCGATGCCCATTTTGCTGCCGAAGTTGGGGAGGCGGGAGGCGTGGTCGAGGGAGTCGACGGGGCCGAGGGTGAACTGGATGTCGCGCTCGGGGTCGATGTTGTTGGAGGTGCGGAGGGTGACTTCGGCGAGGTCGTGGGGATTGCAGTCTTCGTCGACGACGATGATGCATTTGGTGAACATGGCCTGGCCGAGGGCCCAGATGCCGCTCATGACTTTGCGGGCGTGGCCGGCGTAGGACTTGCGAATGCTGACGATCATGAGGTTGTGGAAGACGCCTTCTGGGGGGAGGCAGACGTCGACGATCTCGGGGAGGGTGAGTTGCATGAGCGGTAAAAAGATGCGTTCGACGGCCTTGCCCATCCAGGCGTCTTCCATGGGAGGCTTGCCGACGACAGTGGCGGCGTAGATGGGGTTTTTGCGGTGGGTGATGGCGGTGAGGTGGAAGACGGGGTAGTCGTCGGGCATGGTGTAGAAGCCGGTGTGGTCGCCGAAGGGGCCTTCGGAGCGGAGCTCGGCGAGGTCGACGTATCCCTCGAGGATGTACTCGGCGTGGGCGGGGACTTCGAGGTCGACGGTCTCGGCGCGGACGAGCTCGACGGGTTTGCCGCGGAGGAAACCTGCGATGAGGTACTCCTCGACTTCAGGGGGAGCGGGGACGATGGCGGAGAAGGTAGTTGCGGGGTCGGTGCCGATAGCTACGGCGACTTCGAGGCGGGAGTTTTTGATTTTGGTGATGGTGGTTTGGGAGAGGGTTTGGGGATGTCCGTAGAGTTGACTGGAGGACGACCCCACCCTTTCGCGCTGTGCGCGAGAGGATGGGGCACCCGGATTGGTGGCCGATTCGGCCGTGGTGCCGCCGGCGGTCTGGGCCATGAGGTCTACGGCTTCGGCGGTGGTGGCGGTGGTGGCGCGGAGGCGGTCGCGCATCTGTTCGGCGGCGACCTTTTGGCGTTGCCAGTGCATGCCGGTGGTGTTGCGGTCGTAGACCTGCATGCGGTACATGCCGACGTTGCGCTTGCCGGGCTGGCCGGTGGGGGATGCGGGGCCTCGCGTGATGACGCAGGGAAGGGTGATGAAGGGGCCGCCATCGCCGGGCCAGGTGGTGAGGACCGGGAGTTCCGTGAGGTCGACGTCGGGGCCTTTGCGGATGACTTCTTTGCAGGCGGCGACGTCGCGGTCGATGAGTTTGGGGAAGAAGGAGCCGATCTCGGCGAGCTTGGGGAGGAGCTTGAGTTTGTCGAGGAGGCTGGTGGGGGTTTCGGGCTTGATGAGGATGCGGATGCGGTCGGCGATGGCGTCGAGGGAATCGGTGGCCGGGTTCAGGTCAAGGGCGAGCTTCATGCGGTCTTCGGAGCCGAACTGGTTCATGAGGACGCGGGCGCCGGGGTGGCCGATGATGTTTTCGAAGAGGAGGGCGGGGCCGCCCCAGGGTGCGCCGTTGCGGCGGAGCTTGGCGGTGCGGTCGGCGATCTCGGCCATTTCGAGGTACGGGGAGACGGGCTGCTGGATGCGGCGGAGGTCGCCGGATTTGTCGATGCGGGCGATCCACTCGCGTAGGTCTTTGTAGGGCACTTCCCTGCTCTCCTGTGGTGCTGAGTTGATGGTAGTTGGTTCTGGTCTGATGATGCGAGATTTGAAGCGGGATAGCAGAAAGGTCTGGGCGGCTTGGGCGGGACAAAGATCGTCGGGATTCTTCGCTTCGCTCAGAATGACGGCTTCTTCACCGGCGTGAGGAGGCGTACGTGATCAAGGGATCTGATACCACGTCAGACTTTGAGGAAGATGCGTTTGCGCCAGAGGAGGAGGTTGGGGAGGAAGCAGAGGGCGACGAAGGCGAGTGCAAAGGCGAGGGAGGTGTTGTTGGTGGAGTGTCCGCGGGCGAAGAGGTGGTTGTAGGTCCAGCCCCAGGCGGTGGTGCGGCTGGCAGGGTTTGGATTCCAAGAGTCGTGGACGCGGATCACGATGAAGAGCTTTACCAAGAGGTTGGACATGGCGTAGGCGGTGATGGCGTTTGAACCGAAGACGAGCCAGGGCCAGAGGAGGGCCCGGGTGAGGTGGGAGCGGTGCTGGAGCCGGAGGATGTCGACGAGGTAGAAGCAGAGGGCGAGGCCGAGGAGGGAGAGGCCTCCGGCGAAGAGGACGTATGAGCTGGTCCAGAGATTTTTGTTGATGGGGAAGGTGAGGTTCCAGAGGCGGCCGAGGACGAGGCAAACGGCGGAGGCGAGGAGGAGGCCGCGGAGGGTTTGGTACTGGGTGTGGATGTGGAGTCGGCTGGCATCGGAGGTGAATTTCTGGAATGTGGCGGGTGTGGTCGAGCTTCGCTCGATGTCCCACCCATCGCGATGAGACTGCGATGAATGGGGCACCCGGTTTGGATCTGGCGATGGGGAAGCAGGTCGCTCCACTGCACCTTCGGCTGGCTGCGCTCGCTCAGGGTCCGGCCGCGATGACAGGCTGGTGGTGGAAGTGGAGGGGACTGGGCGGCGAAGCCAAAGGGCGGTGAGGGCGCCGAGGAGGGTGGTGGCAATGGCGGGGAGGGTGGAGAGGAGGCCTTCGGGATCGCGGGTGCGCTCGTAGAGGTGGCCGGTGTGGAGGGTGCGCTGGAGGAAGGCGTTGACGGCGCGGTCGAGCCAGGCGACGAGGTTGCGGTCGGGGTCGAGGAGGGGGATGTCGTGGGTGGGGAGGCCGAAGCCGGGAACGGGGACGAAGCGCATGAGGGCCCAGTAGCCGACGAGGAGGGCAATGGCAGTGAGAAGGAGGGTGCGGGCGCGCTGGGTGACGAGGCAAAGGAGGCCGACGACGAGGTAGCAGAGGGCGATGCGGGTGAGGACGCCGTAGATACGGAGGGTGGAAAGGTGGAAGTACGGAAGGGCGGCGAGGAGGAGGTCGAGGAAGAGGATGGTGGCGGAGCGGCGGAGGATGTTGCGGGCGAGTTTCAGGCGGGTGTTGTTGCCTCTTGTGCCACTGGTGCTGTTGCTTGTGGCGCTGGGGCTATCCAGAGTGCTGCTGGCGTTTCCAAAGGCGCCGCTGGAGCTACGGGCGATGCGGTTGGAGAGCGAGAGGATGACCGAGGCGCCGACGAGGAAGAGGAAGGTGGGGAAGACGAGGTCGGTGAGGGTGAAGCCGTTCCAGCGGGCGTGCTCGAGCTGCTCGTAGGTGTGCCTGGAATCGCCGGGGTCGTTGACGAGGATCATGAAGGCGATGGTGATGCCGCGGAGGACATCGATGGAGAGGATGCGGTGAGGGGCGGCGGGGGCGAGAGTTTGCGCGGGCATGGGGCTCCTGACATCATCGCTCAGGTACGAGGGTGCATGGGGTTTGAAGCAGTATGCGGGACCGAATTGGGAGGCGGGGACGAGGGGCTGGGTACCTTTGCGGGGTCGGATGGCTGGAAGGGGGTGGATTTTGCATCGAAACCGCCGTTAAGCAAGTCAAACTCGGAGCTTCTGTTTGCGAGCGATGTGCCTTTCCTTATGACCATGTATGTGCGAAGTTTTTTTCGGTTCTTTTTTGTGGCTGCGCTCTTGGTGTTGAGCCGGCCGGCCTGGACGCAGCAGACTGCCGCAGCTGCGTTGCCCGACTCTCCGGGGGCGCAGGCGGAGGGCTCGGCCTCGTCGTCCTCATCGTCTCGGGATGCGGGTGACGCGCAAGCGCGGACGGGGAGCGGCGACCCGGGGACGCCGGCACAGAACGAGGGGCAGACGAAGCGCATTCTGGGGATTATCCCTAACTTTCGGGCGGTGAGTGCGGATGCACATCTTCCGCCGCAGACGGTGAAGGAGAAGTTCACCACGGCGACGCAGGATACGTTTGACTATTCCGGCCTGTTTCTGCCGGCGGTGCTGGCGGGGTATAGCCAGGCGACGAATGCGACGCCGGAGTTTCACCAGGGAGCGGCGGGATATGGGCGCTACTTCTGGCACAGCTATGTGGACCAGGCGGTCGAAAATTACATGGTTGAGTTTATTGTGCCGGCGGCGACGCGGGAGGACACGCGGTATTACACGCTGGGCAAGGGCGGATTTCTGAAGCGCGCGGGGTACTCGCTGAGCCGGGTGGTGATTACGCGGTCGGACAAGGGGACGCCGACGTTCAATGCGGGTGAGGTGATCGGGGCGGGAGCTGCCGCAGGGATCTCGAACTTCTACTATCCGTCGCCGGAGCGCACGCTTGGGAACACGGTGTCGAAGTGGGGGACCAATGTGGGGGTGGATGCGGGGACGTTTATGTTCAAGGAGTTCTGGCCCAACATCAACCGCGCTTTGTTTGGCGGGAAGAACTAATGAATTGATGGACGGGTTTGCTGGGCGCGACGTCGGCCGGGAACAAGCCGGCCGACGTGGTGTCTAAGCACAGTACGTACGCATTCTCGCTCAATGCGCGCCAATATCCGAAAGTGGATGGTGCCCCTCATGTTTGAGCAGAGTGTGTGTGTTGTGTCCGGGAATGGTGCGGTTGCGCGTGGAACGCGGTGGACGGTAGCGGGATCAATTCTGTTGCAGTGCTGCCTCGCGGCGGTGGTGGTTGTGGCGCCGCTGCTGCATCCGGAAGGTTTGGTGTTGCGGGGGACGGCTCCCCGGGTGTTTGTGCCTCTCCAGACGGTGAAGCCGGATGAGGTGAAGGTGAAGCATGTGGAGGCGGCGAATGCGACGGCCCAGGCCGCTGTGTTGGCCGCGATTCCGGAGAGGTTGATGACCGCACCGGGGCTGATTCCGCATGGAATTGGTGCGGGCGATCCGCCACCGATGGGCGTGACCGGGACGATGGACGGGCTGGGAGGCGGGCTGCCGGGCGACGTGGCGCGTTTGGGCGATGCGCCGCGGCCTGCGGTGGTGGCGCGAACCGAGGTGCGGGGGCCGGTGCGGGTTTCTTCGGGCGTGGGGGCGGGGATGCTGGTGACACCGATCCGGCCGGTGTATCCGGCAATTGCGCGGGCGGCTCATGTTGAAGGGGCGGTGGTGGTGGCGGCGACGATCTCGCGCGAGGGCGTGCTGGAGCGGGCGCATGTGGTGAGTGGGCCCGCGATGCTGGCGGGAGCGGCGATGGACGCGGTGCGGTCGGCGCGGTATACGCCGTACCGGCTGAATGGCGAGGCGATCGAGGTGGAGACGACGATTACGGTGAACTTTCGGATGGGTGGATGAGGGCGGTGGGGCTTTAGCGGTAGAGAAGCGGGTTCCTCTTCGGCAGGCTCAGGACAGGCTCTTCGCTGCGCTCAGGATGACAACAAAGGCAGAGGCGAACACAGGGGTTCTTCGCTTCGCTCAGAACGACAGCATTTGCCGAGAAGGCGGGGCTGGAGACACAAGGTCAGGCGGTGGCGCGGAGGTTGACGGGTTCGGAGACGGCTGCGGGGTCGGCGTAGTCTTCAAGGGGGTAGCCCGAGTCGCGCCAGACCTCGAAGCCGCCGCGGAGGGGGCGGACGCGGTGGACGCCTAGTTTGAGCAGCTGCTGGGCGACCTTGGCGCTGGTCTCTTCGGAGGGGCAGGTGCAGTAAAGGATGACGTCGCGATCGTGGGGGAGATCGGCGGCGTGGGCGGCGATCTCCTTGGGGCTGATACGGAGGGCGCCGGGAAGGACACGGGGGTCGGGGAGGTAGTCGAGCGGGTGGCGGAGGTCGACAATGAAGGGCGGGATATTGCCCTGCTCGGCGGCGGTGGTGAGCATCTGCGCGAGGTCTTCGGGTTCGATGCGGGAGGCGCGAAGATCGATGAGGAAGCGGCGGTTCTTCCAGACGCGGTAGGCGATGAAGCCGAGGACGAGGAGGACGAAGATGATGAGCGCGAAGTGGGAGAGATAGTGGAAGAAGCGGGCGGAGCGCTGGGCGAGGTCGCCGAAGAAACGGCCAGCGAGGAGGTAGGTCTCGGACCAGAGAATGGAGCCGGCGAGATCCCAGAGGAGGAAGCGACCGTAGGGCATGCCGGTCTGTCCGGCGATGGGGGCGGCGACGGTGGAAAGGCCGGGGACGAACTTGGCGAAGAGGAGCGTGACGGGACCGCGGCGGTTGAAGTAGCTTTCGGTTTTGGAGACGCAGGTGGAGGCTTCGAGGGAGAGGCGGCAGAGGAGTTTGAGGACGCTGTTGCCGTAGCGCCGGCCGAGGGCGTACCAGAGGCTATCGGCGAGGATGCAGGCGAGGAGGACGGCGGCGAGGGCGTAGGTTGCGTGGATGCGATGGGTGGCGGAGAGGGTGCCGGCGGTGAGCAGCAGAGGGATGGAGGGGATGGGGACGCCGAGCTGCTCGCCCAGAACCCAGAGAAAAAGGATCACGTAGGCGTATTGGACGAAGAAGGCAAGGGCGATCGGCATTGGAGTATGAGGGTACACCTGTGTAGATGATGCCGATCTTCATTTCGATGCAGTGGAAGTTGGTGCAAGAAAAGCTGGACTGCTAAGGGCGGCCGAGCTGGGGTCTGCTGCATGTGGATGTGGGAGAAGCAGATTCCTCCGCCGCGCTGCGGAATGACAACAAAAAAGACGCTCGGCGCCCTGCACCTCCGCTGCGCTCAGAATGGCAGCCGGAGGACCGCTCGTGAATCGATTGAAGGTCCGTCAGTCTTTGACGGCGATGCTGGGATCGACGGAGAAGCCGGGCCGCAGCTTGTGGTCGCCGTTTTCCTGCTGGAGGTTGGTGAAGTCGATGCGGACGGGGATTCGCTGGACGACCTTGACGTAGTTGCCGGTGGCGTTTTCGGGTGGGAAGAGCGAGAGGCGTGAGCCGGTGGCGCCGCCGATCTGGGTGACCTTGCCGGAGAACTTGCGGCCGCCGAGGGCATCGACCTTGATGCTGACGTTCTGGCCGGGGCGCATTTTGTTGAGCTGCGTCTCTTTGAAGTTGGCGGTGACCCAGAGGTCAGTGAGGGGGACGACGGTGAGGAGGTCCTGGCCGATGGAGAGGTTGGCGCCGACCTGGACGTTTTTCTTGTTGATGATGCCGGAGACAGGCGAGGTGATCTTGCAGTAGGAGAGGTTGAGTTTGGCCTGGTCGACGCGGGCCTGGGCCTGCTGGATCTCGGCCGAGGCGGCGTTGGCCTGGGCCTGTTGCGCGCGGACCTGCTGGGGCGCGTTTTTGGAGGCCTGGCTGGCCTGGTCGCGGGCGGACTGGACGCGCTGCTGGGCGGCGCGTGTGGCCTCCTGCTGGGCGATGACGGTGGACTGGGCTTCAAGGACGCCGGCAGCGGAGGCGGCGGCCTGAGCGACGGCGGCGTCGTACTGCTGCTTCGAGATGACGTCCTTCTGGACGAGCGGGGTGTAGCGATCGACGTCGAGCTGGGCCTTGACGGCGTTGGCCTGAGCCTGGACGACGCGGGCTTCGGCGGCCTGCTCCTGTTTTTGCGCCTGGGCGACACCGGCCTGCGCGGAGGCGACGTCGGAGGAGCTGGTGCTGATCTGGGTGCGGGTGGTGGTGCCGGTGATGGGGATGTTAGCGAGAGCCTGTGCGTGGGCGGCGACGGAGCTGGCGAGGTTGGCCTGGGCCTGCTCGAGGGCGACGAGGTAGTCCTTGGGGTCGATCTCGGCGATGACCTGGCCGGCGTCGACCTTTTGGTTGTCGTCGACGTAGACCTTGACGACCTGGCCAGTGACGCGGGAGCTGACCTGGTAGAGGTTGCCGTCGACCTGGGCGTCGTCGGTGGTCTCGGAGTAGGTGGAGTGCCAGTAGAAGAGCGCGCCGATGATGACAAGGAGGACGACGACGGCGATGATGATGTATTTACGGCGGGACTTTTTGACGGGATCGTCGGCGTCGTCCTTTTTGTCGACGTCGTTTTTCTTGTTGTCGCTTCCCTGCTTTCCGGCGTCCGGATGCGCGGCGCCGCCGCCACCCTGTTTGATCTGGATGGTGCCGCCGGTGATCTCCGCGGTCTGTGTGCCTTGCTGCTGGTCGTGATCCTGGTCTGCCACGGTTACTTGCCTCCGAGATAGTCTTTGTAGTTCGATTGTGCGACGCCGAGAGCACGCGCCAGGGAGAGCTTGGCGACGTTGTGCTGATAGAGCGCGCTGATGTACTGGTTGTTGGCCTGCTCGGTCTGTGCCTGAGCCTGCGAGACGGGCAGGTTATCGGAGACCCCGGCGCGGAAGCGCAGCTGGGCCTCGGAGAGCTCTTCGCGTGCGAGATCTACGTTGGAGCGGGTGGTGTCGACGAGCTTGGCGGCGGCTTGCATGTCGAGGAGGCTGTCGCGGACGTCCTGGTTGACCTGTTGGATCTGGTCGGAGAGGCGGGCGCGGGAGGTTTCGAGCTGGGCATCGGCTACGTCGCGTTCACCGCGGGTGCGGGCGATCTGGAGGATGGGGGCGGTGACCTCGCCGGTTGCCGAGTAGGTGCCGTGGGAGTGACCGGGCGTGGTGCCGAGATCGCCGAAGTCACCGGAGACGCTCCCCACGGGAAACTGGTCGGCGGTGGCAGCTTTTTTGCCGGCCTGCGCGGCCTTGACCTGCTCGGCGGAGGCGGCAAGATCTTTGCGGGCGGCGAGGGCGCGCTGAAAGGCCTGCTGCGGGTCCATCTGGTCGAGAGTGGCGAAGGGCACGGTGTCGGAGAGGCGGAAGTCCTGATCGAGCGGGAGACCGATGGTGCGGGCGAGGGCGAGCTTATCCTTGGCGAGCTGGTTGACGGCGGAGATGAGGTTTTGTTGCTCGTTCTGGAAGTCGACCTGGGCGCGGAGGACGTCGATGCGGGGGCTGACGCCGGCGTCGTGGGAGGCGACGGCCTGATCGAGGGTGAGCCTGGAGGTGGCGAGCTCGGCGTTGACGGCCTCGATGCGGGAAGCGTCTGCGATGCAGAGGAGGTAGGCGTTGCCGACGGTGAGGACCACCATGTCGCGGGCATCTTCGGCGGTGAGTCTGGCGGCCTGGAAGTTGTGCTTGGAGGCGATGTAGTTTTCGAGCGACTGGATGTTGACGAGGTTTTGGGTGAGGTAGGCGCGGAAGTCGACGACCTGAAAGGGGCCGACGATGGGCTTGAGGCCGGGGAACTTGAGGCCGAAGGCGGCGAGGTTGACCTGCTGGACCTCGATGGAGGCGGAGCCGGTGACGGTGGGGAGGAGGGCCTGGAGCTGTTCGAGGCGCTGTCCGTTTGCGCTTTTCTGGTTGGAGGTTTGGAGGATGATGCCGAGGTTGGTGCGGAGGCCGCGCTGGATGGCAATGTCGAGCGGGAGGTCGATGGTGGCGCCGGTGGACTTGCCTTCAATGAGGGATCCGCGGAAGGAGTCCTGCGTGGGCTGGGCGCCGTTCGCGCCCGAGGAGGTGTAGAGCTGCTGCTGGGCCTGGGGGATGACGGACTGGGTTCCGGAGGTGTTGGCGGCGCCGGCGCCCTGAGTGGAGGAGTTGCTGCCTCCGGCCGAGGACGAGCCTCCTGACTGTGCGTGGGAGGGGACGGTTAGACCGAGGGTGGCGCAGAGGACGGCGAGCGGGAGGGAGGCATGGGCTCGCCGAAGACAGTGTGCCGGTGAATTCTGATCCATAGAGTGAATGGTACCTGCTCGAAACTCGAGTTGATGGGGGGCGCCCGAGGAGCGCCCACGATTCGGCATTTCTGCCCTGATTGTTTTATCGGATGCAGGGGCGGAAGAGAGATCTTCAAAAAGATTGCGTGAGAGGCATGTGGGTTCGATAGAGGGCATCCCGGAAGGGCTGTCTGGGCTATTGGGACGAGGAGGTTGGTGCTGCGAGCGGGGTAGACTCGATGCATCTGAGGATGGGAGTTTCCGGACGATGCTGCTGGGAATCGATGTGGGGACGGGTGGGACGCGGGTGGTGCTGGTGGATCATGGAGGCCGGGTGGTGGCCTCGGAGGCGAGTGAGCACAAGGGGATTGAGTCGGCACAGATCGGGTGGGCGGAGCAGGACCCGGACGATTGGTGGAGGGCGGCGCGGGAGGCAATCTCCGCGGTGCTGCGGGCGAATGGCGGTGATGTGGAGGCCGTGGGTTTGACCGGGCAGATGCACGGGTGCGTGATGCTGGACGAGGTCGGCCGGGTGCTGCGACCGGCGCTGATCTGGTGCGATCAGAGGACGCAGCCGGAGTGCGACTGGTTGACGGAGAAGTTGGGGTTTGAGCGGCTGATTGAGCTGGTGGCGAATCCGGCGCTGCCGAACCTGACATTGACGAAGCTGCTGTGGGTGAAGCGGCACCAGCCGGAGGTGTGGGCGCGGATACGGCATGTGATGTGTCCGAAGGACTATGTGCGGTACAAGCTGACGGGCGAGTTTGCGATCGACATGCAGGAGGCGAGCGGGACGCTGCTGCTGGATGTGGCGAACCGGAGGTGGAGCGAGGAGGTGGCCGAGGCGGCGGAGGTGCCAATGGAGTGGCTGCCGCGGCTGTTTGAGGGGCCGGAGATCTGCGCGCGGATCAGCGCGGAGGGAGCGGCGGTGACGGGGCTGAAGGAGGGAACGCCGGTGGCGGCGGGCGCGGGTGACACGGGCGCGGGGGCGGTGGGGATGGGAGTTCTGGCGCCGGGAAGTGTGTCGGCGACGATTGGGACGAGTGGTGTGGTGTTTGCGGCGACGGACCGGCCGACCCGTGATCCGAGGGGACGGCTGCATACGTTTTGCCATGCGGCTCCGGGGCTGTGGCATGTGATGGGCGTGACGAATGGGGCGGGGCTGAGCTTGCGGTATTTTCGAGATACGTTTGCGCCGGGCGAGAGTTATGAGGAGCTGACGGCTTTGGCTGGAGGTGTGCCGGCGGGGAGCGATGGATTGCTGTGGGCGCCGTATCTGTTTGGGGAGCGTACGCCCTATCTCGATACGGAGGCTCGGGCGGCGTTTGTGGGAGTTACGGCGAGCCATACGCGGGCGCACTTCATCCGGGCGGTGATGGAGGGGGTGGCGATGAGTCTACGAGATTCGTTGACGATCTTCGCGGAGTTGGGGATACCGGTGGAAGGGATCCGGCTGGGTGGCGGGGGGGCGAGAGGAAGGCTGTGGCGGCAGATCCAGGCGGATGTGTATGGGCGGCCGGTGGAGATATTGGAGGCCGAGGAGGGTGGGGCGTTTGGGGCGGCGCTGCTGGGAGGGACGGGTGTGGGCGTATGGCCGAGTGTGGAGGCGGCGTGCGCGGCGACGATCCGGGTGGCGGCGACGGTGGAGCCGGTGGATGCGGTCGCGATGGAGAAGGCCTATAAGCAGTATCGTCGGGTGTATCCGGCGCTGCGGGAGATCGGGAGGGCTTAAGAGCAAAGGCTTAACCGCGGATTTACGCGGATGCTCGCGGATAGAACGAAGGATACGTAACGGTTCGTTGGAGTTTATGGGCGGCAGTTTTAAGGAGGTTTGATGGCGGGCGATATCGGTGTGGCGGTGATTGGGTATGGGCTGGCGGGGCGGGTGTTTCATGCGCCATTTGTGAGTGCGGTGCCGGGGCTGCGGCTCGAGGCGATTGTGCAGCGGACGGGGGATGAGGCGGCGAAGGCGTATCCGGATGTGCGGGTACTGCGGTCGGTGGAGGAGGCGCTTGGGGATGCGGCGGTGCAGATGGTGGTGGTAGCGACGCCGAACGAGACGCACTTCGATCTGGCGAAGGCGGCGCTCGAGGCCGGGAAGCATGTGGTGGTAGACAAGCCGTTTGCGGCGACGAGTGCGGGTGCACGGGAGCTGATCGAGCTGGCGGAGGCGAGGGGGCTGGTGCTGGCGCCGTTTCATAACCGGCGGTGGGATGGGGATTTTCTGACGGTGCGGAAGATCCTGGATGAGGGTGTGCTGGGGCGGGTGGTAACGTTTGAGTCGCACTTCGACCGGTTTCGGCCGGTTCAGCGGGCCGGGACGTGGAAGGAGTCGTCCGGTAAGGCGAATGGGTTGCTGATGGATCTGGGTCCGCATCTGGTGGACCAGGTGATGGCGCTGTTTGGTGCGCCGTCGTCGATCCTGGCGAGTGTACGGAAGGACCGGGACGAGACGGAGATTGAGGATGCGTTCGACATTACGCTCGAGTATGAGCGGCTGCGGGTGTACTGCCGGTCGACGATGCTGGCGGCGGAGAATGCGCCGCGATTTTTGATTCATGGGACGCGGGGGAGCTTTCGGAAGTGGGGGTTGGATCCGCAGGAGCCGGCGTTGGTGGCGGGGGCGAGGGTGCCGCGGGTGGGGTCGGACGAGGTGTGGTTGCAGGAGGACGAGTCGATGTGGGGCAAGACGGCGGTGGCTCCCGATCCGGATGCGCCGGAGCGGCTGGTGCGGACTCGGGTGCGGACGGAGCCGGGGGATTACCGGGGCTTTTATGCGAATGTGCGGGATGCGGTTCGGGGTGAGGAGGCGCTGGCGGTGACAACGGAGGAGGGCTGGAGGGTGATCAAGCTGCTGGAGATGGCTCGGGAGAGCTCGCGGGAGGGGGAGCGGCTGACGGTGGCGTTTTGAGGGCGATGGCCGGTGCGAACTACCGACGGCATGGAGCGCGGGGATGCGATGCATCGACCGCGGGCACGCCGGCAGCTGTGCCTGTGGAGAAGGCCTAGAGATGACGCGGCCTATCAAGCTAACTCCCGAGCAGATTGCCGGGATCGCACGAGCGCTTGCTGACCCACGACGATTTGCCATTTTCGAGCAGATCGCTCGTTGCGACGGTCTGGCGTGCAGCGCACTAAGCGAGCATCAGGCGATTAGCCCGGCGACGGTTTCTCACCATTTGAAGGAACTCTCGGAGGCGGGGCTGATCGACGCGGTGCGGGATGGCCGGCGAATGAATCTAAGCGTCTGCCGCTCCGTCTGGGATGCTTATGTAAAGCGGCTCCAGAAGCTGTAAGCCCATCGACCCCTGAGCGCAGCGACCTGAAAGCGCCGCAGCGATTCTGCATCCGGTCGCAGGTGAGCGCATCTATTCGATGGATGTCGAACTATCGGCATCGATGAAAGAGGCGAAGATGGCGAAGCTTACAGGCAAGATCGCAGTGGTGACAGGGGCGTCCAAGGGGATTGGCGCTGGTATCGCGAAGGCACTAGCTGCCGAAGGCGCAGCGGTTGTGGTGAACTATTCCACCAGCAAGGAAGGCGCGGATCGCGTGGTTGCCGAGATCGAGGGCTCCGGCGGTAAGGCCTTGGCGGTTGGCGGAAGCGTGGCGAAGTCCGCCGAGATCGATGCGCTGTTCGCCGAGACCAAGAAGCACTTCGGCAAGGTCGATGTGCTCGTGAACAACGCCGGTGTGTACGCCTTTACTCCGTTGGACGCGATCACTGAAGAGGCGATCGACAATATCTTCAACGTGAACGTGAAGGGCCTTCTGTTGACCACGAAGGCGGCAGTCGCATTGTTTCCTGCTGAAGGTGGGAGCATCATCAACATTGGTTCTGTCGTAACCGAGCAGACCCCACCCACATCAGCTGTCTACACAGGAAGCAAGGGCGCAGTGGATGCGATTACGCGGGTGCTCGCCAAAGAACTCGGACCGAAGAAGATTCGCGTGAACGCCGTCAACCCAGGCATGACTTCGACGGAGGGTGTACGGAGCGCGGGCTTTGAGGGCGGCGACTTCGAAAAACAGGCGATTGCCCAGACACCGCTTGGCCGGCTGGGCAAGCCGGATGATATTGCCGACGCGGTCGCCTTTCTGGCTTCGGAAGACGCGCGCTGGATCACCGGGACGCTGATCCAGGTTAGCGGCGGTCTGCGCTAAGCGGGGTGCAGCTCAGCATGAACGGAAGGCGGCCGGTGGGCGATCATGGGCCGCCTTTTCGTTGAGTTCGTCCACCGAGATTATGCCAGCTGAGACTAAATCACTCCTCTCGGGCGATTGCATCGTTCGTACACTAAGTGGCTTGGCCGTAGGTGGCGGTGGGGCCGTGTTTGCGGTTGTAGTGGCGATCGAGGAGGGCCTGGGAGACGGTGTTGGCTTCGGATTTGAGGGTGAGGGTGCGGTAGGCCATGCGGGCGATGGCTTCGAGGACGACGGCGTTGTGGGCGGCTTCGTGGGGGGTACGGCCCCAGACGAAGGGGGCGTGTCCGGCGACGAGGCAGGCGGGGATGGCGAGGGGATCGATGGCGAAGGAGTGGGCGCCGGTGCGGCTGGGGTCGGGGCTTAGACTGCCGCCGGCGTCGGCGGCGTGGGTGGCGTCACCGGGGACGGGTCTGGTCTGGATGGAGCCGCTCGGGGCGGGGCGGAAGAGGTTGACGATGGCGAGGCCGGTCTCGTGGACGTAGCGGCCGCCGATGGCTTCGTCGGAGAGGGGCGCGGTGACGGGGATGGGGCCGTAGAAGTAGTCGGCGTGGGTGGTGCCGAGGGCGGGGATGGGGAGGCCGGCCTGGGCGAAGGAGGTGGCGTACTCGGAGTGGGTGTGGACGACGGCGCCAATTTGTGGGAACTCGCGGTAGAGGAGGGTATGGGTGTCGAGGTCGGAGGAGGGGCGGAGGTTGCCTTCGACGATGTTGCCGTCGAGGTCGGTGACGACCATGTGCTCGGGGCGGAGGTCGTCGTAGCTGACGCCGGAGGGCTTGATGACGACGAGGCCTCCGGCGCGGTCGACGCCGGAGGCGTTGCCGAAGGTGTAGAGGACGAGGTCGCGCTTAACCAGTTCGAGGTTGGCTTCGAGGACTTGTTCGCGGAGTTGGGGGAGGAGCATGGTGGCTGGTCCTTGTCCTTGGTTCCTGGTTCGGGGTCTCGACTCGGGGGTACCCTCCCCCCCGTACTTCTTACGCAAAGTCTTCGAAAGACTATGGTTAGGGTAGGGGTACAGGGGGCTTTGCGGCGGTCCCGAGGTGCGGGTGAATTGTTGTGGTGCTGATTTGATTGTATTCGCTGGGTGGGGGTGGTTGCGCCACGTGAGGTTGTGGAGGGATGCGTCGTGAGCGTTTGGGGCAGAAAGGTGCGGGCCGGGGGTGGCGGGTTGGCTCGCTCGGGATTCTTCGTCGCTGCGCTCCTCAGAATGACAGCCAAAACGGGACGGCGAATGGCGGCCAAGGCGAGAGCTACCGGAAGGCTCTGCTTGTAGATTAGAGGGATGGCTGATGAGGTGATGGGTAGTGAGGGGTTGCCGCTTGGGTTCAAGTGGGGGGCGGTGCG
>JAABUX010000787.1_pt1 | contig 51548 bp, 42 predicted proteins | sample 5561851 | NCBI WGS metagenome assembly JAABUX01 (sample SAMN10711883, study PRJNA513361) | rock metagenome | isolation source: Antarctica rocks | place: Antarctica: Victoria Land, Richard Nunatak red sandstone | collected 2016-01-03 | reverse complement strand
GGGGGGGGCCCCGGGGTTTGGGGGGGGGGGGGGGGGGGGGGGGGGGGGGGGGGGGGGGGGGGGGGGGGGGGGGTTGGGGGGGGGGGGGGGGGGGGGGGGGGGGGTGAGCGCGGTGCTGGTGGTCGTTGAGGAAGAGGAGGAGGAGGGTGAGGGAAAGGACGTGGAGGTAGATCCAGCGGGTCCAGTCGGTGCCGTAGAGGAAGAGGAGGGTGGAGGCGGCGATGCTGAGGAGGGCGGCGACGGCGAGGGTGAGGAGGTCGCGGCGGAGGTTGGGTACGCGCCAGAGGGCGGCGGCGGCGAGGAGGATGGGGAGGAGAGAGAGGAGGGCGAGGCGGGGCATGAGGGTGGCGTAGTGCTCGGAGGCGACGACCTGGAGGACCTGGGCGCGGGCGTAGGTGGAGTCTCGGCTGAGGTAGGCAATGGCTCCCGAGCAGAAGCTGCCTGGGGCCTGGCTGAAGGTGAAGCCGAGGGAGTTGCAGACGGTTTGGCTGGTGCGGAGGGTCCCGGGGAAGCGGGAGGCGAGGACGGCGGCGGCGAGCGAGCAGAGGGCGGTCGGGACGGCGATGAGGATGGAGCGGCGGAGGTCGTGGAGGGCGATGGCGAGGGCGGCTAGGAGGTAGGGGACGTAGACGACTAGGCCTTCGTGCGAAAGGATGCAGGCGGTGGTGGCGGCGCAGAGATAGAGGGCGATCCAGAGGTCTGGGATGTTGCGGCTGGGTGGGCGGGTGCTGGGGGCGGGGCCGCCGGTGGGGACGGGGTGGCGGCGGAGAAGGAGGAGGAGGAGGGCGAGCTCGGCGAGGAAGAGGATGTCTTTGCGGAAGGCGAAGGAGGGGTCCAGGACGGGGAAGGCGAGGGTGGCGGGGGAGAAGACGAGGGCGATGATCCAGGTGGTCCAGCGAATGTGGCGGAGTAGCTTCCAGACGGCGAGGAGAATGGCGGCGTAGAGGAGGTATTGGAGGGCGAGGATGGTGACGAAGGGGGAGAGGTGGAGGTGCGCGAGGGTGAGGGCGGACTTGCTGGCGGTGAGGGCGAGCTGGCCGGTGAGGCCGCGGCGGACGAAGCCGCCGGAGTAGTTGATGAGCCAGTCGGCCATGGCCCAATCGCTGCGGAGGTGGAGGTTGTAGAGGCCGATGACGGCGGTGACGAGGGCGATGAACAGGAGGTAGAGCGGGAACAGGAGCGTGAGGAGTTGCGGCCGTGTTGTCTGCATGCGGGGAGCGTTTCCTGGGGCGGCTGGCGGCGGCGAAAGGTTGGTTTGGGGAGCGGGTCAGAGGGGCGGAGGCGGGTGAAAGCACGGTGCTATAACTGACTTGCCAATGGCTCCGCACTTGCCTGCAAAGGATTGACCACCCATGATTTCAGACGAAGTATCGCACGAGAGTCGCGTAGGCGGCGCCCGGTTGGTGCGGCTGGCGGCGGTCGTTCTGGCGGTTCTGCTGCTGATGATGTTTCTGATGGCGGCGGCGAAGCGGATGCGGTACCCGTTCGAGCTTGACCGGATGGAGTCGGCGATGATGACGACTGTGTGGCGGGTGGCGCACGGGATGCCGATCTACACGAAGCCATCGCTGGAGTGGGCGCCGTTTTTGTATGCGCCGGTGTTTTTCTGGATGTCGGCGCTGATGACGAAGGTGATGGGCGTGCAGTATGCGGCGCTGCGGATGGTGTCTACGCTGGCGACGCTGGGCAGCTGCGGCGTGATCTATGCGCTGGTGTACCGCGACACACGGCGGGTAAGCGTTGCGTTGGTGAGCATGGGGCTGTTTGCGGGGTTCTATGCGACGGTGCTGGGCTGGTACGACATCGGGCGGGTGGACTCGCTGTCGGTGTTCTTTTTTCTGTTGGCGCTGTACTGCACGCGGTTTGGAGCGTGGTGGCTGGCGGCGGTGGTTTGGGTGATTGCGTTTCAGACGAAGCAGGGATTTCTGCCGGTGGGTGTGCTGGCGTTTCTGGTGTACTGGCAGCGGCCGCGGCGGATGCTGTTGGGGATGGCGACATATGGTGTGCTGGCATGGCTGAGTGTGTTTCTGCTGAACCGGCAGACAGGCGGGTGGTACAGCTATTACGTGTTTGGGACGGTGTCGCAGCTGCATTTCAAGGTGCGGCTGGCGGCTTTGTATGTGCCGTTTGATTTAGTGCAGCCGCTGGGCATTGCGCTGGCGATGGCGGGGCTGGCGTGGTACCTGCGGCCGCCGTCGTGGCGAAGCTTCCGGACGACGTTTTACGGGTATCTGACGCTGCTGATCGTGGCGGGGATCGGGTATGCGCGGGCGCATGAGGGTGGGTACGTGAACGTGCTGATCCCGGTGTATGCGTGGCTGGCGGTGATCTTCGGTCTGGCGGTTGGGCGGCTGCTGGAGTGGGCGGAGGCGCAGGAGCGGATGGGTGCGACGACGCCGGCAGTGCTGTCGACGATTGTGTGGGCACTGGTGCTGACGCAGCTGGCGATGCACCTGTACCGGCCGGGGGAGTACACGTCGCAGGGTGGCGGGCTCGCCGGGCGCGAGGCGTTTCTGGAGGAGCTGCGGGCGATGCCGGGGGATGTGTGGGTGGTGAATCACAGCTGGGATGGGATTGTGGCGGGCAAGGGTTCGCACGCGGAGATGGACGCGCTGGACGCGGTGCTGCTGCGCGGGGACAAGGCAACGATCGACGAGGTGAGGGAGGCGTATGCGAAGCACCGTTTTACGGCGGTGATTCTGGACCGGGAGCCGGAGCAGTACAAGCCGGACTGGCTGTTTGGTGGCCAGCAGTTTCGGACGCAGTATCCGATGACGGCGGTGGCGGCTGGGGGAGGGGTGCTGACGCTGGGGGATCAGCCAGCGATGGTGTTTCTGCCGTGTGCTGAGGGCGGGGGAGCTTTGGGGACGTCACTGCGGCTGGATCAGACGTATGTGAGGCAGGGTGAGTGTAGGCGGTAGGGCTGCGCGCGCATGTTGCCGAGCGTCAGAGTGAATTTGACAGCGCGCCGATTGAAATATCCGGACCGAGCACAGAAAAAGCCCACTGCCCTGGGCCTTGTGTGCCAGAGCAGTGGGCGGATGTGTTACGGGTTAGCGGCCACGGTTGCCACGGGTGGGCCGGGCGCCGGAGTTTCCGCGGGTGCCGGAGGAGCGGCCTCCTGGGCCGCGGCTGGAGCTCGATCCGCCACCGGGTCCGGAGCGGCCGTTGGAGGCGCCGCGGAAGCCGCGGCCACCACCGGCGGGGCGGCTGGAGCGGGGGCGATCGGACGAATTGCTGGGGGAGGAGCGGTCTGTGGAACGATCGGAGGAGCCGGTCTGGTTGCCGTTGGGACCGGAGCTCTGGGAGCCGGCAGAGTCACCAGACTTCCAGGAGCGGGTTTCCATAGACATGAGGTCGTTCATGCCGGCGGTGTTGGTGTCGACGGGCTTGTTGCGCTCTTCCTTTTCGAGGTTCTTGTCGGCCTCGCGCCAGTCGAACTTGATCTTGAGCTCGCGTTCCATCTTGCGGGCGTCGGAGCGCTCCTGCGGCATGACAAAGGTGGTGGCGACCCCCTTCGCGCCTGCCCGGCCGGTGCGGCCGATGCGGTGGACGAAGTCGTCCGAGGCATTGGGCATGTCGTAGTTGACGACGTGCGCGATGTCCTGGACGTCGATGCCGCGGGCGGCGACGTCGGTGGCGACGAGGATGCGGTGCTTGCCGGTCGAGAAGCCTTTGAGGGCGGCGGTGCGCTGCGACTGCGAGCGATCGCCGTGGATGGCGTCGGCGTCGTGACCGAGGCGCTCGAGCTTTTTGGCGATGCGGTCGGCGCCGTGCTTGGTGCGCGAGAAGACGAGAAAGGTGCCCTTCTCCTCGGTGAGCATCTGGTTGAGCAGGCCGAGCTTTTGATCCTGCATGACGGTATAGACGCGGAGCTCGACCTGGTCAGAGGGCTTGGAGGTGGAGCCGATCTCAATGCGGACGGGCTTCTGGACGTAGTCCTTGACGATCTCGGAGATGTTGGCGTCGAGGGTCGCGGAGTAGCACATGGTCTGGCGGGTTTTGGGGAGGGCACCGACGATGCGGCGGATAGCGGGGAGGAAGCCCATGTCGAGCATGCGGTCTACTTCGTCGAGGACGAGCATGTCGACGGAGCCGATGTTGATCTCGCGGCGGCGGAGAAAGTCTTCGAGGCGACCCGGGGTAGCGACGACGAGGCGCGGACCGCGATCAACGTGATCGAGCTGAGTGTTCTCGGAGAGGCCGCCACAGACGAGGACGGAGTCGTGCTTGGCCTGGGGGACGAGCTTGGCGTAGGCCTCGAGGACCTGCATGGCGAGCTCGCGGGTGGGGAGGAGGATGAGGGCGCGGATGGGTCCGCGTTTGCTGCGGTTCGAGGGCACGGAGGTGGCCTCGAGGCGCTCGATCATGGGGATCAGGAAGGAGAGGGTCTTGCCGGTGCCGGTGGAAGCGGTGGCAAGGATGTCCTTGCCTTCGAGGGCGGGCGGGATGGCCTTTGCCTGGACGGGGGTGGGGGTGAGGAAGCCGGCAGCGGTGAGGCGGGACTTCAGCGAATCGGAGACGTTGAAGTCTGCGAAGTGAACGCCTTCAACGAGCGGGAGGTTGATGGCGGGGGAGGTTGCGGGTGCGGCAGTATGGCCGGTGGGCGTGTGCGCAGAGGCCTGCGGCTCAAGAGTAGCGGGGGTCAAGTGTGTTCCTTTGTAGGGTGAGGTGGAGCGAGGAAGTGACGCAGCGGTGCTATGGTCCGGGAGCACCTTGATTCTGGTCAGCATTGCCGTCGTTGATGGCGAAGCTCTGCTGCTGCGAGGCGAGGCTCACGTCCGTTGACGGGCCTTCAGCCAGAGCAACCAGCCGGGCCTTCTTTGTAGTGAAGGGGTACGGGTGGGAGGAGGCGCTTCGCAGTCTCTGGCGAGACGTCCGGGAATCGTTCGCGATCCGCTGCGGGGTCTTTGCCTGCGATGCCTTTGCACCTAAACCTCAGGTGCATTCGTAGAATAGCACGTGTCCCGCGGCGAGGAGAGCCCCGTTGCTGCTGGTTGGCGAATGGACGAAACGGAATGGAGGGATTTGGACCAAAGCGTGCAGGCGAGGCGTGGCGTCGGAGCCAGGACGGGAGGGCGCTCACTATAATGCCGCTTATGGAAGCGGAGATGGAGAGGGTGCAGGCCCGGGGGTGGCGCGGTGACGGGCGGCTGCGGCGGATCCTTCATGGCAGCGCCTCTTCCCTTCTTCAGCGCGGGACGGCACTTTTGGTGTCTGCGATCTCGCTGCCTTTGACGGTGCGCTATCTGGGAGCGCAGAGATACGGCGTGTGGGTAACGATCAGCACGACGGTGGTGATGCTGGCGGCGTTTGATCTCGGGATCTCGAATACGCTGACCAACATTATTTCGAAGGCGTACGCCGCGGACGATCGAGGTTCGGCACGGCGGTACTACTCGACTGCTTTCTGGATGAGCACGGGGCTGAGTCTGCTGCTGATGCTGGTGGCGATGGCGGTTTGGCCGTGGCTGAACTGGGCGATGCTGTTTCATGTGACGGAGCCGGGTCTGGGGCGGGAGATCGGGATCTGCGCGGCGATGTCGCTGGCGTTTTTTTTACTGAGTCTGCCGTTGAACCTGGTGCACCGTGTGCTGAGCGGGTATCAGCAGACGCAGATCACCAACTACTTCCTTCTGATGAGCAACATCCTTGGGCTGCTGGCGATTGTGGTGGTGGTGCGGCTGCGTGGGTCGCTGGTGATGCTGACGATGGTGTACTCGGGCACGATGCTGATGGGCAACGTAGCTCTGAATGCGTGGGTGAACCTGTGGGACCGGCGGTGGATTTCGCCGCATCCGGGGGCCGTGAGCCGGGGAGCGGTGCGGTCGCTGCTGCAGTCGGGGCTGGGATTCTTTATTCTGCAGATCGCGGGGCTGATCGTGTTCAACTCCGACAACCTGGTGATCGCGCACTACCTTGGGGCAAGCGAGGTCGCACCTTACAACGTGACTTGGAAGCTGGCGGGGTATGCGGCGATACTGCAGACGGCGATCTATCCCTCGCTATGGCCGGCCTATGCTGAGGCGTACGCGCGGCGGGACTACGCCTGGGTGCGGAGCACGTTCTGGATGGCGGTGAAGGCGGCCGTTGGGACTTGCGTTCTGGCGATGGTGGTGATGGTGTTTGTGGGCCGGCCGCTGATCGGGTGGTATGTCGGTCCGGTCGCCGTTCCAACACGGGCGTTGCTGTACGGGATCTGCTGCTGGACGGTGCTGAGCACGATGATGGAGATGGAGGCGTGCCTGCTGGCGGCGCTGAATCGTGTACGGCTGCAGGGGATCCTGTCAATAATCGCGGCGGTGCTGAACCTGGCGTTGTCGATTTTTCTGGTGAAGCGGATCGGGAGCCTGGGTGTGGTGCTGGGGACGATTCTTTCGTATCTGCTGACGCTGGTGGTGCCTCAGAGTGTTCTGGTGTGGAAGGTGCTGTACCAGCCGGAGGTTCCGGTGGAGGCGCTTGCGGCCGAGCAGCATGCGTGAGTTGTTGAGACAACGCGCCCCGAGTCTCCTGACAAAGATTCTGCGCTGGCGGAGGCTCGACCGGTGGGAGCTGTTGCTGCGGCGAGTGGGAACGCTGTTGTTTCGGATGGGTATAAGGGTGGCAGGGGGGGCCGGCGTTGTGCCGCGTCAGGAGGAGGAGCGGTCGGGGTTTCTGATTGTGAGCCTGTCGGGACACGTGGGGGACACGGTGATGCTGATGCCGCTGATCGAGACGCTCCACGCGATGTACCCGGGGGAGCCGATGGATGCGGCGGTGGATGTGGCGGGGGAGCAGCTATTGCGCATGGTACCGGAGCTCCGGCGGGTGTACGGGCTGCGATTTTCGCCGGGGATTCCGGAGACGCTGGGGATGTCATCGAGGCGGGTGATGGAGGTGGTTCGCGGCTTCTGGAGGGAGATGCGCGGGTGCCGGCCGGCGGTGTGCCTCCTGCCACGGTGGGGAGATGATGTGTTTCGATCGGCGTACCTTGCGGCGCTTACGGGTGCGGGGCGGCGGATCGGTTTCGCTTCCGACGTGGGAGTGCCGCGGTACCGAGGTGCGCGCTACCGTGACAGGCTGCTGACGGAGGCGATCGGCGGGGGCCATGGAATACACGAGCCGATGCGTATGCTGCGTTTATTGACGGCTTCGGGTCTCGCCCGGAGCGGGACGCCGCTGCCGCGGAGTGAAACGACAGTTGGGGCACTGGTGCGGATCGCAAAGCAGGGAGATTGGAGGGGGATCGCCGCACGGATCGGGATGCGGGAAGATCGGCCGTTTGCGGTGATTGCGCCGGGAACGACGCAGGCCAGGAAGATCTGGCCGATAGAGCGTTGGGTAGCCGTGACTGCGGAGCTCCTGGGATCGGGGCTGGAGGTAGTTGTGCTTTCGGGAAGGCAGGATGCAGGGATTGCCCGGGCCTTGCATGAGGCGAGCGGCGGCATGACACGATTGGCAGCAGGGGTGACCTCGCTTCCGGAGTCGGTGACGCTGCTGGGGCATGCGGCGGCGTTTGCGGGGAGCGACTCCGGACCGGGGCACATTGCGGGGGCGCTGGGCGTGCCGTGCGCGATCCTGTTTATCGGATCAAGGGAGGCGGATGGCGACGATCCGTTTTCGCCGGAGCGGAACCGTCCGATGGGGCCGTATGTAGGGGTGTGCCAGCCCCGCTGCGCCACTGCGCCATGCGTTGGCTCGTGCGAGGCGACGATGGCGCATTGTATTTTGGAGATCACGTTGGGCGAGGTCATGGAGGCGTTGAGGACGCAGATGCGGCGAAAGGAGCAGGTGGAGGGAGGCCGCGAGGAGATCGCGATGGGGAGTGGATGGAGCGGCGCGTGATCGAAAGAGAGCGGACAGTCGAGGTGTTGCTGGCGACCTATAACGGCGAGCGCTTTCTGCGGGAGCAGGTCGACTCGATCCTGTCGCAGAGTTATGGGCCGCTGCGTATTACGGCGCGGGATGATGGATCGAGTGATGGCACGGTGGGGATCTTGGAGGGGTATGAGCGGAGGTATCCGGAGCGCTTCCGTGTGTTGCGGGACGGGGTACGGGCGGGGGGCGCGAAGTGGAATTTCGTGCGGTTGATGGAGCAGTCGACGGCGCCGTTTGTGTGCCTGGCGGACCAGGACGACGTTTGGAAGCGGGATAAGGTGCGGGACAGCATGGCGGCGATGCTGGGGCTGCGGGAGAGGCACGGCGATGAGGTGCCGCTGCTGGTGTTCAGCGACCTGGAGGTGGTGGATGCGGAGCTGCGATCGCTGTATCCATCGTTCTGGAGGCTGGGGCGGATTGCGCCGGGGAACATCCATCGGCTGGAGCGGCTGCTGACGCAGAATGTGCTGACGGGGTGCACGGCGATGCTGAACCGGCGGCTGGCGCAGCTGGCGGTGCGGATGACGGATGAGGTATTTATGCATGACGGGTGGATCGCGCTGATCGCGTCGGCGATGGGGGCGGCGGCGTATCTTGACGAGCCGACGGTGCTGTATCGGCAGCATGAGAGCAATGTGGTGGGGGCGAAGAAGGTTGCGCGGGCGAAGCTGATACCGAGGTGGCGCTTCCATGATCTGCGGCGGGAGCAGTGGGAGCGGAGCGAGCGGCAGGGGGCGGCGCTGCTGCGGGTGATGCGAGGAGAGCTGCCGGAGCGGGCGGTCCGTTTGCTGGAGGCGTACACGGCGTGTGAGACGAGCCCGTACCGTCTGCGGCGGGTGTGGAACCTTGTCAGGCATGGGTTTTTTGTGAATGCGCTGCGGCCGAATCTGGCGATGCTCTGGTATTTGTGGGACATGAAGGCGGCGAAGCGGCAGATGGGGAAGGGCTGAGCTGTGGTTGACGGCGGCGATGGCCGCGAAGCGCCGGCTGGCGAGCCTGAGGTCGAGGTTCTACTGGCGACCTATAACGGGGAGCGCTTTCTTCGCGAGCAGGTAGAGTCGATTCTGTCGCAGAGCTACGCGCGGTTGCGGGTGCTGGCGCGGGACGATGCATCGAGCGACGGGACGGTGGAGTTGCTGGCGGGGTATGCGGAGCGGTGGCCGAAGCGCTTCAGGGTGATGGAGGCTGGGGAGGCTACGGGGAGCGCGAAGGGAAACTTTCTCCGGCTGATGAGGGCGGCGACGGGCGAGTATATCTGCTTCGCGGACCAGGATGACGTTTGGCTGCCGGACAAGGTGCGGCTCTCGGTGGAGGCGATGCGGGGGCTGGAGGAGCGGCATGGGCGGGAGACGCCGTTGCTGGTGTTTACGGATCTGCGCGTGATGGACGAGGAGCTCCGGATGATCTCGGAGTCGATGTGGGCGTGGTCGGGCGTCGATCCGAGGAATGCGCACCGGCTGGAGCGGCTGTTAGGGCAGAACGTGGTGACGGGGTGCACGGCGATGATGAACCGGCCGATGCTGGAGTTGGCGCGGCGCATACCGGAAGCGGCGACGATGCACGACCGGTGGATCGGCCTACTGGCAGCGTCGATGGGGGCAGCGGAGGTGGTGCGGGAGGGGACAGTGCTCTACCGGCAGCATGGGGCAAATGTGATTGGAGCACCGTCGGAGGATCGGACGGTGTGGGGAACGGCGGTGCGGGCTAGAAGCAGCGAGGGTCGGAGGCGGGAGCGATGGCTGAGCGAGATGCAAGCCGAGGCGCTGCTGCGGGTACATGGGGGCGAGATGGGCGTTCGATCCCGGGCGGTGCTGCGGGCGTACCTTCTCAGCGGGCGCAGTGGGAGCAGGTTCGTCCGGGTTGGGTTGACGATGCGGTATGGATTTTTTCGTACCGGTTTCGTGCGGAACCTGGCGACGCTGCTCGATCTGGCGAGGAGGCCGTCTGCGGAAGGCATGGTTCCGGAGAGCTGATCCTTACTTCCACCATAGGAGGTAGGTCGCTCGCCGGATGCAGTACACCAAAAGAACGAATGCGCTCCTAACCGTAGGTGCGATGCGCTTAGACCGAGTGCTCAGATGTGGCAGCTCACCATGCCGCGTTTTTCGAGGTACTTTTGGTGGTACTCTTCGGCTTTCCAGAAGGTCTGTGCGGGAACGACCTCGGTTGCGATGGGCTGGCGAAAGGTTCCGGAGGCGTTGAGTTCGGCTATTTTGGCCTTAGCCTGCGCGGCCTGTTCGTCGCTTTCGGCGAAGACGACGGAACGGTACTGGGTGCCCCAGTCAGGGCCCTGGCGATTGCGCTGGGTGGGATCATGGAGGGCGAAGAAGGCGTCCATGAGGGTCTCAAAGGAGATACGGCTCGGATCGAAGGTGAGCTGCACGACCTCCGCATGACCTGTGCGGTCGGTACAGACCTCCTTGTAGGTGGGGTGGTCGAGATTTCCGCCCTCATAGCCAACTGCTGTATCGAGAACACCGTTCATCTCCGCGAACCGAGCCTCGACGCCCCAGAAGCATCCTGCGCCAAATGTTGCCTTTTGCGTTGCCACTTTGCGGTACTCCTTTGCTGCATGTTGCGTACTTCTATTGGATGCGCGAGGGGTATGGAAGTAACCGCGATCCTGTGAATAGCAATGTCATTCTGGGCGCGGCGAGAGACAGGCGTCAAGGCTTGCGAGGGGAGGGAGTGAATTGGCAGGAGAACTATGCCTCGGGGGCCTCCTCTGTCTACACGTATCGCATGGACTTCAAAGGGTGCTGAAAAAATACGAGTCGCAAGACCGAGCCTGCCTCAGGGGCTAAAGCCCGGTTCAAAACAGGAGATTACGGCACGGCAAGCCGTGCCCTTCCGTCCCGACGAGTTTTCAGCAGCTTCGGAAGCCATGCTCTTGACAGAACACTTCATAATGGCCGCTGCCGGGGAGATCTCCGGAGGCGACGAGGGTAAACGCACCTCTGGTCCGGAGAGCGGAGCTCCGGACCAGAGGTGCTGATTGTTGACGGGAGCTTTTGGTATCAGGGGACCGCCTTGGGGCAGGTGCTCTGGGTGACATCCGTGCTGGCGATGCCGAGGCTTGCCTGCATGGAGGTGGTGAGGGTGGTGAGGCTTGATTTGAGTTGGGTCGTGGTTCCGAGCAGACCGGGCAGAGTTCCGATCTCCGCGGAGACGAAGGTGAGGTTTTGCGCGACCAGGGAAGGCGGACCGCCGATCCTGATCAGGTCGCGAACGTCGGAGTTGTCGACGTTGACGAGAGAGAGTGTCTTGACGCCGGAGGCGTAGGCCGCGGCGGTGATGGCCTTCTGGGAGAGCGCGGTGGCATAGAGCTGCTCTGCCTGCACCAGGCCGTTGGTGACGTCGGCCATGGACTTCGCTGCGCCGGGATAGGTATTGACGCAGCTGGTTGGGGCCGGTGGGACGGGCGTCGGCGTGACAGGGGCTGGAGTTACGGGCGGCGGCGGCGGGACCACGGGTGCCGGCGTGACGACCGGCGGCGTGACGACCGGGGGAGTGACCGGGGTCGGCGTGGGTGTGGGTGTGGGCGTGGGAGTGCCGCCCTTGACCAGTGTGACGACCACATTGACGACGATGTTCTGGTTGGTTGCCGCTTGCGCAGAGAGGGGCGCAGCCAGCAGGAGCAGCGCCAGGGCTAGCTTCATATCGGGCCTCTTCGAGAGATCTGAGGTTCTTATTTTTTTTGGGTTACTGGAGCTGCTGAATGCTAAGGGAGGCGCTGCCGAGAGCGAGGGGATTCGGGGTGTCGGCATAGACGAAGAGGTCGAGGGTCTGGCCGGCGGAGAGCTGCATCACGCGCATGTTGCTGAAGCCGTTGCGAAGGCCCGCAGTCGTGGTCCAGGTGAAGGAGGTGTTGTCGACGTTGCTGGTGTTTACGCCCACGCCATAGCTGATGTTGGCTGCGATGCCATCCATAAAGCGGACGTTGGAGACAATGAGGTACGTGCCCGTGGCTGGGACTGTGTAGGTGTTTGCCGTGGCATTCCAGCCGGAGGCGGTGTCGGTGATTACGTTGGTGAGGGCGACGGTTTTGAAGCTGTTGCTGAAGCTCTGATTGAGGGCGCCTCCGGTGCTGGTGCCGGTGTCGACGTGCAGCGAGGCCAGGGTGGCGGCGGCGATGGTGGAGGTGGGAGGAACGGCGACCGAGACAGGGACGGTGATGGTGGTCGTGTTGCCGTTCTGGGTGGAGGTGGTAGACCCGACGGTGACGGTCTGAGCGCCGGCGAAGGCGGAGGTGAGCAACAGGACGGCAGGGGCGAACTTAATCATGACTTCTCCTTGGCGACACCGGCCCGGGTGGTTCAGGGGTGTCCGTAGATGAAAGGTAGCCAAAGTTTGGGCGCGCACCCATTCCCCACTCGGGATGTGTCATACCTAAGAATTCCTCCGGGGGTGACCGTATCGGGGCGGGAGTTTGCCCTATTTGGCGGGCTACATGCTATGCCGCGTGAAGGGAGGAAGGTTAGGCGCAGCTTAGCGAGGAGGCTCAAGGTATGAGGTCTCAGGTGAGGGTTTATGGGCAATTGTCGCGTCGAGTGCGGGTAGTGCCTGGTCAGGAGGAACGGCGGACGTTGGGACGGCGGCGGTTTGCCTTGGGCGGGACGGGCTTTTTGAGCTTGGCGGCTTCGGGGAGCTGGCGCTTTCTTTCGACCTTTTTGCCTTTGGCGGCGCGGTCGAGGGCGGTGACCTCACCTGCGGTGAGCTCACGGAAGCTGCCGGGCTCGACGTCGAGCTGGAGGGCACCGTAGGCGATGCGGCGGATCTTTTCGACGTGGTGGCCGATCTCCTCGAACATCTTGCGGAGCTGGCGGTTGCGGCCTTCGGTGAGGGTGACCTGGAACCAGGGGTTATCGCCGCCGCGCACCTCCACGATCTCGGCGGGGGCGGTGACGATGCGGTCGCGACGGCCGGCGCGGATCTCGTCGAGGCGGCCGCGGTCGATCATGACGCCGCGGCGCAGCTGATCGATCGACTCGGGCGTGGGGACGCCTGAGACTTTGACGAGGTAGGTCTTCTGCACGCCGGCGGAGGCTTTGGAGAGCGAGTTAGCGAGCTCGCCGTCATTGGTCATGAGGAGGAGGCCCTCGGAGAGGTAGTCGAGCCGACCGACGGGGTAGAGGCGGGGGAGCTTGAGCTTGGGGCCTTTGTGCTCTGCGAGGAGGCTGGCGACGGTGGGGCGTTTCTGCGGGTCGTCGAGGGTGGTGACGTAGCCGCGCGGTTTGTTGAGCATGAAGTAGCGGTGGGGCTCGGGACCGTGGAGGAGTTTGCCGTCGACGCGGATGTGGTCTTTATGGGGGTCGGCGCGTGTGCCGAGTTCGGTGACGGTGGCGCCGTTGACCTCGACGCGGCCTTCGAGGATGATCCCCTCGGCCTTGCGACGCGAGGCGATGCCGGCCTGGGCGAGGATCTTCTGGAGGCGTTCGCCGGTTGGGGCGGCGTCGGTCGGGGTCATGCTTTCATTATGAGGGGTGCGGACTTTGGGGCGAGCAATGAGGACAGGGTGGAGCACCCGAACCGCAGGTCCTTCGACTCCGCCTGACGCGATCAGACCGCGTCAGGCTTCGCTCAGGATGACAATCTTTCGCGCACGGCTTTGAAACGTTGTCTAACTGGCGGTGGCTACGGGGCGGCCGCGGCGGCTGACGATAGAGAGTTTTTCGAGCTTGAGAATCTTGCGGGCCTGGCCTTTGGCGTGTGCGGACCAGGGGCCGACGGGGTCGAGACGGGCGTAGGCGAGCCAGTGCCGGAGGGCGCGGCGGCGGTGGCCCTGACGCTCCAGGGCGAGCGCGAGGTTGTAGTGGGCGTCGGCGTACTGGGGCACGAGCTCGACGGCTCGACTGTAGGCTTCGATGGCCTCGGGCAGCCGCTTCATCTCGTCGAGGACGTTGCCGAGATCGAAGAAGGCGAGGGCGTACTCGGGGTCGGCCTCGGTGGCGCGGCGGTAGAGCTTTTCGGCGAGGCTGAAGGCGCGGGCGTTGTAGTGGATGGTTCCGAGATTGATGAGGGCTGGGGCGTGGGCAGGGCGGATGCGGAGGATGGCCTCGTAGACCTCGATGGCTTCGGGGAGCTTGGCGGGATCTTCTTCGAGGCGCACGGCCTGGAGAAACTTTTCCTGGACCTCGGCGGCCTGACGTCCGAGCATCTGCGTTTCTGTGCCGACGACCTGCAGGCGTTGTTCGGGGTCGAGCTCGAAGTCGAAGGCGAGTTGCTGGGTGAGGGGATCGACGAGGCCGCCGGCATGACGGAAGCGAAGGCGCGAACCGCCAGCGGCGGCGCTGGCCTCGAGAAGGGCGTTGCGGAGGCCGGAGACCCGCTGCATGGCTTCGAGCGAGGCGCGGATGCTGCGGGCGGAGATGCGGCGGGCACGGAGATCGCGCAGAGTTCGCAGCTGGCCGAGGTCTTCGAAGCCGTAGGTGTCTTTCGAGGAGATGAGGCCGGCTCGCTCCCAGCCCTGAATATCCCGGGTTTCGAGGTGCAGAATTCGCATTGCGTCTTGACGGCTGTAACGTGTCACGCGAGTATCCTGGCGGGCAGCGTCCGCTAACGCCTATGCCGGGAGTATGCGATGGTATGGGAACGCGATCAAGTCCAAAGCGGCTTGCTCGCGCAGATACTCGTGGATATCGTGTACCAAACCAGATACGCAGCCGGGAGTCGACCATCCCCGGGTTGTGTGGCCTGCATCAAATGCTACGGACTTCTGTTTCTTTTTCTCAGTGTCTTCCCCGAACATGCTGGCATACCCGCTCGATAGCTGGATGTCCGCTCACTTCCGAGGACTCTCCCCATGCCGAAACTTTCCGCTGCCATTGCCCTTGCCGCTTTCCTGGTTATGCCTGCCGCTGCGTTCGCTGATAGCTACAGCTTCATGATCAGCACCGGGACGTCGTCCCATAACTCCCCTGCCGCGACCTTTGTGGCTAGCGGGATGCTCACCGGCAGCCCGAGCAGCTCCGGGATGTCTGTACTCAACCTGACAGGGGTGACGGGGTCTGCGCAGGGGTACACCTTTCAGAGCGTCGCTCCTGTGGGAACGCCTGCCCCTTTCAGCTTCGACGATCTCCTGTACACGGACCCGACAGCGCAGCATGTGGATGCGAGCGGCATCCTGCTCTATCTTCGTAGCGCAGCGGGGCTGAGCCTGGCTCACGTGTACGAAGGAGCGAGCGGGTATCAGGTCGATGTCTACGATCCGAACGACCCTGCCGACCTGACTCCGTTTGCGATCGATACGTTTACGCTGACTGCTTCGGCGGTGCCGGAACCTTCGACGCTGGCGCTGCTTGGGACTGGAGCGCTGGGGATGCTTGGTGCTGTTCGCCGTCGTTTGGCGCGATAGATGTTGACGCTTTCCCTACTAGCCCCTGCCGAGTTGGCAGGGGCTATGTTTTGGTGGAAGCTTGCCGGATTCGGAGAGAGCCTCAGGGCTTGATATTCAGGTAGGGATTGGGTGGAGCCGACGAACGGACTTGAACCGTTGACCTGCTGATTACGAATCAGCTGCTCTACCAACTGAGCTACGTCGGCGAACTCCTCGATAATTCTACCGGCTGTCGCCAGCTTCACGCAAAGATAGAGACCCTCGCAGAGGGTCGCCGGTCTACGCTTGCGACTAGTCTTCGGTCTCCTCCTTCTGAGTGACTCCCATGGATGCAGCGGCGCATGGGCCAAAGAACATGACGGCAAATAAGAGAATGGCAACGACTTCCCACATAGACGGTCTCCTTGCGAAGAGCGATTGCGCTCTTGCTGGAGGTCTTATCGGCAAACCGGAGCGAAACGTGAGTGGCTGCCTGTATGCCTGTGCAAAGCGGAGGCTGGGGGGAGTTGAGTATGCCCAAAAGAAAATGAGAAGACCGCCCGGCAATAGGCGGCCTTCTCGCTAGGGAGAATAGTTCCAACGGAGGCAAAGCCATCAGAACTTTCTGGCGAAATACTAAGTTTGGCAAAATAGCCTGTCAAGGCCAAAACGTACGCACTGCAACTCTTTGTGCTTCAGTAGGTTGGAGCCTTGGGCTGAGTTGTTGATTCGGCTGGCATTCTTTGCCTTTCGTTCGCCTCTGCAAAGAGACGCCGGATTACCCATCCTATGGAATGAGGTGGATAGACGGTCTAGTGCACCGCTTCTGGTGCATGTGCGGGTCAGATCCGGCCAGCACGTTCGCCGTTCGCCCGAGCGGACAGATCGAGGCGTAAGAACTCCGGTTCCGTTGCCGCCGGCTTGCCGAGCAAGACACGGATCCAGGCGCGGCCAAGACCAAGGAAGAGGCCGAGCAGAACTGCGGCGAGGCCGAGGACACCGCTGAATACGGCGATGCTGACGAGCAGGCTGGCGGTCTTGCGGACCTCGGCGTGGAACTCGGGCGGGATGGCCTTGTTCCAGGTGACCTCCTGCCGGAGGTGGACGTCCTCGATGAGGGTTTGCGCCTCTTCCGGGGTGAAGCCGCCCCTGGCCAGGGCGACGAGCGGACCGATCCGGCGAAGCTTGGCGGTTCCGGCGCGCTCTCCTGAGGCGTTCAGAGCGGACTCGACGGCGCGCCCGCGATTGCCGGCGATCTCGGGCGTGGGGAACAGGAGCAGGGTGAGGATGCCCTTGCCGCCGTGCACGGCGTACTCCGCTGTGACGGCTTCGGCGCTCTTATCGAAGCCGAGGATGGAGGGTGGGAGGGTTCCACCCTGGGCGGCGTATCCGGAGGCGCCGACGGAGTAGTGAATGGAGGAGGGGATGAGGCCTTCGGCGGGAAGAAGGGTTGGGAGGAGGGGCGAGGCGCCTTTGGGGCCGCCGATCTTGGGAAGAGCAATTGCGAGCTGGCGGAGGTCAGCGACGATGCCGGAGCTGGGCAAACTAGTCTCGACGGAGACGACGGATGCGCCTTCGCGGAAGAGGTAGCGGTTGCCGGCGGTGGCTTCGTCTTTGCCGATGCGGGCATCGCCGGTGACGACGCGCATGTCGGGCGAGCGGAGGAGGGTGAAGGCAGCGACGGCTCCGGTGGCGTCGTCGAACTGGAGGGCGTCCAGCTTGATGGTGCCGGGGTGTCCTGGCTGCTCGTAGGTGGCGGACGAGCTGCGGGTAAGGCCGTCCTCACGAAGGACCTGCGCGGTGTTCCCCCCAGCCAGCGGAGAGGGTATGGCTTGTGTGCTGCTGGCGATCCAAGAGCTGAACTTTTGCGGCAGGAGTGGACCCTGGGGGACGACGAGGGTGGTGGCCGCCTGCCCGAATGCGAGCACTGCGCTCGACGCTACGGAGAAGGTACCCAGCTTTGCCAGTCTGCTCAAGAAACCCGAATGGAAGCGAAAGAGGCCCATATACGGCGAGACTACCACTGCGAGCTATTGGTGAGCACGCCGCCCTGGACTGGGATTGGGAGTGGCTGGGAAGAGGGCTGGCCGAGAACGGAAGGGAGCTACTGGCCGCGCGCGCTCTGAGCGACGGCAGCGATGGGCCTGGTTCCGCTGAGTCCGCCGGCGTAGCGGGCGACGCCGCGGTAGAGGCTTTCGGCAATGCGCTCGCGGTAGTCGGGGTCGCGGAGTTCGCTCGCGTCCTTGGGATTGGTGACGAAGGAGATCTCGGCCAGGATGGAGGGCATGTTGGCGCCGATAAGGACGACGAAGGGGGCTTTTTTGACACCGCGGTTCTTTAGGCCGATGTTGCCTTTCTGGAGGCCGCCGTAGAGGCTGGTTTCGACGTCGGTGGCGAACTCGCGGCTTTCGGCGATCTTGTCTTTGAGGGCGATCTTTTTGACGAGGTCGCTGAGTTGGTAGATGGACCCGTCACTGACGGCGTTCTCGCGGGCGGCGACGGCGAGGGCGTCGGCCTGCTGGGTGAAGTTGAGGTAGTAGGTTTCGACGCCGCGGGCGGAGGGCTCGGTGGAGGAGTTGGCGTGGATGGAGAGGAAGAGATCGGCCTGGGCCTTGTTGGCGATGGCGGTGCGGGTTTCGAGGGGGATGAAGGTGTCGTCGGAGCGAGTGTAGATGACCTCGGCGCCGAGGCGGTCGTGGAGGAGCTTGCCGAGGCGGAGGGCGACGTCGAGGACGACGTCCTTTTCTTCGAGGCCGTCGACGCCGAGGGTGCCGGAGTCGTGCCCGCCGTGGCCGGCGTCGATGACGATGCGGCCGATCTTGAGGCCGAGGGCCCGGATGAGCGAAGTTTGGCCGTCGGCGGTGGGAACGGCGGCGCGGGCGGGGGTGGCGGGGTCGCCGACGACCATGCCGTCGGAGGGCTTCAGCTTTTTGCCGCGACGGGTGGTGGATGCGGAGAGCCTGGAGGTGGTGGGGGTGGCGCGGGCGGGGGCGTCTAAGCGGATCGACGAGGTCGGCTCGGGGGCTGCTGTGGCCGGAGCTGCTGGGGTGGTCCGGGGCGGTTCGGCAGAGCTGGTGGTGCGGCCTTTGACCACGGCGGAGATGGGCTGCGAGGTGGGAACGCTGGTGGCTTCGACCTTGCCGGGCTGATCGCTGAGGCGGGCGACATCGGTGCCGTTGCCGGCGTTGGTGGCGCGGGTGTTGGGGACGGAGGCGGCGGGCTTGGCGGGGGAGTCGATGCTGGCGAGGTTGGCGGCGCCGGGCGGCTTGGCTCCGCCGTGGATGTCGATGATGAGGCGGTATGGGTTGGGAAGGAGGAAGGCGGAGTACTCGGTGACGTCGTTGACGTCGAGGACGATGCGCGCCATGTCGCCGGAGCTTTGGGCGACGCGGATCTTTTTGAGGAAGCCGTCGTCGGTGACGGTGAAGCTTTTGCCGACGAGCTCGGGGGCGAGGCGTGCGCCGTGGAGGTCGAAGTAGATGCGATCGGGTGAGGGGACGCGGGCGGCCTCGTACTCGACCTCGTTGCCGAGGTCGATGGCGACGCGGGTGTAACTGGGGGTGGACCAGTGACGGATGCCGGTGACGGTGGCGACGGGATCTTTGCGATGGGTGACGGGTTTGGCGACTTGGTATGCGTTTGCGGGCGAGGCGCCGGCGTCGGGGGTGGGGGCGTATGGGTCGCGGACGTTGGCCTGGGATTGTGTACCGACGGCGGATGGTGGCGGAGGGGCTTCCCTGCTTGTGTCTAGAGCTGCGTGGGGTGGGTGGTTTCGGCTCTCGAGAGTGGGAGTGGGATGGGTGGATTTGGATGCATCGAGCGAGGCAAGGCCGGCGCGGGCCTCCTCGGCGAGGGTGCTGCGGGGGTATTGCTGGAGGAGCAAGCTGTAGCGGTCGCGGGCGGAGGTGGGATCGTGGAGGTCGTTTTCCTGGATCTGGGCCTCGGCGAGGAGGGCGCCGACGCGGAGGGAGCTGCCCGGGTATTGGGTGCGGAGGAACTCATACTGGCCGATGGCGGCTTTGAGGAGCCTGTGGTCGTGCTCGATGCGGCCCTGCTCGGCGAGGAGATCGGCGACGGCGTTGACGGACTCGGCGGCGTGGATGTCCTGCGGGGTTTGGTGGTAGATGGCGCGGAAGGCGTCGAGGACGCGGGTGTAGTCGGCGCGGGTGCGTGCGTCTGCGGGTGTGGCTTCCAAGGCGTCGCGGGCTCGCTGGGCGCGTTCCCAAGGCGTAAGCTCGGCGCGCCTCTGGGTTCCGGCTGCGGTCCGGATCTTTGATGCGGCGTGAGCTATGGGATGGGCCGAGCAGGCAAGAGCGAGCCCGCACGCATACAGGCGATACCGCCGCCGCATTTTGAACGCAGAGCCCATCTGAGACTTAGTTTAAGAGGGCGAGGAAAGCGGCAGCCCTGGAAAAGGCTCCCCGTACTCGCTCCGATACCCCCGCGTGGAAACCGCAGCCTGGAGCAGGCGGTCTACTTTCCGATCAGGCTCTCGTGAAGCTCCTTGGGCATTGCGTGGCCTTCAAGCACGGCGTGATCTTCCGCGTCTGCAACCCGGGCGGCGAGATCAAGGGTGAGGAGGTCGCCCTGCCAGATGCCGAAGCGCTCGTTGAGGATAGCGGCCTCTGCACTGGTGAGGTGGCCCTTGTCCGGATCGGTTCTGTTTACGAGCCCAAGGAAGAGGGCGGAGTCCTCCTGAAGCTTTTCCTGGTGAGCTATAAAGGCTTCCTGCGACTGATAGACCGACGAAAAGCGCTGGGCTTCGTCGTAGGGCATCCAGGCGAGCGCGCCGGTGGCCTGCGCGGTTCTCCAGGCCGTGTTTTCGAGACCGGTCAGGTGGAAGTCGCCTGAGAGTCTGGCGTCCTGATTGGCGGGATCCTTGTCGTTGCGCTGGATCTTTGTCATCGCGTCGGCGTTGCGCTGCATCGCTTCGCGTTCGGCCTTGATCGAGACCAGGGCACCGTCGAGGGTCTTGGCATTCTTTTCGATCTCGGCGTGCATGGTCTCGCGGGCGTCGTTGGCGAGGTGAACGTGGTGGCGCCACTCGACGCAGCCCTCGATGCCGACGGCGATGAGGAGGCCGACGGTGATGGTGAGCAGGTGCAGAAGGAAGTCGCCGAAGCCGTGCATCCTTTCGTGCGGCGGGTGCACATCCAACATCGTCTGTCTCTCCTTGATAGAGGTTAGCCGAGTAAGGATTCCACGATTGAGGGAGCTTTGGCGAGGGCGGCGTCGAGGGCTCCGGGGTCGTTGCCGCCGGCTTCGGCGAGGTCGGGGCGGCCGCCGCCTTTTCCGCCGACGAGGGCTGCGAGCTCCGAGACGATCTTGCCGGCCTGGACGCGTCCGGTGAGGTCTTTGGTGACGCCGACGATGAGCGAGACCCTGCCTTCGGCGGCGGCGCCGAGGATGACGACGCCGGAGCCGAGCTTGGTGCGGAGCTCGTCGACGAGGTTGCGCATCTGGGATTTGGCTTCGGGCGAGTTGCCGAGGGCGTCGACGCGCTGGGCGAGGACCTTGATGCCCTTGATCTCGACGGCGGTGGAGGCGGCACCGGCGGTGGCGGCGGTGGCGGACTTCATGCGGAGCTGATCGAGTTCGCGGCGGAGGCGCTTGAGCTCTTCTTCGTGGGCGGCGAGGCGGGTGCGGAGGGCGTCGGCTGGGGCGGCTTCGGAGCTGCCACCTCCGGTGAACTGGGTGGCGACGCGGGCGACCTCGGCGTCACGGCGGAACTCGTGGAGGGAGCCGGTGCCGGTGACGGCCTCGACGCGGCGGATGCCAGAGGAGACGGAGCCCTCGCCGACGAGCTTGATGAGGCCGATCTCGCCGGTGGCGGAGGTGTGGGTGCCACCGCAGAGCTCGGTGGAGAACCCGCGGAGGCCGCCGATCTGGACGACGCGGACGCGGTCGCCGTACTTTTCGCCGAAGAGGGCGGTGGCTCCGAGCTCGTTGACGGCGACGTCGATGGGGACGTCGACGAGGGTTTCGACGCGGGTGTTGGCGAGGACCTCGCGGTTGACGATGTCTTCGATTTGCCGGAGCTCTTCGTCGGCGACGCCGGTGAAGTGGGAGAAGTCGAAGCGGAGGCGGGAGCGGTCGACGAGGGAGCCGGCCTGCTTGACGTGGGGACCAAGAACCTCGCGGAGGGCGGCGTGGAGGAGGTGGGTGCCGGTGTGGTTGCGCATGGTGGAGCGGCGGACTTCGGCGTCGACCACGGTGTCTACCAAGTCGCCAACCAGTAGCGGTTGGCGTGCAATCACTCGGTGCGCCCAGACGCCCTGAACGGGTTTCGAGCAGCCGCTGACGTCGGCAACGACGGTGTTGTGGTCGGCGGAGAGGAGCCAGCCGGTGTCGCCGACCTGACCGCCGGAGTCGGCGTAGAAGCTGGTGGCGTCGAGGACGACCTCGCCGGAGTCGCCCGGGGCGAGATGTTGTACGCCTTGGCCGTCTTTGATAAGCGCGAGGATGCGGGCGCCGTCGAGGCGGAGGGCGGTGTAGCCTTCGAACTCGGTTTTTGGGAGATCGCGGTAGACGGGGGCGGCGGATTTTTGGGAGCCGCCCTTCCAGGAGGCTCGGGCGCGGGCTTGCTCTTCTTGTTTGGCGCGCTCAAAGCCGGGGAGGTCGAAGGCTATGCCAGCGTCGCGGGCTGCGTCGACCATGAAGTCCAAAGGCAAACCGTAAGTTTCGTAAAGCTGAAAAGCTTGGCGACCATCAAAGATGAAAGCCTCGCTCAATCTCTTGTTGAACTCGTCTAGAAGAAGTGGACCGAGAGTAGGACCGTAGAAGTCGATAAAGCCTGGCTTGAAGAACTCTCGCTCAGTATCTGTCCTGTTCCTAAAGAAGCGGTCTATCGTGTCGATCAAGCCAGGTCTCGTGCGTTCCTCAATTTCAACGAGAAATTTACCGATCTCCGCCTCAACACGTTGTGCTTCGGCGATCAACTTCTTCTCCATCTCGATGACCGCTACGGAGAGCACGCGCGCGAACTGCTTTTCTTCGGCGAGCACGGTCTTGCTGACGCGGTCGGCGGTGTCCCGAAGTTCGGGGTAGGCGGTCTGCATCTCGTCGCGGACGGCGTAGACCATCTGGTGCATGAAGGGCTGTTCCTGGCCGAGGAGGCGGCCGTGGCGGATGCCTCGGCGGAGGATTTTGCGGAGGACGTAGCCTCGGCCTTCGTTGGCGGGTAGGACGCCGTCGGAGATGAGGAAGGTGGCGGCTCGGGCGTGGTCGGCGATGATGCGGAGGCTGGCATAGCCTTTGGCGTCGGAGACGGCGGCCTCTTGGACGTTGAAGTCGGTGGCGCTGTGGGGAGAGCGGTCGAGCTCCGCTCGATACCCCACCCTTTCCGACTGTGAGACTGTCGGAGAGGATGGGGCACCCGGTTCTGAGGTGGTCCGAGAATCTGGGGTGGTTGCGGAATTCGCGCCGGAGAAGTTTGTGAGTTCGGCGGCGCGTTGGATGAGGGGGATGAAGAGGTCGGTCTCGTAGTTGGAGAGCTTGCCCTGGAGGACGGCGGCGATGCGTTCGAGGCCCATGCCGGTGTCGATGGAGGGCTTGGGGAGCGGGGTGAGGGTGCCGTCACTGCTGCGGTCGAACTGCATGAAGACGAGGTTCCAGACTTCGACGTATCGTTGGTCGTCGTGGGGGAAGGGCTTGTCTATGGGTTGGCCGTCGGGACCGATGTTCTCCGACGCGGCGAGGCCGAGGTCAAAGAAGATCTCGGAGCAGGGGCCGCAGGGGCCGGTGTCGCCCATGGCCCAGAAGTTGTCTTTGCCGGGCATCTCGAAGATGCGCTCTTTGGGGACGCCGGCTTGGATCCAGAACTGCTCGGCCTCGTCGTCGCGGGGGACGCTTCCCTCGCCTTCGAAGATGGTGACGTAGAGTTTGGCGGGGTCGATGCCGAACCACTGGGGGCTGGTGAGGAGCTCCCAAGCGTAGGCGATGGCGTCCTGCTTGAAGTAGTCGCCAAAGGAGAAGTTGCCGAGCATCTCGAAGAAGGTGTGGTGGCGGCGGGTGAAGCCGACGTTTTCGAGGTCGTTGTGCTTGCCGCCGGCGCGGACGCACTTCTGGCTGGAGGCGGCGCGGGTGTATGCGCGCTTTTCGAGACCGAGGAAGACGTCCTTGAACTGGTTCATGCCGGCGTTGGTGAAGAGGAGGGTGGGGTCGTTGGCGGGGACGAGCGAGGAGGAGTGCACGCGGCGGTGCCCTTTGGTCTCGAAAAAGCGTAGAAAGTCTTCCCGAATCTGATTTCCGCTCAACTCACGCATGATCCAAAGTCTACCAGCGGGGTATCGCGACGCTGCATGGGCGTCACGCTCGGACGACATCGCGCATCTCACGAAAAGGCGCACTCGAAAGCCGATGGGCGCGTGTTCCTGAAAGGCGTACCGCATGAGCTTTCCGCAACTTCGCTCTTTCCTTCTTGCAGCCGCGAGCGTTCTGGCGGCGGCACCGCTTGCGCTCTCGCAGGCCCCGAACCCCATCCCGCCCACGTTTACAAATATCTACCCACAGGCTTCGACGGCGCATGCGCAGGTGGAGCAGGCGATGAAGCTTGCGGCGCAGCAGCATAAGCGTGTGATTCTAAACTTTGGCACAGATGACTGCCCTGACTGCCAGGCGCTTGGGGAGTTCTTCCGCAATCGAATCAATCATGATCAGATTGCCGAGCATTTTTTGATTGTGCGTATCGATGTCGGCAAGAAGTCCAACCAGAATCTCGATCTGGCGCAACGCTTTCATGCGGATGTTCCGGGCGGCATTCCGGTTTTGTCGGTGATCGACGGAGATGGACATGTGGTGCAGACGAACAACGAATTTCGCATGGCGCGTAACAGGAGCGCGAACGATCTGACCGTGTTTCTGAATAAGGCGCGCGAGTAGACCGCCGGGGCTTGGGGGCTCGATGCAGTACGTCAGAACCAGGTTTGCTGCCGATAACGTTCGTACTGCTGCCCAAAGCGTTGGTGGAGGATGCGGGCTTCGCGTCCGGCGCGGGCCCACTGCAGCGGGATCAGGACGACGGGAAGCAACAGCAGCCACCAGCTTTCGAGCAGCAGTGCAGCTCCGCAGAAAAGAAGAATGCCGGCGAGGTAGATGGGGTTGCGGACGCGGGCGTAGAGGCCGGTGGTGACAAGGTGGGTGGCTTTTGCTCGGACCGAGAAGGCCCGGCCGAGTTGACGCCTGGCCGTGATGATCAGAAGCATGGCGACGATCACGATGGCCCCGCCTGCGGCCTTAACTGGCGTCCACGTCACAAATCGGAAGGCAACGAGGATCACGAGGAGCTCGACGGCGAGCATGGCTGTTGTGACGCGGTTCAACATGGGCCACCTCCGTGTGCAAGCATACGAGGAGTCAGACGGCGGGCGCCCAGGTCCAGCCTTCGACGACGTATTTGGGGTCGCGTGGCTGCGGGAGGTTGGCGAACTCGGTGCGGCGCTCAGCCATGACCATGCAGCTGACGAGCGCGTCGAAGGCATCTTCGCCGGCGTGGGCGTGATCGAGGGCGGCTCGCGACAGGCTGGCGTAGGCGGGATCGGATTTGCGTTTGCCGAGGAGGTAGCGGGCGCGGGCTTCGGGGTTGGACTTGTGCACGGGGCCGGTGTTGAGGCGCGAGTACATTTCGACGATCAGCGGAGCGGCCTGGTTGCCGGTGAGTTGAGGGGCGTCGAAGGGCCAGACGCGGAAGCCTGCTTCGCGCAGACGGAGCAGGATGGGCATGCCGCGGAGGGAGGCGGTGCCGACGCTGCCGGAGCCGCCGATCTGGAAGACGCTCTTGGGCGTGATGCCGCGGACGCGCGAGATGCGCTCTTCTTCGGGGATGTGGGCGATGAGTTTGCAGTCGATGTCGGTGGCGCGCATCATGCGATGGAGGTTTTCGCCCGAAAACTCGGCGGGGCGCTTGTGCGGTTTGCCCCAGAAGCGCTGGTCGGCGTGGCCGCGCTCGAGCCAGCGCTCGCCGTGCTGCTCGGTGACGGCGCGCCAGAATTCGGGGCCGGTGTTGCAGCCGTGTTCGTCGCGTACGAACCACTCGGGAAAGCTGAAGCAGAAGTCGAAGCCGACGACCATGCGGTGGGTTTCGCGAGACATGGCGATGAGCCAATCGGCGACTTCGTCGCGGGTGCGACCGTTTTTGAGGCGGATGGAGTGCTTGAGACCGGCGCGGCCGCGGAGGATGCCGGCGGCGGTCCAGGCGGCGGCGTAGATGTGACGGCGCTGTCCGGCGGTGTCGACGCGGCCGGACCAGTCGATGGCGATGACGCGCTGGATATCCTGGCTGCTTGTCATGCTTCGCCACTCGGGTCTTCGAGCGCGGCTTCGTCGACCTCGATCTTCCAGCCGCGGAGCACCTTCCAGATGGCGGTGGAGCTGAAGCCTGCGCGCAGGAGCCGGCCCATGGCGCGCGCGGTCTCCTTCTGGTCGGTGGGCGGCCGCATCCGTTTGCGTTCACAGTATTGACGTGCCAGATCGGCTTCGTCGGTGTGTTCGTAGGCGGTGGCGAGGGCGGTGGCGACGAGATCTTTGCCGACGCCCTTGGAGGCGAGGTCCTGCTGGACGCGGCGTTGGCCGAACTTCTGCCCTTCCTTGCGGAGGCGGATGTAGTCGGCGGCGAAGCGTTCGTCGCTGAGGTATCGGAGATCGATGAGGCGGGCGATGACGCGATCCATGGCGCGCTCGCCGGCTTCGCCAACTTCGGCGCGGAGCTTCATGAGGCGACGGAGATCGCGGACGGTGCGCATGCGGCGCGCGAGGGAGCTGACGGCGTACTCGAAGAGGCCGTCCTCACCGACGGGCTCGCGCTTTCCTGGTCGTCGAAACGCCACCCTCCTACCCCCCCTTTCTTGCTCTCCTCTGCTGCTCCGGCGTGCTTCCTTGCGTCTACAAGGGGAGTACCCTCCCCTCCCCCCGTACTTTTGCGCAAAGTATTCAGACGTAGGCACTTAAGTACGAAGGTACACCTTCCCAGGTTCGGGTACCGCGGCGGTGGCTCCCGCATGATCTCTGGCTCCTTCACGCAGGCCAGAGTGGAATCATGAAGCTACCCAATCTTAAGCATACCGAAGTGGAGGGGGCAGTTGCGCCACTCGCGCGAAGGCAAGACGCAACCATCCCCTTGTCTACCCGTCTTATCTGTTAGCCCGCGCGTTTCCGGAGTTTCACAGACCATGAAGTGTCTTGCCCCTTTCGCCGTATTGTTCCTGCTTACCTTGCCGGCGCTCGCGCAGGACAGCTCCATTGCCGGCTTTGGCCCGCTGGACACGTCGCAGCCGACCGGGATCACGGCGGCGGAGATCGTTCAGAAGTTTGGGGAGCGAGAGGCGGAGTTTGCCCGAGCTCGCGACAACTATGTATTTCGCCAGACGGTCAAGGTGGACACGATCAGCGACGATACCGGAAAGCCGGATGGCGAGTACCAGCAGGTCACCGACGTTACCTTTGACCGGACCGGCAAGCGCGACGAGCACGTGGTGTTTGCGCCGCAGAACACCTTGGAGCGGGTGATGATGTCTCCGTCCGACTTCCAGGATATCGAGCATCGGCTGCCGTTCATCCTGACGACAGAGGACCTGCCACAGTATGACGTGACGTATCTGGGCAAGCAAAAAGTCGACGAGATCGATACGTATGTTTTTGAGGCGAAGCCCAAGGTGTTGGAGAAGAATAAGCGGTACTTCCAGGGAAAGGTCTGGGTGGATCATAAGGATCTGCAGATTGTGCTGGTGAACGGAAAGAGCGTGCCGGATAACAAGAAGAAGGGTCAGGAGGACCTTTCGCCGCCGTACACGACCTACTATGAGCAGGTGGACGGGAAGTACTGGTTTCCGACGTACACCAAGGCCGAGGGCGACCTTCACTTTTCCGGGGGCGACGGGTACCTGAGCCAGACCGTGCATCTGAAGACGATTGTTCGTTACACGGACTACAAGCGCTTCCACGCGACCAGCCGGATTATTTACAACGGCGAAGACATTACAGACAACGACAAGGCTCCAAAGAAGGACGACAACAGCACGCCGACCACGACGACGCAGCCGCAGAAGCCTCCGCAGTAGCGGTTTTTTAAGGGCGACGGGGGGTACTGCGCACCCCGGCCTCTTACGTCCCACCCATCGCGGTGAGACTGCGAGGAATGGGGCACCCTGGCTTACGTCCCACCCATCGCGTTGAGACTGCGAGGAATGGGGCACCCCCGGCCTGGGGGTCTCTTGCGTGCGATGCCCTGCCCTTTACCACTCCATCAAATTGCGAATACGTCTCCAGGCCACGCCACTGCCACTTGCCATCATCCATAGAACATGCTCTCCATGCGCCGCTGTGCGCGATCTGCGACCGCAAAATCTTTGAGAGTTGGAGACGGCCGATGCCGGTACTAACAGATAGCGCACCGCGCAGCTCAAGCAGCACGAGTGCTCCGCGAACCCCCGGTGAGCACTACACGCCGCTTCCGCAGAAGAAGCACGACGGTTATGTGGACGCTCACGCGGTGCAGACGATCCTTGCAGACGCTGAGACGCTGTACAAGCTTTGGAGCGATGTCGCTTCGATTCCGCTCTGGCAAGAGTTTGTGGTTTCCGTGACGCCGCAGACGGAGCGTGTGAGCCACTGGGTGATGGGCAATCCCGAGGACGAGGATGGAAAGCGGATCGAGTTCGATTCGGAGGTTTACGAGACCACGCCGGGCCAGAGAATTGCGTGGCGCTCGATCTCGGGTGATGTGGAGCAGAGCGGCGAGGTGAACTTCGTGCCGGTGACGAAGGGCGAGTTCAAGGGCACGCGCGTGACGTTGATGCAGACGATGAAGGTGCCGGGGGGCGTGGTTGGAAACGCGGCTGCGGCGATGGCTAAGCGGAGCCCACAGCAGATCGTGATTGAGAACCTCCGACACTTTAAGGAGTTTGTCGAATCGGGCGAGATCCCGTCTGTTAAGGGCCAGCCGCACGGGCCACGGGGTGCGGTCGGCTCAGTGAAAGAGTGGGCACTGGGCGAGACAAATCCCACACCTCCCGGATCGAGCGTCGAGTCCTAAAGAGCTGGGGCAAGAGATCTTGGGCAAGAGATCTTGGGCACGAGAATGATATTGGCAACGAAAGTCTAACTGGCTCCTGTTGGGAGCCGCGAACACGGAGAGTTTATGAAGGCTGTTTGCTGGATGGGGACTCACTCCATCGAAGTTCACGAGGTGGACGACCCGAAGATTATCAACCCGCAGGATGCGATTATCCGCGTGACGAAGACGGCTATCTGCGGATCTGACATTCACCTCTATGACGGATATATTCCGTCGATGGAGGCTGGAGACATTCTGGGCCATGAGTTCATGGGCATTGTGGAGGAGGTTGGGCCAGAGGTGAAGAAGCTGAAGTGCGGCGATCGCGTGGTGGTTCCGTTCACGATCGCCTGCGGCAACTGCATGTTTTGCCGCAAGACGTTGTGGAGCCTGTGCGACAACACGAATCCGAATGCGCGGGTTGCGGAGACGATGTACGGGTATTCGGGATCGGCGCTGTTCGGCTTCTCGCACATCTATGGCGGATATGCCGGGGGGCAGGCGCAGTATGCGCGTGTGCCATTCGCGGATGTGGGGCCGATCAAGATCGAGAACGATCTGCCTGACGACAAGGTGCTGTTTCTTTCGGATATCTTTCCGACGGGCTACATGGGCGCGGAGAACTGCAATATTCAGCCGGGCGATACGGTTGCGGTGTGGGGCTGCGGACCGGTGGGGCTGTTTGCGATCGCGAGCGCATATATGCTGGGCGCCGAGAAGGTGATCGCGATCGACCGGTTTCCTGAGCGGTTGAAGCTTGCTCGGCAGGTAGGTGCGACGACGATCAATTACAGCGAGGACGATGTGATTGTCGTCGAAGCGCTGCGCGACCTGACGGGCGGTATTGGGCCTGATGGGTGCATTGACGCGGTCGGCATGGAGGCGCACTCGTCGACAGCACTGGGTGTATACGACACGGTGAAGCAGGCGCTGATGTTGGAGACTGACCGGCCATTTGTTTTGCGGCAGGCGATCCAGTCGATTCGCAAGGGCGGAAATCTGTCGATTCCGGGTGTCTACGGCGGCGTGCTGGACAAGGTGAACTTTGGAGCGGCGTTTGGGAAAGGCGTAAATATGGCGATGGGGCAGACGCATATGCACCGCTATCTTCGGCCTCTGCTGGAGCGAGTGGAGAAGGGGCAGATTGACCCGAGCTTCCTGATCTCCGACCGCATCGGCATCGAGCAGACGCCGGAGTATTACAAGAAGTGGCAGGCCAAGGAGGACGGCATCACGAAGATTGTGATCGATCCGTGGGTGGACACGGTGGCCGACCCCCGAGCAAAGGTGGCTTAGCCGGTTGTGTTTTGCTGGATAGAGCGGCGAAGATCGTAGCGGATCTTCGCCGCTTTGTTATTGGCCGGTTTGCCCGTTTAGGCTGCATCGCCCGCCTCGAAGTAGAGGTACTTCCGCCAGGCGGCGTCGGCGCTTCCGATCATGCGCATGATGTGGCGTGAGGTGTGAAGTGAGAAGGGGCGAGGTTCGCGGAGAAGCTTCATCTCCGTGAGTTCGTGAAGCAGCTGATTGCCCTTGCGGCGGTTGCAGCTGTGGCAGCAGGCGACGAGGTTCTCCCATGTGGACAGGCCGCCGCGGGAACGGGGGACGACGTGATCGAGGGTCAGCTCGCCGGCGGTGAGGACGACCTGGCAGTACTGGCAGCAGTTGCGGTCACGAAGGAGGATGTTTTTGCGCGAGAGGGCGCGCGTCTGGTGGGGGATGCGACGGTACTCGAGCAGGCGGATGACGCTGGGCATGGGCACATTGAAGCGCTGCGCGTGCAGTGTGGAGCCTTGCTCCTCTTCGGTCTTGGCGACACCTTTGAGCACGAGCACGAGAGCGCGCCGAGCGCCGCAGATGTTGATTGGCTCGTAGCTGGCGTTGAGCACAAGCACGGGGGTCTGCATGGCGGGCTGGCGGAAGACGCCGGAGCGAACGTCCAGCTCTGTCGTCGGACGTCCGTGCAGGTGTCCTGCATGGCGTCCACTGGACGCGGTCCTGCTGCCTGTTCTCGCTTTACGCATCTTTGCTGACTGCATTACCTGTGACCTCCAGTGGCTACGGCGAACTGTTGTGCGTGTGCGGCTGTACGACCCGCGGACGCGTCCCACATGGCGACCGCTTCGACCTGGGCCCGCGCGACTGTTGCGACGAAGACGTTGCGAGCTCCTGCTCTGCGAAGGACCTGCGCACAGGCGCGTGCTGTGGCTCCGGTGGTGTAGATATCGTCGACAAGAAGCACATCGCGGCCGGCGAGCGCGGCTTCTGCGTTTGCTCCCGGAGCGAAGGCTCCGCGCAGGTTGGAGCGCCGGGCGTGAGGTGTGAGGCCGAACTGGCTTTGTGTCTCACGCACGCGCCGTAGGAGATCGTGGGCAGATCGCATTCGCAGCTCCGGGCGACGACGGCTTCGCATGGCGGCGTGGGCGAGCAGCTCAGCGTGGTTGAAGCCGCGGCCGCGCTGTTTGGTGCGGAAGAGCGGGACTGCGACGACTAGAAGCTCGCTTTCGGCTGGGAGTGAGTCGCTTAGCAGATCGATGGCACGGGCCAGCATGGAGCCGAGCGGGCGGGCGAGGCTGCGGACCTGCTCGTACTTGAGCAGTTGCAGCATCTCGCGAAGCTCATCCCCGTACACGCCGAAGGCCACCGCGCGGGTGAACGCCGGGGGGACTTTGCGGCACGGAGTGCATACGCAGGCTTCGGCCCCGAAGCTTTCGAGGAAGCGTTCGTTTTCCATGCCGATTGCCTCGCCGCAGATGCGGCAGAGCAGCTTGGTGTCTGGGCGGATGTGAGCGACGCAGGCATCGCACACGGGCGTCCGTGCCGCATGGAGAAGGGGGGCGTTGCAGACGAGGCACTTTGAGGGAAATACGGTGGTTACGAGGTCGTCGACGATTCGGAGCGACCAGCTTCGGACTTCGTGCGCAGGCATAGACGATGGAGATTCAAAAGAATCGTAAGAGCGCCACCCCGCGCCCCTTCCATTGGAACCAGGTTGGCCGCCATGTGGAGCTTCGGCAGACCTCCCGAGCGACATGTCGTTCAGGCTTTTGCTGAAGACTCACCTCACTCGCACAGCGCGCTCCAGGCCAGTCGGGCCGCGCTATTGAGCGAAGTATAAGCCCGGCGCGCGGATGGGGCAACTGCATCTTGAACCGGAAACGATACGTCTGGCTGAGTTGGACGCCTTACGCGGCCTCCATTCCTGCTGGCCGCGTATCTTCATGTGCGGCGGGATGGTGAGCCGATCGCTGAGAAGGCCTGTTCCAGGTCGGCGATGAGGTCTGCTGGATCCTCGAGGCCTATATGCAAACGGACGACGCGGTATCCGTAGGCGGAGCGAACACCTTGGGTTCCGCGTAGGTCGTAGTTGAGCGCCAGGCTTTCGACGCCGCCCCAGCTGTATCCCTGTTTGAACAGCCGGAGGGTATCGACGAAGGAGCGCGTCGCTTCGAAGCTGACACCCTCGCGGAAGACAAACGAGAAGAGGCCGGAGGAGCCGGTGAAGTCGCGTTTCCAGAGCTCGTGACCGGGGCAGCCTGGGAGCGCGGGGTGGAGAACGCGCTCAACCTCCTGCCGGTTGGTGAGCCACGCTGCCACTTTGTTTGCTCCGCGTTCCTGTGCTTCGAGGCGTACGGCCATGGTCTTCAGGCCGCGCAGAAGGAGGCTGCAGTCATCGGGAGAGACGCCGATGCCGAGCATCTGCCGCGTACCTGCGAGCCGGTCCAGAACGGACTCCGATTTCGCGGTGACGCTGCCCATGAGCACGTCGCTGTGGCCGCCGACGTACTTGGTGAGCGCCTGGATGGTGACGTCGGCACCGTGCGCGAGCGCGTCGAAGAGGACGCCTGCTGCCCAGGTGTTGTCGACGGCGACCAGAGCGCCGTGCGTGTGGGCGACATGGGCGATGGCAGGGACATCCTGGACCTCCATGGTGATGGAGCCGGGGCTCTCGCACCAGACCAGGCGCGTGTTCTCGCGCATGGAAGAGGCGATCGCAGATCCCGCCAGCGGATCATAGAAGCCGGTCTGGATGCCCATGCGGGGCAGGAACTCGCGCGCCAGCCGCTGGCCTGGACCGTAGGCGCTCTCGGGCAGGAGGACGTGGTCGCCCGCTTGCAGCAGGGCGAAGTTTACGAGCGAGATGGCAGCCTGGCCGCTCGGCACGAGGACGGTTCCTGCACCGCGCTCCAGAGCGCATACGCGCGCGGCGAGCTCGACCGATGTGGGCGTGCCGTAGAGGCCGTAGGTCCAGCCGTCGCGCTCCGGACGATTGCCTTCGCGAACGCTGGCCGCGTCGGCGAATACTACGGTGGACCCGCGGACGACGGGGCTGGTGAGGGAGGTGAAGTTCTCGGGCAGATCGACCTCTGTATGCAGCAGTCTTGTCTTCCAGTCCGTCATTCATCTCCTTTTTTGAGGATCAGCATGCTGCGTCGCTTTCGCTTGCGGTCAAGGTCAGGCGCTTAGGTTCAACGCAGGAAGAGGAGGTAGACGCCCATGCCGACGCCCATGAGGGCGAGCAGGAGGGCGAGGGCGACGGCGCTGCGACTGACGCGGCCCGCGGTCCAGGTTCCGGTGCGGAGCTCCCGTACGGTGCGGAGGTGGTGGGCGACGGCGGCGACGTTGACGAGGACGCCCAGAGCGACGAGCGCGACACCGGAGTAGAGCGACATGCCCGTTGGGGACGCGGCGTGGGTCAGATCTGCCGGGCGCATCTCGCGCAGGAAGAGGCCGAAGCGGGAGACGGCGAAGCCGATGCCCATGAGACCCAGGCCGGTGCGGATCCATGCCAGGAACGTGCGCTCCGCGGCAAAGTAGGTTCTGGGGTCTTCGCTTGCTTCGGCCATGTTGATCATCTTATGGGTTGACGGTTTCTGCCCGTCGGCTTCTGGGATGGCGCACACATCTTCTCCTCCTGAGATGACGTCGTAGCATCTTTGGTGGATGAGCCTCTTCGGCGTCTCCTAGCCTGCGCGAGCGCTGAGGCTCATTGCCGCTGATACACTCGCCTCCAGCCGAACCCCGTACCGGAGACGACACTCAGCATGGCGACAACCCCCGCGACCCGAACTGTCTATAGCCCGTTCGTCCCTGCTACCGAGACACGGCCCGAGCTTTCCGCGCGCGCCTTGATTCTGGGGGCGTTTTTCGGCATTCTGTTCGGCGCCGTGACGGTATATGTGGGCCTTCGCGCCGGGCTCACGGTGGCTGCGTCGATCCCCATTTCGGTGCTGTCGATTTCCATTCTGCGGGCGTTCGGAAAGGCCTCGATACTTGAGAACAATATCGTGCAGACGACGGGCAACGCCGGCCAGTCGATCGCTTCGGGCGTGATCTTTACCCTGCCGGCGCTGATCTTTCTGGGGTTCGACCTCGAGAGCACACGCATCTTTGCGCTGGCCCTGTTTGGCGGCTGGCTGGGTGTGCTGTTCATGATTCCACTGCGCAAGCAGCTGATTGTGGACGAGCACGAGACGCTGACGTATCCGGAGGGCACGGCGTGCGCCGATGTGCTTGAGGCGGGAGAGCGTGGCGGGAGTTTTGCGTCGAGGGTCTTTCTCGGACTCGGTCTGGGCGGGGTGTACACGCTGTTCCAGAACGAGAATCTCCTCAGTCTGTTTCCGTCCACGCCGAACTATCAGCCCGACCTTGGGGCGCAGCACCTGCTCCGCGGCAGTGCGATCCGTGCGGATGTGACGCCCGAGTATCTGGGGGTGGGGTACATCATCGGGATCCGTGTGGCGGCGGTGATGCTTGCGGGCGGCGCATTCTCGTGGCTGGTGCTGATGCCCGCGATTTATTTCTTTGGATCGCACCTTGCGAGACCGCTCTATCCGGGAACTGTGCCGATCGCGGATATGGGGCCATCGCAGCTGTGGAGCACGTATGTGCGGCCGATGGGGGCGGGAGCGGTTGCGGCCGCGGGTCTGATTACGCTTTGCCGGACGCTGCCGACGATTGCGTCGGCGTTGGCGGACGGGCTTAAGAACATCCGGAAGAGCAAGCAGGGCGGTGCTCACGCGCGAGGGGCAGGGGGCGAAGTGGCAGCCGAGACCATGGGAACGCCACGCAGGACGGAGCATGATCTTCCACCGATCGTTGTGCTTGGGGGCTCGGGCGCGCTGATTGTGCTGCTCTGGATTTTTCTTCAGTTTCATCCCGTGCCGGGAGCGCAGGTGGGTGCGCTGGCCAATCTTGCCGCGTCATTGTTGGTGGTGCTGTTTGGTTTTTTGTTTGTGACGGTATCGGCGCGCATTGTCGGGATCGTGGGGTCGTCTGCATCCCCGGTGAGCGGTATGACGATTGCGACGCTGATGGCGACGGCCGCCATCTTTGTGGTGAAGGGCTGGACTGCTCCGGCGTTTGGGGCGCTCGCGATTACGATCGGAGGCATTGTTTGCATTGCGGCGTCGAACGCAGGGGACACGGCGCAGGATCTGAAGACGGGCTACCTGATTGGAGCGACGCCGTGGAAGCAGCAGCTCGCGATCATGATCGGCGTGGTGATCTCGGTGGTTTCAATCGGCGCCACGCTGAACGCGATGAATACGGGGCTCGAGACCTTTCAGCGCATGCCGCACCCGATTCCAATCAACATCAACGCGCTGCCTGACGGAGTTCGGTCGAGTGGACACTTCAACCGCGACCATGTGACGCTGAGTGGGCCGACGCTGCCGGTGACGGCACCGCTGGCGGCGACGACACCGTCGCCCATCCCCAACACGCCGGTGCGAACGCCGCCGGATGCGGTTGCGCCACCTGCGGCGACGACGGGAAAGATTGGGACCAATGCGGCTGGAGCGGAGCCGGTTGCCAGTGCAGCTTCCGCGCCGATGGTCCAGGAGACCAGGGCCGGAACGATTGGGACGCCGGCTGCGGGGAGGGAGGAGCTGCCGGCTGCGAGCTCGTACCTGCTGCTGAATGCAATCGGATCGACAACGCTTGAGGACGGGAAGTACCTTTACAATCCAGCGACCGGCACCATCGACGTGCAGTGGATTCAGGGGATCGGCTCCGAGAAGGCCGCGGCTCCGCAGGGACGGCTGATGGCGACGGTGATCAACGGCATTCTGTCGCGGAAGCTGCCCTGGTCGCTGGTGCTTTTGGGTGTGTTTCTGGTGATTGCGGTGGAGTTGCTGGGGGTGCGGTCGCTGACCTTTGCAGTGGGCGCTTACCTTTCGATCGCGACGACGCTGGCGATCTTTACCGGTGGGCTAATGCGCTGGATGGTCGACCGCGCGATGCACCGGCACGCGGCGGCGCAGGCTGCGGCCGGACACGCGAGCTCGATCGAGCTCTGGCACAGCGATCGCGAGGCGTGGATGGCGCGGAACCCGGTCTTCGACGTGACGAATCCGGACCATCTTGACCCGTCGACTGGGCTGCCCGTGCCGACGTCGGTGACGCCGGCGCTCGATGCGGAGTCGGAGATCTCTCCGGGGTCGCTGTATGCGTCGGGGCTGATTGCGGCCGGGGGCATTGTTGGGCTGCTGGGCGTGTGCGTGAAGCTTTACGAGAACTTCTTCGACCGCACGCTGCCGCGCTTTACAGAGGCGAACCCGCTTCACCATGACTGGGTGAGTGTGCTGGCGTTTGCTGCGCTGGCCTTCAGTCTCTACTATTTTGCTCGAAAACCGCTGGACAATCAGGTCGAATCAGAAGTGGAAGGTTGATCTGGTAGAGCCTGGTATTGGCAGAGTTTTGGCAAATGGATCCCGGCCTACTATCGTCTTACTAGCCAAGGAAATGGCTAAGTAATGGATCTACGAGAGGGCTCAACGAGCAACGGCGCGATCGTGCAGCAGTACGACTGGATGAACAATGACAACCAGAAATGGCAGATTGAAGGCGTCGGCGGAGGGTTCTTCCAGGTGATGTCGAAAGCAACCTCAACCAATGGTGGCAATGAGGTGGTTGAGGTAGACAGCGCGCACCCGACAATGGACTCGTGAACCAAGATCCCTTGCAGATGTGGAAATTCTTCAGCTATCACCATCAAGAGTGGCAATTTATTCTGACACAATAACGCTTTTAGGTTTGGGACCGCGAGATTAGCATCGGGTCGCAATAGCCACGATGATTGCCTTGCTGCATCTGGGAAACGATCTCCCGTTCCATCCGTACCATTGCTGCGGTCGTGATCTGCGGTGCTCTGACGGATGCCTGCGCCTCGCGGAACTCGCCTGCCTGCATCCGGTGCTCGAACTCCTGTCGAACGTGCGCATAGGTGATCTCGCCCATGCCGCGGTTCAGCGCCGTTTCATAAAGCGTTCTCAGGTCCTGCACGGCGTCTTTCTCGAAGAGATGATCGCGGGCATAGGTGACGGTCTGCCGTGCCGTCTGCTCCGGCGTCCGGGTCTGGGCTGGCGGTGGCTGTTCCTGGGTGAGCTTCTGCGTCCGCTCCCACATCTCGGCTACACCCCGGTCGGCCTGATGCTCGTACTGGCCGGCCAATTCGCGATGCTGCCGCTGCACCTCTTCCGGCGACAGCAGTTCCTTCCGGTGGCGGGTGCGATGGGCGGCGATCTGCCCGGCCGCCGCGCCGTCGATTCCCTGCTCTCGCTTGTAGTCCTGCACCTATTGCCGTCGCGGACTCGACGCCTCCAGATACTCCCGCGTGTAGCCCTTGATCTCCGGCTGGCCGTCCTTGCCGCGCTCCAGCTCGTAGCCGAGCTTCTGCAAGCGCGTCGCCAGCTCCGCGCGGTAGATCGCCGTGCCGTAGTGCTGCGAGGCGTACAGCTCATGCGACTGCACGGAGCGGGTCTGGCCGTTGTCCCGCTCGGTCACGTTGAAGATCACGGCATGGGTATGGAGCTGCGGCGCGGCATAGCCGTCGACGGGCCGCGCCGTGTCGTGCTCGAAGGTCGCAGCGGCGAACTTGCCCGTCGTCTCCGGGGCATGCACGTTGCCGATCCGCGCCTGGGTGTAGTGCTCGATCTCGCCCAGGGCCACGCGGACGCTCTCCCGGTGCGCCTCCCGCACCCGCTCATCGCCTCCCACAAGCGCGGTCAGCGAAACCGACTTCGGCGCGGAGAACGTCGCATCCCACCCGGCGCGGTGCTCCATGCTAGTTACTTCCCTCCCCTGCTTACCCTCGTATGTCCGAGAAACCTGATGCCGCACGAGCTGCTCTTCCGTGAACGGGTGCTGACCTTCGCTCAGTCGCGCAAAGTGGTCATTTCCGACTGCGCCGGAGAGTCCCCACTGCTCCGCAAGCCTGCCCTGCCACTCGCTGAAGCCTGCTGGTCGCGGCTCCAGTAGTTCTGCCGCTGAGACGCAAACTCCCGCGCGTGGTACGTCCGCGCTTGACCTGCCGAAAGCGCTTTGGAGGACATCGTCAGCATGGAAGGATTTTATGCCCCAATAGATACAGGACGACACGTCGCTACCGAACCTCCAACTATGATGGATTGCTGTAGAGGATGGCTCGAATATGAATGTTAGACGCCTGATTGGAATGTGCTGCGTGTCGGTCTCTTTTTTCGTGCCGACGTACGGCCAAGGGTCGTCTGTAAGCACTCCTGCTGCTCGCCAACTCAACAGATGGCTGGCCGCGTTCGATAGTACGGACTCAAAGGTATACCCTGCATTTCTCCAGCAGAACTTTCCTTCGGGGGCAGCCACTCGCACTCACGACCAAGGTCTTCGCCGTAATACGGCCGGATTCGATCTTCTAAAGGTGGAACAGAACACCACGAGCAAAGTGACTGCATTGCTACAGGAGCGGGCAGGAGACGGGCTCGCCAGAATTTCTCTTGAAGTAAAAACAAACGAACCGTTCCAGATTGTCAGACTTTAGATTGAGCCCGTCCTTGAGCGGCCAACAGACCTTCCTTTACCTCACCTTAGCCAAAGCGATCTTGTTGCTTCATTACGTTCACGGCTGAAGCAATCCAGTGCTGCTGACATGTTCAGCGGCACTGTGTTGTTTGCAAGTGAGGGCAAGACCCTCTTTTGAGCAGGCTTATGGACTGGCAGACAGGGAACATTCTCGGTCGAATACGCTCGCGACACGCTTCTCGGTTGGATCGCTGAACAAGATGTTCACAGCCGTCGCCACCCTGCAACTAGCGCAGGCAGGAAAACTGAAGCTCGATGACCCGGTTGGGAAATACCTGACTGAGTACCAAATAAGGAACTCGCCGCAAGTGTCACGATTGCCGAGCTGTTGAACCATACCGGAGGCACAGGAGACATCTTCGGCCCTGAGTTCGACAAACATCGCGCAGAGCTACGGACGCTGCAGGACTACGTCAAGCTCTACGGTTCCCGTGCTCCCAGTTTCAAGCCGGGGAGTCGCTTCGAGTACAGCAACTATGGCTTCATTCTGCTTGGTGCTGTGATCGAACGTGTTTCAGGAGAGACGTACGACAGGTTTGTCGGCGAACACATCTACACTCCGTCAGACATGACTTCTACAGGTCAGGCACCGGAAGATCAACCGGTCGCAGAACGCAGTATTCCCTACACTCGGACGGACTCTGGGCAATGGCGTCCAATTGCAGTTTCGCCTACAGACGCCGGAACATCAGCCGGTGGAGGATATTAATGGTCGGAGATTTAATCAAGTTTGCGAACGCGCTCAGTCAGAACAAACTTCTCAATGCACCGTACACCAAGTTCCTCACCACGGGAAACCGTCAGCACACCCCTTGGGCAATATGCGTATGGTTTCGAGGTGCGCTCGGTAAATGGAGCTACTTGCTTCGGTCACGGCGGTGTCGGCCCCGGAATCAATGGCGAACTGCAGATTTGCATGGCTTCTCGCTACATTGTTGCCGTTCTAGCAAACACACGGACCCACCAGCCGCAATGCGAGTCTCTGACTTTATTGTAGGCCGATTGCCTTCTACAAAAGGCAGGTGACGAAGCGTTCGTTAGCTCCCACAAACGCGCTAATGAGAATGTCAGAGCCCGAAGTGTGGCCGAGACTCATTCTTAAGGCCCCTCACCACCACCCCAATCAGCTACAACTACTCCATGCCCCTCCCGGCCCGCATGCCCGCGCCCAAAGCCCGCTGGTTCCTCCTCGGCGTCGTCGTCGGAGCACTCGCCGGCTGCAGCGGCCGCACCCGCTACACCCCGCCCACCGGCCCCATGCCACCCAACACCGTCCTTCTCTCACAGATGATGCAGGAGCTCTCCGCCACGCCCGGCTTCACCGAAGCCGTCCTCCGCGAGATCGACAAGGGCAGCAAAAACGGACCGGCCCTCCTCACCCCTAAACTCGCCGACACCCTGCGCGCCATGATCCTCGGCAAGGACTGGGGTGGCCTCAACCGCTTCCCCGGCTGGACCATGCGCGAGATCAACCCCACCGTCCGCGTCGCCGGCCACTTCATCGGCCCCGCGGCTGGAAACGACACAGAAGCCGAAAACCTCGCCAACCCCGCCGGGTGCCCCACCCTCTCGCAGTTCCACCGCGAAAGGGTGGGGTATGGCGCTGCCCAGATCCATGAAGGTGTCGCTTCCGCGCCGGCAAACTGCCTCGCAGCTCCCATCGCTACCTGGATCGACCTCGGCCCCTATCCCCTCGACCACCCCGCTACCGTAGACCTCAACCAGCCCTCCAATCTCCCCACCTTCGACCAGGACGCAAAGCAGCAGGGAACCGCCGCCCAACTCGGCGACGGCGTCACCCGCGGGGACGGTCCCGATCCCGCCATCGCCCCCATGCACCCCGAGAGCGCACGCCTCGCCCTCCTCCTCAACCGCCTCTCCCTCAACGCCCTCGAAGGCGTCCCCCAACCCGCGAACCAGCTCGTCGCCACCATCGGCGGCCAGCGCGCCACCACACCCGAGCAACTCCTCCACATTCTCACCACACAAAACCACACAATTACCGTCGCCGACGCCAGGTATTTCGCCAACTTCGGCCACTTCCATTACAACGGCCACGATGTCATGATGCCCTTCTGGGTCAACTCGGAGATCCTCGTCCCGGGCGCCAACCGCCCCCTCCTCGTGCCCGTAAGTCACGCAGAATATGAGTGGTACGTCCGCGGCCCAAAGATCAACGCGGACGTCGCCTTCTACTTCGGCATCGACGGCAAAGCCGAGTTCCGCACCATGGACGAGCTCAACCAGCCCTGGGTCCTAAGCCGCCACGCCCACACCTACACCGGCCCAAAAGCCCTCGAAGTCACCCGCCTAACTTCAGCATTCGTAATAACTTACATCCATGCGCACAAAGCCCGCCCTAACCTCCCCTTCGGCGGCTACTACGCCCTGGGCGTCTGCCAGGACGCCATTGCCGCCATCGAAAACAAACTCACCGGACACGCCACCCTCTTCCCCAACACCGCCGACATCACCCTCTTCAACGACCCGCGAGACGCTGAAATCAATCAACTTATCGCCGCCATCCCAAAAGACCGCAACGGCGCCCGCCCCACCCCCGAGCGCATCTTCGGCTCCCTCCCCACCGAAGATCTCCACGCCATCACCATCCCCGGCCTTGCCAGCGACCTCATCGCCGCCAAAGCCGCCTGGCAGGCCGGCACCCTCCAGCACACCCACGGCCGCCGCTACTGGATCGCTCGCTCGCTCGAAGCCCTGGGCGTAGCCCTCGCCGCCTTCGTCGTCTATCGCCTGCGCCGCCCCACTCCCCACCGCAGCCGCTTTCGCAACGCAAGCTCCACCTGAAACGCTGACGAGGCCATCCCACAGAGACACCGGCCGTCAAGCCCAAATGTTGCCCAAGCCCTGCAGTTACAGAAGGATAGAACCTGGCGCAACGACTCGCGTCACATCCTAGAATGGATGCAGGGGCGACCTCAGGCCGTGCTCAGCACACCCCAGGCAGCCTGGATATGCTTTCTTATCAAGACTTTCCAGTAAGCCTAATGGAGAGAATAGTTTACACAGAGACAAGATCGCATCTGTTGAAAACGAAGCACTTAGCAAGGTGGTACCCCGGGGGGCCACACCCTGGGGCCTAAAATAGCCTCTGGCCCCGCACCGTCCCCGGCGGCACAATAAACAGAAACGCCCCCAGCACGAACAGCAGCAGTAGGTAATACACCATCGTCCGGCTCGAACCCTCAGCAGGCTCATCCCGCGTAAACATCCGCCACGTCATCCCCGCCGCCAGAAACAGAAACACACCCTCCTTCATCAACCCGAACAGCACAACTGCGCTCAGGAGCAGCAGACCACGCTGCAACCGGCTCAGCGCATAGGTCGCCTGCGCCCCATCCAGCCCCAGCACCGGGATCAGATTCAGCAGATTGATAAACGCTCCCGTATGCGCCAGCGCCAGAAAAACCTGCTGTCGCGTCCACGCAAACAGCAGCAGACACACCACCGCCGCAAACAGTCCAAACAGCGGCCCCGCCAGCGCGATCCCTGCCAGACCGTCCAGCGGTATGCCCATCGCATACCACCGCACATACGCCCCCAGCCCCGGCATAAACACCGGCAGATCCGCCTTCAACCCGCGCCGCTTCACCGCCCAGTAGTGCCCCATCTCATGCACCAGGATCGACAGCGTAAACCCCAGCCCGAACTTCCACCCAAACAGCGCCCAATACAGCCCGAAGAACGCAAAGAAACTGAATAGGAACTTCATCTTGAACAGCAGGAACAAGACGCCTTTCAGCTTGCCTAGAAACAGCAGAATCGGCGCCAGCGGCCCCAACCGCTTCGTCCACTTCGCCGCCCTCTCCCCGTCGGCTCGGGTGCGCGCGTCAATGGCCGCCACCCGCGACTCGACCGACGCCGCCTCCGTCGTCCCCTCTGGCAGCCAATGGAGCGCCTCGCTCCACCTCACCCGCGCCTCGGCCCACCGCTTCTCCTGCTCCATCTCCTGCGCCACGTGCGCCAGTCCCGCCACATGCTGCCCATAGATCAGCGTTCCGCACTCCGGGCACGCCAAGGCACCCTCATGGATGTAGTGGCTGCACTGCGGACAGTTGTAGACCGCCGGAGGTGCTGGCGGAGGCTCGACAGGTTCCATGCTCATTCGATTCCCGACCGGTGCCAAAGACGCATCACGCACTATGTCTCCTGGCCCGATCCGCCCTCGTCCTTCGCGTCGCTCAGCGTTACCTTCACATCCATCCGACGACGCCCGCGAAAGATCGTCACCGTCACCGTGTCGCCCGCCCTGTGCCCGTTCATCGCTGCCGAAAGATCCTGCTCCGTCGCGACCTCCTGCCCGTCCATCCCCACGATCAGGTCCCCGCCCAGCATCACCGGCGTGTTGCCCTTGTACATCCGCTGGTTGCCCCCGTGTAGCCCCGCCTTCTCCGCCGCCCCGCCCGGCAGCACCCGCTCGATCAGAATGCCGTAGTCCGCCGGCAGGCCAATCTGCTCCGCGATATCCGGCGAGATCGGCATCTTTACAATATCCAGCGACGGCCGCCGTGCGCGGCCATATTTCGCATAGTCGTCCAGCACCGCCTTGGCCGTGTTGATCGGAATCGCAAACCCGATGCCCGAGCTCTGGTCCGCTCCATTGTTCGCAATCAGCGTCGTAATCCCGATTACCTCTCCGCGCGAGTTCAGCAGCGGCCCACCCGAGTTGCCAGGATTCACCGCCGCATCCGTCTGGATGGCGTCCTCGATCGGATTCTTCTGTGGTCCCATGATCGACCGGATCGACGAGATAATCCCCCGCGTCATCGTCCCGTTCAGCCCAAACGGATTCCCGATCGCGTACACCCGCTGCCCCACCATCAGGCCGCTCGAGTCCGACAACGTGGCCGGCACCAGATTCGGCGCCTTGATCTTGATCAGCGCCAGATCGTGATTCTTATCGACCGCGATCCGCTCTGCCTTGTACTGGTGCTTGTCGCTCAGCGTCACCTCGATGCGCTGCGCGTTGTCAATTACATGATTGTTCGTAAGGATCAGACCCTGCTTGTCCAGGATGAACCCCGACCCCTGCCCCTGCTGCGGCACCGGACCATAAAAGAAGTCGAACTGCACCGCCGTCGACGTAATGTTCACCACCGAAGGCAGCGCTTTGCGGTACACCGACATATTCTGCTGCTCCTCGGTGTCGAACGCCGGTGCCGCCGAGGCCTCAGTCAGATCGAAGGCGCCCAGCGCGCCCTTCACTGTCTGCGTGCTCACCCCCGCCGCATCGCCATCCGGTCCCAGCAGAGCGCGGCGAACCAGCGGCGACATCGCCCCCGTCGTCGCCAGATGCGTCGTGACGTAATAAAACCCCGAAAGCAACAGCAGCACCAACACAACAGGACGCAGCTTCATCAAAATAAATCCATTTCCTCACGGCCGGGCTTGTCGCACCCGGTCCTAATTTCGCCGCCGTGCCGTCACAAACGCTCCCGCCAGCTGCAAAACCAGCGTTAACGCGACACCTAAGTATAGAACCGCGCGCCACGCCGTATGTCGCGCTTCCACCTCTTGAAAGATCACACCATGCACCACCGTCAGCGTGGCCGCTGCGTAAGCCCAGCGCTGCCATCGCTTCCAACGCTCTATCCCGAGCGCACGCAAAGACGCGTCGTTTGAGATCGCCACCAGCATGACAAACAGCAGCGCCGCAATCAGACCGGTGTAGTTCGCCGCGCCAAACGCAGTGTTCTGCAGCTTCAACGGGTGTAATCGCTTGAAGAAGTACATCCACATCCGCCCGCGCAGATGCACCGTCAGGCCGACGGCCGTATGCACCACCGCCAGCAGCCCCGCCCATACCCCCACATCGCGCCGGAGATCGAAGCTCACCGGACTCATCCGTCCGCGAAGTGTTCGGAGCGGTCCCAGAAGCAGCGTCCACATCAGCATGCCGAGTCCGGCGTACGCCGTCCCCATGCTCAGCCGATGGCGCCAATCCGGCGGCGGGGTCAACCAGTACACCAATGCCACCGCCACAAGAGCCAGCAGCCCAAGCAGCAGGTGCCGCAGCACTCTTCCGCTAGAAATTCGTCGCGCGGCACTCACCCCTGGTCCTCCCTCGCCATCTTGGCCTGAGCATCCTGACGCAGGCTCTCCCACACAACACTCACCTGGTCCTCTAGACCCTGCAAACTCCCGTCGTTCCGGAGCACGTAATCGCAATGCGGCGCCTTCTCCTCATCCGGCATTTGCGATGCGAGCCTTCGCCGCGCGTCCGCCTCTGGATCTCCCGAACCCTCGCCAGGCACCCTCCCGGCAGCTGTCCGGACAAGATATCGCTGCACCTTCGTCTCATCGTTCGCGGCCACCAGCACCAGCCGGTCGAAGCGCTGCCGCCAGCCCCCTCCGTAGCGGGTCTCAAAGATCAGCGCCGACTCCACCACCACCACCGCGCCCGGATCCCGCCCCTCGATCTCCTCGGTCATCTCCGCCTGCCACCCAATCACCGCCGGATGCACGATCGCATTCAGCTCTTCCACTCGCCCCTCCGCAAACGCCAGTCGCGCCAACTCCGTCCTATCCAACGATGCGTCAGCCCGCATCACCCCGGGCCCGAACCTTTCCACAATCGCCGCGTACACTGCCTCCCCCGGCTGCATCAGATCCCGCCCAATCTCATCCGCCTGCAATACATACGCTCCAAGTCGCGCGAGAGTCGTCCCCACGGTGGACTTCCCGCTCCCCAGCCCACCCGTCAAACCAACCCGCAGCATCGGCTTACCGAGACACCGGCAACCCACGACGCAGCTTCGCCGCGGTCACCGTGTTCTGCATCAGCATCGCGATCGTCAGCGCACCCACGCCCCCCGGAACCGGCGTAAACGCGCTCGAACTCGCAAACGCCCGTGGATCGATATCCCCCACCACCGTCGAACCGCGCTTGCGAAACCCCGCCGCACGCGCCTCATCCCCCGGAAAGAACCGCTCCACCTCCGCCGCATCCATCACTCGGTTGATTCCCACGTCGATCAGTACCGCTCCCGGCTTCACCATCTCCTCCGTCACAAACCCCGCGCGCCCGATCGCCGCCACCAGGATGTCCGCATCGCGCGTGTAGCGCGCCAGCTCCCGCGTCCGGCTATGGCATACCGTCACCGTGGCCGACGCGTTCAGCAGCATCATCGCCGCCGGCTTGCCCACAATGTCGCTCCGCCCCACCACCACCGCGCTCTTTCCCGCCACCTCGATTCCGCTCCGCCGCAGAATCTCCATGATCCCCGCCGGCGTGCATGGCGCCAGCCCACCCTGCCCCGTCTGCAAACGCCCTGCATTCACCGGATGAAATCCGTCGACATCCTTGTCCGGACTCACCGCCTCCAGCAGCCGCTTCGTGTCCACGTGCTTCGGCAGCGGCAGCTGCACCAGAATCCCGTCGATCTCGTCTCGCGCATTCAGGCTCGCAATGATCTCCAGCATCTCCTCCGTCGTCACCGTCTCCGGCGGCGTCAGCATCTCGCTGTAAATCCCCAGCTCCCCGCACGTCTTCACCTTGCTCCGCACATAGATCGCCGACGCCGGCGCCTCGCCCACCAGCACCACCGCCAGCCCGGGCACAACCCCCGCGGCCTTCAACTCCTCGATCTCCCCCGCCACCTCAGCCTTGATCTCCGCCGCGATCGCCACGCCGTCCAGCACGCGCGCTGATCCCCTCGTCTCGCTCATACCTTTATGCTACCGCGTCACCCGTCCGTGCTATTGCCCGGCCCACCTCCGTCTGTCACGCTGTCAGCATTCACCCGGCGCAAAACGTGCGGCAATCTGCCTCCCGGACACAACACGTACATAAAACAGGTAGCGCCGAAGAAACGGACACACGTCTCACTACCGGTGCCGTCCGTCTCCCGGCAGAACAGAGGTCGACCTTGCAGCCCACCCCACAGAGCTTCACCCATTCCGACCTCTGCGGCCTCCGCGAAGAGCTTCGCCACTCAGGCCTCGACTCCTGGCAGGCCGCCGAACTGATCAGCGCCTTCCTCAACGGCCGCGGCTACGGCGTCTCCAATGCCGACGCGCGCACCGCAGCCTCACGCATCGAGTCCGTCGGTTGCAACCTCCAATGCATGCAGGAAGAGCTCAGCCGCCTCGCCTACATGATGTAACCGGCACCTCTTGCCTCGTCGCCCACGGCAGCGGCGTCACGGTCCGCTCTTCGCCAATCTCACCAAACTCCTCCGTCCCATACCATGGGGGGCATGAGCCTTTGCTCTCGGATCGTCCGCTGGCCTGTCCCGCCTCACGTGCCCCAGACCACTCCCCGGCGCCTCTCCTTGTTTCTCCTGCTCGCCACGCCACTGCTCGCCCAGCAAGGCTCCACGCCGGCCTCCCCCGCCGCCACCGCCGCCCAAACCAGTCAATCCATCGGCGCGGATAAGGATCCCGGCAAAGGCACAAACCAGCTCTCACCTACCCAGAGCGACTCCAAATCCGCCACCGGGACCCAGGCAAGCCAAGCCATCGCGCCCTCCGAGCCCCCGCCCGGACCCTCCAACCGGCCTCGCATCGGTCTCGCCCTCGGCGGCGGCGGCGCCCTCGCCCTCTCCGAGATCGGCGTCCTCCAGTGGTTCGAAGAGCACCACATCCCCGTCGACATGATCGCCGGCACCAGCATGGGCTGCATGGTAGGCGCCCTCTACTCTATCGGCACACCCGTCGATCGCCTCAAGGTCGTCATGAACGACTCCGTCTTCAGCCAGGTCTTCCGTTTCGACTCCTCCTACTCCAGCCGCTCCTTCCGCCGTCGGGAAGACTCCCGCGCCCTCCCCAACGGCATCACCGTCGGCCTCCGCCACGGCGTCTCCTTCCGCAACTCCGTCCTCACCGACCAGGGCCTCAACGCCTTTCTCGACCGCCGCTTCTTCCGCTACGATGACCGCGTCGACTTCAACACCCTCCCCATCCCCCTCCGCTGCATCGCCACCGACCTCACCGACGCCAAAGCCGTCACCTTCGCCCGCGGCTCGCTCCCCGACGCCGTCCGCGCCTCCGTCTCCCTCCCCGGCGTCTACCAGCCCTTCCTCATGAGCGGCCACGAGTACGTCGACGGCGGCGTCCTCGACAACCTCCCCACCTCCACCGTCCGCGACATGAACGCCGACGTCATCCTCGCCGTCAGCCTTCCACTCGCGCCCGTCGTCGGCGGCGACCTCGGCTCGCTCCTCGGCGTCCTCCAGCGCAGCTTCTCGGTCGCCATCGAAGGTGCCGAGCGCGAACAACGCAAGCTCGCCAAGGTGGTCATCATGCCCGAGCTCCAGGGCTTCGGTGCCACCGACTACCTCAAGACCAACGACCTCGCCCAGCGCGGATACCAGGCCGCCGAGCGCCAAAGCTCCGCTCTCCTCCCCTACGCCATCTCCGACGACCAATGGCAGCAGTATCTCTCCGCCCGCGCCTCCAAGGAGCGCATCGCTCCCGGCCCTGTCCTCCGCGTCCGCGTCCAGGCCCCCAGCCAGGACATCACCCGCGCCATCCAGCGCAAGTTCGCCCCCCTTGTCAACCGTCCCGTCGACACCCGCACCATCGAGGCCCTGCTCGACGAGATCCGCAGCGACGGCCGCTACGAGGCCGACTACACCGTCACCTACGAGGCACCGCTCTTCCAACGCATCACGCACGCAGCCCCCTCCTCCCCAACCTCCGAGCCCAGCCCCACCACCAACCCGAACAGAAACGCGGACGATCCCGCCGCCAACACCGACACCTCCGAGATCATCGCTGCGGATTCCACCCGCCTCCGCCCCGTCATTCTCGTCACCGTCCTCGGTAAGCAGACCGGTCCGCCCTTCCTCCTCGTCGGCGCCAACGTCGAAGCGCAGACTGGCTCGATCGCCCGCGCCACCCTCGAAAGCATCTTTCTCTGGCAAGACCTCGGCGGCTATGGCTCCGAACTCCGCGGGGACATCAAAGTCGGATACCTCACCGAGATCGACGCCGAATACTACCGTCGAATCCACAACACCAGCCCCAGCGGCGGCTACTTCCTCGCTCCCCGCGCCGGCCTCCTCCGCCGGCCCTACGACATCTACACCAATCAGTTCCGCATCGCGGAGCGCCAGCTCCAGCGCACCTTTGCCGGCGCAGACGTCGGCTGGTCCGACTCCCGCACCCGCGATCTCCGCGTCGGCTACGAAGCCGACAACATCCGCTGGCAGACCCAGATCGGTTCCACCCCCGCCGGCGAGCCCGATATCTTCGGCAGCGCCCAGCAAGTGCACGCCCGCTACACCTACGACACCCAGGACCGCGCCCTCATCCCCCAGTACGGCATCCGCTCCACCACCGAACTCGGCTACCTCTTCCACGCCGTCGACAGCCCCAACACCCCGCGCTTCACCACCCAACTCTCGCTAGCCCACCAGATCGACAACAATCTCTTCATCTTCGCCAGCGAAGCCGGCACCATGCTCAATCGCAACGTCGCCCAGCCCTTCCGCTTCACCCTCGGCGGCCCCCTCCGCCTCACTGCCAGCGCCTTCGACGAGTACCGCGGCACCGACTATTTCCTCATCGAGCCCGCCTTTCTCCGCCGCATCGCCCAGCTCCCCAACCCGCTCGGCCAAAGCATCTACATCGGCGCCGGCTACGAGGCCGGACAGATGCACGCCCCCAGCCTCCGCACCGTCACCCGCCAGGATGTCTACTTTGGCATCATCGCCGAAACCCCCCTAGGCGTCATCACCCTGGCCCCATCCATCGGCGACGACGGCCACCGCAAATTCACCTTCACCCTGGGCAAGCTCTTCTGAGTCCGCGATCTCATCTCTTGGTTGTCATTCTGAGCGCAGCGAAGAATCCCAGTATTGGCTCTCGCAGTTGCCAGTTCTTTTGTGCCATCCCGCAAGGATCTGCTCTGCCTGCTACCTTCTCCATCAACGCTCTTGACATCTTTGTTGCGATAAAGAAACATCGTGCAGTGCAAAGCAACATTCTGTATAACCGGCTCAGCGTTCTTAGGGCAGAACGCAACCTCTCCGGCCAGGACCTGGCCGATGCCCTCGGCGTCAACTACCAGACCATCGGCTTCCTCGAACGCGGCGACTACAACCCCTCCCTTACCCTCGCGCTCGATCTCAGCGACTTCTTCCATCTCCCCATCGAAGCCATCTTCTCCCGCAAACCCCTCCAGCCCCTCAGCCAACAGGTCTACGGCGCAACCGCGAAAGCGAGCAGCAAACGATGATCACCCAGACCACCTTCTTCGGTCTCCCCCTCCGCACTACGCACCAGCGCCGGGCAATCGTCATCGGCTACTACACCTTCGTGAGCGCCTTCCCGCTCATCGCCATGCTCCGTGGCCACGGCAACATCGGCCTGTTCCTGCCCCAAACTCTCGTTCTCGGGGGTCTGCTCGGCGGCATACGCCCGGGCGGCCCAGTGAAGCCATACAACGGCGCCGAAGGCCGTCCCGGAACCCTCAGTGACACAACGCCCAACTATCCCATTCAATCCTTGAACCTTAGCGGCAATATCCGCCCCGACCAGGCACTCACCCTCGATGAGCGCGAGCAGGCGCAACGAGATCACGCCCATTACCTCGCTTACGCCATCCTCCGTTGGGTGCTCGGCGCAACAGCACTCCTCTTCATCCTCCTCGTCCAGATGGACAACACCTGGCTGCTTCGCTGGTCACCGGTCCTGCTCTGGACCCTTCTGATCTTTACCCTCAGCCTTCCCCAGTCCATCCTTCTCTGGACCGAGCCCGACCCACCGGGCACCGGCGATCTCACCCTCGTTCCGGAGTGATAGCTCGTCAACGCCCGTTGCATAATCAACCATGCCGTCCCTCTGGACCCCCAGCAGCTGGCCCGACCGCCTTGCCGAGCTCGAAGCCACCACCCCCGAGCTCAAGTCCGCACCCCTCCGCCGCGACGTCCGCTCCCTTGGCGCACTCCTCGGCGAGGTCCTCCGCGAGCAGGCCGGCCCCGCCCTCTTCGACGCCGTCGAAACCCTCCGCCGCCGCTCCATCCAGCGCCGCGAAGCCGAAGCCACCCCCTCGCCAGACTCCATACCCGATCCCGGCAACTTCACCCAGACCCTCGATACCGTCCACAACCTCTCCGAAGACCTCACCACCGCCTACCACCTCGCGCGCGCCTTTTCCTTCTACTTCGAGCTCATCAACCTCGCCGAGACCAACCACCGCAAACGCCGCCGCCTCGCCACCCAGCTCTCCCCCGATGCCACCCCCCAGCGCGGCAGCCTCCGCGGAACCCTCCGTCGCCTCCGCCTCGCCGGCCACTCCCGCTCCGAAGCCCTCGCCCTCCTCAGCCGCGTCTGCATCTCCCCCGTCTTTACCGCGCACCCCACCGAGGTCGCCCGTCGCAGCATCATGTTCAAGCGCCGCCGCATCTCCGACCTCCTCGAGCAGCTCGACCGCATCCCCGTCGCCGCCACTGCCCTCGAAGCCCTCGAGCGAGACCTCCTCGCCGAGATCACCGCCCTCTGGCAGACCGACGACGTCCGCACCGCGCGACCCACCGTCCGCGACGAGATCCGCATGGCCCTCGACTACTACGAGGCCAGCCTCTTCGACACCCTCCCCGTCCTCTACACAGAAGTAGCCACCGCCCTCCAAGCCGAATACCCCACCCCCGAACTCCCCATTGGGCAGCCTCCTTTGTTGTTATCTCGCAGCGAAGCGGAGAGATCTGCGTCTCTACCCCAAATTCCAACCCCCTCCGACATCGTCATTCCGAGCACAGCGAGGAATCCCAGTACTTCGCCCGAATCGCCACCCAATTCCCAGGAACCCACAGCCGCCAACCCCGCCCCAACCACCCCCTTGTTGTCATCCTTCCGCGAAGCCGGGGTCCCCAGCGGGCATCCTCTGCCCGATGGGGTGCAAGCGGGAGGATCTGCTTCACCCGACCACCCGCAAGTTCCCACCGACCTAGCCCACCTCCCCCAACTCATCTCCTTCGGCTCCTGGATCGGCGGCGACCGCGACGGCAACCCCTTCGTCGACGCCGCCACCACCCGCGAAGCCCTGTTCGCCGCCCGCGCCCTCCTCTTTACCCACTACCGCCAACGCCTCCAGCTCCTCTACGACCAGCTCGGCTCTTCCACCCAGCAAGCCCCTATCAGCCCCTCCCTCGAAGCTCTGCTCGACCGCTACACCGCCCAGCTCACCTGCGCCGCCCCCTCCAACGATCTCGCCCAGCAGCTAGCCGACCGCTACCGCCACGAACGCCTCCGCCTCCTCATCGTCTTCATCACCGCCCGCCTCGGCTTCACCACCCAAACCTCCATTGCTCTCGCCGCCGCCCCCGAACTCCCCCCCTACACCCGCGCCTCCGACCTCCTCTCTGACCTCTCCAACCTCCGCTCGTCGCTCGTCGAAAACCAGGGCCACCGCCTCGCGGAGCTCCTCGTCGACCCTCTCCTCCTCGAAGTCCGCACCTACGGCCTCCACCTTCAAACTCTCGACATCCGCCAGCACGCCCGCGTCCACGCCGCCGCCCTCCAAGAACT
>JAABUX010000786.1_pt1 | contig 51554 bp, 63 predicted proteins | sample 5561851 | NCBI WGS metagenome assembly JAABUX01 (sample SAMN10711883, study PRJNA513361) | rock metagenome | isolation source: Antarctica rocks | place: Antarctica: Victoria Land, Richard Nunatak red sandstone | collected 2016-01-03 | reverse complement strand
GCCGAGTCTAAGCGACGAGTTGCGAGCACTCATAGCAGCTAACGGCGTGTTCCGACCACCATCCGACTCTCGGCGTCCCCAGAGGTCGGACGGCCAGGTTACCCTGACCTCCTCAAGATATCAGCGGCTACACGCTTTTTCTGGATCGCAACTTCGGACGCTTCCGGGTCGCACGCGCGATGCGCCAGCACGGACTTACCATTGAAGTGCATCAGGATCATTTCCCAGAGGCGGACGAAGGGGAGAAGTCTGACGAGTATTGGATTCGAAATGTGACAGCTCGCGGATGGATCATTCTTACGCGGAACGGAAATATTCGGAGCAATCCCTTGGAGCGCCAGACATTTATAGAGTCTGGCGCTCGCGTCTTTAATATAAGAAACGGCAATGCAAGTGCGGAGCAAGTTACAGAATTTATCCGCAAGGCTTCGCGTCAGATGGAACACATCCTAAGCGATCAACCCGGACCCTTATCATCGGAGTATCGCTAGCCGGCGACCTCACGTTCATCGACAACCCAACGCGGTGAAGTGAGGCTACGCCGCTTCTCTACCATTCGGCCGCGGCGATCGAACCCCAGCCGGGTTGCAGCGCAATTCGACAAACAAGGGGTAGCGCGCATTAGCGATCCAAATTCGCCTTACCGTGAGCAACACGCAGTTGATCAAAAATAGACGTTTCGCCCCGACCTATCAAAATAACTGAGCCTGGCGGCGTAAGCAGCATTGCTTGCGGCGACGCGCGTGTCGCGCCAGCGCCCAGAGCATGAAGAGCGTGCGCCCGACCTGCATGAACACGTAGGCGAACGCAAAGGCGCGCTGCTGCGCCTCGAGCGCTTTTGGGATCGACGCCGAGAGAACGAGCCCCGCGAGCATGAGCACGAGCAACATCAGGCGTACGGGCGCGCGATCCGGATCGAGCCAATTCGTCATCCATGACGTGTAGATCCACACCCACCAAACGGCGAGCAGGAGGAGCGTTACGTGCAGGACGCCGACGATCGTGGGGTCCTGACCGAGCGCGTGCGCGAGCTGCGTTATTGCGAAAGCGAAGACGAGGTCAAAGAAAAGGTCGATCTGCGTGACGCGCCCGGATTCGTGCGCGCGACTTCGCAGAAGAGTTTCTTGCGCGAATAAACGGTGCATTCATTAGTCTCCGGACGCATTCACTACGTTTTTATTCGCCCAGACGCGCAGGCAGGATCGCAGTTTCGTTCGAAGGCTCTTTAGCGCGCGAGGACGCCGCGTTCACCCGATGCCGTCCAGGAAAGCAGCGTCCGGCCACGTTCCGCGCGCGCCAGTGCTTCACCGACCGTCGGCGCGAGCACGGTGAAGTGTGCCATCTTGCGGCGCAGCGCTGCATGGCGCTTGCCATACACGTGCAGCTTGAGGTCGGGATCCACGAGCAGCTCGGAAATGCCGGCGAGATGATCCCCGCGGCCGTCGCCGAGAACGTTCATCATCACTGCAGGCTCGAAAAGTTTGGGTTCTACGAGCGGCAGGCCGCAGATCGCCCGAACGTGCGCTTCGTATTGCGAGATTTGCGTCGCATCGAGCGAGTAGTGGCCGCTGTTGTGAACCCGCGGCGCGATTTCGTTGACGAACACGTCCTCACCGCGCACGAAGAACTCGATGCAGTACGTACCGACGATGCCAAGCCGCTCGCCGAGCGTCTGCGCAATTTCGCGGACGCGCCGCGCCACCCCGGGCGAAACACGCGCGGGCACGATCGTCGTCGAAAGCACACCGTGGTCGTGGCGATTTTCGGTGACGGGAAACGCGATGATCTCGCCGTCTAGTCCGCGTGCGCAGATCACCGAAACTTCGAGATCGAAGGGCACGAAGCGCTCGTAAATGAGCGCGGCGTCGCGAGCGGCGGCGAGCGCGGCGTGGGCCGCCTGCTCGTCGCGTACGACCCATTGCCCTTTGCCGTCGTAGCCGCCGCGCGCGGTCTTGATGACGGCCGGAAAACCGATCGCGCGCATGGCGGCACCGAGATCGCTCGCACTCGCGACGCTCGCAAAGGGCGCAACCGCCGCGCCCGCTTCGCACACGAAGCTCTTCTCGAGAATTCGGTCTTGCGTGATGCGTAGCACGTCGCCGCTCGGGCGCACGAGGCGCCGGTCCGACTCGAGCGCGCGCACCGACTCGAGCGGGATGTTTTCGAATTCGTAGGTAACGACGTCGCAGCGCGCGCCGAGTTCGCCGATCGCGCGCAAATCGTCGTAGGCGGCGACGATCTGCTCGTCGGCGACTTGGCCGGCGGGCGAAGCCGGAAACGGTTCGAGCGTCACGACACGGTAGCCCATGCGCTTGGCTTCGAGCGTGAGCATCCGGCCGAGCTGTCCGCCCCCGAGAATGCCGATCGTTTCGATCATAAGCGCGTCGCCTCGACTTGCGCGGCCGCGGCCGCGGTCCGTTCTTGCAGACGCCGTAAGAGATCGTGATCTTCGAGCGCGAGGATGCGCGCGGCGTACAGCGCGGCGTTGGCCGCGTTACCGATCGCCATCGTCGCGACCGGAACGCCGGCCGGCATCTGCACGATCGAGAGCAGCGCGTCCAGGCCTTCGAGATGCGAGCCCCGCACGGGAACCCCGATCACGGGCAATTGCGTTTTCGACGCGGTCATGCCGGGCAAGTGCGCGGCGCCGCCGGCACCGGCGATGATCACGCGCAGTCCGCGCGCTGCGGCCGTCGACGCGTAATCGAAGAGCAGGTCCGGCGTGCGATGCGCCGAGACGACGCGCATCTCGTGCGCCACCGCGAGTTCGGCGAGCGTCGTCGAGGCGGCGCGCATCGTATCCAAATCGGAAACGCTGCCCATGATGATGCCGACGCGAGGACTGGTCATGCGCGGGCGCTTCGCGCGGGCGCCGAGGGCGACCTCGACGGCGCGGCAAAAGGCGTGCAGCGTGGCCCGCTTTCTGCTCGGGATCAATTACTGGCCGCGCACGAGTGCCATGGCGATGTGGCAGCGCTTCGACATCGGCGAGATCGACGAAGATTTCGCGCGCATCGCCGCACTCGGGCTCGACGTCGTCCGTTTCTTCCTGCTCTGGCCGGACTTCCAACCGGCGCACGATACGCTCGCGCCCGAAGCCCTCGACGATTTCGTGCGCGTCCTCGACCGCGCGCACGCGCACGGCTTGCGGGCGCTGCCGACGCTCTTCTGCGGCCACATGAGCGGCGTGAACTGGCTGCCGAGCTGGGCGCTCGATCCGGCATCTCGCACCGAACGCTTTCGCACGATCACCGAGCGTGGCCCGAGCCCATACGGCATCGGCGACTTCTATACGGGCGATCTGCTCGACGCGCAACGGCTCTTTGCGCGCGCGGCCGGCGAGCGTGCGCGCGACCATGCCGCGCTCCTGGCGTGGGACCTCGGCAACGAGTTTTCCAACCTGCGCGAACCGCGGACGCCGCGCGACGCCGAGCATTGGAGCGCCGCTTTGACGCACGACCTCTTTGCGACTTCCAACGCGGGCAGCACGGGTGGGCTGCACGGCGAGGATCTCGAGCGCGACCGCCATATCCGGCCGTCGTCGATCGCCGAGCCGTGGCGCTTTGCGACGATGCACGGATACCCCGTTTACAGCGCGTTCGCGCGCAACCGGCTCGACGCGGAAGTGGTGCCGTTCCTCGCGGAACTGGTGGCTTCGTGCGCGCGCAAGCGCGTTCTGTTCTCGGAGTTCGGCAATCCGACGTGTCCGCGCGATGCGGCGACTGCGGGCACGTTCGCGTGTCTGAGCGAGCATGAGATGGCGCTCTATGCGCGACGGGTCCTGGACCGCTTGCAACAGCGCGGCGCGCTCGGCGCATTCTGGTGGTGCTGGGCGGACTACCCGCGCGCACTCGCCGCGACGCCGCCGTTCGATCGCGCACCGCACGAACTCACCTTCGGCATCGTACGCGACGACGGCAGCGAGAAACCCGTGGCGCAGTCCCTTGCGGCCTTCGCGCGCGAAGGTCGCGAGGTCCATGAGGAGCCGCCGCCGATCGTCGACGAGCGCGCGTACTACGCGGGATTGCCCGCATCACAACAGCGTGCGTACGCCGCCTATCTCGAAGCGCATCACCTCGCGGAGGAAGTTTCGTGAAGCGATGCGTCGCCATCATCACGGGCGCATCGTCGGGGATCGGCCGAGCGCTCGCGGAGCGAGCGGTGCGCGCCGGCTGGCACGTCTTCGCCGTCGGCCGCCGGGCCGAGCGACTCGTGGAACTCGCCGCACGCCTCGAGGGCGCGCTGGGTTCGCTCGCGACGCTCGCACTCGATCTGCGCAGTCCGCAGGCCGCCGAACGCATCGTGCGCGCCGCGATCGAACGCTTCGGCCGCATCGACGTGCTCGTCAATAACGCGGGCGGCGTCGGCGTGGGTCCGATCGCGCGGCAGAGCGACGACGCGTTGCGCGAGCAAGTCGAAACGCACGTCGTCGTGCCGCTCGCGCTGACGCGCGAAGCGCTGCCGGCCTTGCGCGCGTCGCGCGGGCAGATCTTCTTCGTCGGCAGCGGCGTCGCGCGCATCCCCGTCGGAACGCTCGGCGCGTATCCGCCCGCGAAGGCGGCCGTGCGTAACCTCGCGCGCATCGTTCGCAACGAATTACGTTCCGACGGCATCGCCGTCACCTATGTCGACCCGGGCGCCGTCGCGACGGAGTTCATGACGCGCGCGGGCTTTGCCGGGCCGCCGCCCGCGCTCGCGGCCTCACCGTACGACGTCGCGCGTAAAATTTTCACGGCGTTCGAGACGCGGCGCGCCGTCGTCAACGCCGTACCCTGGCAGACCGCCTTCGTCGCGCTCGGTGAAGCGCTGCCCGGTCTCACGGACCTCCTCTTACGGCGCGCGCCGCAAATCATCGGCGGCGGCGCGGCCCCGCCAGCGGCTCCTGCACCGCTGCCCTCCGCCGCGAGCGTGCCGGAGCCGGTTGCCAGTGCACCGCCGTTCATCCCCGTGGCGATGGCGCCGGCCACCACGGCGGCCACCACGGCGGCCGCCGCGACGTCGCCGCTCGATGTCGCGCTCGCCGCTCAGCAGGCGCGCATGCGCAAGCTCAACTTGAGCGGTACATTCGTACGCGGCATCCTCGTCGCAGGCAGCGAGCTGGAGCTCTCCGACGTTGCGATGCGCTGGGCCGGCATGCCGAATAAGAACGAACGCGCGCTGACGCACGACGTGCTCGAGGCGTTGGCCGCCGCCGGATACCTCGAGCGTCTGGACGCCGACCGCTATCGCGTCGAGCGCGGCGCCGGGGACGCCTAAACCTGCCAACAAATGGCCCGAGGAGTTGGTCGCCCTCCTGCAAACGCTCCGAACTCTCAGATCTTCCGCTGACTCGTATGTCAGGGGCTCATCAAGGAGTTTGAAAACGTACACGATGACGACCGAACTGCGCGACTTCCTCATGCTGCCGTACGGCGAGCTGGAAGAAATGAACCTGGCCGCCAAGGAACAGCGCAAGAATCGCGTGCCGCTCCATCAGTTGCAAGAAGAGCGCCTCAAGTATTTGACCGATGAGAAACGCATCAAGGCCGTGACGGTCCTCTTTAGCGACCTCGAGGGCCGGCTGCACATGCTCGACTACGACAAAAAATTCTTGATCAAGTCCAGCGACAACCTCACCTTCGACGGCTCTTCGATTCGCGGTTTCACCCTCCAGAGCGAGAGCGACCTCCGGCTCTTCATCGATTGGAGCGCCTTCTACTGGGTGCCGGCCGACGTCTTCGGCGCGGGCAAGGTGCTCGTGTTCGGCGAGGTGATCGACAAGGACGGCACGCCGTTCGGCGCCGACATGCGCGGCGTCCTCAAGAAACTCTCGAACGATCAGTACGAGCAGAACGGCTATACGCTCAACGCGGCCAACGAGATCGAAGGCTTCGTCTTTGCGGGCTTGGACGCCGAACGGCATTTCCCCGAGACACGCAAGTTCGAGTACGTCAATACGGGCGGCTACTATCATTCGCTGCCCGGCGACCCGCTGCGTGGCTTCATCGACACGGTCGCCGAAGTGCAGCGTGCGATGGGCTTTCAAAACGAGAAGGACCATCCCGAAGTCGCGCCCTCGCAGTTCGAGATCAACTACGGCTATGGGGAAGTCACGGCCGCCGCGGACACGATCCAGCTCTACAAGCTCGTGTGCCGGGAGGTTGCAACCAAGCTCGGCATGACGGCGAGCTTTCTGCCCAAGCCCGTCGTGGGCGTGAACGGCAGCGGCATGCACACCAACGTCTCCATCAGCAAAGATGGCAAGAACATCTTCTGGGATCCCAAGGGCGAGGAGCACATGAGCAAGTTCGCGTGGGATTTCGTCGATCGCGTCTTGACACGCGGCCACGACACGTGCCTCATGCTCAACGCCAGCGTGAACGCCTATCGCCGGCTCGATCCTCACTTTGAGGCGCCGAATCAGATCAAGGCGTCGGCCGTAGACCGGGGCTCCATGGTGCGCATTCCAATCGGCAACGAGCGCAGCGCGCGGGTCGAGGTCCGCTCGGTCGCACCCGACGCGAACCCCTACATGGTGATGCTCGCCGTCTTCAAGACCGGCCTGGAAGGCACGATCAGCGACGTGAAAAACCTGCGTCAGGCCGATCGCTATCTGCCCGACAACATCTACGACGCGCTCGCGGACTTCCGCAAGTCCGCGTGGATCACCACGCTGCTCGGCGACGACGTCAAAGCGCGCTACGCCGAACTCAAACAAGCCAGCGCCGATCGTTGCCCGCGGCTTCTGGGAACCTTCGTGAAACCAGAAGAGGTCCAGTATCACCACGAGATCTACAATCAGTATCTGTGGAATCTGTTCTAGCGTGGCGCGCGCGATGAACGGGCGGCGGCGTCTCTCGGAGGCGTCGCCGCTTTTTTCTACGGCGCAATCCCGCGGGCCACGGGCCTTCGGCACGCATTGGGATCGGCCGCGCTTGGACGTTTCGGCGACCAACCACACGAGAAACCCTTGTGTCGATTACAAAGGCGGAGTAATGTAGTCAAGGACTACAACGATCGGCTCGTTTGCGCGCGCCGATGAGTCGTTCGTCCCTGGTCACTGAGCCGGCTTACATTTTTGTTTGAACCGGCACGGCAATCCAACTCCAGCACAGCGCCGTTAAATCCGTAGTCAACGATTTCGCATTTGCGAGATTGCTAAGGACGTTTTGCATGTCGTTTCGGCTTCGCGCCTCCGCCATTGCGGTCGCGCTCGTTGCGTTGCTCTGTACGCCGCTGGCAGCGCACCCGCTTGGCAACTTTACGATCAACCATCTCACGAAGCTGTCAATAGCGAACGGCCGGACGACCTTGCGCTACGTGCTGGACATGGCGGAGATTCCTACGTACCAAACCTTGCGCGAAGCGAGTCCCGGCGGCACGATGCCGGCGACACAGCTCGCGGCTTGGGGCCGCGGCGAAGCGGCGAAGCTACTGCCGCAGCTGCAATTGACGACTGACGGTGCGGCTACGCCGCTCGCAATCGACGCCGTGCGGACGAGCACGCGGCCGGGCGCCGGTGGCCTGCCGACGCTCTACCTGACGCTCGACGCACACGCCGCGTTGCCCGCGCATCGCGCCGGCGCGCATTCCATCGCCTATCGTGACGACACCTTCGCCGGCCGGCTCGGATGGCACGACGTCGTCGTCGCGCCCGCGACCGAACCAACGCGCGAGTTGACCGCGTATCCGAGCGCCCTGCTCGGTTCGCCCCGCTCCACGACGGCGGTGACGGTGTCGCTCGCGAGTGACGGGCGCGCGAGCGTCCACGCGGATGCGGACGTCGCGGCGCAAAGTGCGGCGGTTCCGTCGGCGATCCGTTCGAACCAGCTCTCCGATATGCTCGCGAAGGGCACGAGCGATTGGAGCTTCGTGCTGCTGACATTCTTGGTAGCCATTGCGCTCGGGGCGCTGCACGCGCTCGAGCCCGGCCACGGAAAGACGCTGCTCGCGGTCTCACTCGTCGGCGCACGCGCCACCGTCAAGCAGGCCGCAATCCTGGCGAGCGCGTTGACCGTCGCGCACACGATCGGCGTACTCGCGCTCGGCATCGCGATCAACCTCTTTAAAGGGGCCTTCGTGCCCGAGACGATCTACCCGTGGATCACGCTGCTCTCCGGGGCGGCGATCGCGGTGATCGGGGCGCGCGCGGTGCAAAAACAGATTGCCGCACGCCAGCCGCTCGCGCATGCGCATGCGCACGGCCACGCCGCAACGCATCCGCACGAACATGATCACGTGCACCACACGCATTCGCACGAAGATCACGCGCACGGACACGACCACGCGCACGACGATCTCGAACACGCGCGCTCGCACGCCATCCCGGGGACGGCGCCGTTGACGTTCGGCGGAACCGTTTGGGCCGCCATGAGCGGCGGCGTCGCTCCGTGTCCGGCGGCACTGGTCGTGTTGCTCGCGGCACTCGCGCTCAACGAAGTCGCGTACGGCATCTTCGTCATCATCGCGTTCAGCTTCGGGCTCGCCGCAACGCTGACGGGCCTCGGCATCGCGGTCGTCCGCGGCGCCTCGTGGCTGCAGCGCCGGCCCGCGTTCGACCGCATGGTGCGGGTCGGACCGCTCGTATCCGCCGTCGTGATCGCGTCGATCGGCGCGATCATGGTCGGTCAAGGCTTCGCGCAGCAGGGCGTCACGATTTCGCCGCTTGCGATCACGGCCGCCGTCGCGCTCGCGATCGTGGGCTACGCCTTCTCGCATCCCTTCGCGCACCGCCGCGTCGAGACCGCATGATCGGGGCCGGCGCCTTCGCTGTTTTCGCGCTCGGGCTGCGCCACGGCGCGGATCCCGACCACCTTGCGGCAATCGACAACCTGACGCGTAATTCGTTCGAGCGGCGCCCGTGGCTCAGCCGATTCTGCGGCTCGCTCTTCGCGGGCGGTCATTCGATCATGGTGCTCGCGATTGCGGCGCTCGTCGGCGTGCTCGGTGCGCACTTCGGCGGAAAATACGGCGCGGCGATCGAGACGGCCGGAACGTGGATCAGCATCGTCGTGCTCGTCGCGATCGCGCTCCTGAACCTGCAGCAGCTTCGTTCCGGGGCGACGCGTCTACGCGGTGTGAAGACGCGGCTGATGCCGCGCGCACTGCGTGAAGCGACGAGCCCGTGGCTCGCGATCCCGGTCGGCTTGCTCTTCGGCTTCGGGTTCGAAACCTCGAGCCAGATCGCAACGTACGCGGTCGCCTTCGGCGTCAATTCCGGCGTTGTTGGCGCCCTACTGGTCGGTGCCGCGTTCTGCCTCGGCATGCTGTGCACCGACACCCTCGACAGCGTGCTCGTGCATCGGCTCGTCTCCGATCGCTCGAGCCTCCAACCTCGTACCATGCGCGTCTGGATCGTGTCCGTCACGATCGTCGCGCTGGGCGTCGCCGGTTACGAGCTCGCGCAAGTGCTCGGCTGGCAGAGCCCCGTGCCCGACATCGGCGTAAGTATCGCCATCGTCGCCGCACTCCTGGCGGTGTTCGCCTACGTGTTCGCGCAGACGCGACAAGGGCGAACGACGGCCGCACCCACCCCCCGCACCATCACGTGAGAGGATACGACTCCATGACACTTAAGCGGATCATCGGTTCGGTAACGGCGGTCGTCGCCCTCACCGCAGCCGTCGTCCTCTACACCGTTCACCCGGTGAAGAGTTCGGACCACCAAGATACCTACAACCTCGGCAACGCGGTCGGCCACAACCCGTCGGCCGACATCACCGACGTCTTCGTCTTCCCGGCGCCGGACAATCCGAATAACGTCGTCTTTGCGATGGACACGTGGCCGCTCATCCCGCCGGGCATGGGGACCGCCAAGTTCTTCGACCCGACGATTCTGTGGCAGTTCAAGATCGCGCACGGCGCGACGAGTCCAGAAGATCAAGTGATTCAGTTCACGGCGAGCAACAATCAAAGCACCGGTCAGCAGATCGCCGTATACGGTCCCGCGAAGCCGAACGAGGCCGCGACGACCAACACCTTGATCGCGCAGACCGGCACCGCGCCGTATAACACGCCGACGACGTTGTCTTCGAACGGCAGCTCGATCCAAGTCTTTGCGGGACCGCGCGCGGACCCGTTCGTCTTCGATCTGTTCGCGTTCTTCTCGTTCCTGGGTGATCGTAATTTCCAGACCCATAGCTCCCAGAGCGATCCCGGCACCGGTAACACGCCCGCAAACGGCAATACGGTTGGCGTGGCCAAGCAACTATCGCCACCGTACGACCAGGCTGCAGACCCGATGAAGCCAACTTTTAACGGCTTTGCGGCCAACACGATGTCCGGTACAGGAGCGAAGGCATACGCCTGTAGCGCGAACGCTCCGACGAACGTCCTCGGCGGCTTTAACGTGCTTTCGTTCGTGATCGAAGTCCCGAAGTCGCTGCTGACCACGGGCTATCCCAGCCAAACCATCCACGTGTGGGCCACTGCCAGTTCCAACGCGACGAACAGCTAGGAGCGCTGATTATGAAGTTCATAAAAACCCTCGCAACGGCCGGCGCTCTCAGTCTCGCACTTGGAGCCTGCAGCAGCAACAGCAACGGGGTCCATCTCACGCCGCAACCAAGCGGCAATAACGTTCAACCGGCGGGGCCGTTCACGCAGATCGAGCGGCTCTCGCGCCCGGCAGTCAAAGAAGTCTTCGAGACGTTCGTCCAGCACCAGCAATCCAACGCGGTCGAGCCGTACGCCGATGCGACGATTCAAGGCGCGATCAAAAGCACGGAAGACGCGCTTCGTCCGCCGACCGCGAATACTGACTACGGCGTCGCACTGCAGGGTGTGCTCTATCCGGATGAATACACCGTTGATCTGACGCAGACCAAAGGCGGCTTTCTCGGTGCCGAGACGAAGGGCGCCGTTCCTGGGTCTGGCCCATTTGGCGGGCGTAACATCAACGACGACGTCATCGGCGTCGAGCTGTTCGCGCTCTTCGGCAAAGGCTTGTCAGTACTGGGTTTACAGCAAGACGACGGTCAAGCCAATACCTGCATTTCTTCGCAGGGCGGCACGGCGCCGCCAGGCAAGCCTGCGTTGAACATCGATCCGAGCCAAGCCTCGACGACGACCTTCCCGTATCTCCATACACCCCACTAGCCACATTTGAGGCGTCTCGCGGCCGCAGCCGCGAGACGCCTCTCGAGACCATCCTATGACACCACTTCGAACGATCCTGACATGGGGAACGACGGCGATCGCTCTGGGAGCGGTCGCCGTTTGGCCGATCTACGCCGAACGCAGCGCGGATGCCGCACACGCCGCGTCTCTGCCGACGATGGCACCCGTCGACGCGGACTATGCGCAACGCGACAAGCTCGTTGCGTTCTGGGAGAAGCAGGTCGGCGAGCATCACACGGGCGACATGATGAGCCCGCGTCAGCTCGCCGACCAGTATCTCCAGCGCTATCGCGAGCGCGGCGACATCAGCGACGTGTTCCGCGCCGCGCACGAAGCGCAGCTCTCCCTCAAAGCGCAGCCGCGCTTCAACGTGCAGGCCGATGTCGAGATCGCCGCCGTCGATCTGACGCTGCACAACTTCAAGAAGGCGCTCGCCGAAACCAAGTATATCGAATCCTACGACCCGCACGATCCGAACATGCAGATTCGCGAAGCGTCGCTCGATTTGGAACTCGGCGACTACGCGGGCGCGAAGAAGATCATCGATCGATTGCAGCACCTCGATAAGTACGCTGCCATCCCAGAGGATACGCTCGTCACGCGCTACGACGAGTTGACCGGTCATCTCGCGCAAGCCCGCCGAATCTTCGAGCGGCCGACCGCGTACGGAAACGCGCAGTTCGACGCTCCCGCCCAAACGCGCGCCTGGTTCTATTTCCGGTCGGGCGAACTCGCCTTCGAAGCTGGTGACAACGACGCGGCGATCGCCGACGAAGAGACCTCCAAGCAGATTTTTCCCAACTACGTCGACGCGACGCGCGCCGAAGCACGGTTCGACTGCGCACTGCATCGCTGGAAAGAATGCTTGGACAACGCGACTGCGTCCGCGAACATCATTCCCTATCCCGAGACGCTCGGCTACGAAGCCGACGCCCAGCGCGCGCTCGGCGATCAGGCGGCCGCGCAGCAGACGGACGGTCTCATTCGAACGGTCGAGCGCATCGGCAATGCGCAGCACATCTCCGATCGGCTGCTTGCGATCTATTATTCGGAGCACTGCATCCACACGGCCGACGCGTACGCGATCGCCCGCCGCGAACTCAAGGTCCGCGACGACATCTTAACGCAGGACACGCTCGCGTGGGCCGCGGCGATGGACGACCGCTGGGACGTCGCCCGCACGGAGATGCGCAAAACCATTCGCTTCGACACCGAAATTTCGCTCCTGCAGTATCACGCGGGCGTGATCGCACTGCACTTCGGAGACCGCGTCGAAGCGCGCAAACGCTTCGAGCGCGCGCTCGCACTCAATCCGCACTTCCACGCGGTCTACGCCGACGACGCGCGGGCGCAGCTCGCAGCGTTGCACTCGTAAGAACCGGCGAACGACCGCGAGCGCATCAGCTAGTGGTGTCGCCGCTGCGATACAACACCGTCTGCACGCGCTCGAGCGTGACGAGACCGTCGTCCAAGATCGTTTCGAGCGTGGGCAGAAACGCGCGTATCTTCTCATCGCCATCGAGGACCTCGATCAGCATTGGCAGATCGAGCAACGCATCCACGACGCGTTCGGACGAAATGATGCGACGGCTGCCGTACCCTTCGATCCCTTTGAAAACGGTCGCGCCGGCAATTCCAGCATGGGACAAGGCCTCGACGATGGCCCGGTAGGTCGATTGATGCCGGTAGCGCCGGCCTTCCGAAACGTAGATTCGCATCAACGTGCCGTTATGCGCAATCTTCATCTTCCACGTTTACCACGCAATGAGCGGGCAATACCTCGCCCGCTTCGCGAAGCTGCGCCGCATGGGCCCGTGGCGGCCTTTCGAATCCGTGGGTAACCTACGTCACACGCGAGAAAGGCGGCCGGGACGGATGCTCGGCATGCGACGATAACGAAAGCCGCCGACTTGAGGAGACGCGCGCGATGGCAGACTTCAAGGTCGGACAACTCTTGCGGATCTTCGTTGGTGAGCGGGATCGTTGGCGGGGCGCGCCGTTGTCTGACGCGATCGTGCAACTCCTCATGGAAGCCAACGTCGCCGGCGCTTCGGTCTTTCGCGGTGTCGAAGGTTTCGGGGCGCATCACGAAATCCACTTAGCAAAAGCTTTCCGTTTCGGCGGGAAACTTCCAATCCTCATCGAGGTGGTCGACGACGAGGGCAAAATCGCTGAACTGATCCCGCGACTCGAAGAGATGATCGCGGAGGGTGCGATGACGCTCGAGCGCGTCGAGTATTGCCGGTTCTCGCCTGCGAACAGAAGAGAACGCGCCCGTTGAAGGGGCGTGCGCGTTCGCGAGGCTTTGGACACCGTTCGGGCGTAACGGTGCCCCTATGAATCTCCCCCGTTCCTTTGCGGGCGTGGGAGCATTGTGCGCTTTCGTCGGCGCCGCTCTGCTCTACACGCGCGTTCCGGTCCACGGCTTCGACCTCCGCGGGGCACCCGTCTTGATCAAGCGCCCGGCGGCGGACATTACCGACGTCTACTTGTTCCCGAGCCCGAGCAACACCAACAACGTCGTTGCGGTCATGGACGTCTATCCGGCGATTCCGGCTGGGGCCGGGTCGAACACCTTCTTCGACCAAGGCGTCCTGTACACCATGAAGTTCGACGACCGGTACGGCTCCGAAGCGACGACCGGCGGCGGCCGCCCGATCGAAGATACGGTCCTGCAGTTTTCATTCGGCGCGGCCAGCGGCGGGAGCCAACAGGTCTTCGTCTACGGACCGGGCGCCCCGAATCAAACGGGCGCGACGACGACGTTGCTCAACGGTGGCAACTTCGCAGGCACGGGCTTCGTCAACAAGTCGTTCTCTTTCGGCACGGGCGCGCAAGCCGTCAGCGTCTTTGCCGGAGCGCGTCAGGATCCCCAGTTCTTCGCCCTGACGGCATTCTACAATATCTTTCCGGATCGCAATGCCGGCAGCACCGCACCCTCGTGTTTATCGGGCGGCTCGAACACGTGCCCGCAGGGCTTCCCGTCGCCCGGCGTCGACTACTTCGGAAATACGAACGTGCTGTCGATCGTCGTCGAGTTTCCCAAGACGCTCATTGCCGGCAGCGGTGACGGCATCGTCGCCTACTGGGCGACGACGAGCACGAGCACCGGGCAGTAGGAGCGGATATGCAACGCCTCATCACCATCGCCTGCACAACCGCACTCTCCCTCGCCGCGTTCTCGAGTTGCAGTAACGATCCGACGCTCAATAACAATACCAACACGTCGGGCTCGAACATCCAATTTCAACAGGTCGATCGCATCGGAAAACCGGGCATCAAAGAGCTTTTTCTGCCTTTCGCGCAGCACGATGCCTACAACCGCGACGTACCCGCGAACGATCTCAAAAATACGGCGCCGAAAATCAATACCTTCGTCGCGAACGTAGCCGGCCGCAGTGCCGCCGTCTCGTCCTACGTCCAAGGCATCGTGCTGCCCGACGCACTCGTCTTCAACGTAACGAGCAGTGCATCGAGTGCCAGTTATCTCGGATACGAAACGAATGGAGCGCTAGCCGTCGACTGCCGCGGCGCGGCCTCGCCACCGACGAACTTCGGCGGCCGCGCCTTGACCGACGACGTCGTCTCGACGACGCTCGGGCTCGCCTACGGAAGCATCGCGACGAAGACGAGCGCGCCCAATGCCGGAACGGGCTTAGCACCCGCGCCCGACGATTTCCGGGAGCAAATGGGTCAAGGCGGCAGACCGCAACTGAGCACGGACAACGTCTCGTGCTTGACGGGCACGGGCGGCGCTCCCGCCAAAAGCACGCGTCTCTCGAGTTTCCCGTACCTCAACGCGCCGGTGTGACTGCGGCAGGTGACCCAACCTCGGAAACGTATCTAAATCGGTCGGCCGCGACGCTTCGGCACCGCGCCGAACCCGTGGGGATGTAGCTCAGCTGGTAGAGCACTTGCTTCGCATGTAAGGGGTCAGGAGTTCGAGTCTCCTCATCTCCACCACCGAAAAAGTCCGTGGTTACGGGCTTTTTCTATTGTCGCACTTTTCGCCAACGACGCCGAATTTGGCTAGGTCCAGCTTATCTCGGGTTTTCGCTCGTCGAATCGAACGCGAATCAAGCGCGCAAGGCAGCGTCCGTAGAGTCCGAGTGATGACATCGGCTACTTCTTCTCTCTCTCTTCTATTTAAAGAAACAAGGGAAAACAACGCCGTCACATCGTGCTTTCGGCGCCATCCGTCATCCGAAACAGTAGGGAAACACCTGGGAAACATTCGCGGCGAGGGAAACACCGCGACCCTTTCGTCGGCGCGGTACAATCGGACCATGCCGCGCGTCTGTACCGTCTGCGCTTCACCGAACCGGACCGCAATCGACGCGGCCCTGGCAAATGGTGAAGGAAAGCGGACCATTGCGAACTGCTACTCCCTCTCAGATTCGGCGGTCTTGCGGCACCGTCACGCCTGCGCCAAACCCGTCATTCAGCGGCGCCTTCGCGCCCGAGACGTCCGGCTCGAACACCTCGTCGACGATCTCCTCGACGCCCGCGACCTCGCCAGGGGCCGGATGCACGAATGCATCGAGCGCGACGCCGATGCGGATGCCGCGCGATGGAGCCGGGAGCTTCGCGACGGCAACGTCGTCATCGGGAAGCTCTCGGGGCTCTATCGCGAGTCGGGCCCGACCGCGCGAACACGCAGGTCAACGTCTTCGCGAATTGGTCCGGTAAAGCGCTCGAAACGTTCGAAGCGCTCCTGGAATCCGGCGACCAAAGGCCCGTCCTGCAAGCGCTTGCGGCGCCAACGACCATCGAGAACGACGACGATGCGTGAGATGATCGACGGCTCGATCTCGTTATCATCGTGTGAGACAAAAAGGACCGGTTCCGTCCCAAAAGGGAAAGCCTGTCAGACCGGCGTTTGACGCGAGACAAAACCTGGGCCAAAACTCTTCTGCTACGTGCGCGTCAGCACCGGCGAGCAGACCATCGCCGCGCAGGTCGATGCGCTGAAAGCCGCCGACTGCAACATCATCTTCGCCGACGAAGGCGTCAGCGGAATCGCGACCGAGCGTCCCGGCCTTGCGCAGGCGCTCGTTGCGCTCGAAGCCGGAGACTCGCTCGTCATCGTGCGCTTCGACCGCCTCGCACGATCTCTCGCGCATCTCGTAACGGTCGCGCAATCGCTACAGGAGCGCGGCGTCTACCTGCGTTCGCTCTCCGATGCCGGTGAGCGTCTCGGTCGTCCTCGCGCCTTGACGCCGCTACAGGTCGAGCGCGCGAAGCGCCACGTCGAGCGTGGCGAAGCGGTCTCCGACATCGCCCGCGATCTCAAAGTCAGTCGTCGCACCTTGCATCGCGCGCTCGCGGCACAGCGGATTGCCGACGCGGCGTAATGCTTCGCCGACTGTTTCTGTGGCTCGGCAAGGTCTTGCGTATTCTCGACGAGGGCTTCTCACTCGGAGAACGATCTCGCACGTCGTCGGCTCCGCCCGGTGCCGGCGACTACGTCCCGCTCGTTCCGCTGAGGCCGAAAGCTACGACAACCTCGGACGACACGACGGAGCCGATTTAGCCCGAGTAACGTGAGACGTCTTGCGCTCGGCGCAGACGCGCGCGCTAATGCGCCCCAGGTTATGCTCGACGTCCCGTGCGACGTCATCGAGCGCCACCGCGATACGTGCGAGCATGATGTTCTGGCGATAGAGCGCGAAGAGTAACGGCTCGCCGTCGCATCGAAGAGAGCGCGCCTGATGGCCGTAAACTCTGCGGTGATTGCGCGACCGGCGAGGCTTGCGTCGTTGCCGTTTTCCATAGCGTGGTCTTACCGAACGCAACGCGACGTCCTCGAAGCACGTCTGCGTTTGCGCTTGTGAATGCCGAGACAAGTTACGGCGTGAAGCGGACCGCCGCGTCAACTCCGAGTTCGGCGCGAATGGCACGCAAGAGCGAGGCGCGTTCGTTCGTGTTCGGTACTTGCCGCCTTGACGAGCAACGTATCTTCGACTTCGAGCAGGCGCAGCGCAATCGGATAGGGGTCGTAGCGCTGCAGCGCTCCGCGCGGTCAGGAATGGCGGCATCGAGGATGCGCTCGATGCCGCGGTGGCGTTCGGCGTCGGGCATGCCGCGTAGCTTGATTCAAAGTCTTGGTATTCCGTGCGCAGTCCGCAGTCTTGGAATGACAACGCCGCGTGTGGTAGCGGCACGATGCATTTAGCCAAAGGAACGCCGATAGTCTGCTATACCAGCGCGGAGCCTCTCGCTCATGCTGCTTATGTCATCTTCCGTCGTTGCGAGTAGCTCTGCGAGCTCGCGCGCATTTTCGCGCCATGTGGTTAGCCTCGCTCTGCGTTCGGCGGTGGTCGCATCATCTCCGGAAGCTATCTCGTTCTCTTGGAGTCGCAGTTCGGTTTCGAGGGCTTCAAGTTCGCTACGTTTCTTTGGCAATGTCACGGCACGTGTGCGGATGCCCATTAGCAACGGTAGCCACTCCGAAATGTCTTCCAAGAGCTTTGGCTTTAGTACCGAGGCGTCACTTGAATAAATGCGGTCGGCTAGTAGTTTATTGACGGTTTCAGAGCCCGAGTCGTCACGAGAGATGTTTTCCACGGACAAATCGAGGACATTCAGTAGTCCGATTATTTGCGCTTTGATACTGAGTCGACGTCTGCGCAAATCCAGGTAGCGCCATAGCCATGAGCTTAGTAAGGCGATAGCGGCTCCGATGACGATCAAAACGGCTGACGACCACCAAGGCATTAAACTTGTGTCCATCGGTTCGTCTTGTTCGGCACACGCGCAGGAGGCGGCTCCTTTCGTAGCGAGAGAGCCCGCGCATGCGACTGATCGAGCGGGACGGAGAACTCATCATCCGCGGCGTCGACGCGGCATCTGCGCCGGTTGCCGAGAGCCCGAAGCATGTCGTGCGCCCTCGAAGATAGGTCCGTAGTGGTCGAGGACCATGCGGGTGTCCGTGTGACCGTTCCGCTTCGCGATGAGAACGGGGGCCAAGACAACGAGAAGCGGTCTTCGAGCTCTAGCCGTAACCGACGTGCTCAGGGATACCGCCTACGCTCGGCTTGGCGATAGGCTTCGTCGTGCTCGGCGATCGCCAGGATGACGACCTCGCGATAGTCGTCATCGACGTCGAAAACGACGCGCCAAATGGTGCCGCGATATGTGATTTCTGCGGCACGCGCACCGTCGAGCTTGCCATGACGCTTTACGGGGAACTGATACGGATTTGTCTCGAGTTCGGTAAGCAACCCTTCAAGGGTCGGCTGAAAGTCTGCATTTGCAAGACCCCAGCGCTGCACGTCGAGAGCGACGATGGGCTTGAAACTAACGACGAACGCGTGGTCGTCCAGCGCCGCTGTACGCCTTTGTCGGTCGCCCGGCGGCTTCGTCCATGGCGACCATGAGATCTCGAGCGTCGACGTTTTCTTCGCGCGGGGAATTGCGACGTCGGAGCAACTCGTCATCGTCCACAGCACCCTCGAAAGGTGGAATGAAAAGGCGATCGATCGGGATGCCGAGGACTTGGACGATTTTGTCGAGGACGTCGAGCGTGGCGTTGGTAGCTCCGCGTTCGATGTCGGAAATGGTCTGACGCGTGACGCCTGCGGCTTCGGCGAGCGCGGCTTGTGAGAGTCGGACTCGGGCTCGGGCGATGATGAGGTTCCCACTGAGGATCTTCCTAGACGGCGGTCGGGCGGTCGGTGCGAGGTGTGCCAATTTCTGCTCCTTAAATCGTGGGCGCGGGCGCGGTCGGTGCGTCCGCATCAGTGATTGCAGCGTAGCGCCACTGTGAGGCTATGTCAAGTATAGACGACAATTATTGGGCGAAAACCGTGAGCCAGTAGTTTCACCCGCGAACGAGTACGTGACCGAACTTTTTCCGATTGCGTGTCTTTCGAATCGTAATTTCGATGTCTTGACCAAGCGCCGTAAGGACGCGCATGAGCCGCTCATAAGAAAACTCACGGGTATCTCCGCGCATCAAGCGAGAAATCTGAGGTTGAGTCAGGCCAACAAGCTTGCCGGCTTCCTGCTGACTCATCTTTTCACGTGCGAGCAAGTCCGCAACGGTTTCAACGATCCGCGCCTTCGCGAGAACCTCTTCCGGTTGGTCAAAAGCAATATCCGCAAAAACGTTTCCGCTGCCGCGTGTCACGGTTTCATCGCTTTTTCTTGCCATAGTGTTCCTCATAATGCATGCGAGCGGTCTTGAGCCGTTGTTCAATCAGATCCAATTCCCGCTTCGGTGTGCTGATGCCGACGTGGACTTCTTTTTGAAATGCGTGCAACACGTAGACTATTTGGCCGATCTTCGTCGTGCAGGTTGTGCGGAACGTTCGATCACCTGAATTGTCATCAACCGCAATCTCGATTATGTCGCGCAGATTGCCTTTCATCGCTTTGCCATCCGGGTGATCTTTGCCACACTGAACCTGGCGAAGAGCGTAACCCGTAACGATCTTGACCTCCGGCGGAAATTCGGAAAGATCGTCTCGTGAGGATCCGATGAACTCCAACCGCCGACCTGATTTCCTCGTTGCCGGATCATCGCTCACTCCCTCAATTTTATACCATATCCGGTCTAAACCATCTAGCTATTGGACCCTCTCGACGTTCAAGCCGGCGACGATGCGCTCTTTGCGCAACGTCGATGACGCGGGCGCGGTTACGCGTCGCTTTCGCAGATGCGCGAGCATTACGCACGTTCTCGCTGAGTGGAGCCCGTGAAGCGCGGGTCTCGCGCGATCGCGAAACTATGGTGCTTGAAAAAACGCGTCGGCAGAAGCTTTCGTTATTATTGCCCGTAGCCGCCATGCACCCAGCGTTTATTCGTCGCGGCTCGAGCAGAACTGTCGCACGCTGCACGCGTTCGTGAAAGAAAGCAGCCCAGGGACCGGCTGTCTGCCCGGAAAAGGTTTGAGTCTGGTAGCAGTCGCAGGCAGGGCCACCGGCCCAACTTCGTTCGTAAAACTTACGAACTGACAATGGAGTCAAAAACGTTGGAATCCCTTCATCTTGCCGCCTTTGCGATGCCCATGGACTTCTTTCATTTCGTCCTTCAGTTGCTTCGAATCGGGATCGACTCTACGAGCGGGAGTGCGGGCGGCTAAGCCGGCTCTTCGGCGTTTCGTAAAGAGAGGACCGGGTGATTAAGCCTGCCAAAACGAAGCCGTTGCTATGCGTCGGGCGCCGTTGCCAGCGCCGTCGTCCGTCGTTCGGTTCGTAGGGAGATATCGGCATCCACAACGTCGTTCGTCTCGCGCCACGCAAGGCCACTTATGAGGATGCCGTTACGGCGTTCCTCGCGGGACGCTCCACGACGTGCCTGTCCTTCTTACACGGTCACACCAGCATCGAAGCGTCGCTTCTTCGTTCTCGCGCGCTGCTGCGCATCGGTCGCAATGGCGACGCACTCATCGAACTCAGCGAGACGGTTCCACGCCTCGAGGACCATCGGCGTTGCGCCGAGCACCAATTTCTCTTAGGGACGGCGCTGGCACGGTGCGGCCAAGCCGACCACGCGCTCGAAGCGCTCGCGAGCGCCCATTTGTACGCGGTATCGAGCTGCGATCGCGAGCTCATCACCGAAGCAGCGTACTATCGTGCGCTCACGGCGTTTATGCACGGTGACCTCTGTGGGGTAGAAGATATTGCGAGCGAAGCGCTCGACGACCAGGCCGGTTCGGCGCACGCGCGTCTTGTCGAGCTCCTCGGTCTCGTCGCGGGCGTGCGCGGTGACGTCGACCGGCAAATCATGATGCTCATCGCTGCGAACGATCACTTCAGGCAGATCGAGAACCGCGACACGTACCTCGAAGCAAACGCCCTCAACAACCTCGCGATTCCCGCCGCCGAGGTCAATGCGCCAGGGCCCGCCGACACCGTTCGACGTCTTGCGGATGCGACGGTGTGGAACGACGAGATGCACGCGCTGCGCTTCCACGTGACCCATCATCTCGCGTGGCTCGATGCGCTTGCCGGCAACTACCTTTCAGCCTTCCGCCACTTCCGCTCCGCGGTCGAACTCGCGCCGACGCTGGCGCGTCGCGCCGAAGCGCTGGTGAGCCGCGGTTATCTCTCGCGCGAAATGGGCGAACCGCTCAACGCCGCGGAGTGCGCCGCGGATGCAGAAGATCTCGTGCGGCAAATCAATTGGAATGCGACCGAGGACGACGAACGGCTAGCCCTGCTCAACCTCGCGACGCTCGTTGCTCCGGTCGAGCCCGCACGTGCCGCCCGACACGTCGAACGGTACAAGGCGATTCCAAAAGCGATCAATCCCATGAACGTTGCCGCTCACGGCGATCCGCTCTATCGGGCCAAAGAGGCGCATGCGTTCGGGCTCGTAGCCAGAGAGCATCGCGGCAGCGCATTCGCGGTTCCGCTCCTGCAAGAAGCGCACCGGCTCTTTCGCTCCGTCGCGAGCAACTGGCGCGCGGCGCTCGTCGCGATGGACCTCTACGACATCGCGGACGACCGGTCGATGCTCGAGTTCGCCCGGGCGCAAGGCGCGCGGGTTCCGCAATCGTGGTTGGCTCGCCGCATCGCGCGGCTCGACGGCATGAACGACTCCAGCGGAGCGCGTTTTCGCTCGCAACTCTAGCCCGTATTCGGTTAATCGTTCTCCGATCGGGTACGGCTGCGCGTATGTGCTGGACTCTGGACGCCCGGGATGCAACCGCCGCCCGCGCCGCGCGGAAAGCGGTCACGGCGGCACTGCGAGACTTCACCGATTCGCCCGAGACCCTCTGCGCGGCTGAACTCGTCATCGGCGAGCTGCTCTCCAATGCGGCCCGTCATGGCGAGGGGCACGTGTGCCTCGAACTCAGCGCGGTCGACGGCCATGCCGAAATTTGCGTTCACGATGCCTCGGCGGCATTCGCCCTCGACATCAAGCGGCCGGTCGATGTGTATGCGGAGAGCGGACGCGGCCTCTTCATCATCTCGCAACTCGCGCGCAGGGTTTCCGTCGTACCGCTTTCGGGGATGGGAAAGCGCGTCTGCGTGACGCTCGACTTGCCGCTCGGGACGGGCGCCCTGCGCGAGTCGTGCGATCGCCGCTGGCTGCACCACCAGAGCGGCGTGTGCATGCGGCCGCGCGTCTCGCGCTATCACCCGGAGTCAACGGCAGCCCCGGCGGCGAAAACGTAGGCGTGCGACTTCTGCTCGCGGCAATCGTTATCGCCGTCATCGCGTTTCCACTTTTCGGCATCCTGCACGAACTGGGCTTGCCGTACAATCAAGCCCTTGCGTTCTCGATCTTCGGGGCCTGCCTCATCGGCCTACTCGGCGTCGTCCTCGTGCTTTCACTCGAAGATCGCAGGCGCCCGCACCACTGAGAGCTCCCGTCACGGCAGCGCGAGCGTTCCCGCTGAAACGACCGTGAGATCGCGGTCATCGAGGTACGCCGCGGTCGCGGCGCGGACGTCGTCGAGCGTAACGGCAGCGAGTCGTTCGCGATAGGTGTCCACGTGATCGTCGCCGAGCTCGTAATACACGATCCGCTCGAGTTGGGCGGCGATGCCGCCATTGGTCGCGAGCGCGACGCGCTGGCCGCCTGCGAGCGAATTGCGTTGCTGGATGAGTTCGCGCGGCGTCGGACCGCCCACAACGTAGTCGCGCAAAACGTCGCGCGCCGACTCGATCGCGCGCTCGACGTTGGCGGGGTTCACGCTGACGCCGATGCGCCACGGACCCGGTACACGTCCCGGCGCTAGGAAGCCGCTCGTCACGCCGTACGTGAGACCTTCGCGATCGCGAAGCTGTAAGCCGAGCCGCGAGCTCAACGTCGATTGCCCGAGGATGCCGTTGGCGATCGTCGCTGCGAGATAGTCGGAGTCGCGACGCACGAGCGTGGTTGGACGCCCGAGCACGACGTCGACGCTCGCTTTTCGCTCGATTTCGACATGTTCGCGCGCCGCGCGGTCGGGACGTGCGCGAATCGCGACGTCGGCAGCCTGCGCGGCTTCGAACGGCACGCTCGCAAGCGTGCGCGCCGCGAGCGACGCGAAACCATCCGCCGAGAGCGGACCGGCGGCGCTGACGATCGCCGAAGCACGCAGGAACGTCGTCTCGCAGAAACGTCGCACGTCCGCAACGTCGATGGCTGCGACCGCTGCGAGCTGCGCCTCGAGATCGAGAACGCCGTTGGGATCGCCCGCTTCGTACGTGAGCTGCAAGAAGCGCGCCATCGCGCGATAGCCGGTACTCGTGCGCGCCAGACGCAGCATGCCGGTCAGTTCGGACTTCACGATCTCGAGTTCGGTTTGCACGAGCGCGGGCTCGCGCAACTCTTCGGCAATCGTTTCGAGTAAGAGCGGCAGGTCCTCGGCGGCGCACGCGGCGGCGAAGCGGAAGGCGAGCGCATTGTAACTCTGCGAACGGTCGTCGTCCACGAAATAAGCGCGGCGAATGCCGGCACGCTCCAAACGCTCTTCGACCGCGATGCGGTCGTGCGCGCGCGTCCCGCGCGCGAGCATCTCGGCCAGAATCGTCGGCAGCAGCGGATGGGTACCGGCAAGCGCCGGTCCCGCCTCGAGTAATCCGCGAACCGCAACCGTCGCACTCTCCGGATTGGCGACATAGGCGGTCGCGATGCCGCGCGCCGGCCGCGCATGCGCGATGCGGTCGGCGAAGCGCCGCCTTGCCGCGCTCTGCGGTTGGGGCAGCGTCGCCATCGGCACGGCCGGACGCGAATCGGATCGCACGTCGACCGGCTCGAACGGCACGACGTCGAACGTTTTCGGGATTCCCGGAACGAGCGTCCCGGTCGTGCGGTTGTCTTCGTGCAGATACGTCCGCAGGACGTCGCGCACGTCGCGCGGCGTCACCGCACCGATGCGTTCCACGTAATCGTCGTCGAGATGCCAACTGCCGACGGCTTCGAATTCGCCGAGGCGCTGCGCGAGGCCGAACGTGCCGTCGCGCGCAAATGCCCGCTGCACGGCAATCTGCGCGCGGACGCGCTCGACTTCCGCAAGCACGGGCCCGCTCGCGGCGAGCTCTGCGAGCGTCCGCTCGATCTCGCGTCGCACGTCGTCCGCGGCCACTCCCGGCGTCACGTTGACGAGAATCTGGAAGAGACCGGGGTCGCGCGAACTCCAATTCCAGGCGGACACGTCGAGCGCGAGACGCTCGTCGACGAGCGCACGCGCGAGCCGGCTCGTCGGGCCGCGTCCCAAAATCCGTGCGAGTACTTCGAGCGCGTAGACGTCGAGGGCGTCGCCACGGTCCTGCACGCGGTGCGCGAGTTCGCCGGACGAAAGCGCGGTCATCTGACCGAAGGCCGCGGGCGTATGATACGCATACGCGACGAGGGTGTCGTCGCCCGGACGCTTGACGACGACGCTTCGTTCACCCAGCTGCGGCGGTTCGGTCGTGTAGACGTCGGGGATCGCAAGCGGCGCGTGCGGCAACGCTCCGAAGTGGCGTTCGATGAGATCGCGCGTCTCTTCGACGTCGACATCGCCCACGACGAACACCGCCGCGTTACTGGGATGGTAATAGCCGTCGTAGAGTTCGCGCAGCCGCTGCGTAGAAACGCCTTCGACGTCGGCGCGCCAGCCGATCGTGGGATGATGATAGGGATGTTCGCGGAACGCGGTTGCGACGAGCGCGGCCGAGAGCACGCGCGCCGGGTTGTTGTCATTGCGTTCGAGCTCGTTGCGCACGACGGTCATCTCCGAGCGCCGGTCAGCGTCCGCGATCGTTGCGTTGCGCATCCGGTCGGCCTCGAGCTCGATCGCGAGCGGCAAGAACTCGATCGGTACGGTTTCGAAGTAGTTCGTGCGGTCGATCCACGTCGTCGCGTTCTTGCTCGCACCGATCTCGTTCATGATGTCGGCGAAAGCCCGGCCGTTCGCACGGCTGTTGGCGTGCGTGCCTTTGAAGAGCATGTGCTCGAGCAGGTGCGACGAGCCCGTGTACCCCACGGCCTCGTTGCGCGCACCGACGCGGTAGACGACCATCAAGGTCGCAACGGGCGCCGACGCGTACGGAACGATGACGACATCGAGTCCGTTCGGTAGTTTGAATTCATGCGGGACGGCGGCGATGGCGACGGAGGACATCTGCCGCTCTTCCACCACCGCGCGAAAGTTCCGCGCGGAGCGGGTACGACGTTGCCGTGATCGTATCGGCGCATATCGTCGCGGCTGCACTGCCGGCCTTTCTCGCCTCGCTCGTCGAATTCGTCGAAGCGCTCACGATCGTGCTCGCCGTTGCCGTCACGCGGGGGCGCCGTCCGGCGCTCCAGGGGACCGTGGCCGCGGCGCTCACGCTCGCATTGCTCGTCGCGATCTTCGGTCCGGCACTCGCGCGCGTGCCGCTCGCCGCATTGCAATTGACGATCGGCATTCTGCTGCTCTTCTTCGGCTTGCGCTGGCTGCGCAAAGCGGTGCTGCGCTACGTCGGGACGATCGCGCTGCACGATGAAACGGCGATCTTCGAGCGACGCCGGCTCGCACTCGAGGCGCAAGCACCGCAGCCGCACCGCTTCGATCGCATCGGGTTCGCGACGGCGTATCAGGCCGTGTTTCTCGAAGGCCTGGAAGTCGTGTTCATCGTTATTGCGGTCGGCGCAAGCGCGGGTGCGCTCGTGCCCGCAAGCGCCGGTGCCGTACTTGCGGGGGCCGTCGTGATCGGCGTGGGCGGGGCATTACGAACGCCGCTCGCACGCGTTCCGGAGAACGCGCTCAAGTGCGGTGTCGGCATTCTGCTTGCAGCGTTCGGTACGTTTTGGACGGGCGAAGGACTCGGCGCCGTATGGCCGGGGCAAGACGTTTCGCTCTTCGGACTCGTCGCCGCATTTGCCGCCGTCGCGGCACTCGCATACGCACTTGCGCGCCGGCGCGTTGCGGTCCGCGCGTGACCGCCCTTCGGCAACTGATCGGCGAACTCGCCGGCCTCTTCGTGGAAGACCGGCTCTTCGCGCTCGCGATCGCGGCGAGCATCGTCTTCGCGTTCGTCCTCTCTGCGACGAGCGTCGTGCCGGCGGCCGCCCGCGGCGTCGTCCTCTTCGTCGTCCTTGCGGCGACACTCGTGGGCGGCGTGGTGCGCGGCGCGCGAACGCCGTAAACGTTAGAGCGCGGCGAGCACGCGTTCGGTAAAGGCCCGAGTACCGAGCGTCGCTTCGCCGGGTCGCGCGATATCGCGCGTGCGGGCGCCACTCGCAATCGCCTGCGCGACGGCAGCTTCGATGCGCGCGGCACTCGGTTCGTCGGCCAAACTGTAGCGGCATAATAGCGCAGCCGAGAGAATCGCAGCGATCGGATTCGCGATCCCACGACCCGCGATATCGGGTGCGCTGCCGCTGATCGGCTCGTAGAGACCGAAGCGCAGGGCACCGTCCGCCTGCGAACCGAGCGTCGCGCTCGGCAGATTTCCGAGCGAACCCGTCAGCATGCCGGCCTCGTCGCTGAGGATGTCGCCGAACGTGTTCTCCGTGAGCAACACGTCGAAGCGCTTCGGCTCACGGACGAGTTGCATTGCCGCATTGTCGACGAGCAGATGATCGAGCTCGACGTCGGCGTACTCCGCCGCGTGCAGCGCCTCGACGGTGCGACGCCATAGACGTCCCGTCTCGAGCACGTTCGCTTTATCGACCGAGGTCACGCGGTTGCGCCGCGTGCGTGCGAGCGCGAAGGCAACGCGCGCGATCCGTTCGATCTCCGGCACGCGATAGACGAGCGTATCGACGGCGGTCTCGACGCCCCCTTCGATGCGCGTGTATTTCGGCTGGCCGAAATAGAGTCCCGACGTCGTCTCGCGTGCGACGACGAGATCGAGGCCGCGGACGATCTCGGGCCGCAAGGTCGACGCCTCCTCGAGGCCGGGCAACGTGCGAACCGGACGCAGATTCGCGAAGAGATCGAACTCCTTGCGCAGCGAGATGATCGCGAATTCGGGCCGTTTATCGGCCGGAGCCGCATCGTAGCGCGGGTCGCCGACCGCACCGAAGAGGATCGCGACGCTGCGGGCGCAGAGTTCGCGCGTCGGCTGCGGATATGCCGTTCCGTGTTTGTCGAGTGCCGCGGCACCGACGTCGCCGCCTTCGTAGCTGCAGTCGGGACGGATGCGCTCCAGCACCGCGAGCGCCGCTGCGGTAACTTCGACGCCGATGCCGTCGCCGGGCAAAACGGCGACCGTCAGCGCGGAGTTCACTCAGACGAAGCTAAAGGGCGGGCGCGGGCCTTCGAGGTAGGCCGTCACGCCGAGCGCGTTGCCTTGCCGCGCCGTGCGTTCGAGCATTTCGCGCAAAGCTTCGAGGTCGCTTTCGGCAACGAGCAGCGCCGCCGACCAAAGCGCTCCGCGACGACTCGCGGAATCGACACGACGAACGGCCTGTGCGAGGGCCGTGCATGCGCCCCATAAGCGCTGCGCGTATGCCGCGATCTCGGGCGTGGCATCGAGCGCCGGCGTGCGGCTCGTACGCGTGGCGCGCTGGACGACGCGCACGAGATACGGCGCATCGAGCGAACCGACGTGCGGGCCCGCATACAGGTGGACCGCGCACTCACGCTTTTCGCTCAGGCGTGCGAGCGAACGCGACCAGCGCGCGGCATGCTCGCGCGCATACGCCTCGAGCGCGCTCGCGTCGGGCACGATCGTCAACGGCCGCAGCGGCAGCACGCTACCGTGAACGCTCGCGCGTTCCACCGCGCGTTCATGAATGCGTGCCTCGTTCGCCTGCCATGCGACATCGAGACGGCGACGTTCGAGCTCTCCGGGTCCATACTCGATTGGATCGACGTAGCAAAGTAAGAGTGCGAGCCGTCCCGTAGCGAGCGCCGAAATGCGACGGCCATCGACGACGATCCGACGTCCTGCGAGCTCCCGCGACGACACGGCAAAGAGTGCGACGGCCCGTCCCGCCGGGTGGATCCGCGACGCCGCCGAGGAGTGCACTACGGCACCTTACGCCTCGACCGGCGCGACCGGCGCGACCGGCGCGGTGCCGCTGTAAGCGTTGCCGTTGAAGGTTCCGTTCGGCGCGACGTTGTGCCGGTCCAGCAACGCGAGGTGCGTCATCAAAAGGCTACGCAATTCGCTCTTCGCCTGCTCGGCGGTTTCGAGCGCGCGCTGGTGTTCGCGGCGGGCATCGACGGTGCGGTCGCCGTACGACGCAATTTCTTTCTCAACGACGATGCGCGCCTCGTGACGGATGAGGTCCGCTTCTTTGTGCGCGCTGGCCTTGACTTCATCGGCGGTGCGCTGCGCGAGCAGCAAGGTGTTCTGCAGCGACTCTTCCATCGCTTTGAAGTGACTGATCCGCTCGCGCGCATCGATCAACTCCGCTTCGAGTGCCGCGCGCTGGTGCGCTTCGTCTTCGAGCGTCTCGATGATCTCGTCGAGAAACTGATCGACGTCGGTAGGATCGTAGCCGTTGAGCTTCTTTTTGAAGACCTTGTGCTGAATGTCGACGATCGTGATCTTGGCCATCTCAGCCTCGGTTCGTCATGAAATCGAACGACGGATCGGCGCCGAGCGACTCGCGGATGCCGCTCGAGTTCACCGGCGTGCCCGGCGGAACGACGAGATACATCGCATCGGCGAGCTTTTGAATTTTCCCGTCGAGCGTGTAGGCGACGCCACTGGTGAAATCGACGACGCGCTGCAAGAGCCCGCGGTCGACGCCTTGCAGGTTGATGATGACGACTTGCCGCGAACGCAGCGCGTCCGCGATCTCGGTGACGTCGGCGAAGGTGCGCGGCGCGAAGAGACTGACCTCGCCCGTCGTCGTGCTGCGGCGATCCCGCGCGGAAAAGGCAACCACGTTGCGCTTGGGCTGCGGCACCTCTTCCTCATAAAACTCCTCGGTGTCGTCGTCGTCCTCGTGGATGGCGAAGATCGAGCCGAGCTTATGCAAGAAGTTTTTTTGGCCGGGACGTTGCTCGTGTAGTTCTTCGTTCATGCGCGCGCTCCAAAGATGGCGGTCCCGATGCGCAGCATCGTGGTCCCGCAGTCAATCGCTTCTTCCCAATCGCCGGACATGCCGATCGATAACGTCGAGCCGCCGACCCTCGCGAACGTCTCGGCGGCGTGGGCGAATGCGCGTGCGATCTCCGCGCGGTCGTTCGTGTCGGGCCCGATCGCCATCACGCCGTCGACGACGAGGCCTTCCTCGTCGCGCAGCCGCGCGGCGAAGGCCGGCGCGTCGGCGGGTGCGATGCCGTAACGCTCGGTCGGCGAGATGTTGATCTGCACGAGCGTCCGTACGCGTTTGCCGGCATTCTGCGCAGCCCGCGCGATCGCACGGCCGGCGTCGAGCCGATCGATTGACTGCACGACATCGAACGTCTCGACGATGGTTCTGGCCTTGTTGGTCTGCACGTGCCCGATGAAGTGCTTGCGCACGGGCGGCAAATCCACGTACTTCAGGCGCGCTTCCTGCGCGTAACTTTCAGCGACGTCCGTGAGACCGGCTTCGATCGCCGCGAGCACGCTCTCGCGCGAGTGCTTTTTCGTTACGCCGACGAGCGTGATTTCTGAGGGGTCGCGACCAGCGCGCCGCGCTGCGCCAACCAGTCGCTCCCGCATCGAGGCGATCCGTCCCGCGAGCGAATTCGGAGCGCCGCCGGGCTCGACTCCGACCTCGAGCTTCATATGGGAGGTACGTTTTCCGTTTGGCCGCTACGATGTCCTACGGAGAATTCCGCGCCGGGGCGTAACGCTGCTGAACTCGGAGTCGGTCAATTGGGCCCGGAATTCATCGCGTTTGCGCGGCTGCGCCGCGCAAGCCGCAGGCCTGTTCGCGAAGACGTATGTTTTCGGCCTCACACCGCGAGGCTACTCTGTTGCGACGGAGGGAACTGCGCGATGTCGGTTCGGCGGTTGCGGCGGAGTGCGAAGATGACGAGCAGGATGCCGATTGCGATCATCGGGAGTGCGAGGAGTTGGCCGCCGGTGAAGGGGCCGACGGCGAGATCGGTTTGGCGCCATATTTCGGCAAGCGAGCGCGTGATACCGTAACACGTGAACCAGGTCCAGGCGACCACGCCGTCGGGCGGACGACGGCGGTAGACGAAATAGACGATCGGCAGCACCGCGATATCCATGAGCGCTTCGAAGAGCTGCGACGGATAGCGGTAGCCCTCGGCACTGGGAAACTTGATGCACCACGGCCGATCGGGATCGCAGATGTTTCCCACGAGCTCGTCATTGATGAAGTTGACGATGCGCGTCAGCGCGAGCCCGACCGGAAGAAGCACGACGACTTCGTCTGCGAGCACACCGAACGAGAGCCACGGGTGCTTGCGGATGAAGATCGCGATCGCGACGATGACGCCGATCAGGCCGCCGAAAAATCCCATCCCGCCGTTCCACACCGCGATCACGTTGAGCAAGCTGGCCGGCAGGTGGCCGAAGTACAGCGCGGCTTGATGCTTGGTGACGATGTCGGCGAAGACGAAGAAGGTTCGGCCGCCGACCAGCACGCCGATCAGCGCGTAGACCAAAAAGTCTTGAACGCCGTCGTAGGTCAGGCCCAGCCGCTTGCGCCCGTTCGGACGCGCCATCCAAAGTCCCACGGCGATGAAACCGGCAAGATACGAGAGCCCATACCAGTGGACGACGAGCGGACCGAGCCGGAATGCGACCGGATCGATGTTGGGATAGATAAACCAGTGCTGCACGACGGCGTCACCTTGCGGGACGCAGGCCGGGCGCCCTGCCCGGCGCTAGGCCGCGGACGTCTCGGTCAACTTCACAAATGCCCGTTCGCAAGCGGCCGTAATTTGGGCGCCGAGCAGCGAGAGGCGCTCACCGAACGCGTGCGCGAGCTCAGGATCGCTCTCGACCTGCGAGAACTCGGCTCGCAGCGCTTCGAGCTCGCGAGCGATGGCCTGGGTATCGAAGAAACTGGCGGGCATGCCGACCTTCTGGTCCACGATTTTTCGCCGGCGACCACCGGCAGCAGCAAGGATCACCCATCGAACGTACCCGCGACGGACGCGGATGTACCGCCCTCGCCGGCAGATCCCGAACGCCGGCCATGCCGGCACGACGCCCAGTGCGGCGCAGTGACATGGTCACGTAAGCCCACCCACAGGCACGTCGCCCGAATCGTCGTAGACTGCTGTAGTGCACCAGCTCAACGTCGCGACGGCGTTCTTGGCCGGCCTCGTCTCCTTCATCTCGCCGTGCGTCCTGCCGCTGGTGCCCTCGTACCTGTCGTTTTTGACGGGAACGAGCCTGGAAGATCTCAAGGCGGAGTCGAGCAGCGCGGCCAAGGCGCGCGTCCTGCTGCACGCGCTCGCCTTCATTGCCGGTTTCACGGTCGTCTTCGTCGCGATCGGACTCTCGGCGAGCGCGATCGGCGGCGTTTTCCAGAATAACAAGCGGCTCGTCGAGATCGCGGGCGGCACGATCATCGTCGTACTCGGCCTCAACATGATGGGCGTTCTCAAGATACCGGCGCTCATGATGGACAAACGCGTTCACCTGCAAGGGCGCAAGCCGTCGTACTGGGTCTCCTTCTTGGTCGGACTCGGCTTCGCGGCCGGCTGGTCGCCGTGCATCGGCCCGATTCTCTCGGGCATCATCCTCCTGGCCGCCTCGCAGCGCACGCTCGCCGAGGCGACCTTTCTGCTCTTCGTGTACTCGATGGGCCTCGCGATCCCGTTCTTGATCACGGCCGCCGCGATCACGCAATCGCTCGGCGCGCTCAACCGGATCAAGCGCTATCTGCCGGTCATCGAAGCGACCTCGGGCGTGATTCTGGTCGCGACCGGACTCGTCGTCGCGACCGATACGTTCACCCGCGTCGCGGGCTTCTTCTACCAATACGTCAAACCCCCGAGCCTCTAATGTTCCGTTTCTGGCTCGCCGCGGCGCTCGTGCTCGGCCTCGATCAGTACACGAAGAATTCCGTCGTCGCGAGCTTCGCAAGCGGCGAGAGCCGCATCGCCGTACCGCACTTGCTCTTTTGGACGTACGTGCAGAATCACGCAGGTGCTTTCGGGCTTTTCGGAACGCAGCCGTGGCTGCTCGTCGGGATGGCGCTCGCGGTACTGGGGGCGTTCTGGTTCGCGTTTCGCGATGCGGCGGCGCAGTCGCCGCTCGTGCGCACGGCGTTCGGCGCGATCGTCGGCGGCGCGATCGGCAACATCGTCGACCGCTTCCACTACGGCTACGTTGTCGATTTCATCGACCTGCGCTGGTGGCCCGTCTTCAACGTCGCCGACTCGTGCATTACCCTCGGGGTCGTGCTGCTCTTGATCGCTTCGCTGCAGCGCGACCGTCGCGCCGCCTCGCGCTTGGAATCGTCGCGATAGCGTTCGCTTCGCCCGCTGCGCGCCACGTCGTCACCGCGGACGAAGCCGGGGTGCGTTGCGACGTCGCGGTCGCTCGGCTCTCCGGCGCGTCGCGCGGTCAAGTCGCGCAGGCGATTCGCGCGGGTGGCGTTCGGCTCAACGGCACAGCGCCGAAACCGGCCGTTGCGGTGACCGCAGGCGACATACTCGAATTTGCGATTGCGCAGCGTGCCGCTCTGGACGCCCAGCCCGAGGATATCTCGCTCGACGTCCTCTACGAGGACGATGCGCTGCTCGTCGTCGATAAGCCGGCGGGCATGGTCACGCATCCCGCGCACGGCGCCCGCGACGGCACCCTCGTCAACGCGCTGCTGGCGCACGCCGGCGGCTTACCGGGCGACCCGCTGCGTGCCGGGCTCGTGCATCGGCTCGACCGCGATACCTCCGGTCTGCTCGTCGTTGCGAAAACGGACGCCGCGCTCCGAACGCTCGGCAAGGCGATGATGCACCGCGCGATCCACCGTACGTATCTCGGCCTCGTCGTCGGAACGCCCGAGCACGCCGCCGGCACGATCGAGGGCGCGCTCGGCCGCGACCCGCACAACCGCCTCAAGTTCGCGCTGCGTGCCGATGGCAAACCGGCGGTCACGCACTACACCGTCCGCGAAGCGTTGCGCGGCGCGACGGAGCTGCAATTCGAGCTCGAGACGGGGCGTACGCACCAGATTCGCGTGCACATGGCAGCCTTCGGACATCCGATCGTCAACGATCCCGTCTACGGGAAAGTCGACGTGCGGTTCGATCTGCCGGGCCAAGCGCTGCACGCGTGGCGGCTCGCCTTCACGCATCCGGTCACGGGCGAGCCGCTCGCTTTCGAGGCGCAGCCGCCGCACGACTATCTGGGCGCGCGGGAGATCCTGCGCGCGGCATGATCGCCTCGTCCCCGATCTTTGCGGTGCTCGCGACCGACGGTGCGGCGCGCCGCGGAACGCTCGCGCTCGCCCACGGCGCCGTCGAAACGCCCGCCTTCATGCCCGTCGGAACCGCCGCGACGGTGAAGGGGCTCACGCCGGACGATTTGCGCGCGTTCGATACGCGCATCATTCTCGCGAACACGTATCATCTCTGGTTACGGCCCGGCCGCGAAACGATCGAAGCGCTCGGCGGACTGCACGCGTTCATGCGTTGGGACCGCAACCTTCTCACCGATAGCGGCGGCTTCCAGGTGTTCTCGCTCGAATCGCGGCGCGAGCTCCGCGATGACGGCGTGCGCTTCCGCTCGCACCTCGACGGCAGCGAACACGAGTTCACGCCGGCGAACGTCGTCGCGTTTCAAGAGGCGCTCGGCGTCGACGTTGCGATGACGCTCGACGTCTGCGTGAAGCTTCCGGCGGCGCGGGAAGAGATCGACGAAGCGGTGCGCCGCACGAGCGTTTGGGCGCGCGCAGGCGCGCAGGCGCGCCGGCGGCCGGCGACGCAGCTTTTCGGCATCGTGCAGGGCGGACTCGACGAGCGCGCGCGCGAGCGCAGCGCGCGCGACCTGCGCGCACTCGACCTTCCGGGCTACGCGATCGGCGGGCTCTCCGTCGGCGAGTCGCGGGCCGATCTCGACCGGATGTCGCGCTTCACGGCGGCGCTGCTGCCGCCGGAGAAACCGCGCTACCTCATGGGCGTCGGCACCGTGCGCGATCTCGTCGCGGCCGTCGACGCCGGCATCGATATGTTCGATTGCGTGTACCCGACGCGCTGCGGCCGAAACGGACGCGCACTCGGACGCTGCGGCGACCTCAACATCCGTAACGCCGTCTTCACGCGCGATCCGCGTCCGCTCGACGAGACATGCGGGTGCGCCGTGTGTGCCACGTATACGCGCGCGTATCTCTCGCATCTCTTCCGCGCGGGCGAAATGCTCGGACCGAGATTGCTCTCGTATCACAATCTCGCGCTGCTCGCGCAGCTCATGAGCGACGTGCGGGCCGCGATCGCGGAGAACCGCTGGGCGATATTTCGCGAGACGACGCTCGCGGGAATGGGCGGCTAGGGCTCGCCGGGTTCGCACGATCGTTCGACTAATGAACGATGATGGGCATCTTCTATGCCACGCCGGCATGGCTATTGACGATCATGGTGACGCTCGGATTCGTCGTGGTCGCCTGCGCCGGCCATATCGTGGTGCGACGATCGTTCCCGGCCTCCGATTTCGTCGAGCACAACGAAGTCGCCGGGTTCATCATCGCGGTCGTCGGCGTGCTCTATGCGGTCTTGCTCGCATTCTTGACCATCGTCGTCTGGGAGCGCTTCTCGCAGTCCGAGGATCGAGCCCACCAGGAAGTCGATGCCGCAACAGACGTCTGGCGCTTCGCCGCGTATCTCGCTGCGCCGGACGAGCGGCGCATTGCCGCCGATCTCGATCGTTATGCGGAGGTCGTGATCTCCGACGAATGGCCCAAGATGCGGCGCGGCGGCAGCAGTGTGCAGGCGCAGGTCCTCATCGTGCGGCTGCTCGGAGACGCCGTCGAGCTGCCCGTCAAGACGTTGCGCGACGCGAACCTCCAGAACCACCTGCTCGATCGCGTACAAACGATGGCTGACCTGCGCAGGCGACGGATCAATGACAACCAAAGCGGCGTGCCCTCGATCCTGTGGCTCGCGTTGATCGTGGGCGCATCGACGGTGATCGGCTTCATCTATCTCTTCGGGCTCAAAAACTTTCGCGTACAACTCATGATGACGGCCGCGACGGCGACCGTTATCGGACTCTCCTTCAGCGTCGTCATCGCGCTCGACTATCCATTTCGCGGCGACATCTCGATATCGCCCGAGCGCTGGGTCGCACTGCACGAGGTCATCGAAGCCGGGCGCTAGTCCATGGGATTGGTCGCTTCGGGAAAGCGCGCGACGAAGCGTGAGCCGCCGAGGTACGTGAGGTCGCCGCCGTGCGCGCGAACGATCCAGCGGCAGATCGCAAGACCCAGACCGCTGCCGCTCGACGCGCGACCTTTCGCAAAGCGTTCGAAGAGATGCGGCAGAACCTCCGGATCGAGGCCCGGTCCGTCGTCCTCGACGCAAAGCTCCGCCGTGCCGTTGCGCGTGGTAACGACGAGGTCGACGCGACTGCGCGCGTGAGCGAACGCGTTGTCGAGCAAGTTGCGCACGAGCTGCCGCAGCCGCCGTTCGTCGCCGATCACGATCGCGCTTTCGCATTCGCAAGCGAGCGTGATGCGACGCTCGGCCGTGCGCTCGCGCCGCGCATGGTCGGCGACGATGGCGAGATCGACCGGCTCGCAGTCGAGCGATTCTACCTCGCTCGCGCGCGCCAGCGTCAGCAGATCTGCGATGAGTTCGCCGCTTTCGGTGGCGCGACGCGCGATGCTGCGCAGCGCGGCCGCTGCTGCGCTCGCGTCGTCTGCAGCGGTGGTCTGCGCGATGCTCGCGATCGCGCCGAGCGGCGTTCGCAACTCGTGCGCGACATCGGCTGAAAAACGTTCCTCGCGTTCGCGGGCCACCACGAGCGGCGCCAGCGCCGAGCGCGCCAACGCATAGGATGCCGCCCCGACGACGCACAGTAAGAGCGCATCGGCCGCGAGAATCGCGAAGAGTGCCGGCCGCATCGCGGCCGCGAAGCCGGCGCGCCCTTCGGCGGTGTCCAGTGCCGGCGCAACGATCGAGCGATAGGTGCTATCGAGAAAAACGTACGCGACGATCGAGAGCGCGGCGATGACGAGGGCGAAGACCGCGAGATACGAGACCGTCAGCCGGAGGAGGGCACGGCTTTCGGCGTCGTCTCGACGAGCTTGTAGCCGACCCCCCAGACCGTCGCGATCGACGCGCTCGCGCCGAGCCGGCCCAGCTTGCGCCGCAACTGGCTCACGTAGACGTCGACGATGTTGCTCGAACCTTGGAAATCGTAGTCCCAAATCTTTTCGAGTATTTGGGTTCGTGAGAGCGTCATCCCGCGGTGGCGCGCGAAGAGTTCCAAGAGACGAAACTCGGTCACGCCGATGCGTAGCGGCTTTCCCGAAACGGTCGCCTCGCGCAGCGCGGAGTCGACGAGCAGCGAGCCGATGGCATACGCCTCCGTGCGCAACGGACGCTCGGAGCGGCGCAGCAAGGCCCGCAGGCGCGCCGTCAGCTCATCGCCGGCGAAAGGCTTGGGAAGGTAGTCGTCCGCCCCGGCGTCGAGCCCGCGAATCCGATCCTCGACCGAATCGCGCGCCGTCAGAATGAGTAAGGGTGTCGCGATATTCTCCAGCCGCGCCGCGCGGCAGATCGAGAAACCATCGCGCTGCGGAAGCCCGACGTCGACGATCGCCACATCGTAGGCACCGGTCAGCAGCCGTTCGAGCCCGTCCACTCCATCGCTCGCCCTGTCGACGGCATACTTCGCCTGAGCGAGCATCGTCGCGATCGCACGCGAGATGTCGGGATCGTCTTCGATGACGAGAACGCGCATTACGGAACCGTTTCGATCGCATCGCGCAGCGACACGGCCAAGTTGCGCAGCGTCGGGTCGGGCGCCGCGCGGCTGGCTTCGTCGAACGCGACGCGTGCCTCGCTGCGCCGGCCTTCGCGCAGCAAAACGGCGCCCAGTGCGAGCTTCGCACGCGCGTACGCGGGCGCAAGCGAGATCGCCGTGCGCAGCTCGCGCTCGGCATCGTCGTAATGCCCCGACTGTTGCTCGGCGATGCCGAGGTTGTAATGCGCGACGGCATAGGCGGGATCGTTCGAAAGCAATTTCCGGAAATCGGCGAGGGCGCGGGTGGCATCGCCCGCGCGAAGCGCGACGATCCCGCTTGCGTAGAGCGCTCGCGCGGAGTCGGGAGCCGCGGCGACCAGTGCGTCCGCCGCCTCGCGCGCGGCGCGCAAATCGTTGTGCGCCAGCTCCACGGTCACCAGATTCGAGCGGGCCGCGATGAAACCGGGATCGCGTGCGACCGCCGCGCGGAAGGCGTCCGCTGCGGCGGCGTACTGCGCGAGTCCGGCGCGCGCGAGGCCGAGGTCGTAAAACGCGGTCGAGGCTTGCGGTTCGTGCGGACCCAGCGCCAGCACGCGCGCGAATTCAGCCGCCGCCGCCATCCAGTCGCGGCGCTCTTCGGCCGCGACGCCGACCCGGATGCGCTCGACGATCTCGCGCTGTGTCGCGAGCGTCAGTAACTTCGCGGGGTCGGTCGTCCGCGGCACGGGCGTGACGCCGGGATACGGCTGTGCCGACAAAGCCAGCGGTGCGAGCAAGCACAGGGCGACCGCGAGCAAACCGAAACGGAGCACCGCCTATGGGCCGTCCGGCTGTGGTAACTCCGCCGCACCCGCATGCCGTGCGGTTGCGGATTGTTCCGGAACGCAGTGCCAGCCGTTGCGGCCGAGCTCGTTGATGGGTCCGAGCAGCGCGGGTGCCGCCGAGGGAACCAATTGATCGCGGGCCACATCATCGATTGCGACGGCCGCCGCGCGCGCGAAGCCGGCGCCTACGACCCCGAGCAGGGTGAATACGGTGAGGAGGGCAACGCGAACGACCGATCGCGACATCACCACGTACTATCTCAGGAAAAGCTGAAGGATTGCTGAAGGCGCTTCGCTTCGCCGCCGCCCTTGCGTACGCCGTCTCGGGTACGGCGCGTGCCGAGACCGCGAGCGACCTCGTCGTTGGAAGCGTGCGCGACCGCAGCGGCGCGGTCATCGACGGCGCGCAGATCCGCGCGCTCGACGCGTCGGGGCGCACGCTCGGCAGCGATCGCACGGACGCCGAAGGAACGTTCGCGATTCGGCTTCCGGCCAACGCGCAGACGATCGAGGTTCGCTGCCCGCATTGCGATCCGACGCGGGTGCGCGTCGCAAACGCAAGCGAACTCGTCGTCGTCGTACGGCGTTATGCGGCGCTCGAAAGCGACGTGCCGGCGGCTGCCGACCTGGCCGCCCTGCCGTACCCTCGAATCGTCGACGCGCTCGGCCTCATACCGTTCACGCTGGTAGCCGGCGACGCGATCTCCGACCGGGGGTTGGGCGGTGGCACGGGGCTCATCGTCGACGACGGCGCGCCGCTCGTCGATCTCGCGACCGGATCGCCGAGCCTCGTGGATTTCCCCGATCGCTACGTACGCAGCGTCGCCGTGAGCCGCGCTGCGGATGCGTTTCGCTATGGCATCGATGCCGGCGGCGGACGGTTCTCGCTCGATCAGCTCGACGGCGACGCGAGTTCGGCATCGACCGACGTGGGCGCGGAATCGTCGCTTACGCTCGAACCGGCGCTCGGCGTCGTGCATCCGTCGTACGGCGTGTCGAGTGACGGCGGAACGCTGACGCGCCGTGGCGACCTCGACGTGGCGACGCCGTTCGCCGGCGGTTTTCTGCGCGCCGGAGCGGGCACCGGCCTGTTCCGTGCTTCGGATGACCTCGCGCGCAACGTGGACCTCGCACGGATCGCGTATGCGACGGCGTCTCGACGGTATCGAACCGCGTTCGACCTTTCCGCCAGTCGCGGCGGCGTCGCCGATCGCACGAGCGATTCGAGCAATTACCACTCCGCCTACTTGGCAGCGAACGTTCGCGTCGAGCATCCGGGTCCCGTGTCACTTGCGTTCGGCGCGACGGCAACCCAGCGCAGCGCGTTCTACGCACCACTGCGCTCCGGCGACGACTTGACCGGTCGCGTCGCGGCCAAAACCCTCTACGCCGAGGCGAACACCGGCAACGAACGCGTGCGTCTTCGGGCCGGAGTCGGCGCAACCGACGTCACGGCGAACGAAACGCTCGCCTCGAGCGATCCCAGCGGCGAGCGGCTCTCGCTGCTTCCCGCCGTGTCGGTCCGTGCTTCGCTCGGCGCAGGTGCGTACGTGCGCGGCGGTTTTAGCGAAGCGCTGCGCGTTCCGTCCCTGCTGGAAAGCGATGCCGCCGTTCCGGCACGATCGCTCGCACTCGAACGCGACGAGCTCTCCGAAAGTGCGCTCGGGTTCGACCGCGGCCGCGTGCGCGCGGAAGCGACGGTCTTTCGCCAGTTCCGCCACGGGTTCGCGCAGACGCGGCTCGACGGGATTGGCGCGTCGGTGGCGTGGCAGATCGCGCCGCTCGTGAGCGTCCGCGCGTGGTCGCTGCACGATGCACCGCTCGACTACGTCGTCGCAGCACCCTCGGCCGCGAACGCGAGCCGTCAAATCGTTTGGGCAACCTATGGCAACGGCGAAGGCCTGCGTTTCGACGCGATCGCGCACCGTGACGCCGGCAGCGGACACGGCGCGCTCGGCGTCGATGGTGACGCGTTCGTTCCGGTTGCCGCACACGTCGCGCTCGACGTCGGAACGTCGGTACGCGACGTGCGCAAGTACTATTTCGGATTGCGCGCGCGCTAAGTGCGCTCGCGCGCGAGCTGCGCCGCCTCGCGAGCGAAATCGGTCGAAAGCAGCAGGGTGTGTGCGAGCCTCCCGCTGCGATCCAACACGTACACGAACGTCGTATGCACGTCCGGCACGCCGTGGCGGTCGCGTTCGGTGACGACGCCGAACGCACGCATGAGCGAGCGAACGTCCCGCGGTGTTCCGCCGGCGAAGCGCCACACCCGCGCATCGGCGCCGTAACGGCGCGCCTCGCGCGCGAGAACGAACGGCGTATCGTAGTCCGGGTCGAGCGTTACGGTGACGAGATTGACACGCGTTCGCGTCCGATCGAGTTCAGCGGCGAACCTGCTGAATTCGGCGTTTGCGATCGGACACGTATCCGTGCATCGCGTCGCAACGAACGTGACGAATGTCGGCCGGCCGCTTAAATCCGACAGTGAAAAGCGGTTGCCGGTCTGATCGACGAGCGGGAGATGGGCGGGTCCGCGTTCGCGTGCGGCGACTGGAGTCGCGCACGCGAAAACGCATAGCAGAGCGACGAGTCGATGCAAGGGGGATCGCTCTAGTACATCGTGCCTGGAGGCGGCGCCTGGGTCGGAGCTTGGGTGGGCGGCGCTCCGGTCGCTGGAGCTGTCGCCGGCGTCGTGCTTCCCGCTTGCGGTCCAGGCTTTGCGTTTGCGGCAACGACGAGCACGTCGCGCATAGCATTTGAGGCGTAGTGATAAGCGCAGCCGATGAAGTACGTCCCGGCGGAGAGCGTGATCGGCCCGATCATCTGCCCCGCATTGAGATTACCGCTTTGGAAGCCGTGAGAAAACGTCGTACCGCCGCTGGGCACGGGTGAGAGCGCCGCCGGTTGCCCCGCGGGGAAGCTACTCGCGCCCGTGTCGCCCAGCGTGTGCGGCAGCGCCGGGTCGATGTTCTTGATCATGATTTGTGCGCCCGGCACGAAACCGAGCACCTGTGACTTCTGTGTCTGCGAATAGCCGCCGACGAGCCCGAACGTCGGATCGTTCTCCTGACCGATCCCGTTTTGGGGAAGTTCGACGGAGACGACCTGAGGTGTCGCGACCGCCGGCATACTGGCGGTCGCGACCGGCGGGGGCGGGTTCGTTGCCGGTGTGCCGGGCACCGTATTCGTCGGGATACCGGATCCGAGATTCGACGATCCGCCGCCGGTCGTTCCGGCGCCGCCGCAGGCGGCGAGCGTTGCGGCCGCGAGCGTTGCGCCGAGTCCGATCGTAAAGCGATGTAACATGTGCGACTGTCCTTCCGTAAGCCGAAGACTGTCGCTCAGCGTAGATATCGTTTCTGAAAGAACTCTGAATGACGCGCATTCTGTTCACGTCGAAAGACTTCAGAGTTTTTTCATCACTGCTCCATACGCTGCGCTCCATGAAGGTCGTGTGCGCCGCATTCATCGTCGCTCTTGCCATCGAAGGTTGCACGCCCGGAGCGGCGGGATCTTCGAACGCAGGGTCTGCTCCAGGTACGAGTGCGAGCGTCACGATGGTCGACGTCAACCTCACGAGCGATCCAGCCGGAACGACGACCGCCGGTGTCGGACGCGGCTACGCGCCGCTCGCCGCGACGGTCACCGTCGGCACCTTCGTACGGTTCAAGAACAGCGACGGTTTCGCGCATACGGCGAGCTCGATCGCGGGCACCGCTTTTCCGGCGACCTACCCCTTTTCCGGCTCGGCGCTAACGGCGAGCGGAGGGACGTTGTCCGACGGCTTCACGAGTGGGGCGCTTTCGGCCGGGCAATCGTCGCAAGCGCTGCTCGCCGATCGCCCCGGCACGTATCTCTTCGGGTGTTTCTTCCACTACGGCACGCCGATGCGAGCGACGATCGTTGTCCAGTAAACTATTTCGCGCCGTTAACGGGGCGCTGTTCGCGGCGATACTTCTTCTCTGCGCGGCGCATCCTGCGGTGGCGATTCCAATCTTCGCACAGCGCTACGGCCTCTCATGCAAGGATTGTCACACAGTCTTTCCCGAGCTCAACGCGTTCGGTACGGCGTTTCGTAATCGCGGCTATCGCTTTCCGGAGGGCGTGCCGCGTCACGGTACGACGGTCGCAGCCATCCGGTATAACATGGTATACGCGCGTGACCCGGTGCCCGGAACGCGGCGTTTTACGCCGAGCGCTTCGATCTTGGCCGATCAAGACTTCGGCGCGATCAATGCGTTTCTGCACTACAATCTCGGCGCCGGCGGCGGCCCGAGTCAGCCGTTCCTCGGATTTCTCTCGTACTACGGCGCCCGCATCGGGACGTTGTTCCGGGCCGGACTCTACGAGTTGCCGCTCAAGCATTCGCCCGAGCAGCGTATCGATGACGTCTCGCCGTACGGCTACGAGTCCTTGACGGTCGGCCAAAACGATCTCGCGCTCAATGCGCCGCGCCTGGGCCTCGAGACGGAGCACCTCTTCGGTGCTACGCGGGTCGCGACGTCGCTTGCTTTCGGTGAATTCAAAGGAGCAGCATACGGTGGCGCGCCGATCGATGACGGAACGCACACCGTGGCCGCGGGTCCGGAGTTCGGTCTTTTCGCCCGAGGACCGCTGCGCCGCGGCCTCGACCTGGGCGCCGAGTATCTGGCGGGAACGCGGAGCATCGCGCTGCCGGGCCACGCGCCGGCGAAGGACCCCTATCAGCGGCTGGGGTTCGGCCTAGACGCCGTGTTTTTCCGCAAACGTTCGCTCGATCTCGAGCTTCAACAGTGGATCGGCTACGACGCGAATGCCGACGCGCGCGGTGATGGAATCGGATCGAGCGGCGGCTACGCCCTCCTCAAGTATTTCGTTACGCCGCACCTGTACCTCGGCGCACGCTACGACACGCAGGCAGCACCAATCGCTGCGCGCGACGCGGTACTCTACGTCGGGACGTTCCTGACACCGCACGTTCACCTCGTGATGGAACGCAGGAACGATTTGGTGCGCGGAACGCCTACGCTCGAAGGTGAGGTCATCATCGGCGCTCCGTGGCCGGCGCACTTATAGCGCGATCGTTTCGCGTCGCGCTCGTAAAGCGAATCCATCATCCGGCCGCATGTCTCTCCGCGTACTGATAGAGAGCGAACGTTTATCGCTCAACATCGACGAAGCACGAGAGGGAAGACATGCAAACAATAACGGCCTTAAAGACGGGACTTACTTTCGGAGCGCTGCTCGGCGGCATCGTCACGGCATCCGTCGCGCTACCGCTTCCCGCCAGGGCGCAGACGCCGCTCGCCGCGGAGGGCCAAGTCGGCATCGTCGCGTGCACCGCGATCGCAGCCGAAGCGAACGCTCTGCAGACAAATGACGGCACCTCAACGCCTATTCCCGCGACCAGGATATCGGGCATCGACATCGCTTTCATCGATCGCGCCGCTGCGCCGGTCGACGCGGTAACGTTCCTCGTAACGTATGGCGGTAAGCGCGCGGTCGCCGTGGACAAAGGGCACTTCTCGCCCGGCGTCACGATCCATCATGCGTTTGCGGCCTTCGCCGGAGATCCGTACGCCGGAGAAAAGCCGGAGGGATGTCGCGTCGCTCAAATCCATTTCGAGGACGGAACCATCTGAAGCAGACGACTCTTCAGAGTTCTTTTATAGATGACGCTCAACATGAGCGGCACGCCGCGGCGAACCATGCGTCGACCACTCATCCGCGAGCTGCCGCCCGGGCGTACCAAAGAGTACGGAATCGCGCATCGATTGCCCGCGCGCGAACTTCAGATAGGAGCGGTTCTCAATAATGATCAGCTTGACGCGTACCGTTGTGGCGGCGGTTACGATGGCGGCGCTCGGCGCAGTGGGAGCGGCGGCGGCGCCGACGGCCGCAACGCCGCCCTCGGGCACGACGATTCACATCAAAGATTTCGCCTACCGCCCGACGCCCGCTACGATCCACGCGGGGGATAGCGTGACGTTCGTGAACGACGACGATGAGGCGCACACCGTGACCGCGACCGACAAGAGCTACGATTCGGGCGGCCTTGACACCGGCAACCGCTGGCAGCACATCTTTACCGGGCCGGGGACGTATACGTACTTCTGCGCGCTGCACCCGTACATGAAAGCGACGATCGTCGTTCTCCCAGGGCAAAAGCCCGCAGGGGACCGATGATACGGCAAGATTTCCAGGACGGTGCATGAGTGCTCGCTGCACGCGATCGCTTCGATGCGGCGACCGTACTGAACGGCCACATCCACCAAATCGTCCAGTATACGGAGGGGAACATCCGCTTTGCAACCGCCGCCTCGACCGCATATCCGCAGCCCGCAGACCGTCATTTGGCATAGTCGCAAACGATGTTTGAGCCGGGTGGCACGACGGCGAGCGATGCCGAGCCGCAGACTGTGGAGGCGTTCCTCGCTCGACGCCCGAGCGGGCTCGACGATGTCTACCGCCTCTATGGAAGCAGACTCTACGCGGTCGCCCGCGACGTGCTGGGTAACGTTGAGGACGCGCAGGACTGCGTGCACGACGCGCTGTTACGCATTTGGCAGCGGCCGCCGGTGTATCGGCCCGAGCGCGGGGCGCTGCGCGCGTACCTCGTCGTTGCGATTCGTAACGACGCGATCTCGCGAAAACGCGCGACGATGCGCCATCTGGTGATCGAAGAGCGCGCGGCGAAAACCGACTCACCGGGATACGAGGTCGAATTGCAGGATCACGTCGAGCTTCAGCGGCTGCGCGCAGCGGTGGACGCGCTTCCGCCGGAGCAGCGTGCCGCGCTCCGGCTTGCCTACTACGGACATCTATCGCAGAGTCAGATTGCCGAGCGACTCGGTGTTCCGCTCGGGACCGTCAAGAGCCGCGTCGCGATGGCGCTGCGCAAGTTGCAAACCGCCATCGGAGTCGGAAGCGACGCCGGCGACGCGCGGACGGGGACACCTTGAGTTCCCATCTCGGTGATCTCGCACAACTCTTCGCGCTCGGCGTTCTCGAACCGGATGAACGTGCCGACATCGAAGCCCACCTGCGCGCTTGCGACGACTGCAGCCAGGAAGTGGGCCGGGCTGAGGCGACCGTAGCCGCGCTTACCGATGCGACGGTACCGGCGGCGGAGCTCCCCGCGAGCCTCGCGTCGCGGCTCCACGCTTCGGCGTCGCGCGCGCTGCCGGTGCCACGAGGCGCGCGGTTTGCGACGTTCGCAAGCAGCGCCGGCTGGCGCGCGTTCGCGGCAAGCGTCGTTCTCGGCATCGTCCTGGTCGGTGGCGCGCTCGGCCGAAACGCCCAACTCCGCAACAGTCTGCGAGCGGACGATCTTGCGTTCGCAACGATCGCGACCTCGCACTTCCGGCACACGGATTTCGTGGGCCGCACGCCGGCGAAAGTGCTCTACGCACGTGACGGATCGTGGGTGTACCTCATCGTCGACGAACCGGCGTGTCAGTGCCGGCTCGTAGGCCGTGCGACGAGCGAGGTTCGCGACCTCGGCGTGCCCGAACCGCGGGGCGAGACGGCGACCTTATTCGTAGCCCGCGCGAACCGCCCACACACGCTCGAGCTTGTCGACGCGCAAGGCAGCGTCCTCGCGACGGCGACCCTCGTGTACTAAAAAGTACGATGCCGTCATTAGCGCTTCGCGTCTGCGTCATCGCGGGACTACTATTGAGCACGACGACAAACGCTCGAATGCAGTCGCTCGTGCCAGGGCACTGGTTCCGCACAGCGCCGCTTCCGATGGCGCGGAGCGAGGTCGGCGTCGCGGCGCTCGCCGGTCGAATTTACGTTGTAGGCGGCTTTACGCCGGACGGCGATCAGCGAGCGACTCTCGAGTACGATGCCGCTCGCGATTCATGGCGCCTCCGGCATCCGCTGCCGCGCGGCCTAAACCATGTTGCGACGGCTGTTTATGACGGCAAACTTTATGCATTCGGCGGCTTCGCGCAGGAGACGGGCGCTCCGGTTCCCGATGCCTACCGTTACGATCCCGAAGGGGACCGCTGGAACCCGATCGCGCCACTACCGTTGCCGCGGGGCGCCTCCGCTGCAGCGTCCATCGACGGAAAGATACACGTGGTCGGCGGCCATGACCGTGACCGCAGCGTCGCTCTCCACGACATCTACGATCCAGCGCGTGACCTTTGGAGTGCTGGACCGCCACTGCCGGTGGGACGCGACCATCTTGCTCTGGTTTGTGCGCATGAGAAGCTCTACGCGATCGGCGGCCGAATCGGCGATTACCGGCACAATACCGATCGGGCCGACGAATACGATCCCGCGACAGGCGCATGGATCAGCCGCGCGCCCATGCCGACCGCACGCAGCGGAATCGCCGCTGTCCTCTATCGGGACGACATTCTCGTGATGGGTGGCGAGTCGCCGCATGGGACCTTCGATAACGTGGAAGCATACGCTCCGTCGAGCGACCGGTGGACGAAGCTTCCAGCGCTTCCGGCTGCTCGCCATGGCACGGGCGCTGCGGTAGTTGGAAACGTGCTCTTCCTTCCTGCCGGCGGTCCGCTGCCTGGTGGCAGCGAATCGTCTACGATGCAAGCGTTCACCGAACCATAAACGACATAACCGATTGCTTCCCCTCGCGGCCAGATGTTTCTGCCAATAGGTCATCCGTCGAGCGCTCTTCGCGCGTACTTTCATACGTCGGCGTCAAATTCAGGGCCGGCACGTGAAAAGTGCACAACGTGAACTTCCCACTTCGTCTCGCATCCGTTCTTTTCATCACCGGGATATTCGCGCCGGTCCAAGCCTTCGGCGCTCCATTACAAGGACAAAGCCTCGTTGACGCTTTACGCCAAGGCGGCTACGTCATCGTGCTGCGTCATGCGGACACGGACAAGACGCGACCCGACCAGGAACGCGTCGACCTCGCCGACTGCGATACGCAGCGAATTTTGTCGCCCAAAGGCCGGATGGCGGCGCGTTCGATCGGTGCGGCGATCGACGCGATGAACATTCCGATCGGCACGGTGTATTCGAGCCCGCTATGCCGGACCATGTGGACCGGTGACCTTGCTTTCGGTCACGCCGATCCAAATCCGGGCCTCATCGAACCGAAGCCGAAAGACAAGGCGAACGCAGCCAAGGCGGCAGCCGTTCTGCAACCGCTCATCGGCGCGACGCCGAAGTCCGCAACCGATACGGTCATCGTCACGCATGGATTCAACGTACAGGCGATCACTGGATTCTTACCGGCGGAGGGTGAGGCCGTAATCTTCAAGCCGACCGGTGGCGGCAAATTCACGATGATCGGCCGAGTGCTTTCCAATGAGTGGGATGGCCTCGCTAAGTAACCTGCACAGCAGCGTAATCAGCACGACAAAAACGCGATGTCGAGGTCATGCGTGAAGCCGGTATCACGAACTCATGGTGGCAAAGCTTTGTTGCTACCGCAGCGTCCGTGGCCGTCATCAACAGCCTAAGTCCTCGGTGGCACAGCGGAGCTCTTGATTGGTCGACTCAACGGCTCGCTCTCATCGTCGGAACCTCACCGTCGTTCCGAATCGATGCCTTGCGACGTCCCGCGATCCTCGAATGGCCAATTGAGTTTTCGCGGCGCAAAGCGTTCTTTGCCGTGACACCGACGTAAAAAGGCATTGGCGACTAACGCATCGCTGAAGTCTCCACCGGCCGTGTGGCGGCACCATTAGTCGATCCGGAGAGGAATGCTAGTAACGACGCATTGACCCGGTCTTTCATCGTCGTACAAAGCCCGTGCGGGCCACCTTCGAAGAGTTCCAAGCGCGCGTTCTTAACGATCTTCGACGATAGCATCGCTGAAGCCGCAAGCGGTACGATCTGGTCGTCGTCACCGTGAATAATGAGCGTCGGAACGTCGATCTTCTTAAGGTCTTCGGTGAGATCGGTCGCCGAGAATGCTTTGATGCAGAAGTACGACGCAGGAAAACCAGCCATCATGCCCTGCAGCCAAAACGACTCGCGCACACCTTCCGAGACTTTCGCATTCGGCCTGTTGTAACCGTAGAACGGAAGGCTCAAGTCTTTCCAAAACTGCGAACGGTCCGCTTGACACGCGGCGCGAAGCCGATCGAAGGCAGCGAGCGGCGTTCCGGCGGGATTCGCGGCGGTCTTCAGCATGAGGGGCGGGATGGCGTCGACCAGGACTGCCTTAGCGACACGCTTTGTGCCGTGACGGCCGATGTAACGCGTCACTTCGCCTCCGCCCGTCGAATGCCCGACGAGCACGGCATCTTTGACGTCGAGGTGTTCAATAAGTTCAGAAAGGTCGTCGGCGTACGTGTCGAGGTCGTTCCCATGCCATGGCTGACTCGACCGCCCATGACCGCGACGGTCGTGCGCGATGCAACGGTAGCCGTTCGAAGACAAAAAGAACATTTGATCTTCGAAGGCGTCCGCACTGAGCGGCCAGCCGTGACTGAAAACGATCGGCTGTCCCGACCCCCAATCTTTGTAATAGAGTTGGGTACCCTCATTCGTCGTGAACGTGCTCATGATACGGTCCCCCTCAATGCGGAGCGACTCGAGCGGTCGCTCGGCGTAGCATGTGGACCTGCATCGTACTGCCGTCCGGCCGCAATTACAATTAAGGCGTGCACAGCTAATTTTTGAGAACCGCTTTTAAAGTTCGCGCGTTTGAAACTCTGAATCACTCCGACGTAATGGGTGCAATCGCACTTTTGCGTCGCTAACAGTCGATGCGGTTCACGGCCGAGCTGCGCGCGGCCGCGCGAGAGGCGGCCGACGCGAGCAAAGCCCACGCGACCGAACGCTGGAATCCGCCAGGCGAGTTTGGGGCCTTGTACCTGAACGCGACGGTCGCAGCGTCGCTGGGCTAACGCCCAGCGGCACGTCGAATCGATCCTTGGCACTGTTGGGACCCTGTACGACCTGCTGCCTGCGCTTCGGCCGCAGCTGCAGCACTACGATATCATAACCCATGAGTTCGTCGACGTCGTGACGGCCGGCGGCATCGCGGACGCCGCTCTGCCGTCCACGTATCCCGAGGGCGTTCCGCACGCCGCCTGCCAGGCGGTCGCGCGTCGCGCCTACGAAGCCGGCAAAGCCGGCATCGCGGCCCTCTCTGCGCAAGCCTCGACGCAAGAAGAGCTCGCGATCTTCGAGCGGGATGTCGCGACGCTTGCGACCGAACGGCAGCGCGAACCGTACGCGGTCTGGGCGGCGTGAAGCTAGATCGGCTTGGCGACCCGAGCGGCGCGCTCGCGACGGCGCTGAACGATACGGCCGCCACCCCGAGTACCAGCAACGGCCAAAGCGACGGTAAACCACGTCGGCTGGTCATCTGCCACGCACATCACCGCCGTCAGCAGATTCGCAGCCGAGGCCCAAACCAACGCCGATGGACTTCATACACGGCTAGCGACGAACGCCTGTAGGCGCTCCAGGCTTTGCGCCCAACCCTCGGCCATGCCGGAAAGCGGTCCCGCCGCTTCGGTTTCGGCCGTGACGACGCGAACGCTTAGCGTCAACATCGTCTTCCCGTCGTGCTCCGTGAGTGAGACCGTGTTGAGCGCTTCAAGGAAGATCGTACCGGCGTCGTTCTTGAGCATCGAAGTGAAGACGATCCGTTCGGGCTCCACGACCTCAACGAAAGCCCACGGTATCCGCGCCGGCGCCTCCCACGACCAAAATGTTCGTCACGCCGCGAAGGACGGCGAGAACGCCGCCCACCCGGGCAAATAGTTCAGTAAAAGCGATATCCCGATGAACGCATCGGCTACCGCTATTATCGCCGCAAAAAGAGCGGCGTGCGGATCCACGAAGCCGGTCAAGACACTTGCGATGCTGGGCGAGAGGGCGGTGCGAACGAAGCTTTTGTCGATTCTTTCGACGGGACCGCTGCCGTCTAGGAAAGACGCTGCGAACTTGGCATCCTTGCCGGTGAAGGCGCTGTCAAGCCACCCAGCGCTGGAAAAAATGCGAAGCGCTCCGAGCGTTTCGATCGGATACATCAATCGCGACTTCAACGGGGCGCTCGTCGGACTTCCGGCGTGTTCGCCTTACTTGCTCGTGGAGCTCGCTTTAGCGGAACCGACGACGATCGTCGCCTTCATATATGGGTGCAGCTCGCAGAAATAGCGGTAAGTGCCCGCCTTCGCGAACGTGTGCTTCCAGGATCCTTTCGAATCGAGGCCTTCGGAATCGAAACTCTTATCGGCGGCACTCACGGTGTGCGCTTCATCATCGTCGTTGATGAACGTTACCGAGTCACCTGCGCTTATCATGAGGGGATTTGGATTATACTTGAAATTCTTGATGTGGACGACCGTCGGCTGCCCCGTCGTAGCAGCGAGCAACTGGTTCCCAGAGGTCGCAAAAGCAATACCGGCAATGACGGCGCCGGCGAGAAAAGCCTTCATTTTGTAGTCCTGGCCTAACCGTGCGCCAACGAGTGATCCTCATAGTGCTCGCGTTTGCCGTCCAGTCGAACGGTTCGGTAGCCGAGCACGCTGAGAAGATGATCCTTCGGAACCTTGACCGGAACGGGCTTTGGAGCCGCGCTGCCCGGCGCAGGCAACGGATACGCGGTTGGGGCGGCGGTCGCGAAGCGGATATTCCCTTCGGTGTGCTGGATGATTTGGTGGATGTGTCCGTTGAGAACGGTGACGTTATCGAATCGGGACATCATTGCGAGCGCTTTTGCCCCGTCTTCGGTTGTCCAGCCATACCTCGGATAGAGCGCGTAGAGCGGCACGTGTCCGAACACGACGAGCGGCGTATCGTTCTTTTGCGATTTGAGATCTGTAGAGAGCCAGGCGAGTTGTTTCGATCCGAGCAGACCCATCTTCTCAAAATCAAAGACGTTGACGAGCGCCACGAAATGCACGCCACCTTGGTCGAACGAGTACCAGCCGTCCTTCGTAGACTTGATGCCTTGACGCTCGTTGTGATTCCCGAACGCGTCGAAATAACGTCGTGTCCCTTCGGTTCCGATCGTATCGTGTTCCCCAGGAATCGTTAGAAGCGGAGCCTTGAGCTGACCGAGAATCTGTTTCGCGGTGTCGAACTGCGCTGTCGTGGCGAGGTGCGTCACGTCCCCCGTGTGAACGACGAACGTCGGCTTGACGGCCAGCGCGTTGATGTCCGCGACGGCCTTTTCTAAGGTTCCGCTGACGTCGGGGTTCGCCGCTTTCTTGAATCCAATGTGACTGTCGCTGATCTGAACGAACCACGGATGGTCTCCCGTGGGCGGGGTCTCCGCACCGGCCGGGGAGGTAAGCAATCCGTTCGCACCGAGCGCCCGCGCGATTCCGGCGCCGGTCCAGCCGATGTGACCCAGAAAGTCGTTTCGTCTCATAATTCAGTACGCACGGTACTGCGCTGCCGGATGAGTTTCGCGTGTGAAAAATTCGGCTCGTCGCTCTATTCTGTGAATGCGCTAACGTGTACCGGCGCATTCACGCGACTCGATCCGGCGAACCGGTCCACAGACTGCCGAAGGGCGCGGGTTGGACGCTCGAGCGGATTCTCGCGACCACTTAGGATCCATTATGCCGAACACGTATCAAGCGCTAGAATCGACGTTGGGAAAAGGGGCGCTGGCGGAAATCTGCGTCTGGAAGGCCGCGCGAAGCGCCGCCACGCGCATCACGGCTTCCTCGCTTGAACGGACCACGCGCAGCGCGCGGTCGAGTCCGGTTATGCGAAAGATCCGGCCAACACGAGAGTCTTTCGGAACGATCACGACGAGTCTGCCGGACATCGCCTTGAAGCGGCGCACCAACAGCTCGAGCGTTGTCGAATCGCAGTAGCGACAGCGCTCGAGTGAAACGACAGAGACGGGTTCGAGCTGGAGCGATGACAAAAGCTCGTCGAGTTTAGACCGGAGCTACGCTGAGGAAAGCGCAAGAAAGCCCGTCGCAGCAGGCTTTTTTGCTTACAATTGGTGGCTGGGTGCTGTCTACGATGCCGGTGCTTTCCGGGCATACTCCAAGGCGCGTGCTT
>JAABUX010000785.1_pt1 | contig 51587 bp, 54 predicted proteins | sample 5561851 | NCBI WGS metagenome assembly JAABUX01 (sample SAMN10711883, study PRJNA513361) | rock metagenome | isolation source: Antarctica rocks | place: Antarctica: Victoria Land, Richard Nunatak red sandstone | collected 2016-01-03 | reverse complement strand
CAGAAGTCACGACGAGCCGCTATGAATGATCAGTATATGCTTTCTGTGTTGGCGGCGGCTCTCTCAGACTCAAACTCCTTACTATGAGCCGCCTGTCAATAGGGTTTGAGATGCGCTAACCCTGCCCGATAGCGAAGACGGTTGCGTCGAGTCCGCCGAAATTTACGACGTTCCGTTAACCTCTCTGACATGCCTGAAAGCATCTGGAGTTCTCCTCCAATCAACTCTTCTTTTTCAGGGACACAGCTATAGCCAATGTGAGAGTAGCCAGTGTCTATGCCAAGAGTAATTGGCTGAGTATAGCCCCGAGTTCCGTACAATAATTGAATGGTAAACGGGTCACGTCCAAGAATTTTCGCTCTGCCTGATTTGAGTAGCACTCGTGCTTTTCTCGCGCAGAGTCGACGGGGGAATCCTCCCCCGTCGAACCTGCGCGGAGTTGTTGGCATCAACGGTCTGCCATGTTGATTGATAACTAAAACTTTCATGGTGTTTTTTTTGAACTAAATAAAGTTCGACTCTTACGAGTGGTTCACTTCGCCAATGTTTCTTCAGGTTTTTATCGGTCACACTTTCCCTATCGCAGGAATGTTTAATAACCGACCGCAGTGTTCAGAACTAGTGAACGGGTTGTCAGCCCTACATTCTGAAGTGCCTATGTTATTCTGAGGAAACGGAGTAATCCAAGCATTACCGGACTACCGAGGCTAATCAACGGACTTGTTTGGTTTCCCCCCCCAAGCCCACACCGTACCGCCTGAGCGGTCGGTGCTGGGTCGTTGACTTCGCTTGTATTCATAGAGTTACTCATTGAGTTGCTTCTTCAACTAAGTCAAAGGTGACGCGGTCTTAACTCTTGCGCGGCTTGTCATCCTAGATAACCGATGGGATCAGGAGCCGATAGACTCTCTTATGCTTGATGGGGTGAAGTTGGCGACCGTCTCGCTCCGAATCGTCCTGAATTAGCATAGACGCGCAGAAACGTCTCTACAAAGGCTTGCACATCCTTGTGCTGATATTGTATTATACTGTTTACTGAAATTAAACCAGCAAATCTACAGAGATTGTTCGTGGTTCTCCACAAATGTAAACTCCTCGCCTTAAAAGTTGGTAGTCAACAACTTGTTTAAAAAATTTGACTTATCTAAACTACCTTCTCTGCCTCTATTGCAAAAATGTAGCTTACCTGCGTGTTCGTGCATCTACTTTGTATCTGACAGTAAAGGTCAGGTTCTTTATATTGGTAGAACAGGTAACCTAGTTGAGCGGTGGCGAGAGCACCACAGATTTAACCAGCTAAAGAGGCTTAATCGGAAAGAGGGTGTAAGTATTAGCTGGATGACTTGCAGTAATGATACAAACACTCTTTCAAATCTCGAAAATGAGTTGATAAACTTATATAAGCCGCCACTGAATTGGTCGAAAGTGGTAGCGCCTGTTAGAAGAATAACTCCATCTGAAACAGCACTACAGCAGAGCCTTCAGCAGCTAGCAAAGTTGAACACCATGATATTTGGGTTTGACCCAATCGCTGATGAAGAACCGCCGACAATATACCTAGTGTACCCGGTATATGGTCAGCGCGGTATGTCAGGTAGCATCCGGAGTGCATTAAGGAATATTAATAAAAAGGGTAGTAGACTTTGGCGGGAATAGAGCTACGATTTGGGTAGGGTTAAATATGAGGATAAACCGATGCCTAGACTAGCCCCAACCCCCTTGCAGTTGACTGAGACAGAACGAGAGCAACTCCAACAGTTCGTCAATCGTCATAGTACTCCTGGGCAAATTGTTTTAAGAGCCAGCATTATTCTGCTAGCGGATGAAGGACTCAATCATCAAGCCATCGCTCGTGAACTCAAGATCAGCCGAGATATGGCTTGGCTGTGGCGCAATCGTTGGTTAGCGTTGAGTGTCAAAGATATCCCTGTAGTGGAGCGATTAGCCGATGCCGCGCGACCGGGAGGATCGATGACGTTCAGCAAGCGAGCAGATTCTGCAATTATTTGCGATTGCTTGTGATCAGCCTGAAGCTTATGGGCGACCGATTAGTCATTGGACACCACGAGAACTGGCTTCGGAAGTGATAAAACAAGGCATTGTCGAGAGCATCTCCCCCCGGCATGTGGGCAGATTGCTGGCAGGAGCAGATTTGAAACCGCACCAGTCGCAATACTGGTTGAGTCCCCCCCCGACCCTCAGTTCGAGGACATGCGTCAAAGACATCTGTGAGGTTTACCGGAGTGCGATTGAGCGTGCTGAACGGGGAGAGCGGACGATTTCAACCGATGAGATGACCGGAATTCAAGCGCTGGAACGCAGTCTCCTGACCAACCCATGCGTCCTGGCTTGCCGCGAGCTTCGAGAATTTGAGTATATTCGCCACGGCACCCAGACCTTAATCGCTAGTGCGTGATGTCGCTCAAGGTCGGGTCGTCGAAGCGACCGTTGGCGATACTTGTACCGAAGCAGACTATCTGAGCCACCTCCAGCAGTTGATAGCAACTGACCCCAAGGCGAACAAATGGCATCTGGTGATGGATTGTCTCAACACGCATCAATCGGAATCGTTGGTTCGATGGGTAGCAAAAACTGAAGGGTTACAAAAAAGTTATCCAAAGTTGGTCAGCCGTCAACTAGGCTATTCATGATGCAAACGCCGTGATATTCAATACACGGCTGACCAACTTTGGATGCGGTTTCGGCTCGGGGCTTGAGATTAACCTAGGAGTCAAAGGGGAATCAGGCATTCTGCAATCGATGCAAACGCGATCCGATTTCTGGCGCGACCCCAGCCAACGAAAGCGTGTTCCATTTCACTCACTCGCATTGTTCCACAGCGAGATCAGATTGAAATCTGGTTCAGTATTTTGGTGCGTAAGCTCCTGAAACGTGCCAATTTTATCAGCAAAGCCCAACTCAAAGTCCGTATCCTTGAATTCATCGATTACTTCAATCGCACCATGGCTAAGCCTTTCAAGTGGACTTATCAGGGTAAAGCCTTAAAGCAATGATGAAGGGTGGGCAAACTCACGCCCAGGTCTACTAGTGCGTTAAAATGGAAAGAGTACCATACAACGCCTAAATCTTCTGTTAAATTTGGGTCTTGGGAAACAGAGTACAACGGTATAAGAATAGACCTGGCTCCATTTCAGGGCTTAGCCCATTTTATGAAAGATTCGGCTTGCAGGCAGGGCAAACGCCCCTATTGTCAATAAGCCGAATTCAGTTTCAATAAGACCAGGTTAAGTCGCATGAATCCTCGCTTATTGACACTCAGATTGGCCTGACCTCACGCTGAAGAGACAAACAAGTTGAGTGATAAATCCTGGTTTGTGGTTGAATCACAAATATTGCCTGGTGTCAAAAGTAATTTAGAGGCGGCAAGCCCTGGGGATAGAGCTAGACTAATTACGGTGAAGGCAGTCAGCGCCAGGCTAGACTTATAACCTTTAAGTAATTTCATCAAGCTCCTATTGGAAAATATAAACCTAGATTAGTTAGGGTTGCACATGCATGTAACGAATCAAGCCGGGAGAGCAAATAATCCTGCCTGAAATTAGACTTGGAGCGCAGCTTGAGGCCATTAGTATTGTAGCACTATCACGGGACCGTTGCGGTCACGGCATTTAATTTGCTTTCTTCCGCAATTTCTGTTGACGACGTTTGAAAAGCCCTAAACCAGCAAGCGCTAACCCTGAGCCTGTGATGGTAGAAGGTTCGGGTACGGGGGTAGCGACGTAAATGCTTCGAGTACCATCAGCAAGTGCAGCAACGAATGCGATTTGACCAAGATTGTTCAGACTCTGAGGGTTTGTAATATCAACAAATGTGACTGTGGAACCAAAAAGGCTGTCGCCATTAGCAATTACCTTGTCTGCTATTGGATCTGATCCAGTGAAGATGCCTCCTCCGCTCCCCTTCAAGCCAGCTTCAAAGGCTACTGTTCCTTCGTCGTTAATGGCAGGAGTACTGAAGCCAGAAAAAGAGTCGCTGGTATCAGCAATGGTGGTCACTGACTTACCATTGCCAGTAAAGATGCCTTCGCCCCCTGACTTTAGATCAGCTTCAAAAGCAACAATTCCATTGTTGTTGACAGGAGAACCATTGCCAAAAAGTGAGCTGAAGGAGTTTCTGGTGTCAGCGATGGTGGTAGTCACCTCTCGGTTGCGAGTAACCAAGCTTGCACCCGGCAAAACAAAGGACACCGTTCCTTGATTGTTGATGAAAGGACTACCACCAGCTGTGTTGGCGATGAAGGTACGTGGCCCACCGTTGCCAGTGTAGGTGACACCAGATTTATTATCCACAAAAGCTACTGTGCCGCTGTCGTTGATTGAGGGTCGCGACACGAGAATGCCGCCAGCGTTGGTGTCGAAGGAAATGGTGGTAAGTGATCCACCGCTGCCAGTGTAGATACCAACACCAGGCCCAACCCCATTCAGCGTACCCCCTTTCAAGCCAGCTTGAAAGGCTACTGTACCTGAATTGTTGATAGAAGGAGAAAAAATCATACCAAAGGAGCTGTTGACGGTGTCAGCAATGGTGGTAAAAGACCCGCCGCTACTGGTGAAAATGCCTTCGCCCCTCCCGTTCGCAGCCTGAAAGGCCACGGTTCCTGAGTCATTGATGGCAGGAGAAAACAAATCAGACATGGGACCGCCAAAGGGACTGCTGCTAGGATCTACAATTTTCTTAAAGGTGAAGGAAGCGGCTTTGGCTTTGCTTATGATGAGCGAGTTCAGAACCATGCCGAATAAAATTGCTGCTGCTAACTTTCTAATTACAGTCATAATCCTTTTTGTAAATGTTTGAAAGAATGCAAGTTGTACTGAGGTACTAAAGTCTTACGACTTTACCTAGAACGAAGTTTTTAATATGCCCAAAACATGACTAGCAATAACTTCAGCTTTATTTGCTCCTGGTGTCACAAAGCCTCATATTACCCCAAGTAAGTGTGCAATGTATGTAAACGTAACCTGAAGAAGTATTGCTATTAATGCCTTGGCATTTTTTACAACATAGGCTTTAATGTAACATGAATTTTGTATATTTAGAATGAATTACCCCAACCTGCTGCGCGAGGATGGGGTTTCTGAAGACCCACCGCTTTCCTAGTGCTGTTGACGCTTCATCTAGACCACTTGCAATCGTTGTCCCGAAGGCTCTCAAGTAGAGGTTGTCTATCCACGGTCTAAGGACGCTCATTCCCAACGCCCCAGAAATGTATGTATCGATTTACTCCTAGTTTTTCCACATAACCAGGCCATTACAGCTCATGTGTTACTTGGCGATGAACCCAAATCCATCTTCTAGAAGCGAGAATCAGTGGTTAAGGCATTTGCTTCAAGCGTGCGAACACTGTGTATCCATCGCAACGTAACTATCTGATCAAGTTGTTGCTAAAAATCTACGGCTTTGAGTCAGTAGTTTAGTCAGCATATAAGTCATGTTGAAAAGACATTTGTCACCCAGTAGTCTCGGTTCGCTATCCATCCCCACCGTCTAGACGGTGGGGAATTCCTTGAAAAGAGAGTTAAGGATTGATGAAAAAACTTTTAACAAAGCGAGGATGCGCTCCCGAATCGGACGGACAAGTTCGATGAACTCGGTACGAGCCAAGGTGCCGTCCCGTACCCGATACCACAACTCACATAGTTGTCGCTCTTGCTCTAGCAACTCCTCTCCCAAAGTTCGGGATACCCCAGCCCGCTGAGCAATTTTGGTAAATTCTCGCTTCAAGTGCGCCCAGCAGAGTTGCCGTCGTTCTATTGGCAACCAGTTGTAGCCCCCCCAACCAGGGCTTGCCGCCTCTAAATTACTCTTGACAACAGGCAATATTTGTGATTCAACCACAAACCAGGATTTATCACTCAACTTGTTTGTCTCTTCAGCGTCAGGTCAAGCCAATCTGAGTGTCAATAAGCGAGAATTAATGCGATTTAACCTGGGCTTATTGAAACTGAAGTCGGCTTATTGACAATAGGGGCGTTTGCCCTGGGCTCGCAGGACTATTGCGGGTGTAGAGCTGATGGCCTTTAGCTGCGAGCAGCTAGAAGCACTCCTAGAAAATGCACCAGACTTTAAGGAGGAAATGTTGGGTCTAGAGGCCTTAGAAAATGACCCTATTCCTATAAAGCTTGTTGATAAACCTCAACCTGTCGAGGGGAAAAATAAAGGTGCGGTTGAAGTCGAAGCCTGGGAGGAACTAGAGCCAATGCCTGAAGGTGAAGCTAGACTAATGAACCGTCAGTTTTTGCATGTATACGGTGTGGAAATAGAGGTATGTACTAACGGAAACGGAAAGCATTTTGTTAGGCACAATGTTTACTGGTGGAGAGTGGATGGACAGAAAAATCCTGACCCAGAACGTAATCGTATAATAAAGAATTTACAGCAAGCAGTAGATGGATTGCCTACTATCAGATGGTCTGGTTATAGGTTTAGACTTGAGACTATCGTGTTTAGCGAGGATGATGTAGAAGCTGATCCTAGTTCCTCTGCCAAAATCTTTTGATAAATCTTTGGCAATTGCCCGGTGAGCGAATTGCTTTCTATTCCATACCCTAGACTTGTCCAGGTGCCAGAAAGTCGCCGCCGCACCTGCTCGAAGTTGCCCTGCCGCAGCAGTTGTGGGATGTCCGCTCCCCAGACTTGCGGGTCACTCAGCCAAGCGTAAACGACCTGATCCTGAAATTCCGGCTCAAAGCTATATGAGTGCCAAAAAATAAACCCCGATGGCTGGGGGTGATAGCGCTGGGCGAGCTTGAACCAGGTAGTATTCAACAGCTGATATCGACCAGCAGCTGTTGAACAATTTCCCGTGTTGGGGCCACGTAAAATCGTCACGCATTGCTCAGGATGGCGGCTTAGGTCGTGGACGTGCTGACCGCCATACAGGATGGAATACGGTTGGGAGGAGTTGGCTTCACTCGCCGAGATGGTTCGCATCAGAGCCCGAATATAAGGGTCACCCCCATGCATCACCAGCGGTGGAAAATTCACATTGAATACCGGCTCAGGGCGCGATCGCGGTTCCTTTCCGGGCCAATTCGACCACATGAACACCAACACAATGATCGCGGCGCTGCCTGCAATCAGACGTCTCAGAGCGGAAATCCTAAAAATCCGCTTGGATTGATTAGCCTTCATAGGCAAGGGACGCACGAATTCGACCCTCCTTGACTAAGAATGAATCTATAAATCTGCCCCCCAGTATTCAAGCCACAGCAGCAAATAGCTCCTCAAAGCTCTTCTGCGGAGTTTCTGGCTTGGCAACGATTTCTACAATCTTATTCCGGGCAGCGGGTTGAAGCAGAGCCTCCACACATACCTGTGCCACCTTGGTGCGAGGAATGCTGCCATCGAACAGCTTGTCAGCAGAGGACATTACGACTGGATCGGTGTTGTCTTCATTCTTCAGACCCCCAGGCCGCACAATGGTATACGTCAGACCGCTCTTTTGGAGATACTCCTCTGCTTGCTTCTTCCAAACCAAAATCAGCCAGAACAAGTTCAGCGGATGGAAAAGTTGGGAAGTACACAGAGAAGAAACGAAGACAAAATGCTCAATGCCTTTAGCCTTGGCGGCATTTACCAGATTTTTGGTTCCCTCGTAGTCCACCTTATAAGGCCCAGTCGGGTCAAAGCTGGGTTTTGCTCCTGTAGCACACAGGATCACGGTGCTATCTGCCAAGGCACCACTGAGGCTGCCTGGGTTTAACACATCACCCACCACCAACTCGGCCTCTGTAGGTAAAATTCCTCTGGCTTTCTCTAAGTCCCGCACCAATGCCCGGACGGGAATATTCCGCTTCACTAGCTCTTGCACAATCCGGCGACCGGTTTCGCCTGTTGCCCCTGCTACAAATGCTTTCATATCACAAACTACGCGCTAAGTAAACTAAAAATTTTCTCGCCGTCTCAGAAAATATCTACTTCTCAATTGTAAATCTGTGAACTGGGTGGCAGATTCCTGATCTTTTAGTCAAAATTAAGGGTCAAGGCGAAACATTGAACCCAAACTGGGAATCCTGAACATAGGTCAAATCACAAACAAAGGCACTTATGCTGTCACGACGCGAATATCAATCGATTGAGGCTCCCGAAGCACCTTTCAATATAGAGGCAAATGTGCCAGAACCTGACGATTCAGTAGCAGAAGCAAAAACTACCGCACCGACTCGCTTTTACGGCCAGTTTGCCGACTGCATGGAGATGTATGCTCCTGCTCAAATGGTTGCTGAGTATCTCAACGCCCACCACAAGTGGTTTTGCCGGTGCGCTCACCCGATGAAGGTGGAACCCTTAGGGAAAAATGGCTACGCTTTGGTAATCGGTCGCTTTGGCGCCTTTAACTATGAAGTGGAGCCGAAAGTTGGCTTGGAGCTGTTGCCCCCAGATCAGGGCGTTTATCGGATCAAGACAATCCCGGTGCCGGATTACGTCATGACCAGTTATGAAGTAGACTTTAAGTCTGGCATGAAGTTAGTGGAAACACCGGCAGACTCGTCTACTCAGAGCTTGATCACACGAGTTGAGTGGCAGCTGGAGCTAGCAGTTGAGATTCATTTTCCCAAGTTAATTAACCGCTTGCCCAAATCTCTGATTCAAAGCACCGGCGATCGCCTGCTTCACAAGATCGTGCAACAAGTTTCCCGCCGCTTGACCTACAAAGTGCAGGAAGATTTTCATCACTCCTTGGGTTTAAGATTTCCTCTCCAGTCAGGCGCGAAGCGCCGGGAGAGGCGGTGATAGGGTGATCGGGAGACCTACTCTCCCCCTCTCCCTCGGTCACATCTTGCTGATAATATTTTGGACAATTTGCACACCGCTCACCGCCTGCCAGCTGAACAGTGCTAAAAGAGCCGCATTCAAAACAATGTGGGTGTAGCGTGCCCAATCTTGCCCTTTTTGCATGTAGGGAGAAAGACTAGCAGAAACCGCAATCATTCCCGTCATGCCTAATCCTGCCAACAGGTGAGGCCCGAAAAACAGCTTGCCATTGTTGATGTAAGTTACTCCCATGCCACCAAGCGCACCGAGTATCATCAGTGCTAACAGCACGGAACCGATCTGGTAGTGTTTAACGTTATACCTGCCTTTAAGCAGCTCTTTCTTATCTTCACCCTCAGCAGTTCTGGTTTGCCGCACTTTAACACCTAAGTACAGTGCATAAATCGACACAGCCAACACTACCCACATCAAAACCGGATGAATGAAATTCAGCCAAGGTTTAATCTGCGCCGGAATTTCGAAGCTCATAGTGTTCTCACCATTTTCCAATAATCTTGATAAAACTTAGCATAACCACTATATTTTCTGTAGATTAAAAATAAAAGTCGCTCTTTGTGTCGATGAGGGAATCTAAAAGATCTGCTACTAGCTTCTGGGCAGGTTTTAACTCTCAATCGCGAAATTCCCCATTCCTCAATGCCCTGGTTATGTGGAAAAACTAGGAGTCAATCGATACATTCTATTTCTGGGGCGAATGGATAAGAGCGTCCAAAGACCGTGGATAGACAACCTCTACTTGAGAGCCTGCGGGACTTCTATAGCAAGTGGTCTAGATGAAGCGTCAAAAGCACTCTTTAAAGTGGTGGGGCATCAGTTACCCCACTCTCTTACAGGGTGGAGTAGTTCATGATAGGTTTCTATACATGACTTCCTATAACGAGATCTTGCTGATAAGGGCGGCTAGGAGTGGCGACATCAAGCGGGTCAAAGCGCTACTAGTCCAGGGTGCTGATGTTAATGCCAGCGATCGCGATGGCACCACAGCTTTGATGTTTGCTGTCCAGATGGGCTACACCGAGATTGTCCGCATCCTCCTTGCTCGGGGCGCTGATATCAACGTGCCCAGAAAATTATTTGGTGTCACCGCTTTGATGTTAGCGGCAGCGAATCATCGAATTGACATTGTACAAACACTGGTTACCCATGGCGCTGAGGTGAATGCCAAAAATGACGACGGGAGTACAGCGCTGATGGCGGCAGCATTGAAAGGTGATGCCGACATTGTGCAAATCCTCTTGAGTGCTGGTGCGGACATCAAAGTCAAAGATAAGGACGAGGATAGCGCTTTGAACCTCGCTGCCCAGCACGGTCACAGCAGTGTAGTACAAGTATTACTGGCTGCTGGTGCTGATTTAAATAAAACTAGATGGGGTGAGACGGCATTGACATTGGCAGCTCGTCAAGGGCACACCCAGACGGTACGGCTGTTGTTGGAGTATGGGGCAGCGGTGAATGGTAAAAATCTAGATGGCAGAAGTGCCCTGATGCAAGCAGCTGAAACTGGTTATCTGTCTGTTACCCAAGTGTTGTTAGCGTCTGGCTCTGATATCAATGCCAAAGACCAAGAGGGGGAAACTGCCTTAACGCTCTGTGCAGACCAAGGTCACACTGAAGTCGTGCAAGCACTGCTAGAGGCAGGAGCTGAGGTGAGGGTTAAAAACCGGGAAGGCGGAACTGCGCTGTCGGCGGCAGCGGCGGGCGGGCATACTGCGATCGCAGCGGCTTTAATCGGCAAAGGCGCTGATATTAATTCCAAAGACAAAGATGGGGAAACGGCTCTCCATCTTGCCGTTGTGGAAGGCCATGCTGGGGTTGTGGAAGTTCTACTTAACCGAGGGGCTGATGTCCTCAGAAACCAGCTAGGTGATACACCTTTGATTGTAGCAGCGTTGCAGGGGCACAGCCAAATTGTGGAGGCTTTGCTGCGTCGGGTAGAGGCGCAACAGCTTGCGTCTGTGCTGAATACTAAAAACTTGGGTGAGATGCCTCTGACGCTAGCGGCATCGCAGGGTAACACTGAGACAGTCAAGGTGTTGCTACACTACGGCGCTGATGCCAACACTCAAACAGACGACGGGAAAACAGCATTGATGAAGGCAGCGGATCGAAACCACATGCGCGTGATGCAGCAGTTGCTGCTCATAGGGGCAGATGTGAATCTGCAAGACTCAGATGGGGCAACGGCTTTGATGTGGGCAGCTCATCGGGGTTATGCGGGTGCTGTAGCTCTGTTGCTAGGCGCTGGGGCAGAGGTGAAGTTGAAAAACCGAGGTGGCTACACAGCTTTAATGATTGCGGAATTTAATGGCTACAGGAATATAGTGCGATCGCTTCATGCAGCGGGGGCAGAAGAATAGCTGTATTTTTAATCCTAATGCACCAACTGATTGATTAAAGTCATAATCTGGGTCAGCTGTTGCTTCAAACCATCAATTTCTGCCTGCATCTTGGCAATTTTCTGATTCAGGGCCTGAATCTCAGGGGCTCCTGTCTCTGCCGAGGTTGCTGCTTCTGTCACCCGCGCGCCTTGAGTTGGAGCATCTGTTGGACCAGCTAATACTTGAGCTTGCTTACGAGGCAGTTTGGCCTTTGCCATCGCTGACTTGATAGCCCCCATCAGTTCATTCTGATCAAAGGGCTTCAGCATAAATTCAAAATACTCAAACGGTTCCTGGGTTTTCTCCGTCACTTCTTCCTTACGGCCTGACATCAGCACGAGGGGGATCTTCTGCAAATCAGCGTTTTGTTGAATCTGCTGAAAGACCTCCCAACCACTCAGTTTAGGCAACAGCCAATCCAGAATGATCAGGTTTGGGCGTTCCTCGCGGATTAAATTTAGTCCTTCAACGCCGTCTTTGGCTTCCAGGATTTCAATGTTACCCGGTGGCAACATTTCCCGTACTCGTACCCGAATCACACGACTGTCATCGATAACTAGGATCTTGCGACTTGCCACGACTGACTCCTCTGGCAGGGACTCTTCACCGGTAAGATAATGTGGTTACCCATTAGATGAATTGCCCGAGAAGCGGACTTTTCAAGGTATCCTTACACAACAAATCTACAAAATAAACTTAACCTTCGATCTGAGCTATATCCAAGCGAAAATTCACTGAGAACAGAAGTTTAGTTTACGCTTGAAAGCAAAATGATTTAAGTGAATGTACTGAAATTGCTAGAACGTCTATGACCCAATCACCTGCTTCCCAACTAAAGTCTGAAATTGAGCTTGCTCAACGCCGCCGCCTCCGGCGGAACGTTGAGGCGCTGCCAACGTGGTTGCGCCGCCCAATCGGCAAAGCCAGTGAACTCTCGACAGTGCAACGAATTATTAAGCAGCGTCAAATTCACACGATTTGCGAAGAAGGACGCTGCCCGAACCGGGGGGAGTGCTATGCCCAGAAAACAGCAACTTTCTTGCTAATGGGGCCAACGTGTACAAGAGCTTGTGGCTTTTGTCAAGTGGATAAGGGTCATACACCGATGCCCCTAGACCCAGAGGAACCGCAAAAAGTAGCAGAGTCAGTGCAGTTATTGGGGTTACGCTATGTAGTGCTGACTTCCGTGGCTCGTGATGATTTGCCTGATCAGGGAGCAAGCTGGTTTGTGACGACGATGGTAAATATCCGCCAGCTGAACCCTGAAACTCAAATTGAGGTTCTGACACCGGATTTTTGGGGGGGTCAAGGCGCAGGGGTGCAAGGTCAACGCCAACGCATTGAGATGGTAGTTAATGCAAGACCAGCTTGTTACAACCACAATATTGAGACGGTGCGACGGTTGCAAGGACCAGTGCGAAGGGGAGCTAAGTACTCGCTTTCACTCCAGGTGCTCCAGGTTGTGAAAGAGCTTGATGCCACTATTGCGACTAAATCCGGGCTGATGTTGGGGCACGGTGAAACGATCGCCGAAGTGATCGAGACAATAATGGATTTAAGGGCGGTGGGCTGCGATCGCCTGACCCTGGGTCAGTATATGCGTCCAACATTGGCACATCTGCCGGTGCAAAAATACTGGACACCAGAAGAATTTGACCAACTGGGTGCTCTAGCACGAGAGATGGGATTTACCCACGTTCGTTCTGGCCCTCTGGTTCGTAGTTCCTACCACGCCGGAGAGAGTACTTGAGCAACCGTGAGCACAAAAATATTTTTAACAAACTTTGATAATGGGGACACCTCTTTGGTATTTCTTAAGAAGTCATTAAATTAGGAGCAAAGCCTATGACTGCTCAAGCCAAGAAAGCGCCTGCTAACAAACCAGTTGGAACAGAGGTTGCCAAAACAGCAGCCAAGCCCCCTTATCCGTTTCGCACAGCGGTTAGCCTGATTCTGCTAGCGGGTAACATTCTGGTGGCGGCGATTTACTTCCACCTGGTTAATCCTTAATCCGACAATTGCCATCTCGTTGGCACAGAGCGCGGATTTAAATAACAGTGCTGCTTAATTCGTGCCTTTGAACAACTCTTTGGGACGAATGAGCAGCACTAACAATTATGGTCAACAGCCCTCAGTGGAAAGCCAACTAACGGAGCTAGAGCGAGCAAAAGAAGAGCTGAGAAGGGCAAATGAGCGCTTCGGGCTTGCTGCTGAGGCGGTGAATGGCATTATCTATGACTGGGATATTGAGAAGAACAAAGTCGAAAGGATGGAGGGCCTGAGCGAGATTTTAAGCTATCGTCAGGAAGAAACTGAGCCGACCTTTGATTGGTGGCTCACTCATCTGCATCCCGATGATCAACAGCGCGTACGCGACCAAATTTCAGCTGCTTTTGCGAACGGCAGCGTTTTTGTGATTGAATATCGGTTGCGCAACAAAGACAATCAGTACCTGTATATCTGGGAAAGAGGACTGATTGTCAGAAATGTGGATGGGCGTGCGGTGCGCGTAGTCGGTAGCATATTCGACATCAGCGATCGCAAGCGGGTAGAAGCAGAAATTAGGCAACTGAATGAAACCTTAGAGCAACGAGTTTTGGAGCTTACGGCTCAGTTAGAGGCTGCCAATAAAGAACTAAACTCATTTTCCTATTCTGTTTCCCACGATCTGGGCGCTCCCTTGCGGCACATTAGCGGTTTCGTAGATGCCCTAGCGCAACTTTTGGAGCGTAATGGGGCGATCGCCGATCCGAAGGTGGCTCACTTCTTAAAAATCCTTCAGGATAGTAGCCAGAAAATGGGGCAGATGATTGAGAGTTTACTCACACTGTCCCGCTTGGGGCGACAGAGGATAGCGAGTCAGCCTGTCAATCTGCGACAGTTAGTCGATACAGCGATCGCTTTGGTAATCAGTCAAACAGAAAGGGGTCAGGATCGCCCGATAGAATTTACCATAGGTGAGTTGCCGACCGTGAGCGGTGATCCAAGCTTACTGCAACAAGTATTCAGCAACCTGATTGACAATGCCGTTAAGTTTAGCCGTGAGCGCCGTCCGGCCAAAATTGAGATCGGCACCTTAGCTGATGGCACAATTTTTGTCACAGATAACGGGGTTGGCTTCCAGATGAAATACGCCGAGCAAATGTTTGGAGTCTTTCAGCGGTTGCACTCGCTGATAGAATTCGAAGGCATGGGCATTGGTTTAGCGATTGTGCAGCGAATTATTCATCGACATGGTGGCACAATTTGGGCAAAAAGCGTACCAAATCAGGGAGCCACTTTTTACTTTAGTCTACAGAGAGATTAAGGAACAGAGAATTTTTTTTTAAACGCAGATGAACGCAGATGAACGCAGATGGGATGTTTAAAAGTTTCTAACGACACGTTTTACCTCTAGTTTTGGGGTTCCAAAATTAATCAGTAAGCCGAGGGTCAAGCCAGTAGCTTTGAGGTAATTCATAGACTGGGCAAAATGCATTGGAGCTAGAGCAGTGACGGCTTTCAGTTCTGTTATTACAGACTCTTCTACCAGCAAATCAGCCTGATAATTTCCAACAATCACGCCATCGTACAAAACCTCAATTGGTCGTTGCTGCTCTACTTTTAAACCCTGCTTTCGCAACTCATGAACCAACGCATTTTCATAAACTTTCTCCAAAAAACCAACCCCTAAAGTATTCCCAACCACAAACGCACACCCAATAATCCTCTCCGTAACCCGATTCAGTTCCCATCTGCGTTCATCTGCGTTTAAAACTCCAATAAAAAAAATCCACCTAAACACAAAAGTCTAAGGTGGAAATGGAAATTATTACAGAAAGTGGAGCTTACGGGAATTGAACCCGTGTCCAGATTGGGTATTGACACCCCATTCATTCACAGGTTTAGCCTATTTAATCCTCAAGGCGGGAACCGTTCCTTATCCCGAACGGTGGGATGCTCTGGTTAAATCTTAGCTAGCAAGCCAATCAGAGAACACTTACTAACGCATCCGTTGGGGTTTTGTCTGCCGCCCTTAACGGAGTCGGATTGCAGACGCTCGAACCTGTTAGAGGTTTTTAGGCAGCTACGGTAGCAGCTTTACGAGCAAAGGGAACGATGTTGTTCGCATTTACGTTTGTTTTGAGCCTTTGATTTGCGAGAGACGACTCACTCTCGACCTGAATCACAGAGTAGCGTTCGCCAACCTGTCGAAACCATTAAAGCCCCTTGTCTTTCTTCTCCTATTATAGTTCACTGTTTTGGGATTTGGCATGAAAAGACTAAAAAAGTGCGCCTGAATTTCTAGACGCACTTTACAGATTACGATTAATGTCTGCTCTGGTCTAACCTAGTGCCTCGGCACCGCCAACAACCTCTAGGATTTCCTGGGTAATTGCTGCCTGCCGTGCTTTGTTATAAGACAGCGTCAGTGTACCAATCAGTTCGCTGGCGTTCTCACTGGCGTTGTTCATTGCCGTCATCCGTGCCGCCAGTTCGCTGGCAGCTGATTCTTGCAGTGCCCGCAGCAACTGGTTATTCAGGTACAGGGGCAGGAGGGCATCGAGAATCTGAATGGGGTCTTGCTCGAAGAGCATGTCTCTGGGAAAGCTGCGGACTGGGGTGGTAACTTTCTGCCGCTCCACCTCAAATTGACCGCCACGAGTTGTGAGCCGGAAGATTTCGTCATCCGGTGTTTCCAAACCCTGAGAATCAAGGGGAAGCAGGGTTTGAACTACCGGGCGTGAGCTAATTAATGAAACAAACTTGGTGTATACTAACTCGACCCGGTCTACGCTTTCCGACAAGAACAAGGAAAGCAGTTCTTCGGCAATGGTAGATGCTTCCGCTGCGGTAGGAATTTGCTCTAAGCCCGTGTAGGTGCCATCGATGGGCTGGTTACGGCGTTGGAAGTATTGGATCGCTTTGCGCCCCACCAACACGTACTTGTACTCCTTACCTTCTGCCTTTAGTTCCTTGGCGCGGTTCTCAGCGCGACGGATGACGTTAGTGTTGTAGCCTCCACACAGTCCGCGATCGCCTGAAATTACCAGCAACCCCACTGACTGTACTTCCCGTTTCTTCAACAACGGTAAGTCTACGTCTTCAAACCGGAGACGGGTTTGCAAACCGTATAGCACTTGCGCCAATCTATCGGCAAAGGGGCGCGTGGCGAGCACCTGTTCCTGTGCCCTACGCACTTTGGCAGCAGCCACCAAGCGCATAGCTTCTGTGATTTTTTTGGTGTTTTTGACCGATTGAATGCGATCGCGAATTGCTTTGAGATTAGCCATAGTCTTTCACCAGAATTCAGAATTCAGAATTCAGGAGGGAGCGCTGATTCTTGCTCCTGACTCCTGACTTCTTTCCTACGCTGTTGCCATGAAGGTCTGCTTGTATTCTGCAAGCGCTTCCTTCAGGAGCTTTTCGGCTTCATCACCCAACTTCTTCTCGGTCTTGATCAACTCTACGTACTTCGGCTTACTGTTGCGCAGGTACTCTCGCAGTCCCTTAGCAAAACTGACTACCTTTGCTACCGGAATTTCATCCAGATAGCCATTTAGACCCGCATAAAGCACCGCCACTTGTTCATTCACTGGCAAGGGAGAGTACTGAGACTGCTTCAAGAGTTCCCGCAGTCTCTGACCCCGAGCCAACTGATCCTGAGTAGTCTTATCTAAGTCCGAGGCAAATTGTGCAAATGCTTGCAAGTCGTCAAACTGTGCCAGTTCTAGCTTCAATTTACCGGCGACCTGTTTCATCGCCTTGGTTTGAGCGGCAGAACCAACCCGAGATACGGAAATACCGGCGTTTACAGCCGGACGTAACCCGGAGTTAAACAGGTCGGAAGACAGGAATATCTGACCATCGGTAATTGAAATCACGTTCGTGGGAATGTAAGCAGACACGTCACCCGCCTGGGTTTCGATAATCGGCAGCGCCGTCATACTGCCTTCACCCAGCTCGGAACTCAACTTCGCCGCCCGTTCCAAAAGTCGCGAGTGGAGGTAGAACACATCCCCTGGATAAGCTTCCCGACCGGGCGGACGCCGCAGCAGCAGTGACATTTGGCGATAAGCTTGAGCATGCTTCGAGAGGTCATCGTAGACCACGAGCGTGGCTTTGCCCTTGTACATGAAGTATTCTGCCAGGGTGGCACCGGTGTAGGGAGCCAGGTACTGGAGGGTCGCTGGTTCGTTAGCATTGGCTGCCACTATAATTGTGTAGTCCAGTGCCCCATTTTCCCGTAATACGTCCACTACCTGAGCAACTGTGGAAGCCCTTTGACCAATGGCGACGTAGACGCAGATGACATTCTCGCCCTTCTGGTTGAGGATGGTGTCAATGGCGATCGAAGTCTTGCCAGTTTGCCTATCTCCAATTATCAGTTCCCGCTGACCGCGTCCAATTGGAATCATCGCGTCGATGGCTGTGATCCCGGTTTGCATCGGTTCATACACAGACCGGCGCGCTATAATCCCTGGGGCTGTGGATTCAATCAAACGGCTTTCTGTGGTTTTGATATCTCCCTTGCCGTCGATTGGGCGAGCCAATGCATCCACGACTCGTCCAGTCATGGCGTCTCCCACCGGCACCTGGGCAATTCTCCCGGTGGCGGTAACGGAGCTACCTTCTTGAATCTCACGGCCTTCACTCATTAGCACCGCGCCCACGTTGTCTTCTTCCAAGTTCAGGGCGATGCCAACTGTACCGTCTTCAAACTCTAATAGTTCCCCCGACATAGCCTTTTCTAGGCCATAAATCCGCGCAATGCCGTCGCCCACTTGCAATACAGTGCCGACGTTAGCAACTTTAACCTCTTGGTCGTATTGCTCGATTTGCTGCTGGATAATACTGCTGATTTCGTCAGGTCTAATGCTGATCATGATATGTGTTAGGTGTTAGAACAAGAAGTCAGTAGTCAGTAGTCATGTTCCACTACTTAGGCGCAAAGAAAGGCGGCGCAGCTGACCCCGTAAACTGGCGTCTACTATCTGGGAGCCAACTTTAATTATGACACCACCAATTAAATCCGGGTCGAGCTTAGTGTCTAGTTCCACTCTGGCGGCATTGGTCATTTCTATTACCTTTTCACGCACTGACTGCTGCTGGGCTTCTGTCAGTTCTACAGCTGATATGACTTCGGCTAGAACAGTTTGATTCAGCTTTCTTAAAAGAGTCAGGTACTGCTGGCAAATTCCTTTTAGCAACAGAATGCGCCGCCGATCTACTAGCAGCATCAAAAAATTGCGGAGGTAGGGGTGAATCGATTCGCCGATTATTTGCCCCAATACGGCCTTTTTGTTCTCAGCCTTGACGAAGGGATTGGCGAGAAAGTCGCGCATTTGCTCTGAGCTTTCCACCAGGTTCAACAAGGAACGCACGTCTTCCCCCAGCTGCTCTGTGATGCCCGTGCGTTGCGCCACTGACATTAGCGCCTGTGCGTAAGGAACCGCTACTTCGGCATTGATGGAACTCTTTGTCATCAGCGACCTCCGAGCAGCGCGATGCTGCGGTCAATTAATTGTTGTTGAGTAGCGTTATCTACCCCAGTCCGAAGTTGCGACTCAACTTTTTCCAACGCCATAGCGACCACCCGCTGCCGCAGTTGTGCGATCGCCCGCTCCCTTTCTGTGTTCAAATCCTGAACCGCTGTCTCCTTCAACCGTTCAATATCCTGAGCCGCCGCCGCCAGTATGTTCTCTCTTGCTACTTTGGCGCTTTCTTCAGATTCCGCCCGGATTCTTTCTGCTTCTGCTTGCGCCTGAGCCAGCTTTTGCTGCTGCCCTTCAAGTGCCTTTGCTGCCTCCTTCTGGCGTTGCTCCGCACTTTGAATTGCTGTTTCAATCCGTGCGCGGCGTTCGAGCAGGATTTTCCCCACAATTTTGCGCCCGTAGACTAACAGCACAACAATAACAATCGCCAGGTTAATTAGGTTGGTCTCTAAAATGTTGAAATTAAAACCGAACCCACCTTCTGCCCCTGCCTCTGCTAATTCAGCTTCAACCGCGCTGGATGAAGCCACCAACAGTAAAAAAGTCTCCATTATACCCATCCAAAACTGCGCTGCTGATGAAAGAATCTTGGCGTTTCTACCCTAAACAATGTAGCTAGCGCTGGCCTACCAGCTCAGACCCTAACAGCTTTTCCAGTATTTGGCGACTGAGGGCGTCCACTTGTTGCTCCAATGAGCCTAGGGCTTCCTGTTTTTGCTGCTCAATCTCTTGAGCCGCTTGTTCTCTTTGCGCTTGAGCTTCTTTCTGCGCCCCTGCTATCTTTTCAGCCGCTATTTTCTGCGCTTGGGCTTGAGCGTCGGCAATAATCGTTTGCGACTGTCGCCTTGCTGCGGCTAGCTCTTGCTCGTATTGCTTTGCCAATTGCTCTGATTTTGACAAGCGTTCCCGCGCATCTAATTGATTGGTACGGATGTAATCATCCCGATCATCAATTGCTTTAGTGAGTGGCTTGTAAAAAGTCTCGTTCAAAACCAGGGCTAAAAGTAGAAACTGTATCGCCATCAAAGGCAGGGTAGCATCAAAATCAAATAGCCCCCCCTCTTTGCCAACCGTTTCTACAGCTAGTAGGGTTATCCAGTATGTCATATTTGATAGTCCCTTTAAGCAAATTCTAAGGGGTGAAGTGATTAAGAAGGACTCGCACCAAAATAATTTTAGGGGCTGGCAAGATTGCCTGCCCTGTGGATAAGTTAGAGACGTGTTCTGTTCACGCCTCTACACAATTCCAGAACTGATTTACGCGAAGGGATTGGCAAATAGCAACACTAGGGAAACCACTAGGCCATAAATTGTCAGCGCCTCCATGAATGCCAAGCTCAACAGCAGCGTGCCGCGAATTTTTCCTTCCGCTTCTGGCTGACGAGCAATTCCTTCTACAGCCTGACCAGCAGCATTTCCTTGACCGATGCCAGGGCCAATTGCAGCTAAACCTACAGCCAAAGCAGCAGCTATAACGGAAGCAGCAGAAACTAATGGATCCATGATGATCTTTTACCTCAATAACGGAAATACAAACCGAATGGACTGACGTCAACGATGATTCGAGACATCTTGTTCACATTACACCCAGTTCGAGCTTTTAGGAGGGGCTGGCAATAGTTCCTGCCCTAGCTTTTTCCAGCAATTATTGCCGTAGAACTGATTCCTCACCTGAGGGCCTGCCTTGTGATTGATTAAGGATGGGCCTCATGCTCTTCGCCACCATGCCCCTCCATCGCTTCTCCAATGTATACCGCTGCCAATGTGGCAAAAATCAGTGCCTGGATGCCACTGAGGAACAACCCCAAAGCCATTACCAGCAGCGGAACAAACAGGGGAACCAGAAGCACCAGCACTCCCACTACCAGCTCATCAGCCAAGATGTTGCCAAAAAGACGGAAGCTGAGGGAAAGGGGCTTAGTGAAATCTTCCAGAATATTGATGGGCAGTAGAATGGGTGTCGGCTGGATATACTTGGCTAGGTAGCCTAAACCCCGCTTGCTGAAACCCGCGTAAAAGTACGCCAGAGATGTCAGCAATGCCAGCGCTACTGTGGTGTTGATGTCGCTGGTAGGGGCAGCCAGTTCACCAGCTGGAAGCTTGATCAGCTTCCAGGGAACTAATGCACCCGACCAATTCGACACAAATATGAACAAGAATAAGGTGCCAATAAATGGCACCCAAGGGCGATATTCTTTTTCCCCAATGTTGCTTTTAGCCACATCCCGAATAAATTCCAGGGCGTACTCCATAAAGTTTTGTACCCCACGAGGAATTCTGTTGATGTTCCGCGTTGCGGCGATAGAAGTTATGACTAGCACGGCAATGACAAACCAGGAGGTGAGAAACACCTGCCCATGCAGTTTCAAATTACCGATCTGCCAGTACAAGTGCTGGCCTACTTCCAATTTGGCCAAATAAACAGAATTGAAAACGTTCAGAATACTCAGCATTTTTCCATTCAACTAAATTCCCCAACTTACAGCAGTTTTCATCTAAACGAACCACACCCTTGGTCAGGGTACAATGCCTTAGGCTCCTACAACCGTGGTCTATTTACCTGAAAATTGCTGTAAGCTGGAGAAGATTACCCTGCTAAGATTGGCTGACTTTTTGAGAGTCAGTTATAAATGATGTCCGTAGTACATAGATGATGAGCGCGGCTTTGTAAGTAAGAAACCCCAGAAATATGGGCATGATTTGTAGTTGATTCCACTGGGATGCTAGTAGAATTAACCCAATCAATAGAGCTAAGCGAGTTTTGCTCAGCTGCTCTTTTCCTCTGCCCAGTCGCTCGACATCTTTTGCCAACATCCTCAAGTAAACCACACCTGTGCATGCCCCGATCAAGTAATTTAGGGCGATGTGGAGGGAATAAAAAATCCAGACAAAGATAAAAATAATCCCTGTCAGTGCAAGCGTCCCTAACAACAACTCCTGGGAGAGCTGATAGAACTCCTGCATAGATTGAGATGGTTCTGAGGAGGCAGAACCAGGTGGAGAATCTTCCCCTGTTACCGATGTGGGTTCAAACGATTCGTCTGACAAGTTCACCAAACTCGCAAACCAGCCCAGCTAATTGAATTGACTCGGGTGAGTCAAGTGAAATAATAGCACGTTCCGGTAATAATCCTTAAAAAACAATTAACTGGGCGTTAAGAGAATCAGTTGTTGAGACTGTAGCGATCGCACTCCCTCTAGATCTAAGTCCACATCGGCCAAAATCTCTGCCACCGTCCGCTTGGAGGCTGGATTGACATCACAGCATTGCAAAAACTCGAACTCAGCGGTTGACACATTGACCAACTGGTAGTCGTAGTTAAACAACTGCTGACTAGGCCATCCGTGTAGACAAGGACTAAGCTGAGGAATTGCTAAGTTGATCACATCATCGCATGACCAGTCGGCTTGGGGTAGGGGAGGGCGTCCCAAGAAGAACTCGTAATGGGTGACTTCTGGATCTAATAGTTCAATTAATCGATACACAGCGCGCTCGTCCAGATCGGTGGCACGTTGCATCAAGGCCGGTGCCTTGCCTAAAAGGCGATCCAGCTGCCAGAAGCTGGGATTCGAGAAGCAAAGGAAATCCAAACTACTGGCGTCAATCAGCTCAAACAGCGTCTCAATATTGTAGTCAATCTCCTGGGGATGAACGTACATATCAGCAAAACATTCATCCCGCTGATTGTCTAAAGACCAGCGAACTCGTTCCCGCCGTACCAGGCGGTTAGTTTCCGGCAGGGTGGCAAACAGTTGACGCCCCAGTTGGACACCATCACGGTAATCGCCTCGCTTGTCACCTTGGAGCAGCGCGATCGCATGCTGCATTAGCTGAATTTCCCAGCGCCCCAGTTCCCCATAGACAAAAATGTGCATCAAGCCCCCAGGTGCTAGCTTCGCTGCCAGGGATTGAATCCCCCGAATTGGATCGCTCAAGTGATGCAGCACTCCAACGCAGTTAATCAGATCAAACTTATCTGGTAGCTGATCTACAGAGTACAAGCTGAGGTGATGAAACTCGACCCTACTCGCTCCTGAGCGACGGCAACGCTCTCGTGCCACAGCCAAAGCTGTCGCACTCAAATCAATACCGACTACTGTAGCGGTGGGATTGAGATGAACTAGGTACTCTGAGCTCACCCCGGTGCCGCACCCAGCATCTAGAATGCGGATATCTTGCTTTTGGGGTGTTTGACCCGTACAAAAGTTATAGGCGGCTAGCCAATTCCAGCGCCAGTTGTACCCAGGAGGTGGACTATCTAGCAGGGGTTCTGGGGGAAACGGGTAGGTATCGTAGAGCCGCTGCACGGCAGAACTTATATTTTGAGGGAGATTCATCTTCTACAAACTTCTTAACAAACCAGCGGAGAGAACTCAAAACGTTTTAATCTAAAAACTGAGAGGGTTGATTATTAGACAGTAGTTGTCTCAAGCCAGCACAAAAGGAGCGAGTCCTGAAGTGACCCAATGGTACCCTGGTCAGATTTAAGACAGTACATTTTATGATGGGAGCTTTTGAAATCTAATGAGTGTTAAGGCAAGTGGTGGAAGCTCAGTTGCAAAACCGCAACTATATCAAACTCTAGCAGTCGCAACGATCACCCAAGCGGAACAGCAAGACCGCTTCCCAGAGCGGGGCGAACTGAATGAACTGGCTAGCTATTTTGCATCGGGCACGAAGCGTCTAGAAATTGCTGATACGCTGAGTCAGAACTCAGGTCTGATTGTATCTCGCGCCGCTAACCGCATTTTTGTGGGTGGCTCCCCGATGGCTTTCCTGGAAAAGCCTAGGGAAGCTGAGATGGCGATGGCAGGTGGCAGAGATGACGTCAAAAAAGGGATGCAGCTGGGAACAGTGACCTATGTGGAAAGTCGTGGTGGCTTTCTAGAGGGGTTGCGATCGCTGTTTAATTCCTCCCCCACCGGCGCAACGCCCCCCGGTTTCCGACCGATCAACGTCGCCCGCTACGGTCCGAGCAACATGCAGAAGTCACTGCGGGATCTGAGCTGGATGTTGCGCTACGTTTCCTATGCGATCGTAGCTGGCGACTCCAACATCATCGCAGTCAACGTGCGCGGGCTACGGGAAATCATTGAAAATGCCTGCTCGGGTGAGGCGACAATTGTAGCTTTGCAGGAGATGCGGCAAGCCGCGCTCTCGTATTTCCGGCAGGATGCCGAGGCGACAGAAATTGTCAGCCAGTACATGGATGTTCTGATTAAAGAATTTAAAGCCCCGACTCCCTCGGCTAAACTGCGCCAACGTCCCTCCAGCGATCAACAAGGGCTGCAACTGCCCCAGATTTACTTCAATTCGGCAGAGCGGCGGCCAAAATATGTCATGAAGCCTGGTCTGTCGGCAGTTGAGAAGCTAGATATCGTCAAAGCTGCCTACCGGCAAATCTTTGAGCGCGACATTACTCGTGCTTACAGCCAGTCTATATCATATCTAGAATCCCAAGTCAAGAACGGCGACATCTCCATGAAAGAGTTTGTCCGTCGCGTCGGTAAATCTCCCTTGTATCGGAAACAGTTCTACGAGCCGTTTATCAACAGTCGCGTCATTGAACTGGCATTCCGTCACTTCCTGGGTCGGGGTCCTTCGAGCCGCGAGGAACTCCAAAAATACTTTTCCATTGTTTCCAACGGCGGTCTACCAGCCATTGTGGATGCTCTGGTCGATTCTCAGGAATACTCAGACTACTTTGGCGAAGAAACGGTACCCTATCTCCGGGGTCTGGGTCAGGAAGCCCAAGAATGCCGCAACTGGGGGCCACAGCAAGACCTGTTGAACTACAGTGCGCCCTTCCGCAAAGTTCCACAATTCATTACTCTGTTTGCTGACTACGAGCAGCCGCTGCCGGATCAACACCCCTATGGCTCTGGCAACGACCCTCTAGAAATTCAGTTTGGGGCGATCTTCCCGAAGGAAACTCGCAATCCCAGCGCCAGACCGGCTCCTTTTGGTAAGGATACCAAGCGCATCCTAATTCACCAAGGCCCAGGGATAAATAACCAAAACAGTAACCCCAAAGCGCGGGGTGAGTTTCCAGGTCCCCTCGGTCCGAAGGTGTTCCGCTTGGATCAAATCCCTAGTTTTAGCGGCAAAAAGAAGTCTGTCAAGGGAGTCAGTGTTAAATTCTCGGAAAGCTCGACTCAAGCGGTGATTAAAGCCGCCTACTTACAAGTGTTTGGGCGGGATGTCTACGAAGGCCAGCGCCTGAAGGTGGCGGAAATCAAGCTCGAGAACGGCGAAACTACGCTACGTGAGTTTATCCGAGCCCTAGCTAAGTCGGATTTATTCCGCAAGTTGTACTGGACATCGCTGTACGTCACTAAGTCGATTGAGTATATCCACCGGCGGTTGTTGGGTCGTCCGACTTATGGACGCCAGGAAACCAATAGATACTTTGATATCTGTGCTAAGAAGGGCTTCTATGCGCTAATTGATGCCCTGATTGATAGCCCAGAGTACAATGAGGCGTTTGGGGAAGATACGGTTCCATATGAACGCTATCTAACTCCAGGCGGCGTGGCACTCAGATCACTAAGGGTTGGCAGTATTGCCGAGGATATCGTCAGCACCAAGGTTGGGAAAGAAGAAATCCCGCGCTTTGTTGAGCTGGGTGAAGTCAAAGAAATGCGGACGGAACCCGATATTCAGTTCCGCATCACTCAGGGTGTAAACAAGCAGCGCGAGCAGACCAAAACCTTCAAGCTGTTGGCAGGTAAAGGCGACAAAATTGCGGTGCAAACCGTCATTCGGGCTGCCTATCGCCAGATCTTCGAGCGCGATATTGAACCCTATATCGCTAAGAACGAATTTACAGCCTTGGAAAGCAAGCTGGGGAATGGTGAAATCGGCGTCAAAGAGTTTGTTGAGGGCTTGGGTGTATCAAACCTTTACATCAAAGAGTTCTACACGGCCTACCCGAACACCAAGGTAATTGAACTCGGTACCAAACACTTCTTGGGAAGAGCACCCAAGGATCAGCAGGAAATTCGCAAGTACAACCAGCTCCTCGCAACCCAAGGCATCCGTGGCTTTGTCAGCGCGATGGTCAACAGTGAAGAATATATCCAAATCTTCGGAGAAGATACGGTGCCTTACCGTCGCTTCCCGACTCTACCAGCGGCCAACTTCCCGAATACGGAGAAGCTGTATAACCAGCTGACTAAGCAGAATGATGACTTGGTGGTGCCCAGCTTCGAGTCAGTGAAGCCAAGCTTGGCAACTGAAAAGATGCCAATGATGGCGAAGGCGATCGCTGACCTGGCAGCCAAAGCACGCCAGATGGACCGCAGCAAGCCGTTATTCATCGAGCTAGGGCGTTCATTCAATGATGGCCGCGGACAGTCGGTTGAGGTTGGCGTGGGGACGACGCGCCGCAAACCCGCCCGGATTTACCGCCTCACTTACGGAACTAACGCATCTGAAATCAAACAGGTGATCGATGCCATCTACTGTCAAGTGATGGATATCTTTAGTGGTCAGGTTCCTGAAGGGTTGAGGCGTACTGACCTGGATAGCAAACTGAAGAATGGCGAAATCTCAGTGCGAGAGTTCGTCCGCGCTCTGGCTAGTTCTGACATCTATCGTCGGCGCTTCTACACGCCATATCCCAATACTAAGGTGATCGAGTTTTTATTCCGGCACATACTGGGTCGCGCTCCAGCTACTCAGGGGGAAATTCGGCAGTACAACAAGCTGCTAGCTGAGCAAGGACTGAAGGCGGCTGTGGATGACATGGTCAATAGCCCAGAGTATGCTCAATACTTCGGTGAGGACGTTGTGCCTTACCGGCGCTTCCCCTCTCTACCGGCAGGCAACTACTTGGGTAGTGTGAAAGCCGCAGCTGACTTGGTGAAGCAGTCTTGGTCTGATCTATCTCCCTCGTTGGCTACACGGTCCTTCAGCCAGCGTTGAGGAGCTCCAGGGGCAGAGGGGCAGAGGGGCAGAGGGGCAGAGGGGCAGAGGGGCAGAGGGGTAGAGGGGTAGAGGGGCAGAGGGGCAGAGGGGCAGAGGGGCAGGGGAGATTAGATTGTTTGCTACAAGCCTCGCCCCTCGTAGGCAGTATCTTCCCTTAAGTTGGAGAGGTACATGCCCCACTTTTTGTAGGCAACATTCTGCACAAGGAGCTCCCCTGCTCCCCCTGCTCCCCCTGCTCCCCTGCCTCCCCTTAGGGGACTTTTCTGTTAGATAGGAAATTGGGATGAAGCTGAAAAAAATATTACAAACTGTGAAGACATGATCTAGAAGATGAACCGAATGCTGCAAAATATTTCCGGTAAGGTAACTGAGTCCCAAAGCTTGTGTACTTCTGGTTACTCAAGCGCTCTCGGAATGTAACGGCAGAGAGTGATTTCACTGTCGGGTTTAAACAAACTCCAGAGATAGACTCAGTAAGCCAATCGAAGATCGCCAGTTTAAATAGACCTGGTTTCATTTTTTTGGAGGAATCCGTTAATGAGTATTGTCACGAAAGCGATCGTGAATGCGGACGCTGAAGCCCGCTACCTCAGCCCCGGTGAGTTGGATCGGATTAAGAGCTTTGTCACGGGTGGCGAGCGTCGTCTACGCATTGTTCAGGCTCTGACAGCAAACCGCGAGCGCATCGTCAAGCAAGCAGGAGACCAGCTGTTCCAAAAGCGTCCTGATGTAGTCTCTCCTGGTGGTAACGCTTACGGTGAGGAAATGACTGCGACTTGCCTGCGAGATCTGGATTACTACCTGCGCTTGGTAACCTATGGTGTTGTCTGTGGTGATGTCACCCCAATTGAAGAAATTGGCATCGTGGGTGTCCGCGAAATGTATAGGTCTCTAGGTACTCCGATCGAAGGTGTAGCCGAAGGTGTCCGCGCTATGAAGAATGCCGCCACTTCGATCATGTCTGGAGAAGACGCTTCCGAAGCGGGTTCTTACTTCGACTATCTAGTTGGTGCCATGCAGTAGGGTGTTACTGTCCTCCTACTCAAAGTGAAATATTGCCACACGGTTTGAAATAAGGAATCAAGACCATGCAAGATGCAATTACATCTGTAATCAACTCTTCCGACGTTCAAGGTAAGTACCTGGACAACGCCGCGCTGGAGAAGCTAAAGGGCTACTTCCAAACCGGCGAACTGCGGGTACGGGCTGCTACCACGATTAGCTCTAATGCGGCTGCGATTGTGAAAGAAGCGGTGGCGAAGTCTCTGCTGTACTCTGACATCACTCGTCCGGGTGGCAATATGTACACCACTCGCCGCTATGCTGCCTGCATCCGCGATTTGGACTACTATCTGCGCTATTCCACCTATGCCATGTTGGCGGGCGACCCCTCCATCCTAGATGAGCGCGTCCTAAATGGCTTGAAGGAAACCTACAACTCCCTAGGTGTTCCCATCGGTGCAACCGTGCAAGCAATCCAAGCGATGAAGGAAGTTACTGCCAGTCTCGTAGGTCCTGACGCTGGTAAGGAAATGGGTGTTTACTTCGATTACATCAGCTCTGGCTTGAGCTAAGTGCTTTTAGGGGGTTAAGGACGGAGGTTCGCTAGCTCTCTAAATGCTCTTTATTAAGGTCTGGGAGTCGGTCGTGAGTGCTAGAGCGTTCTACCGCTTGTTTGACTCAATGTGTGGTCGATGAGTGTTAGCGGTCTAGTATTGACGCTTGACTCCCAGCCTTTGATCAATTAAAGATTGAAATCAAAAATTTTCCTAACTCAATAAAGGGAATATAAACCAATGCGGATGTTTAAGGTCACTGCCTGTGTTCCCAGCCAAACTCGGATTCGGACTCAGCGGGAACTCCAAAACACCTACTTCACCAAGCTAGTTCCCTATGACAACTGGTTTCGGGAACAGCAGCGAATTATGAAAATGGGGGGCAAAATCGTTAAGGTCCAACTGGCTACTGGTAAGCCTGGTACCAATACAGGGCTACTGTAATTACCAACACTGGGTTTGCTGTTGGGAGGTGGAAGGAGGTCGTTTTGACCTCTTTTTTGTTGCCAAGGCAGTTGCGTTTTACCGCAGTCATCACGCCAGCCTTTACTCAGCCGGGAAAGTACGTGGGTTATAATCCTGGCAAGGTCTTAAAATACTCTACCGTGTTCTGAAATTGACTGAACTACCGTGGATATACGCCGCCTGAATCCCTTTTTTGATGACTCCGTGTCCGAGTGGGCCATCGAGGCTCGGTTGTTGCGCTGGCTGACTTTGCTCTGGCTATTTGTGGGGTTGGTGGTGATGTTCTCGGCATCCTATCCTGTTGCTGAATCCAATTTTGGCGATGGGCTGTACTACTTTAAGCGACAACTCCTCTCGGTTTTGATCGGCTTAGTGGGATTTAACTTTCTAGTACATTCCCGTTTGCGTTATGCCTTAGGGATAGCTGATAGGTTCGTAATACTGCTATTAGGGTTGATTTTCCTCACTCTGATTCCAGGACTGGGAACCAATACGAATGGTGCTACCCGTTGGCTTTCACTGGGGCCAGTTCCGATTCAACCCTCGGAGTTGATCAAGCCGTTTTTGGTGCTACAGAGTGCTCGCATTTTCGGTCAGTGGAAGCGGCTAACGTTGCGTGTCCGCCTGACCTGGCTGTTAATTTTCGCGCTTGTACTTTTAGGCATTCTGCTGCAGCCCAACTTGAGTACAACGGCACTGTGCGGGATGACTCTTTGGCTGGTGGCGCTGGCAGCTGGGTTACCTTACATTTACCTGGGATTAACGGCAGTGAGCGGAGTGCTGTTGGCGTTTACCAGTATCAGCATCAAAGAATATCAGCGGCGGCGGGTGATGTCGTTCCTCAATCCCTGGGCTGACTCGATGCACGATGGATACCAGCTGGTTCAAAGTTTGCTGGCGGTTGGCTCTGGCGGCATTTGGGGAACTGGTTTTGGGCAATCACAACAAAAGTTGTTTTATTTACCGATTCAGGACACGGATTTCATCTTTGCGGTGTTTGCGGAAGAGTTCGGCTTTACCGGCAGTTTACTGCTATTGCTGCTGCTACTTGTCTATGCGACCCTGGCGTTAATCGTAGCACTCAAGGCTCGGAATGCTGTTTACCGGCTCGTGGCGATTGGTGCCATGGTTTTGATGGTGGGACAGTCGCTGCTCAATATTGGCGTGGCGACGGGCGCTCTGCCCACCACGGGTCTGCCCTTGCCACTGGTTAGTTATGGCGGCAATTCGATGATTGCTAGCTTGCTGGTGGCTGGGCTGCTGATTCGCGTGGCGCGAGAGAGTAGCGAAGCCGAGGTTGTCTCTTTAGGAGTCAGTAGAAAGGTCTATCGTGGGTAGGTACCGAGGAAGTTCGCGAGAGGATTGCCACCGTTACGACCGATAGCTGGTATTTCTAGTAGGGCATCCACAGCTTGTTGGGTGCCGAGCGCGACGATTGTCGTGCTCCTTTTCATGCTCCTAGAAAATCTGGATGCTAGCTTCGTGAGTCCACCTAGCATCCCCACCGCCAAGATGGCGATGATTTGTATTTTCTTTAAGAGCCTATGGTTAATGTTACTACGATTGCTCATTTTTCTCTAGCTTTGTTGCAACATTCGTGTGGATATGTGCAGGCTTTATTGCTAAAACATGCGCTAGTTTGAACAGGGTTTCCTTTGAGGGCGAAACCAAACCTCAAAGAAACACTGTACTGTCGAAATCAGTTTAGAAAATGTGGAATTAGTTATTACCTCTTCCGAAACATTTTTCTACATAAATCTGGGGATTTGGATTCTATGCCAAGCTAAAACCTGCGAACTACTATTGTTTTTTCAAGCGCAGTTGAAGAGATTACGCAAGCATTTACAAAAGTTTATATATCCTAGTTTAGGTAACGGAAAAAAATTGAGAATCAGAGAAAAAGATTGCTCATTCCCACCGGAGCTGACATCTTATAAAGAGGAGAAAAAATATCAGAATAAATACTTTAAGAAAAACTTGAAAAGAACAATTTATGAATTTGGTTGGACTCCAGAGCTGGCTAGACAATGCCTCGTTTAGTGTCCTATTCGCTACCATGCTGATCTATTGGATTGGGGCGGCTTTTCCAAAGCTTGGCTATCTACCGGTAGGGAGAGCGGGGATGGCGATCGCTAACTTGTGCATAGCAACCCTACTGGGAGCTAGATGTCTTGCCGGGGGTTACACTCTTACGGCTGGTTTTTTTAAGCCTCTATCAATCGACTGTTTTGCACCTTAATTGAGCTAGAATTCACTCATAGCAAGCATTTCACAAGCCAGATCTCCATGCTCGAAACTCTGCAAATCCGGATCTACGAACTGGAACAATTTGCTAACACCCTCGTCGCAACCCAGCTGACGCACCTAAGCTGGGTGAGCATTGGTGTCATATTTGTAGCTGGATTGCTCACGAGCCTGACGCCTTGTATGCTTTCCATGCTACCTATCACCATTGGCTACATGGGAGGCTATGAAACCAAAAGCCGTCTCGAGGCAGCGCTAGCGTCAACCTGGTTCTCTTTGGGATTGGCAACTACCCTGGCTGGTTTGGGGATATTGGCGGCATTGGTGGGCGCAGTCTACGGTCAAGTGGGAATTGGTTTGCCGATTATCGTCAGCATCGTGGCAATTCTGATGGGGCTAAACTTACTAGAAGCACTGCCCCTGCGGTTGCCATCCTTTGGCGGTTTGGAGTGGATTTCAAAAGACTTACCCAAGGGAGTGCGTTCATATCTGATTGGCCTGACTTTCGGTTTAGTCGCTTCCCCTTGTAGTACACCAGTTTTGGCAACGTTGCTGGCTTGGGTTGCCACAACGCAAGACCTAATTTTAGGCGGCGTTTTGCTCTTGTCCTACACAGCTGGCTACGTCGCACCATTGATTTTGGCGGGTACCTTTACTGCCTCTATTAAAAAGATCATGGAGGTACGTCGGTGGTCTGGTTGGATTAACCCGGTCAGTGGTGCCCTGTTGGTGGGATTCGGTGTCTTTTCGCTACTGTCTCGGATTCCGGTGGGAATTTTTTAAACAAATGACTTTACAAGACTCATCAAAACAGTCAAGCCCGTGGTTAGCTCCAGCGCGGTTCTTGCAGCGGGAGTTGTTGCCGCTGTTGACAAATTTACGGTTGGCAATTTTGCTGCTGCTGACGATCGCGGTTTTCAGTATCAGCGGTACTGTAATTGAGCAGGGCCAGGAGGTAGCGTTTTACCAAGCCAACTATCCAGAACAGCCAGCCCTATTTGGTTTCCTCACCTGGAAGGTGATCTTAACGGTGGGATTAGACCATGTGTATCGTACCTGGTGGTTTCTGGCGTTACTAATTCTGTTTGGAACCAGCTTAACGGCTTGTACCTTCACCCGCCAGTTCCCAGCATTAATTGCTGCCCGCCGCTGGAAGTTTTACGACCAACCCCGCCAGTTTCAGAAACTAGCTATAAGTGCTGAACTCGATCATGGTTCGCTGTTGTTCCTCACTCAGCTGTTGCAGAACCGGCGCTATCGGGTGTTTCAAGACGGCGATAAAGCGGAGGGAGATGCGCTTTACGCCCGTAAGGGAATAGTCGGACGCATCGGCCCCATCGTAGTTCATGTCGGCATTGTCACCATTCTAGTTGGGGGGATTTGGGGAGCCATGACCGGCTTTTTGGGTCAGGAAATGGTTCCCAGTGGGGAAAGCTTTAATGTCCAAAATATCGTCAAAGCTGGGCCTTGGGCAGCGCCGCAGATTCCTAAAGATTGGTCAATGCGTGTCAATCGCTTTTGGATTGACTACACCCCGTCAGGAGGAATTGACCAGTTTTACTCTGATTTATCTGTCTTAGATAGTCAGGGAGAGGAGGTGAAGCGCAAGACAATTTACGTCAACGAGCCTTTGCGCTACCGGGGAGTGACTTTCTATCAAACTGACTGGGCGATCGCAGCCATTCGCGTCCAGATCAACAAAAGCCCTATCCTGCAATTACCCATGGCTCAGCTTAACACCAACAACAAAGGCCGGATCTGGGGCACCTGGATTCCGACCAAAGCGGATTTAAGTGCTGGTGTTTCCCTCCTGGCAAGAGACTTGCAGGGAATGTTGCTGCTTTATGATACCGAGGGTAAACTGGTTGATACCCTTCGCGCTGGAATGTCCACAAACGTCAATGGGGTGACGCTAAAGATTGCTGAGGTTGTCGGCAGCACCGGCTTGCAAATTAAAGCTGATCCAGGCATCCCAATTGTTTACGCTGGTTTTGGCTTGCTGATGCTGGGTGTGATCATGAGCTATGTTTCCCACTCCCAGATTTGGGCACTGCAAAAGGACGGTCATCTCTACGTGGGTGGCAGAACTAACCGTGCCCTAGTTGCTTTCGAGCGCGAAGCTTTGGATATTTTGGATCAACTTAGTACGGGATTTCCCAAGTCCGCAGCGAATTGACCTTAGAATAGTCCAGCCACTAGGTTAATGCTAAGCGCCAGAATTACTGTATTGAAAAAAAAGGACAACACTCCATGCACTAGAACTAGGCGTCTCATTGAACGTGATGTGATCTGGACATCTGAAACTTGGAAGGTCATACCAATCACAACAGAAAAATATAAAAAGTCCCAGTAATCTGGCTGTTTTTCCCTAGGAAAATCTAAACCCTCAGAATCATCAACCATTGGAGTTGCTCTATTGTCACGGTAGTATTTGTGTGCGTAATGCAGGGCAAACACGGTGTGCATCAGCAACCAGGAACTAACAATCGTCACAGCTGAAAGCGTCAAGTGTAGTGTCAGTAGAGTTATAGAACTCCCTTTTGGGGTACTCTTGAGCATCACAAGAATAGCTAAAAGGCTGGCACATGCAGCACCGATGACGATATTTGAAATCACCCAGCGGTTGGCGTCCTGTTGCTGGGCGCGGTGACGCATCTTTTGGGGAGTAGCACTAATCATAATTGACGAAATCAGTGCTAACAAACAGACAAAGCCTGCGTCCCAGGCAATAATAACGCGAGTCGGTAATAAGAGCCGGGACGGAAGTAGTAAAAAAACTACCCCAGAAAACAAGATAGCGATGAGCAATCGGAGTTGGCGCTCTGGATTCCTAAACATTTGCGATGATTGTGTTACGCAGGAGACGAAAAGGGGTGAAGTTCCAACTCCAATAGCAAATTGCGAACTTAATACACGTTCGCACTTGGTGCCATTAACCATCGCGTATGGCTAAGAGACTTCACTTCCCCTAAGTTTCACACAGACATCGCCGATCTAGTCTCAGCCTTCCGTGGGAGGTGACGGATAAGGTCGCAGTTTTTTGACACCTTACTTTTTGTGCCGCACCTCAATCACTGTGTGAACATTTCCGCGCGGGGAAAAATCCCCCTTAATATGGACTTCCTCGGGATCACAAGCGGCAACAAAATCATCTAGGATTTGATTGACGCTTTCCTCGTGGGAAATGTAGCGATCGCGGTAGCTGTTGATGTAAAGCTTGATTGCCTTCAGTTCCACTACTCGCTGATCGGGAACATAAGTAATATGGATGGTGGCAAAGTCTGGATAGCCAGAGAAGGGACACTTACAGGTAAATTCCGGCAGGGTAATGTGAATATCATACCGGCGTCCCACACGCGGATTGGGAAATGTAATCAGTTGCCCCTGTTCAATTTGGCGTTCGCCATACTTCATCTCCAGTGTGGGCGTCTGATTACCAGAGCTCGATCCAGACTCTGGGGATGACTCTTGCACAGATGGGGTGTTGTTGATCATAGTCCAAGACTAATTTAGATTACAAATAATTTTCCTTTTCCCAGTCCGGGCAATTCTCCTCTTCCCAACCATATGGATGCATGCCGCAGACTAACAAATTGCCTTCATAAACTTGGCCGTGGTAGTGATTGCAACCGATGCAGGCAGGATTTTCTGCCGGAGTGGGTTCCACTGTATAAGGAAAAGGCTGCTCCACCTCCCCCATGACTTCTTCAAGTTCCCAGTAAACCTCAAATATCGGTTCAGCCAGCTCCTGCAAATACTGGTCAATCTCAGTCGCAATGGTATTTTGTACTTGATCTGTAATTTCTTCTGATAGCTCGAAGAGCGTGTCTACAATTTCAGTTACTCCTAGGAAGAACTGTTCTACCTCATCCGCAACTGTTTCTAGCATCTCAAAAAAGTTTTTTTGCCAGTGTTCCATAAGCTGTCTTCGCGCTTACTTGCCATAAATGGAACTTTTCGGGTCGCCTGAATTGAAGTATTCCGCACACCCTAACCAATATATCGGTATCTAAATTAAGCCATTTGTTTACTGATTGCGCTTGATCCGCCGCAATTCTTCCTGGAGTCCTAGCACTTGTTGGCGTAGCTTCTCCACATCCTGAGCCTGAGATTCTGAGCCAGCTGGCTCTTCATCTTCAGAGAGGATTTCTATCCGGCGTGGCTCAGCGGGGGTTTTGCCAGTGGCTGACTCAGAGGCTTGGGTCTGTTGGGCTTGTTTCATCATCTCTTCGACGAACCGTCTGGCTTCGTCTGTCGTCATCTCGCCCCGTCCCACCATTTCATCTGCCAGCTTTTGGGCTTGCGATCGCAATTCCCCTAATTTTACACCCGCTTTCTCGCCAGCATAGGAAGCTAAGCCAACACCGAGGTAAAGCGCCTTTTGGACAATATCTCCGAAACCAGCCATAGCCACCTATCGCTCCCTAAAACTGGGCGACCCGGAGACCACGCCTACCACAAGCATCCCGTATTGCTGCTACCTTCCGGTCCTGACAAGATTTGGGCGTTGCGATCGCGTGGATCCAGGTCTCTTAACAGCATAACATTCCCAGACAGTAACTGTGTAGGTCGCGCGGAACTTGATAGCAGTCGCGTCTATTCCACTACGAGGCGCCACTCGTATAGCTGGTAGTTGACGCAGCCATTTTGCACCAAAGGATCTTGAGCCACAATTGCTTTCGCCTCATCTATTGACTCTGCCTGGAACAGCATCATGCCGCCTCCCCGCTGTGCCCAGTATCCACTACGCGCCCGGTGTCCCTTCGCAATCAGCCCCCGAACATAGGCGTGATGGGCACTTACGTGTTGGTCAAAGGTAGGTTTATCTACTTTGCCTTCTTCAATCTTGACAAACCAAGGCATTCCCTTGCATCCTCTAAGTTTATATGTAGTATTTTCAACTGCACTCGCCTTGTTTTAGATCACCTTTAGCCGCTGAAATTCCTTGGCTCAATCAAGAAGTCGCTTTTTTATTGCTCTATTACCGCCACCGGAGATTCAGGAGTATGCCTTGCAGATTCAGCAGCAAATGCTTGAGCACTATGCCAGCTGTGGTGCCCAAAAATCGCCGCCGCACATTACGCTACAACCACCGTTTGAATGGGCACCTGAGCAAGTGCTGGTGCTAGAATTCACCATTGGGACGTTTGTTTTTGGTCGAGAGTCAGTACCAGTCACACTCAGCGGGTTTGGAGCCTTTCCACCCCGCGTCATTTATATTAATGTTGTCAGGACTCAGGAACTACTGACTCTGCAAACTGATTTAATGGCATACCTTGAAACTAGGCTGGGGATTGTTGACCCGGTTGCCAAAACACGCGCTTTCTCTCCCCATATGACCGTTGCGTTTCGGGACTTGACGCGACAGAACTTCAAGGCAGCATGGCCGGAATTTCAGCAAAGGCAGTTGCAGTTTGAATTCACAGCTACCCAGCTAACACTGCTGCTTCACGACGGCAACCGTTGGAATGTTAGTGCAGAGTTTCCCTTCTTGGTCAGTTAAAACAATCAAACCTCAGCCTTAAAACGTTATGGCACTAACCACCCAGCAATTAATTGAATGGAAACAACAGGGGCGTCGGATTGTAGCTTTGACAGCCTGGGACTATAGCGTAGCTCAGCTATTGGATGCAGCTGGGGTTGATTTAATCTTGGTAGGGGATTCTTTGGCTGTGGTTCTGGGGTATGAAACGACGCTGCCAGTTACACTGGAGGAAATGTTGCACCATGCCAAAGCGGTGCGTCGGGGTGTGAAACGAGCGTTACTCGTTGTCGATCTGCCGTTTTTGACTTACCAAGAAAGTCCCCAGCAAGCGATGCACTCAGCGGGTCGGGTTTTGAAGGAGACGGGCGCTAACGGGGTGAAGTTAGAGGGGGGATATCCGGCAATGGCAGAAACGGTTGCCCAGTTGGTGCAAGCCGGAATTCCCGTGATGGGACACGTAGGTCTTACGCCCCAGTCCGTGAATAAGCTGGGACTCCGAAAGCAGGGTAAGTCACCGGAAGCGGGGGAGAGGATTTTAAAAGAAGCGATCGCACTTGAACAAGCTGGTGCGTTTGCCGTGGTTTTGGAGCATATCCCAGATGAATTGGGGTTGCAGATTACGCAAAATCTGACAATTCCCACAATCGGTATTGGCGCAGGACCCCACTGTGATGGTCAAGTGTTAGTCACCTCGGATTTGCTAGGGCTTTCCGAGCGACAACCGCCGTTTGCCAAAACTTATGCGAATTTGCGGGAGACGATTACGCAGGCGGTGCAAAATTTTGGCGTTGAGGTAAGAGAGAGGAAGTTTCCAGAGGTGGGGCAGGAATAAGCGCACAACGCCTCCAAATGTATTGCAATCAAATGATTGACGAACGGCACCAGTGTTATTGGCGTCGGTATCTAGCGCCTTGACGTCGCCGTGGAATAGTCTGTCTATGGCGGCGGTGGTGTGATGCAGTAAAGTTCGTTAAATGCGAGAGAAAATCCTCTACGGGACGCGAGTTCCTAATCCCCACTCTCCTAATGGTCTTTCCAACAGACTTATAGGCGCACATTCACCCAAAATTAAGAGCCGTCCTGATTTCAGCATTGTCGAAGTTGTTTCCAATAATTCGGACGGCACAACAACGGTCAAGTTGATCAAACAGTTTCCAGATGGAAGCTTTTCCAAAAGAAAATACTCTACATTGGCACCGGACAGTTGGAGCGATCAGAAGATTATCGATACAACAAACCAAGTAGCCAGTACCCCGACTGTTGCAACGAGTTCGCGGGGGGATGGTTCAACAAAAGCATCGGCAGACTGTTAATGGCGTAGAGTGGGAAGTAATCAAGGATTCGTCGGGAAATGTGACATCCTCTTACCCCACTGGAGGCACTCCGACTACAAATTTCTGAGGCGGTGGTAGTATGGCGACTTTCCAAGAGCTAGATGCTTATTTGAGCAAAGAATTTTCAGAGGACTACTGGGCTGATGACGCGAGCTTATATGCCTGTGAGCTAGTTAAACAACTAACAACAGACGATTGGAATGCTCTCAAGTCATCTTGGCGATATCGTTCAAAGCATTGGCAGGAGCGCTGTGCCGAAATTATCAACTGGGCGGATGTGCGTTACAGCGTTCCTCTGCTGCTGGAAATGGTTCAGGTAGACGATGACGAGTTGACCCTAACGGCGGCTGATTCGTTGAGGTCGATAGGTGTGGGGGAGCTAGATTTGTCTGTAGGCGAGAATGTCTTGGAACGTTTGCAAGCGGTGGCTCAGAATGGTAAAATCGCTAAACGCATCATCAATGAGCTGCTGAAACAATTAAATGTTGAGGCTTATCGCAATTTCTTAATCAAGGTATTGCAGGCAACCTACGACAGCAAGGGGAACCCGCAAGTCGTGTACCCACTGCTACAAGAGAACCTAGACAAACTGGATGATAACTTGGCTCAAGTGTTGCGAAGCTGGGCAACAGCTAACCTACCCAAACTACAACTAGAGCGAGTACAAGGCATCGCGGCAGTTATTGTCGATTTCGGCGATCTAATTCAGCAGTTCCCGCAAGGCTTCCGAGCAAGCAATCTGGAAATTGCCATTACAGGCTACGGTGTGGCTGCTACAGTCTTTACCCGCGACGCTTTCCCCCAAGACTGGGCAAGGCTCCAAAACAATTTGGGCATTGCCTACACTAACCGCATTAGGGGAGAGAAGGCAGAGAACTTGGAAACCGCAATTCGCTGTTTCCAGGATGCTTTAGAACTTTGCACCCGCCAAGCGTTTCCTGAACAATGGGCAACGTTCCAAAATAATCTGGGCGAGGCATATCGTAATCGCATTAGGGGAGAGAAGACAGAGAACTTGGAAGCCGCAATTCGCTGTTTCCAGGATGCTTTAGAACTCCGCACCCGCCAAGCCTTTCCCGAATACTGGGCGGCTCCCCAAAACAATCTGGGCGCTGCATACAGTAACCGCATCCAGGGGGAGAAGGCACAAAATTTGGAAGTGGCAATCAGTTGTTTCAATGCCGCGTTGGAGGTGTTCACGCCCCAAGCCTTCCCCCATAAATGGGCTACCACCCAAGACAATCTGGGCACTGCATACAGTAACCGCATCCAGGGGGAGAAGGCACAAAATTTGGAAGTGGCAATCAGTTGTTTCAATGCCGCGTTGGAGGTACTCACTCGCGAAGCCTTTCCCCAAGATTGGGCTATGACCCAAAATAATTTGGGCGTTGCCTACCTTAAACGCATCCGAGGGGAGAGGGCAGAAAATTTGGAGGCTGCGAACCGCTGTTTTTCGGATGCGTTGGAGGTACTCACCCGCGAACCCTTCCTCAAAAACTGTGCGGAAACTCAATTCAATTTGGGTCTTGCCTACGAAAATGCCCGGCAGTTCCCTAAAGCCTACACTGCCTTTGCTGCCGCCATTGACACTGTAGAATCTCTGCGCGGCGAGATAGTCTTTGGAGATGAAGTTGAACAAAAGCTAGCTGAAGAATGGAATCAGCTCTATCAAGGCATGGTGAAAGTTTGCCTAGAGCTGCACGACTATGCCAAAGCCATTGAATATGTAGAGTACAGCCAATCTAGCAAATTAGCCGAATTCCTAGCTAAAGGTGACTTCTACCCCGAAAGCGACATTGCCGTAGACAAATCCAACGAACTAAATCGCCATCCCTTTGCTAACTCTTATTACTGGGCAGAGCAAGAAATAATAAATTTATCGGCTGACAGATGCCTTATTGGAAGCTTTCCAGTGTTCCGCCCAAGCGGGTGAATCATCTTTAATCTTAGCACAACTGTCCCTAAATTAGTGGGATATCTCCTAAAATACTAACTTCCTCGGCCTTGAAATCTGCTGAGTAACCTGCCACTTCTGAGCCATCGTGGAGCATGACTACAAGCCGCTCATCTGTAGGGAGTTCATCTGGGCCAATAGTTTCGACGTGAACGATTGTTCCTATCTGCCCGTCAGGGGTGTGGACTCGGTCACCAACCTGATGTATCATTTTTTGTCTCTATGAGCGCGACCAAGTAGGTAGACTTTAGTTTATGCCTCTGGGCTGATAAATCTACCCACGGATGCGTTTTTAGCGATCGCGTAATAGCAGCCTGAACGGCCCTTGGCTAATTGGAACTTGAACCTTTGCCATCGAGGCGGGATTTGAGCGACTCGGCATCATTCACCCAGATGGCTTGTTGTGGCACAGGAATCTCGATACCGGCTTGGTCTAAGGCTACTTTGAGACGACGGCGACACTCGCGTGCTACATCCCATTGCTTCAGGGGCTGAGTCTTAATCCACACCCGAATCATTAAGCCCCTATCGGCAAAATTCTCTACTCCCAGAACTTCAGTATCTAGGATAGAGTTCTGCCATTCGGGTTCACGGCTCATCTCCACAACCACAGTTTCAATCACCTTCAGCGCCTGGTCAATATCGGCGTGGTAGGCGATCGGGACGCTTAAGTCTGCCCGTGACCAGCGGCTGGAAAGATTTGCAACAATTTTAATCTCACCGTTGGGAATGGTGATCAAGCGCCCTTCAGCATCGCGCACCTGGGTAATGCGCAGATTCAGGTTTTCCACCAAACCCCCTACGTTTCCCACATTAATCACATCGCCTAGAGCATACTGGTCTTCCATGATGATCAAAAAGCCGTTAATGGCGTCTTTAATCAGATTTTGGGAGGCAAGAGATACCGCAACGCCGATTAAACCGGCACCGGCAAGTAAAGGAGCAATATCTATACCTAACATCACCAGGGCTACCAAGATGCCAATTGCCACGTAGGCAATGGTAGCAATGCTTTTGGTAACGCCGGAAATCGTAGAAACTCTTAGTTGCAGTCGTTCAGAAGTTTCTGGAGTCAGTAAAGCACTAATCACTAGGGCGGAGGTGAACCACCGGTCAATCAGGGCATAGCTCAGACGGATCGACACATAGGTTCCCACTGCTACAATCCCTAAGCGCAAAGGAATTTGGAGCGCTGTGAAAATCCATAGCTGCAGAGGTCGCGTGTAGGGAAATAGACCCAGTATGATTACGGTTCCGCCTTCCCAAATTAATACTTGAGCCAGCTGAAACAGTCGCCGCAGTACTTCTTTGAGATTCCGATGTTGCTGTCGGTTCAGGTGTGTGGTGATCGGCTGGGCTGCTGGTGAAGCCGGGTAGATAGGTTGTGGCCTTTCCTGTCTTAAGCGATCCTGCCTGCGACGAACCCCCCAACTCATTAAAATCATGCTCACTCCAACTCCGCCAGCAATTCCACCCTGGCGGGCTAGAAACTGAGGTTGTCGCTCCAGAACAGCCCGTTTCAGATCCTGCTCTAACATCTGGCTGAGTTCCGCAGCCCACTTTGAGGCATCTTCCTGTCGCAGCTTGGCATCCTGATCTGTGACCGTCAGAAGGTATTGGTTATTGACACGAATGACTGGTAACCCATTTACTTCCTGTACCTGCACCTGGAGTTCGGTCGTCTTTTGCTGAAGGTAATTTTGGCTAATCTGATCCAAGTTCTGTTGGATATTTTGCAAACGCTCTGGAAAATTGGCCTTGGGTGCCGCGACCTGAAACAGACGGTGACCATCCAACTCAACCCAGCCAGAAACAACTCTGTTATCTGAGTCATTACTTAGAAAGCTGGGGGGTTGCAGCTTTGACAAAAAAGGGAGCTGGGCTTGAGTTGGGGGCATAACCCAAACAGCTAGAACCATTGCTCCTGCGATCGCCAAAAATTTCGAGCGCATTTAAATACCTCCTATGGCAGGATAGTCTGGGGCAAACGGGTACCATCCTCGCATCACCAGCTTAATACCCCAATCAACGGTTAAAATCAGCTGGTTGGTAGTTATTCTGATTCGACATGGTGTAGGCGTAGCGTCGGGCAAAAACGCAACTTGGGATGAAAGTAGCAGCAGTTACGGTTCACAAGAACGAGGAATGCAGTTAAGCTATGTTAGACCACTTAGTCCAACGTGATTGAGGAATTTCTTTACATGACAGTAACTTCTAGCCGGTTAAAGCACGAAGTCAAAGACCTTTCTTTCGCACCTCTAGGAAGGCAGCGGATTGAATGGGCTGGGCGAGAAATGCCAGTGCTGGGGCAAATCCGCGATCGCTTTGCCCAGGAAAAGCCCCTGGCTGGGATTCGCTTGGTGGCTTGCTGCCATGTGACAACAGAAACGGCTCACCTGGCGATCGCGCTCAAAGCCGGTGGCGCAGATTCCATACTCATTGCCAGCAATCCCCTCTCCACTCAGGATGACGTCGCTGCCAGTCTCGTCGCTGATCATGAAATCCCAGTCTTTGCCTTGAAAGGCGAAGATAACGAAACCTACCACCGCCACGTTCAAATTGCCCTCGATCACCGACCCCAGATCATCATCGATGACGGTAGCGATGTCGTTGCCACCCTCATACAGGAACGGCAAAACCAGATTGCTGACATCATTGGCACGACGGAAGAGACAACCACGGGCATCGTGCGGCTACAAGCTATGTTCCGCGACGGGGTGCTGACATTCCCGGCGATGAACGTCAACGACGCCGACACCAAGCACTTCTTTGACAACCGCTACGGCACTGGTCAATCCACCCTGGATGGCATTATCCGTGCTACTAATATCCTGCTGGCTGGGAAAAACATTGTTGTCGTAGGTTACGGTTGGTGCGGCAAAGGCACGGCACTCCGGGCACGGGGAATGGGAGCCAACGTGATTGTGACCGAAATCAACCCAGTCCGGGCAATTGAAGCGGTGATGGATGGCTTCCGGGTGCTACCGATGGCTGAAGCTGCTTCCCAAGGCGATATATTTATCACTGTCACCGGTAATAAGCACGTCATTCGCGCCGAGCATTTCGAGGTGATGAAAGACGGAGCAATTGTTTGTAACTCCGGTCACTTCGATATTGAAATTGACCTCAAGTCTCTGGGAGAGACAGCAACGGAAGTGCGAACAGTACGGAACTTCACTCAGGAGTACCGGCTCAAGAATGGTAAATCTGTAGTGGTTCTGGGCGAAGGGCGGCTGATTAACCTGGCGGCAGCTGAAGGACATCCCAGTGCGGTGATGGATATGAGCTTTGCTAACCAGGCTTTGGCTGCCGAATATCTGGTGAAAAATCAAGGTAAACTGGAACCCGGTCTGCACTCAATCCCAGTTGAGGTGGATCAAGAGATTGCGCGACTGAAGTTGCAGGCGATGGGGATTAACATTGATACCCTGACACCAGAGCAAAATGAGTACATCAACTCTTGGAAGTCTGGGACCTGATAGTTGTGGTGCAGGCTTCAAGCCTGCACCAATTCTAGCCTCCTTAAAGCGCAGGGCTGGGCAAAATGTCTATCCCACAACATTTGTTCCACAAACAGGAGATCAAATGCATCTTGTTGAGCTGCTTGAGCCGCAACGTCTCATTCAATCTTTTGGCTATATAGGACTGTTTGTAATTATATTTTCTGAATCTTGTTTGCTGTTTTTCTTACCGGGGGATAGCTTACTCTTTACTGCTGGGTTTTTAGCATACAAAGGTTTACTGAATATTTGGATTCTGATGCTGGGCACGTTTATCTGTGCCGTTTTGGGAAATAATCTGGGTTATGTAGCTGGGGCAAAATTTGGTCGCAGGTTGTTTCAACAGGAAAAAACTTCATGGTTTTTTCAAAAGAAACACTTGGTAAAAGCACAAAGGTTTTATGAAAGGGAAGGTGGAAAAACGATAGTAGTGGCTCGTTTTATGCCTATTGTTCGTACTTTTGCGCCGATTGTTGCTGGCCTAAGTAACATGCATTATCCAACTTTTTTAAAGTATAACATAATTGGAGGGTTTATTTGGACGTTCGGTTTAACATTATTTGGATACGGCCTGGGATATTTTCTGGGAAAAGTCATCGATGTTGATAAATTTTTGCTGCCAATTATAGTTTTGATTATTATTGTTTCTATGATTCCATCGCTTATTCATCTAATTCAAGAAAATAAATCAAGCAGACGTTGAAATCTCGTAGTTACTGGCTAATACTGCCTTACATCCGGCCTCAGTGGAAAACAATCATTCAGGCTTTGGCTTGTACGCTGGGGTTTACAGTATTCTGGCCGATCTTGGTGTGGCTAGCCGGTAGGATGGCAAAGTATATCGGGCAGGGAGATGTAGCTGCGATCGCTCACCTGGCTTTTGTCAGTGCCATCGTTTTTCTAGGCCAGAAGATGGCGCAGTATGGTCAAGACGCTTTAATGGCAAAAGCTGGCCTGTATATTGCTTTGGATATACGCAAGGGGGTCTACGCTCACTTGCAGCGGCTCAGTTTCGGCTACTTTGAAACCACCAAGACTGGTGACCTGTCCTACCGGCTAACGGAAGATGTTGACCGGATTGGGGAGGTAGTGAATAAATTCTTCCATGATTTTGTCCCGTGCATTTTGCAGCTGGTGGTGTTACTTGGCTACATGGTCTATCTCAACTGGCAGCTGACGCTGGCGACCTTTTTGATTGCGCCACTAATGGCTGTGTTGATTGGCTGGTTTGGCGAGCAGCTACGGATGTTCTCCCGCCGCAGTCAAAATCGCGGCTCTGATTTATCCGCCTTACTAATTGAGTTGTTCAGTGGCATCCGCCTGGTACAAGCCTTTGCGGCTGAAGACTATACCCTGCAACTATTTAGTCAGGAAGCGGAACGCAACCGCAAAGCTAAGTATGCAGCCGCGCAGCTGAAGGCGATTCAGATTCCAGTGGTGGGATTTCTGCAAGCTTTGTGTGGGCTGCTGCTGTTTTTTCTGGGAGGTTGGCAAATTTCTCGCGGCAACCTGACTGGCAGCGAATTTGTCAGCTACGTTACAGCTGTGATATTGCTATTTGACCCCATTAGCCATGTAACCAGCGACTACAACGAGTTTAAGCAGGGAGAAGCTTCGTTAGACCGGATTTTTGAACTCTTGGCAATTCAGCCGGTAGTGGTGGAAAGCACTGATGCGATCGCCCTTCCCCCAGTCACAGGTAAGGTTGAGTACCGCAATGTCAGCTTTGCTTACAAACCTGGTCAATCGGTGCTGCAAAACTTAAGCTTGCTGGCACTACCAGGAGAGATGATTGCTCTGGTTGGTGCTTCCGGTGCTGGGAAAACTACCCTCGTCAACTTGCTACCGCGTTTTTATGATCCCCAAGTTGGTGAGATTCTGATTGACGGCATCAATATTAAGGAGCTGAGCTTAAGCAGCCTGCGGCGGCAGATTGGCATTGTACCTCAGGAAACCATACTCTTTTCCGGTACAATTGCCCAAAATATTGCTTTTGGACAAGCTCAGTACGAACCCACGGCGGTTGAGGCAGCAGCTAAAATTGCCAACGCCCATCAGTTCATCACTGAGCTTGCTGATGGTTATCAAACTTGGGTGGGAGAGCGAGGGGTGAATTTTTCCGGTGGACAGCGGCAACGCCTGGCGATCGCTCGTGCTGTCCTGCTCAATCCCAGCATTCTCATTCTCGATGAAGCCACCTCTGCTTTGGATTCGGAATCTGAAGCACTCGTACAGGAGGCGCTGGAACGGCTAATGCAAAACCGGACGGTTTTTATCATTGCCCATCGCCTAACCACAGTGCGCCGTGCCGACCGCATTTTAGTTATGGAGCAGGGGCGAATTGTAGAAGCAGGAACTCACGATCAGCTGTTGGCGCTTTCGCGTCGCTATGCCCGCTTCTATGCCCAACAATTTCATTGAAAGGGGTGTGGGGTTGCGCAACTAAAGGGTTTCTAGATAACTTATGATATCCGCCATTTCTTTGGCACTAGCCTTGAATTTCGGCATCGGCGGCGTGTCGCCGCTTACGACCTGGCGAATCAGGCTAAAGCGAGACTTACGCTTCGAGACACCTTGCAAGCTAGGACCCACACGACCATCTGCCTCCCAGCCATGACAACCTGCACAGTTCATTTGAAAGATAGCGTGGCCTTGAAATTCGTCTCCTGTCAGGGAGAAAACGCTCTTGACGTATGGATCGGAGACTCGAACCAAGTGAACGCCAAAAATGGCCAAGAAGATTGCTAGCAGAACCACCAGACCGATCAAGGTGAGCCGCTGAATCAGGACTTCAGGTTTGAAAAGGTGGTTATCCAAAAGGTTTACAGTTAAAGTCAGGATGTACAAAAATTTTTAACTTAATACATATAGCTTAAAAGTTCTTGATGGTTGTAGGCAAGTATGGGCGGCAGTTATGGGGCAAGCCAGCACTCCCGGCGCGATCCATCTGCATGCTGGGAAAACCATGCTGCCCGAGATCTCTTTTTCTCGCTTGTAGCTAGTAAGATCAGGGACAGGCAATAAATGTTTACCGATTCAAAAGGAGATTTAACGTGGTTGAACCGCTGCTTGATGGTATGGTGTTGGGCCTAATTTTCATTACTCTTTCTGGGTTGTTTTTTGCTGCTTATATGCAATATAAGCGCGGACAGCAGCTGGGTCTTTAAATCACTGCTTAGGCAGTCGCTTAATGTAATCTCTCAGCACTTCTGACATCGACAATCCACGCCTTTGGGCTTCTGCCCGGAGGCGCTCTTTTTCTTCGGGTCTTACTCTGACTATTATCTGAGTTTCTCTGGTCATGGCGGCAAATATGTCATCATGAATGTAATAACATCTTACGCCAGTTTAAATTTATTCTGCAACCTATTAGGCCACTACTCAAAGGCAACTCCAATGTTACTCTGCCTCTGGTCATCCCGCAATCCTTAAAGGTCTTGGAGCTATTCTAGCTTTGGTTTTGGGTGACATAAGTGCCGCTCATAAACATTCACGACCAAAAGTATTTTCCATCCGGCGGAAATCTCTTTCCACCTTAAACCAGAGGGAGCGGTTGTGCGGGTCTGTCTTCAGGGCTTTTTTTAGGTAAATTCTGGCTTTGTTGAGCTGTTTCTCGTTCAGTAGTTGGCTTCCCCAACTAGAGTAAGCGATCGCTTGCCACTGGCGCACTTCTGGATCATCGGGCAGACGTTGAGCTAAGCCTTCAACCAGTGCGATCGCCCGCGGGAACCGTTTAGATTTCAGGAACTGCTGCAACTGAAGATGGGAACGCCACTTCAGCTGTTGTTCAATTTCCGACAGCGAGGGAGTGTTTCGAGTCGGTTTTGAAAAACGTGTTACCATTTCCGGCGCTTGCCGCTCTTGCTCCCCAGTTTCCTGATGAGCACATTCGGAATTACCTGACTCCTCATCATCTGTCTGGGCTTTTTGCACCACGCTCACGAGGAGCTTGTATGCCTCCGTCAAGGCAATAAACTTATCCTTAGCTCCTTGATCAACTTCATTGATGCCAGTATTATAATCTAGTGTCAGCCTCTGGTAAGACCCTCTAATTTCGCCAACAGAGGCTCCTGGCCTTAACCCTAATAATCGGTAGCAATCTGCAAGCTCCATGGGTAGTTCTAACCAGGTAAGGAGAGATTGTAGTGATGGATGAAGTATCATATTCCTCTAATGTGGTTTTCAATTATCTTATTAAAAACCACTTTTTGCCCTGAAATTGATCGCTTTGCTGAGGATATAGTGAGCGCTCCCATCCCAATGCTGACGTTTACATAGACTTCAGTTTCATCATTCATTCAGATAATCTAGAGTTTAGCTTGACAGAAACCTGAGTAGTTCTGATGCCCTTCCCATTCGTAAGGCTGCCCTGCTAATTTTAAACACTTTAACCACTCTGGATTCACCTTGTATAGTCATAAATAGTCATAAATAAGCCCATAAAAGGTCATAAAAAAGCTGACGTATGCCTGCTCGCACCCAGTACGCCTGGAATAACTGGGGGACGTTTAAACGGAAGGTGAATAGTGCATGATTGTCACAGGGATACGGAATAGAGTTGCTGCCAGTGCAGAAAAGCTGAACTTAAATTTGAGTGGTCGTGGTAGCTCCTTCCAGGAAACCGACACAAAGCCGAAGCGGGTGTAAAAAATCGCTAGCCTGCTGCCACAACATTCTAGATAGAGTGGCTGCGTCGCTTCCTGAACTAAATGCTTAACTAGAAACGTACCCAAGCCCTGACCCCGCCAAGTAGGCGCAACCACCAGACTACCCAGTTCTTGTGCCCCAGGGAAGAAGCGCAACTGTCCAAAAGCAACCATTTGCCCATTACATTCGATCAGCCAGAACTGCTGAGCGCGCAACTGGGTGGGATCAAGTTTTGCCGCTAGCACTAATTTCCGAATTGCCCATGCGTCCTTGGCATGGGCTGGGCGGAGAATACACCCTGGCGGTAACGAACAAGAGCGCTTATTCATTGTTAAAAAGCTTCAGCCTCAGGTGGAAAGGCAATAAAAGGTTACAGCTGTTTTGCCATAGATTTTTTGGCGGCAGATTTCTAAGCTGGGGTAAGGTGAATCTGCCCAAGTGCTGGGCTCGTGTTCAACTGCTAGTTCACCAGTGGGAGCCAGGAGTTGATGCTGAGCGATCGCCTCTAACACAGGCTGGTATAAATTACTGGCGTAGGGCGGATCGAAGTAGATCAGATCAAATTGCTGTCCGAATAGCGTTTTTAATCGCTGGATTACATCTGCTCGTAACACCTCAAATTTCTGTTCAGGCTGGGCTACCCGCTGCCAGTTTTGCTGGATGATGGCACAGGCTCGACTCGATAGCTCAATTCCCACCACTAAGCTTGCTCCTCTACACAAGGCTTCTGCACCCATCGACCCAGTACCGGCGCACAGATCCAGCCACCGACAACCAGTTATCTCTCCCTGCCAGATATTAAACACTGCCTCCCGTACTCGCGCACTTGTGGGTCTGGTTTCTCGACCTGGTAAGGTTTTTAACTGCCGATTGCCTATTATTCTCAAACTCATAGGAAGAACCTAAGCCGGAACCATAGCCCGAACTTGAGCGACAAAATTGGACAAAATCTGTAGTCCAGTGGTGGAAGATTTTTCGGGGTGAAATTGGACAGCTATCAGGTTTTTGTCCCTGATCGCGGCTGTCACAGTTTGACTACCGTGGGTCACAGTTGCTGCCCTTACCTGGAGTTGTGCTGGGTCAACATAGTACGAGTGGACAAAATACACCCAAGGCTGAGGAGATAGATGCTGCCACAGGGGAGATGCTGGTTGGGTAATCTCCAGTTGGTTCCAGCCCATGTGCGGAATGGTGATTCCAGGTTCTGAGCGAAACCGCCGTACTGTACCGGCAACAATTCCCAGTCCCGGTTCCTTGCCTTCTTCACTCCGCTCGAATAGAATTTGCAGACCGAGGCAAATTCCTAAGAACGGTTTGCCACTAGCGATCGCTTGTTTGATTGGTTCAACCAAGCCACGCGCCCTGAGCTGTTGCACAGCTGGATCAAATGCCCCCACTCCGGGCAGCACCACTGCATCAGCTTGCTCCAACTCTGCTGGAGAATCAGTAATTTTAGGAGTCGCCCCAGCTTTCTCCAACCCTTTACAAACTGAGTGCAGATTGCCCATGTCGTAGTCTATTACTGCTATTGCTGCCACCGACCTACTCCATTCCTCTAGTTTCAAGTTATTACTATTGTAGTTGGCTGAGGAATATTTCCTATGACTCTAAACACATTGCTGACATCATTTGATACTTGGGAACCTCATCAACCGTCTAACTCTTCTGATGATTTGATCACTGAAATTATAAAAAGAGGTGCACTTCCTAAAAATATTCATTTGATCAGAAAGCTCCCGGTTGATTCTCAGCTTGCTCCTGAACAAGTCATCGCTAAAATTAACCAACTCCAACCAAATATAATCATCTGTTGCGGTATGGCTGAATCACGAGAAAAGTTGACTATTGAATCCAATGCTAAAGATGAAAGTCAAGTGATTAAGACTACGGTAGATACTGACCGATTATTATCAGGATTATCTATAACTGAAATTAGTCATGATGCTGGCTGGTTTGTTTGTAACAAGCTTTACTATTCAATTCTCAATTATATTTATCAGATGAATTTAAAAAGTCAATGTCTATTTGTTCATGTCCCAATCTTAACCAAAGATAATTTAGAGCAGATTACGAGCGACTTTTTAGTAATTCTTCACAAGCTGAACTGTTTCAAATTTAACTTGCATTCTGGTTGACGACATCTAGAGGTATGCTGCGTTAAATACCCAACAGCTTATCAAAACCTTGGCTCAAGACGTTTGAAAGCCCGTCGTTGTCTTCTTTTTACTCTTGCTTTTAGACTTTGATTTATTAAGCTCTGCTATGGCTTCTTCAAACAGATCGTGCAAATGCTGTGGCACACTAGCAATTTCTGGTAGTTCTGGCTCTATGGGTTTGTTGAATTCTTGCGCAAGCGCGTCTAAATCGCGTTCAAGCTTGAAATCGGGACGCCCGATTACCGTTTGTAACACATTTTCCAGTTGAGTCGGGTATTCTTGGGCTAACCGCTGCCAGATGAAGAGATTGATGCTTGAGTTTTCTAGGTAGTAGCGAACCAGTTTCTCCCAACCGTCGATGTTCTGCCAGTTTTCCGCTTCTAGCAATGCTTTGAATTGGCTGTATGTTGGTAAAAACATCTGACCCCAGCGGGGATGCGATAGAGCCGTTACCTGTTCCGCTTTTCTGAGTTCGGCAGGTAGCTCAACCTTGGGCATCACCATTTTGCTAGTGCTTTTGTTGTCTATCAGCTCGGCAACCGCTTTGGAGTCAGCACCGGCTTCCTCTGCCGCTGCTTTAATTTCCTCTTCTGGAATTCCAGCTTCTTGTGCCACCTCTGCCAGGGATTTAGAGGCATCAATGCCTGCTGCAGCCAAGCGTCGTTGCAGCATTCCCTGTTGGAATTCAGCAATCTTTTTGTTGAGCTGGTATCCAGCCAGTGTCAGTTCATCACTGCCAAAAAAGTCAATAAACTCCTGGTGATATTGCTCCACTGACTGCCAAGCCTGCTCCAGTAGTTCTGGGGCATCGCTATAAAGCGCGTTTTTGTAATTCTCCTTAAAGTTACCAATTGCCACTGCCAACTTCGGTTTGCCCAGTTTACCCATTAATGTATAGGAACCAGAGAACATCCAGTAAATGTCAGTAACCGGAGCAATGCGAGTCAGTAAGATTTCCCCCTCTTTTAACCGAGACATCTCCTGTAGTGTTTGAGCATTGTTTGGTTTGACGAGGTAGTGTTTGGCTGTCAGCCAGTTTCGGAGCTCACATCCATCCGGCAGAATTTGAGTCACGGCAAATAAGCCAATAAAACTGCGCCGCCAGCTGCTGACTAGGTAGCGATCGCTCGGTGATAACTCTGGCTGGCTCTCCAAAAACAAATCCAGCGGTGTCTTATCACCGACTTTGCCATCTGTCAAAAAGGTGTCAATTATTAAGTCCTGCTGTGCAATATCATGGCGTTCCCGACGCGACTCGGCAGCCGCATAAGTCTCCAGGGATTCTGCCAGCTCTCCTTCCGCATCAAGGACAAAGTCAACTAAGGCTTGTTTTAGTTCGTGCGATCGTTGCAGTAGGGCATCCACCATTTATTTTGTAGGAACAACACTCTTAGCTTAAACGCCAAAGCTCCTTCCCTGTTAGAGGAAAGGAGCTTTGACTTTTGAAAATTAATCCTGGCACCGTGCTATTTTCCCGTGGGGCTACCCCCAAAGTATCGTCGCCGCTGCGGCGTTTCACAACTGAGTTCGGGATGGAGTTAGAGTGGGGCCACCGCGCACAAAGCACCAGGAAGGCTTGATGGGTCAGACCAATTCCGCCGAGGGAATGAGTTTGGTCAGAGCCCTGAAGACTGCAAAGGAAAGCGTAGATTGAAAGAGGTCAAGCC
>JAABUX010000784.1_pt1 | contig 51595 bp, 47 predicted proteins | sample 5561851 | NCBI WGS metagenome assembly JAABUX01 (sample SAMN10711883, study PRJNA513361) | rock metagenome | isolation source: Antarctica rocks | place: Antarctica: Victoria Land, Richard Nunatak red sandstone | collected 2016-01-03 | reverse complement strand
GTGTTCAGAAGGCCGGCGTGGGCCAAGCCGGCCGACGACACGCTGCGGGTGACGTGGCTCGACGCGCTGGACACGCTGGACCCGTACGCGACGCCGCTGCGGACCGGCGTGATGCTGGCCCACGACGTGTACGACGGCCTGGTGCACCGCGACCCGGAGACGCTGCAGATCCGGCCGCTACTGGCGCGGACGTGGCGGCTCGCCCCGGATCGGCTGTCGCTCGACTTCACCTTGCAGGGCGGCGTGCGGTTCCACAACGGCTCGCTGTTCGGCCCCGACGACGTGATCGCGACGGTTGCGCGGGCGATGCGGCCGGATGTCGCGGTGCCGTCGAACTACGAGTGGCTCGCCGGCGCCGAGCGGACCGACGACGGCGTGCGGCTGCACCTGGCCCACCCGTTCCCGCCGGTCTTCGAGTATCTGGCGATGATCCTACCGATGCTGCCGGCCGACGGGGCGACCGGCGCCGGCACCGGGCCATACCTCGCCAGCCTGGATGCCGACCGTACCGTTCGGCTGTTGCGCAACGAGGGTTATGCGCCGGGGCCGAAAAGTCGTCCCGCCATCGCTCGGGTCGAAATCCGGCAGCGGCCGGACGATTCGACCGGCGGGTTCGACGATCTGGAGGCGGGGCGGGCGGACTGGATCTGGCAGCTGACCCCGGCGCAGTTCGCGCGCGGTGCGGTCGCGACCGGGTGGCAGTCGGTGCGGGCCGAAAGCATGCGGATCGGCTACTTGCAATTCGACGCGGCCGGCCGGTCCGAGCCGAACGGGCCGATTACCCGGCCCGAGGTGCGGGCGGCGATCGTGCGCGCGGTCGACCGCTCGGCGTTGGCGGCCATGGTGGTGGCCGGCGGCGGACGGGTGCCGCCCGGGCCGTGCTACCCGACCCAGTTCGGCTGCGACGGCACGGTCGGCTCGCTGCCGGCGTTCGACCCGGCGGCAGCACGGGCGCTGCTGGCCGCGAACGGATTTGGCGGCGGGTTCGCGACCGAACTCGTGACGTATCTTCGCCCTGACATCGTGGCGTTCGTCACGGACGCGTTGGCCGCCGTCGGCGTGCGGGCGAACGTCGTGCGGCTGCCGGCGGGCGAAGCGATGGCGCGTGCCCGGGCGGGAGCGGCGCCGCTATTCCTCGGCAGCTGGGGGTCGTGGTCGATCAACGACGTCTCCGCGATCCTGCCGGCGTTCTTCGGCGGCGGCGCGCTGGACGCGGCGCGACGCCCGGAAATTTCGACGCTGGTGCGTGACGGCGACCAGGCCGCCACCGCAGACGCCCGCCGCGCCGCCTACGGAAAAGCAATCGAAATGGTTGCGCGTGACGCCCTGTTCATGCCGTTATACATCGATGGAGCGACGTACGGCGTCTCGCGGCGGCTGGCCTTTCGCGCGGCGGCGGACGAGTTACCCCGGTTTTATCGGATGGCATGGAAATGAAGTCTTTGGCGATCTTGCTGCTGCTCGCCTCAGGCGGTGCGCTGGCGCAACCGGCGCCGCACTCGCTCGACTCGCCGGTCGGCGGCGGCTGCGTCAGCAGCCCATTCGGCGAACGCGCGGCGATCATGGTGGCGTCGATCGGGGCCAGCGCCGGCTTTGACATCCCGGGCAGCTTCCACTCGGGGATCGACATCCCGGCCCCGCTTGGCACGGCGATCCGCTCGGTCGCCTACGGCCATGTGGTGTTCGTCGGCCGCAAGGGCCCGTACGGCCTGACGGTCGACGTGGAGCACGCCGGCTACGTCACCCGCTACGCGCACCTGGCGATGGTCTCGCCCGACATCGCGCTGGGCCGGAGGCTGGTCGGCCCCGACACCGTGCTGGGACGGGTTGGCATGACCGGCGTCAGCACCGGGCCGCATGTGCACTTCGAGATCCGGGTGCGCGACGAGGCCATCAACCCCGCGAGATACGTGCTCGTGTCCGCGTGTCGGTGAGCTGCGGCGTCTGCGGCGCCGCGGCCCCGGAGCCGTTCCGCCGGCCGCCCGCCGAGACGGCGCCCGACCTCGACCTCCGGCCCGGCCAGCCGGCGCGCGGCACGCTGATGCACTGGGTCCGCACCTGCCGAAGCTGTCGCGCGGCGGCACCGGACGTCTCGGCGTTGGCGGCGGCGCAGGCCGAGATCGTGCGCGGCACCGAGTATGCCGCGTTGCGGGCCGAGCCGCTGACCCTGCGGCCATTCCTGCGCTGGGCGATGCTGTCGCCTGATCCGGCGGCGGCGTGGCGGTGGGCGGCCTGGGCGGCGGACGACGCGGCCGAGACAGCGCGGGCGGTGGTCTACCGTCGCCGCGCGGCAGCGGCTTTTCGCGATCCGGGTGACGCGGGCGACGCGCTGCTGCTGGCCGACGTACGGCGCCGGGCGGGTGACTTCGACGCGGCGCGGGCGGCGTGCGACGACGCGGACGCGCTGGGACCCGACCCCGACGCGCGCAGCCTAATCGCGTTCCAGCGCGCCCGGGTCGAGGCGGGCGACGCCGCCGCGTATTCGATCGCCAGCGCGTTGCGGCCACCGGCCCGCAACCCGCATGTGGCGCATGGCAAGACGGCGGCGCGGCCGTGGTGGCGGTTGTTCGGGTCAGCCTGACCCTTCATGGCGGTTGCCGGTTCGCTTAATGGTAGCCGATGTCAGCCCGCACCTTGCCGCGAAACACCCAGTACGACCACGCGGTGTAGAGCAGCACGGTCGGCAGCAGGAACACCGTGCCGACCAGCAGGAACGCCTGCGTCTTGGGCGACGAGGCGGCCTCCCACAGCGTGTAGTGGTGCGGCACGATCATCGGCCACAGGCTGATCGCGATGCCGAGATAGGACATCAGGAACAGGCCGGCGGCGCCGAGGAACGGCCCCGGCTCGGACTTGCCGGCCAGCGCGCGCCAAGTCAGGAACGCGATCCCCGCCGTGATCGCCGGGATCGGCGCCAGCCAGGCGATATTAGGCCAGGACAGCCAGCGGCGCGCGATGTCGGCGTCCTGGATCGGCGTCCAGACGCTGACGGCGAGCACGCACACCAGTACGCCGATGAGGCAGACGCGCCCCTGCCGCCGCGCCCGCCCCTGCAACTCGCCGGACGTCTTCATGATCAGCCAGCCTGCGCCGAGGAGGCCGTAGCCGAACACCAGTGCCACACCGGTCAGCAGCGAGAACGGCGTGAAGCAGTCGAAGCTGCCGCCGGCGAAGTTGCGACCCTGCACGGCAAAACCCTGGATGAACGCGCCGAGTACCACGCCCTGCGCGAACGTCGCCAGTATCGAGCCGTAGTTGAAGCCGTGGTCCCAGAAGGTGCGGTGGGTGGCGTCGCGAAAGCGGAACTCGAACGCGACGCCGCGAAAGATCAGCGACAGCAGCATGATCAGCACCGGGAAGTAGACCGCCGGGATGATGATCGCGAACGCCAGCGGGAACGCCACCAGCAGGCCGACGCCCCCCAGGATCAGCCAGGTCTCGTTGCCGTCCCACACCGGGGCGATGCTGTTCATCAGCAGGTTGCGCGACGCCGTGTCGGGTGCCCAGCCGTAAAGGATTCCGACGCCGAGGTCGAAGCCGTCCAGAAGCACATAGAGGAACACGCCGACCGCCAGGATGGTGGTCCAGACCGGCACGAAGTCGAGGGTGAGCATCGCGGTCATTCTGCGGCTCCCACGGCGAGCAAACTGGGCAGCGCCTCAATCGGGTTGGTTGGACGGCCGCTCTGCACCGGCCCGTCCGACGCCTGCGGGCGGGGTCCGGCGCGGATGATTCGGCGCATCACGACGAAGCCGGCCGGAAATACGACCGCGTAGACGGCGATGTAGCCGATGAACGACAGCAGCACGTTGGCCCCGGTCAGCGACGGCGAGACGCTGTCGGCCGTCCGCAGCAGGCCGAACACGGTCCACGGCTGCCGCCCGACCTCGGTCGTGGTCCAGCCGGCCAGCACGGCGACGAACCCCAGCGGCGCCATCCACTGACACGCTTTCAGGAACCTTGCGTCGGTCACGAACCGGTCGCGGCGACGGAACAGGTTGCCGACCACGACCATCGCCAGCATCAGCAGCCCGACGCCGACCATGATCCGGAACCCATAGAACGGCGGTCCGACCGGCGGGCGCTGGTCGGCTGGCCAGTCCTTCAAACCCTTGATTTCGCCGTTCAGCGAATGGGTCAGCACGATGCTGCCGAGCACCGGTATCGCCACCTCGTATTTCATCCGGGCGTTGGTGTCGTCGGGTATCCCGAACAGGGTCAGCGACGCCGGCGCCTCGGTGTCGTAGCGGCCCTCGAGTGCCGCCAGCTTGGTCGGCTGGTATTTAAGCGTGTTCAGCCCGTGCAGGTCGCCGATCACGATCTGCAGCGGCACCAGCAGCAACAGGATCCACAGCGCGTGCGACATGATGCGCCGGCCCTCGTCGACGAACTTGCCGGACCGCACCAGCCATGCGGCCACGCCCAGGATCACGAAGCCGGTGGTGATGTAGAACGCGGTCACGGTGTGGGCGAGGCGGTAGGGCAGCGACGGGTTGAAGATCAGCGCCCACCAGTCGGTCGGGAAGAACCGGCCGTCGACGATCTCGTAGCCGGCCGGCGTCTGCATCCAGCTGTTGGCGGCCAGGATCCAGAACGTCGAGGACAGCGTGCCGAGCGCCACCATCACCGCCGACAGGAAGTGCACCCAGCGCGGCACCAGCGGCCGGCCGAACAGCAGCACGCCGAGGAACGTCGCCTCGAGGAAGAACGCGGTCAGGCCCTCGTAGGCCAGCAGCGGCGAGATGACGTTGGCGGTGGCGTCCGAGAAGCGGCTCCAGTTGGTGCCGAACTGGAACGGCATGACGATGCCGGACACCACGCCCATGCCGAACGCGACCGAGAAGATCTTGACCCAGAACCCCGAGATGCGGCCGTAGATCGCGCGGCCGGTGGCGAAGTGCATGCCCTCGACGAACGCGACGTAGGATGCGAGGCCGACGGTGAACGCCGGCAGCAGGATGTGGAACGCCACCACCCAGACGAATTGCAGCCGTGACAGCAAGACCGGATCGAGGTGCATCGGCATGGCTCCGTAAGAACCTTACGGACTGTAGACCGTTGATCGTTACGAAGCGAGTGTCGATTAACGGTCGGTAATAGTCCTACAACAGCGTTGACGATCGTGCGCCGGAGTGACAATCATTCGACGCCCCGGGCCGAAAAGGGGCGGTCAACGCACCCTGGGAGACACGTCCGAATGAAAACCCTCAAACTCGCCCTGCTGGCGGCGGTGTTCGGCTTGGCCGCGCCGTTCATGGCGCACGCCGACGACACCAAGATCGGATTTGTGGTCAAGCAGCCCGAGGAGCCGTGGTTCCAGGACGAATGGAAGTTCGCCGACCAGGCTGCCAAGGAGAAGGGGTTCACCCTCGTCAAGATCGGCGCCGAGGACGGCGAGAAGGCATTGGCCGCAATCGATAATCTGGGCGCCCAGGGCGCGCAGGGCATGGTGATCTGCGTGCCCGACGTAAAGCTCGGGCCGGGAATTATCGCGCGCGCGAAAGCCAACAACATCAAGTTCATGACCGTCGACGACCGGCTGATCGACAGCCAGGGCCACCCGATCGAGAGCGTGCCGCACATGGGCATCTCGGCAACCAAGATCGGCCAGGCGGTCGGCGACGCGATCGCCGCCGAGGCGAAGGCGCGGGGCTGGGACATCAAGGACGTCGGCGCGATCCGCGTCTCGTACGACCAGCTGCCGACCGCCAAGGACCGGGTCGACGGCGCGGTCGGCGAGCTGACGAAGGCGGGCATGCCGGCCGACCACATCTTCAACGCGCCACAGGCCAAGACCGACACCGAGGCGGCGCTGAACGCGGCGACCACGGTGCTGAACGGCCACCCCGACATCAAGCACTGGGTGGCGTTCGGCCTCAACGACGAGGCGGCGCTCGGCGCGGTTCGCGCGACCGAGAGCGCCCATATCGCGCCGACCGACGTGGTCGCGGTCGGCATCGGCGGCGCCGATTCTGCGGTCAACGAGTTCAAGAAGCCGACGCCGACCGGGTTCTTCGGCACCGTCATCATTTCGCCCAAGCGCCACGGCTACGAGACGGCGAGCGACGTCTACGCCTGGGTCAAGGACAACAAGGAGCCGGACGCGCTGACGCTCACGTCCGGCTCGCTCGCGACGCGGACGGACTACCAGGCCGTGCGCGCCAGCCTCGGCCTAAACTGATTTTTACGCCGGGTCCGGTGGTGTGACCATGCCGCCGGACCGGCTCGCGTTCGACCGGGTCAGCAAGACCTATCCGGGCGTGGTTGCGCTCGACCAGGTGGGCTTCGCCGTGCCCGCCGCGCACGTCCACGGGCTGATGGGCGAGAACGGGGCCGGCAAGTCGACGCTGATCAAAATCCTCGGCGGCGACATCCGGCCGACGTCTGGCACGGTCCGCATCGACGGTGTGGACGTCGCGTTCGGCTCTACCCGCGACGCGTTCGCGGCCGGGGTCGCCGTGGTGCACCAGGAGCTGCAGCTGGTGCCCGAGCTGACGGTCGCCGAAAACCTGATGCTGGGCCGGTTCCCGCAGCGCGCCGGCGTGGTCGCGTCGCGAAAGATGTTCACCGTCGTCGACGACAAGCTGCGCGGGGCCGGCATCGAGCTCGACGCGCGGGCGCGGGTCAGCGGGCTGTCGATCGGCACGCGGCAGATGGTCGAGATCGCTAAGGCGATCATGGTCGACGCGCGGGTGATAGCACTCGACGAGCCGACGTCGTCGCTGTCCACCACCGAGAGCGAGGTGCTGTTCCGGCTGATTGCTCGGTTGCGCGCCGACGGGCGGACGGTGCTGTATGTGTCGCACCGGCTCGACGAGATCTTCCACATCTGCGACGGCTGCACGGTGCTGCGCGATGGGCGGCTCGCTGCGCACCACGCGACCATGGCGGGGCTGACGCGCGACCTGCTGGTGTCGCAGATGGTCGGGCGCGAGATCGCCGACATCTGGGGATATTCCTCGCGTCCGGCGCAGGCGACCGGCCTGGCGGTGCGCGGGATCGCCGGGACGCGCATTAAGGCGCCGATTAGTTTTAGCGCGCAACGTGGCGAGATCGTCGGGTTTTTCGGCCTGGTCGGTGCCGGCCGCAGCGAACTGATGCGCCTCGTGTGCGGGGCCGACCCGGCGACCGGCGTGGTCGAGATCGACGGCAGTGCGGTCGATATCGGCTCGCCCCGCAGCGCCATCCGGGCCGGGCTGGTGCTGTGCCCGGAGGACCGCAAGGCGGACGGCATCGTGCAGGGCGCGTCGGTCGAGGAGAACATAGTCATCTCCTGCCGCCGGCTGTTCTCGCCGTTCGGGGTGATCGACCGCGGGCGCTCGGCGCGCGTCGCCGACGATTTCATCGGCCGGCTCCGCATCCGCACGCCGTCGCGCAAGCAGGCGATCCAGAACCTGTCCGGCGGCAACCAGCAGAAAACCATCCTGGCCCGCTGGCTGGCCGAGAGCGGCGTCCGCGTGCTGGTGGTCGACGAGCCGACGCGCGGCATCGACGTCGGCGCCCGGACCGAGATCTACGCCGTGCTGTACGAACTCGCGCGCGGCGGCATGGCGATCGTCGTCGTGTCGTCGGACCTGCCTGAAATCATGGGCATCACCGACCGGCTGCTGGTGATGCGCGACGGCGCCATTGCGGCGGCGTTCGACCGCGCCGCCTACGACGAGGGCGCGATCCTGCGGGCGGCCCTGCCGGACGGCGCCACACGCGGGTTGGCGGCGTGAACGCGGCAAAACGGGTTCTGCTGGGCGAGCAGGGGCTGGTGATCATCTTCATCGCCGTGTTCGCGCTGGTGTCGCTGTTCGTGCCGCACTTCATGACGGAGCGGAACCTGCTCGGGCTCACCCAGTCGGTGGTCACGATCGGCATCGTCGCCTGCACCATGATGCTGTGCCTGGCGTCGCGCGACTTCGACCTGTCGGTGGGCTCGACCGTCGCGTTCTCCGGCATCACGGCGGTGATCGTCGGCAACGCCACCGGCAGCATCCCGCTCGGCATCGTGGCCGCCCTTGCGTCGGGCGTGGTGGTGGGTGCGATCAATGGCGTCATCATCGCGCGACTAAAAATCAACGCGCTGATCACTACGCTCGCGACGCTGCAGATCGTGCGCGGGCTGGCGTTCATCGTGTCGGGCGGCCGCGCGGTCGGCATCGACGACCCGGCGTTCTTCGACATCGCCGGCAGCTCGGTGTTCGGCATCCCGACGCCGGTGCTGGTCATGGTCGCGATGTTCGCCGTGTTCGCCTTCGTGCTGAACCGCATGGTGTTCGGCCGCAACACGCTGGCGATCGGCGGCAACCCGGAAGCGTCGCGACTGGCCGGCGTCGACGTCGGGACGATGCGCATCCTGATCTTCACCCTGCAGGGCGTCGCCTGCGCCATCGCCGGCGTGCTGCTGGCCTCGCGCATCACCAGCGGCCAGCCGAACAGCGCCACGGGGTTGGAATTGTCGGTGATCTCCGCCTGCGTGCTGGGCGGCGTGTCTCTGGCGGGCGGCCGGGCGACGATGTCGGGTGTCATCGTCGGCGTGCTGATCCTGGGCATGGCCGAGAACGTGATGAATCTGCTGAACATCCAGGCGTTCTACCAATACCTCGTACGCGGCTCGATTCTGCTGGCGGCGGTGCTGCTCGACAACCTCCGTATCCGCGCCACCGGCGTCCGGACATGAGTGGACGGCTCGCGGGCCGGGTGGCGATCGTCACCGGGGCGGCGCGGGGGATTGGGGCCGCGATCGCGCGCCGGTTCGCGCTTGAGGGTGCCCGGGTCGCATTGCTCGACATCGACGCCGACGCGGTGCAGGCCGAGGCGGCGCGAGTCGGCGGGGCAGCCTATGTATGTGACGTCGCCGACCGCGCCGGCGTCGAGGCGGCGGTGGCCGCGATCGGTCCGGCCGACATCCTGGTCAACAACGCCGGGGTCAACGTGTTCTCCGACCCGCTGACGTTGACCGACGAGGCGTGGCGGCGCTGCATGGCGATCGACGTCGAGGGTGCCTGGCACTGCACCCGCGCCGTGCTGCCGGCGATGCTGGCGGCCGGGCGGGGTGCGATCGTCAACATCGCCTCGACCCACAGCTTCTCGATTATCCCGGGCTGTTTCCCGTATCCGGTCGCCAAGCACGCGCTGCTGGGCCTCACCCGCTCGCTCGGCGTCGAGTACGCGCCGCGCGGCATCCGAATCAACGCGATCGCGCCGGGCTACATCGCCACCGACCTGTTGGCGGCGGCGGCGCGGGCGGAGGCTGAAAAGCTGATCCCGTTGCGCCGCATAGGCACGCCGGATGAAGTCGCGAGCGCCGCGTTGTTCCTGGCCAGCGACGAGGCGAGGTTCTGTGCGGCCAGCGTGCTGACGATGGATGGCGGCCGCTCGGTCGTCTACCACGACTGAGGGGAGGGACTGCCCGTGAAGATCACCAAGCTCACCACCTACATCGTGCCGCCGCGCTGGCTGTTCCTAAAGATCGAGACGGACGAGGGCGTGTCGGGCTGGGGCGAGCCGGTGGTCGAAGGCCGCGCCGCGACCGTCGCCGCCGCCGTCGACGAGCTGGCCGACTACCTGATCGGCCAGGACCCGCGCCGGATCGAGGACCACTGGACGGTTCTGTATCGGGGCGGGTTCTACCGGGGCGGGGCGGTCCACATGAGTGCGCTGGCCGGCATCGACCAGGCGCTGTGGGACATCAAGGGTCGGGCGCTCGGCGTGCCGGTATACGAACTGTTCGGCGGGCCGGTGCGCGAGCGCATCCGCGTCTACTCCTGGATCGGCGGCGACCGCCCGTCCGACACCGCGCGGCAGGCGGAGGCCGCCGTCGCGCGCGGCTTTGGCGCCATCAAGATGAACGCCGGCGAGGAGATGCAGTACGTCGACAGCCACGCCAAGGTCGACGCGGTGCTGGCGCGGGTGGGTGCGATCCGTGACGCGGTCGGGCCGTATGTCGGCATCGGTGTAGATTTTCATGGCCGGGTGCACCGGCCGATGGCGAAAGTGCTGTGCCGGGCGCTGGAACCGTACAAGCTGATGTTCATCGAGGAGCCGGTGCTGAGCGAGCACGCGGACGCGCTGCCGGATATCGTCGGCCAATGCGGCACGCCGATCGCGCTGGGCGAGCGCCTGTTCTCCCGCTGGGACTTCAAAGCCATCCTCGCCGCCGGCCACGTCGACATCATCCAGCCCGACCCGAGCCATGCCGGCGGCATCACCGAGACGCGCAAGATCGCCGCGATGGCCGAGGCCTACGACGTGGCCGTGGCCCTGCACTGCCCGCTGGGGCCGATCGCGCTGGCGGCAAACCTGCAACTCGACGCGGTGTGCCACAACGCGTTCATCCAGGAGCAGTCGCTCGGCATCCACTACAACGCCCACAACGACTTGCTGGACTATCTGGTCGACCCGTCGGTGTTCGCCTACGCCGACGGCTTCGTCCGCATCCCGACCGGGCCGGGGCTCGGGATCGAGGTCAACGAGGAGTACGTCATCGAACAGGCCAAAATCGGCCATCGCTGGCGCAACCCGATCTGGCGGCACGAGGACGGCAGCTTCGCCGAGTGGTAGTCTGCGCGCCTAGCCCTGCTGCATGTGCGTCAGCACGCGCTCGAACGGCTCGGCGGTGACTCGGTTCTCGCCGCGAAACGGGTTGCTGAGCGCCAGGATGACCAACAGCACGAGCGCTCCGGAGATCACCAGCAGCGTCGACATCGCCAGGTGCATCCGCAGGCTGGACGATCCGAGGAACGACGCGAACACGACGCTGATGCCGCCCCCGGCGACCAGCACGAACCAGATGATGGGCGGGATCATGGTCCGGCCCGCCAGCAGCCGTTCGCGCCGGGCGCTGACCAACTGGCCGAGGTCGGACAACAGCAACGTATGCAGGTCGCCGTCGGCGATGTTGCCCGGCCGCAGATGCAGCGCCGTGCGGGTGACGGCGTTCAGGTCGGGCTCGTCTTCGGCGACATACTCGCCCCGTTCCTGCGCCGGCCACTCGGTGTGGACCACCGCGTTGGCGTAGGCGGCGATCCCCTGCCGCATCGAGGCCATGTCCGGGCCGGTCAACCCCTCGATCAACTGGTAGACGTTATGCGTCAGCGACGCCTCGGTGTCGGTAGCCGACTGCGCCTTGATGTAGCCTTCCCACGCCAGCATCGCCACGAACGCCAGCAACACGGCGTAGGTGGTGCCAATTACAGTGAAGATCGACGAGGCGGCGGCACTGTGGTCCTGCCGCACGGCCATCGGCACGATCCGCTGCGCGATAATTTCGACGACGACGGCGATCAGCGTCGAGCAACCGACGATCAGCAAGCCAATGGCCCAGACCGGCAGGTTCACGATCTGCTCGGGGTGCGTCAGCATCGACATCCTCGCTCCTCCGACTATGGCCACGGAACGCTACATTACTCCTTGCGAAGAGGTGACACTCCTCGGCTGGCAGCGACTTAGCCAACCTCGCCCAACTGCGCCGCGTGCAGTCGCTGATACGTGCCGCCCGCCCGCAGCAGATCGCCGTGCCGGCCCTGCTCGGCGACGCCGGAACGGTCCACCACCACGATGCGGTCGGCGTTGCGGATCGTCGCCAGCCGGTGCGCGATCACCAGCGTGGTCCGGCCGGCCGCGAGTTCGATCAGCGCCCGTTGCACCGCGCGCTCGGTTTCCGTGTCGAGCGCGCTGGTGGCCTCGTCCAGGATCAGGATCGGCGGGTTTTTCAGAAACATGCGGGCGATCGCCAGTCGCTGCTTTTGGCCGCCGGACAGCTTTACCCCGCGCTCGCCGACCATCGTGTCGAGGCCCTGCGGCAGGCTCGCGATCACCTCGGTCAGCTGCGCCCGCCAGGCCGCGACCAGCACGTCGGCCTCGGACGCGTCCAGCCGGCCATACAGGATGTTTTCGCGGAACGTGCCGCCGAACAGGAACACGTCCTGCTGCACGATGCCGATCTGGCCGCGCAGCGAGGCCAGCGTCATCGACCGCACGTCGACGCCATCGATCGTGATGCGCCCGGCCGACGGCTCGTAGAACCGGGGCAGCAGCGAGCACAGCGTGGTCTTGCCGGCGCCGGACGGCCCGACGAACGCCACCGTCTCGCCAGCCCCGATCGCGAGGTCGATGTCGTGCAATACCGTCCGGCCGTCCCCGTAGGCGAAGCGCACTCCCTCGTACCGGATCGCGCCCTGTAGCGGGCCGGCGTCGCGCGCGCCGGGGCGGTCGACGATGTCGGGCTCGGTCTGCAGCAGCTCGCTGTAGCGCCTGAAACCCGCGACGCCCTTGGGGTAGGTCTCGAGCACGCCGTTGATCTTCTCGACCGGCCGCAGGAACACGCCGACCAGCAGCAGGAACGAGATGAAGCCGCCCTGCGACAGCTGCCCGTGCAGCACGAACCAGGTGCCGGCGACCATCACCACCAGCTGCGTGAGGCGCATGCCGAGGTAGGTGATCGACGACGCGGCCGCCATCAGCCGGTAGGCCTGCAGCTTGGTGCGGCGGTAGCGCGCGTTGTCGACCGCGAACAGCGCGCGCTCGTGCGCCTCGTTGGCGAACGCCTGGACGACCCGCATGCCGCCGACGTTCTCCTCGACCCGGGCGTTGAACGCGCCGATCTGGCGGAACAGCGCGCGGAAGTTCTGCGTCATGCGGCTGCCGTAGCGCGACGAGAGCACGGTCACGACCGGCGTGATCACGGCGGTCAGCAGGGCGAGGCGCACGTTGATCGTGAACATCAGCGCGAACGCGCCGATGAACGTCATCACCGCCAGGAACAGGTCTTCCGGCCCGTGGTGTGCGACCTCGCCCACGTCCTCCAGGTCTTTCGTGACGTGGGTGATCAGGTTGCCGGTCTTGTTGTTGTCGAAGAAGGTGAACGACAGCTTTTGCAGGTGGTCGAACGCGCGCCGGCGCATCTCCGTCTCGATGTTGATGCCGAGCAGGTGGCCCCAGTAGACGACCACCGCCGTCAGCGCGGTGTTGGCGAGGTAGACCGCGAGCAGCACGGCCGAGGCGAGCAGGATCAGGCCGAAGTCGCGGCCCGGCAGCAGCTGGTCGACGAACACCCGGATCGCCATTGGGAAGCCGAGCTCGAGCAGGCCGGACAGCACGGCGCAGCCGAAATCAAGCGCGAACAGGGCGCGGTGCGGACGGTAGTAGGCAAGGAATTGCTTAAGCATGACGACCCCGGGTGCCGCGGCGGCTCCAGCGAGCAGTGATAGGGGTAAGCCGAGACGCCGTCAGGTGCCGACTAGATAGACTCGCGTTCGAGCTTAGTTTTCAGTTGCTGGATGTTGTTTGAGATCCCCGGCAGGTTCGGGTCGACAGCCTGGGCACGCTGCAACGCCTGCAACGCTTCGCCTGTGTGGTTGAGTCGCGTCTCGCACATGCTAAGGCCGGACAGGGCGCCGAAGTGGCGTGGCTCCAGCGCCAGGACATGATCTATGTCACGCTTGGAGTCATCGAAGCGGCCCAGGAAGTGCAGGGTGGTCGCGAGCTTGTTCCAGCCTTCGGCGAATTTCGGAGCCTGAGCCACGATCCTGTCGAACACCGCCAGGGCAGCGGCGAAGTCTCCGGAACTCAGCCGGGACGCTCCGTCCGCCATCGCCTGATCCACCGCCGCGTCGTGCGATTGACCCCAGGTCTGCCAAATCTCCGCCTCGATCAGGCTTGCGGCGTCACCGGGTTCGACGCCTTTGAGGGTGGCGAACAGCCGATCGAGCTTAGGGTCAGTCTGGTCCGCCTTGGCCGGATACCCTAATCCCGCAACTAAGGCACCGGCGAGCAGGAACGCTGAAAATTGCATGTTATGGACATCGCCGGCGCGGCCGCATTGCCAAGTTAGAAGGCGCTCTTGCTGCGGATTTCCTTCAAGGCCGTCAACATGATGATCCGCAGGTCGAGCCACAAGCTCCAGTTCTCTATGTAGTAAAGGTCGTGGGCGACCCGGGCGCGAACCTGGGCGGCGGTTCGCAACTCGCCGCGCGAGCCGTTGACCTGCGCCCAACCGGTGATACCGGGGCGCACCCGGTGGCGGACGGCGTAGCTCGCCTCGGCCTCCTCGAGCGACAGCCCCTCCGCGCGGGTGTTGGTGGCGTGCGGGCGGGGGCCGACCAGCGACATGTCGCCCAGCAGCACGTTGATCAGCTGCGGCAGCTCGTCGAGGCTGTACTTGCGGATCACCCGGCCGACCGGGGTCACCCGGGGATCGTCGCGCGAGGTCTGGCGGGTGGCGTGGATGTCACTCATGTTCACGAACATCGAGCGGAACTTGAACATCCGGAACATCCGGTTGTTGTAGCCAACGCGGGGCTGGCGAAAGAAGATCGGGCCGGCGCTGTCGAGCCGGATCGCAATGGCGGTCGCGGCCAGCACCGGGAGTAGCGCCAGCAGCATCGCCGCCGCCATGATCCGGTCGAACGCCGCCTTTTGCACGATCGCCCACTGGGTCAGCGGCGGCGGCTGGATCGCCAGCGTGTGGCACGCGCCGGCTTGTCCGACCGAGGCGGGCATCAGCCCGAGGCGGGTCACGTCGGACAGTAGATGGACCTCGACCACCACGCTGCGGAGCGCCGCCAGGATGGCGTGCACCCGTTGCGGCTCGGACGGCGGCACGGCCACGATAATCTGGTCGACCGCGTGCCGGCGCGCCGCGTCGATCAGTTCGGCGAGGCCCGTGCCCTGGCCGGGGCGGTCATCGTAGGCGCCGGCGAACGCGCACACGCCGCTGGGGTCGCGATCCAACCCGGCGGCAACGACCTCGGCCTCCTCGGGCGACCCGACCACCGCCACGTGCCGGGTCAACCGGCCCGCCGCGATCCATTGGCCGACCAGGCTCGACTGCGCCAAGTGACCGATCTCCAGTGCCGCCACGGCGGCGGCGCCCCACATCAACGCGTTCCAGGCGGCCGCCTGGAACGGGCAGCCGAGCAGCCACAACGCGCCGGTCAGGGCGGCCGCGCCGAACAGGGCGGCTGACGACACGGCGGCGATGTCGCGCGCCGGATGGCGGATGTCATCCAGCGACCATGACTTGTTGGCGAGTGCCAGATATGTCACGCCCGATGCGACGGCGCTCAACAGGATCGCCTGGCCCAGTTCCATGCCGGAACCGCTGGTCGACCACCGCGCTATGGCGGCCAGCGACGCAAGTCCTAGGGCGATACCATCGACCGTCAGCGCCATTGCCCGGACGTGCGATGCGAGGAGCCGGATCTTGCGTCGCGCGGTGGCGGGCTTTGACGGCCAGGTTCCGCTGCGGGCATCAAGAACTGTACTGTCCAGCATCTATTATCTCCGACCTGGCGATTACTCGCCGGCAAACTTAAATTCGACTGTTCCTGGATCGCCCCGCGCTGTTGCGCTTGGGCTGTGGATCGCAATTCGTGAGGAAATCGTCAATACGTTTGTGATCACGAGATCGCGTGATGAAACATCCGTATCGACCGTTGCAATATCAGACCAAATCGTCTCTCAGCGAGACGGCGTGGATACCGAGAGCAAAATCATCAAATAAGTAATGGCTTAAATCAGAACGAATTGAGGCAAAACTTGGAACGAACGGCGGGAAATGTAAGCCGGTGGTCACAAGTGGCTGGCCAAATCCGACTCTGCTTCGCCTCTGGCGGGATTTTACCTGCCGAAACGCCTCATGACGCCTCTGATCAGTTGCGTGCCGCCAGTCGCCGAGACGACCAAACTCGCAACCAGGGCGGAGACGATCAGTGCCGGTATTGCAATGGTGCCGATCACAAATGCGATCGCAAGCTTGCCGGTGACGATGATGATTCTGCGAAACTGGCGCGAACTCCGGGGCTGGCGGTCCTGGTCGGGGCCAACGACGATCGTGCCCGCCACCGGCGCGACCTCCATGGAGTGCGCTTCCAACACCTGGCTTCAGTTCCCGGCCGACAGCGGCGCCAAGGTGAATGGACGGTCCCGCCAGCTTGGGAAGTCGTGGGCGGCTCGGCTGGCGGCGCGACCGATGCCGGGGTGCCACCCGTTGAGGAAGATGGCCGCCGCGAGCAACGCGCCGATCAGCGGACCGCCAACCTCGGGCGGAACCTCGACCCAACTCCGGGCACCGCCGAGCGCGATGGCGCCGAGCACGATCGCTAGCCCGATGACGCCGCCGGCCACCACATCCGCGACGGTGTGGAAGCCAAGCGCCACCCGCGTATAGCCGATCAGCGCCGCGCCGAGCCCGACGGTCAACACCCAGGATCCTCGTCCGGCGCACATCGTCGCCCCGCCGATCAACACGATCGCCCCCGCGACGTGCCCGCTCGGCGATTGCAGCCCGGTGGCGGCCGACAACGCCGGCGCCGCCGCCGCCAAGCCTTTGGCGACGCCGACGCAGATCGCGAGACTGACGAACGCGAGCCCGAACGTGACCGCAGCCCGGAAACAGCCGGCGAACACGAGCGTGCCGCATAGTACGACCGTCAATCCCGTCAACACTGGCGCATCCGCAAACTGTGTCACATACAGTAAAGTGTACATCCTAACCTCCGCCCGTCACACCGACGCTTATCCCAGTCGGCGCAGTCGTCCACAAGACTTATCACATCGTGTGAAGACAAAGAGGTTTGTTAACTCGCGCGCTTGATAGTAGACGTTAACGCGGATATACGCGCCGTCTCCCCAGCTTGTTACGGCCGGTCGCGGCGATACCGCCAAGGCTGTCCGGATCGGCCGATCGCTACTCTGCCTTGTGGGCGATCTTTCGATCTAAATTGGCGACGTAACAAGTAGGCGTCGAATAATCGGTCCGGTGTTCGTAACCGAGCAGGTATACGACCCTCAAATCGGCGCGATCGGTGCCACGCCGGCAATCCAACGCTGGCTTTCGAACACGCAACCGTCTACCCACCGAGCGTTGAACATCTGAGCCTTTCCAGGAACACACGTCACGCATGTCTCGATATCTGGTCACCGGCGGGGCCGGTTTCGTCGGCAGCATGGTCGTCGCCAGCTTGCTCGATCGGGGTGACGCAGTCGTGGTGCTCGACGACCTCAGCCTCGGGCACCGCGACGCGGTGCTGCCCGGCGCGCGGCTGGTGCGAGGCGACGTCGGCGACCGCGACCTGCTGGACGGCATCCTGGCCGACGGCCCGTGGGACGGCGTGCTGCACTTCGCGTCGCTCTCGCTGGTCGGCGAGAGCATGCGCGAGCCGATGCGCTACCTGCTCCGCAACGGCGTCTGCGGCCTGACCCTGATCGACGCCTGCGTGCGCCACGGCGTGCGCCGGTTCGTGCTGTCGTCGACGGCGGCCCTGTTCGGCGTCGGCGACGGCGGCCCGATCGGCGAGGCGACCCGGGTCGAGCCGGCGTCGCCGTACGGCGAGAGCAAGCAGATGCTGGAGCGGGCGCTGCTGTGGGCCGACCGCATCCACGGCCTGCGGAGCGCGTGCCTGCGGTACTTCAACGCCGCCGGCGCCGACCCGGCGGGACGCGTCGGCGAGGACCACGACCCCGAGACCCACCTCATTCCGTTGGCGATCGACGCGGCGCTGGGGCGCCGGCCGCCGTTGGCCCTGTTCGGCACCGACTACCCGACGCCGGACGGCACATGTGTCCGCGACTACATCCACGTCAGCGACCTCGCCGACGCGCATCTGGGCGCGCTCGCCGTGCTGGACCGCCATAGCGCCACCTATAACCTGGGCACCGGCACCGGACATTCGGTGCGCGAGGTGGCCGACGCGGTCGGGCGGGTGAGCGGCCGCCGCGTGCCGGTGGTCGAGCAGCCGCGTCGGGCGGGCGACCCGCCGTCGCTGGTCGCCGCGTCCGACCGGTTGCGGGCCGACACCGGCTGGGCACCGCGCTACCCCGGCCTAGACCAGATCGTTGGCGACGCGTTCCGCTGGCGGCTGCGCCACCCGGACGGCTACGGCGACAAGGGCCGCAGCTCGATCGCCGACATCGCCGCGAGCGCCTGAGCGATGGCGCTCATCGCCGCCGCCCGGGTCGGCATGCTCGGCCTCGTCCGGCGCACGCTCGGCGCGCGCGGCGGCGCGTTCGCCATGCTGCAGACCCTGGTAGCCCAGGGCATGACGATGGGCGTCAACCTCGCCACCGGCATCCTGACCGCGCGCATGCTGGGGCCGGTCGGGCGGGGTGAGTTCGCCGCCGCGAGCATGTGGCTGCTGCTGCCGTCGCTGCTGGCGATGTCGGGCATTCAGAACGGCATCGTCTACTCCGCCCGCGTCGACCCGGCCAGGCGGGCGGGTGTCGGGTTCGCCGGCCTCCTGCTGAGCTTCGTGGCATTCGTGCCGATCACCGCGGTCGCCTGGTTTTCACTGCCGTGGTTGATGCATGGATATGGCGCCGACGTTCTTTACCTGTCGCGGCTCTGCCTGCTTGCGGCGGTCGTCAACGTCCTGACCGTGGTGGTTCGCCAGTCGCTGTTGGCCGAAAAGGACTTTGGCGCCTACAACCTGCTCGGCTCGGCGTTCGCGGCGGTCTACCTGCTGCTGCTGATCGGCTTGGCGGTGGCCGGCCTGATCAACCCGAAAACCGCGGTTGAAGCGCAGATCGTCGGCACGTCGATGGTGCTGCTGGTCGGCCTCGCGCGGCTGTTGCGCGGCTGGCGCGGTCTGTCGCGCAGCGTTTCGGGCGTGGTCCGCCCGCTGCTGTCCTACAGCCTGCGCGCCGCCCCGATCGACCTCGTGTCGGTGCTCACCGGCAACATCGACCGCCTGGTGCTGATCGCGCTCGTGAGCCCGGCCGAGTTCGGCCTGTACGCCGTGGCGATCTCGTTCGCGCGCATCGTGCTGATTCTGCAGACGGCGATCTCGGCGGTGACGCTGGCCGACCTCACCGGGCAGGGCCGCGCCGAGGTCGAGGTATTCCTGCACCGCACGTTCCGCATGCTGATGTTACTGCTGGCATTGGCGTGCGGGCTCGTGCTGCTGGTCGACCGGCCGCTGCTGCTGTTGGCCTACGGCGGCGGGTTCGACCGCGCGGTGCCGATCTTTCGCGTGCTCCTGGTCGACGCGGCGCTGACCTGCATGGGGCAGGTGCTGATGCAGATCTACCTGGCGCGCGGCCGGCCGGGCATCGCCTCGGCGGCGCAGGTGGCCTCGTTCGTGACCACCGGCGTTGGCGTCGGGCTGCTGGCGGTGCCGTTCGGCGCGATCGGCGCTGCGATGGCGCTGGTGTGCGGCAGTGCCGTGCGGCTTGGCGTGCTGCTGTTCCTGCTGCCGCGCATCGAACTCGCGCGGCCGAGCCCGTTGCCGCGCTGGTCGGACTTGACCCTGGTGCTGGACCGGGTGCGGCCGATGCTGGCGCGAGGGTCGCTGTGAGCGCCAGGCTCGGGTTCGGCTGCTCCGGGCTGATGGCGCGGCTCGACCGGGAGCAGAGCGAGGCGCTGCTGGTCGCCGCTTACGACGCCGGCATCCGCTGGTTCGACGTGGCGCGCAGCTACGGCTACGGCGAGGCGGAGGCCGTGCTGGGCAAGTTCCTGGCACGCCTCTCTCCCGCCGACCGCGCCGAGGTCACGGTGGTGACCAAGGCTGGCATCCTGCCGCCGCGCCGTGGTGCGGCGATGGACGTCGCCAAGGCGGTGGCGCGCCGGGTTGCCGCACTGCATCCGGCGCTGAAGGCGCGCATCCGGGCGCGTGCGCTGGCGATGGTCCAGGGCGGCGCGTTCGCCCCGGAGCAGGTCGAGGCGAGCCTGGCGCAGAGCCTGGCCCAGCTGGGCGGACGGGTGGATTGGCTGTTGCTGCACGACTGCGGCGTCGCCGACCTGACTGACCCGTTGCTGGTGACGCTACGGGCCATGCGCGCCGCTGGCAGGATCGGTGGTTTTGGCGTCGCGTCCAGCGCCGACGTCGTGGCAGCCGCCTGCGCGGCACAACCTGGCGTGTTTGGGGTGGCGCAGTTCGCGGCTTCGCCCGGCGGTCCGCGTCCGGCCGGTGCCACCATCGTCCACCACAGCGTCGTGACACGGTTGTCCACGCTTGCCGGACGGCTCGCGGCGGACCCGGCGCGCGCGCGGTCGTCGCTCGGGATCGACGCGAACGACCGGGATGGGCTAGGCCGCGCGTTGCTTGCCGCAGCGTTGCGCGGCAATCCGGACGGCGTCGTGCTGTTCTCGTCGCAACGCGCGAGTGCCATCGCCGCCAACGCCCGCGTGCGCGCCGAGGACATCTCCGTCTCCGCCGCGTCGGCGCTGGCGGAGTGGTCGGACATTGCACTGGAGGCCGCCGCGTGATCCGCGACTTCGAGCTCGAGAACACCGGGGCGACGCTGGACTGCGACCTGTGCATTGTCGGCGCCGGGCCGGCCGGGATCGCCATGGCCGACGAGTTCGCCGACGGCCCGCTGCGGGTGGTGCTGCTCGACAGCGGCGGCCTGCGGCTGAGTGATCCGACGCAGGCGCTGAACGTGGGCGTCAACGCCGGGCTGCCGCACACCGGCCATGTCGACGGCCGCGGCCGCGCCTTCGGTGGCACCGGGCGGCTGTGGGCGGGGCAGTGCCTGCCGCTCGACGACATCGATTTCGAGCGGCGCGGCTGGGTGCCGCACAGCGGTTGGCCGATCGCGCCGGCGACGCTCAAGGCCGCCTACGCGCGGGCCGAGAAATTCTTCAAGGTCCAGGGTGAGGTCTACGACGCGCGCGTCTATAGCCGCCTCGGCTTGGAGGCGCCAGCCTGGGACGAGCGGACGCTGCGCTCGCACTTCACCATCTACACGCCGGAGGTCGACACCGGGCGGTTCGCGCTGGCCCGGGTGCGCGCGAGCGGCAACGTCACCGTATTACTGAACGCGAGCGTGGTGCAGATCGAGCTGCTGGAGTCGACGGCGGCGGTGGCGTCGTTGCGGTTACGCAGCCTGGGTGGGCGAACCGGGCGGGTGCGCGCCCGCGCCTATGTGCTGGCGGCGGGCGGGATCGAGAACGCCCGGCTGCTGCTCGCGTCCAACGAGCGGGTCGCGGCGGGGGTCGGCAATGCCCGCGACCTCGTGGGACGGTTCTTCCAGGAGCACCCCAACGGGATCACCGCGACGCTCGACGACGCCGACCCGGTCGCGTTGCAGGCTCGGTTCCGAATGCTTTATCGCGAGGGCAGGCGGTATTTCCCGAAGTTCGCGCTGGCGGCCGACCGGCAGCGGTCGCGGGAAGTGCTGAACGCGAATGCCCACCTGGTGTTCGACGACGCACCCGGCTCCGGCATCGAGGCGTTGCGGGAGTTCGCCAAGGCCGCGCGCGCCCGTCGCCTGCCGCCGGCGCCGCTGCGGGCCGCGTTGCGGATCGCCCGCGACGCGGTGCCGGTCGCGCGCACGCTGGCGAGCTATGTGACGAAGGGCAGCGCCGCCTCGGGCACGCCGAAATCGGTGCGGCTGCAATGCTACCTCGAGCAGTCGCCGAACCCGGACAGCCGCGTGATGCTGTCCGACGAGCGCGACGCGGTTGGGCTGCCGCAGCTCAAGATGCATTGGGCGATGAGCGAGCTGGAGCATAGCACCCTGCGAGAGATGACCACGGCGGTCGGCGAGGAGTTTTCCCGGCTCGGGCTGGGCCGGGTGCGCCCGGAGGCCTGGGTGGGGTCCGACGGCCCGGAGTGGCGCGACCATTTCGTCGATTGCGCGCACCACAGCGGCACGACGCGCATGGCGGCCTCACCGTCCGAGGGCGTCGTCGATCCGGACGCGCGGGTGTTCGGGGTCGCGAACCTTTGGGTGGCCGGCAGTTCGGTGTTCCCCACCTCGGGCTACGCCAACCCGACGCTGACCATCGTGGCGCTGGCGCTGCGGCTCGCGGACCGGTTGCAGGTCGAGCTGTCGACGCAGGTCGCGGCCTAGATCAGAACCGGGCTACGTGGACACAAGTAAGCCACCATCGCGAGGAGCCAGGCCTGCGGCTGCGCCAAGACGGGGTGACTGGCTCACCGTAACAAACCGTTGTATGTGCCGAACAGGAACGTGTTGTGACAACCATTGATCAATCCGCCAGCCCGCCGGTGATTGCGAGCGACACCGGTTTGGGGCGGACGCGGCCGGCGCTCAGGCCTGTCAGATCCGTGAGGACCGCTTCGTTCTTCGTCGTCGGCGCGCTCATACTGGTCGGCACGTTGCTGCTTCCGTACGCATTAATGCTGGGTGCGGCCAGCGTGGCCCGCCTACTGTATCCGGTATATGCCCTGATCCTGGGTTTGGTCGTAATGACGCGCTATCCCAGCGCGTATCCTGCGCTGTGTGTCGGGTTTTGCGCATTCTCGCCGTTCCTTCGCCGCATCGCCGACTTCTCAGCGGGTTTCGTGCAGGTCAACCCGATCCTGCTGGCATCCCTCGTGGTGCTGCTGCCGACGCTGCCCTCGCTGTTCCGCCGTATCCTGACACCCGGCGCGGCGCTGGCCGTACCGTTCGGCCTGATGGTCGCATGCCTGACGTACGGCTCGGTGCTGGCATTATACGACGGCAAGCTCATCCAGGGATTCTACGAGCCGGCCTGGTGGGTGCTGCCGCCGGCATTGGCGACCTATGTCATGGAGCGTCCGGGCGAACTGCTCGCGATCCGCCGCGCGATGATCCAGGCGCTTATCCTGATCGTGCCGATCATCTCCGTCTACGGCATGCTGCAGTTCGTATCGCCGCAGCCGTGGGATATCATCTGGATGCAGAACGTCGACAACGCCACGTTCGGCAGGCCAATTCCGTACGAGGTGCGGGTGTTCAGCATGCTGAACAGCCCCGGGACCGCCGGCGTGTTCACCGCGTATGCCATGCTGACGCTGTGCGGCGGCGGGATCATCGGCATGATCGCCGCCATCAGCGCCATCCCCCTGCTGTTGCTGACGATCATCCGAACGGCCTGGCTGGCAACCGCCGTGGGCCTGGTGTCCGTGCTGGCGTTTGCCCCGGCCCGGCAGCGCCTGCAGCTGGTGCTCGCGTTCACCGTCGCGTTGGTGGCGTTCGGGGCCGTGATCAGCAGCCCGATCGTGCCGGTGACGGTGAAAAACATGATCGAGGACCGCGCCAACTCGTTCGTCAGCCTCGGTACCGACGCCAGCGCCAACGATCGCCGGGACACCTATGCGTCGTTTTATAACCGGCTGGCCGACAGCCCGCTCGGGGAAGGTTTCGGGGCCAACGGATCGGCCATCGCGGCGTCCCAGAAGCGCGACCTCCCGGCGCTCGACAGCGGCATCCTAGAGATCTTCCTGACCTTCGGCCTACCAGTCGGAATAGTTTACATGTACTTCTTATGCGCGGTGACGTTGGCCGCGTGGCGCGGCTTACGGCTCAGCCGCGGAGTCCTTAGTAGCAGCTTCGCAGTCCTGGTAGCGACGCTGGCGATCATCCCGCTCGGCCTGTCGATGGTCGGTGAGACCGGCGCGGTCCAGTGGACGAGCATTGGGCTGCTGCTGACGCTGGGCGCGCAATCCGGTAGGCCGATCATTCGCGGCTAGAGTAATGATCGCTTCAGCTTGGAGCATAAGCGGCGTGTCGACGGTAGTTGCCGCATTTTGTCGCGGTGAAGCAGCCGGGGAGGTCGCCGGATGTGGTGCCAGACGGCGGCGATCGATCGGGCGTAGGCCTTCCTCCGCAGCGTCTTGAGCTTGGCGAACACCTGCTCGATCGGGTTCAGGTCAGGGCTGTAGGGCGGCAGGAACAGCAAGCGGCAGCCGGCGCCACGGATCGCGCGCCGGACGGCGCGGCCCTCGTGGCGGTTGAGGTTGTCGGCCACCACGACGTCACTCGGCCGCAGCGTCGGGATCAGGAACTGGACCACCCAGGCCCGGAGGCGGCGGGCGTTGATCGGGCCGTCGAATATGCAGGGTGCCTCGATCCGGTCGCACCGTAACGCCGCCACGAACGTCAGCGTGGTCCAGCGCCCGTGCGGCGTGCGCGCCACCAGCCCCCGCCCGCGTGCTGCCCGCGTGCCGCGCGGCCGAGGCTGCGCGTCATGTTGGTCTTGGCCCAGGTCTCATCGACAAACACCAGGCGCGCCGCGTCAACCCGGTCCTGGTGACGACGCCAGCGCTCCCGCTTGCGAGCCACGTCGGCGCGCTCCTGCTCGGCGGCGCGCAGGCTTTTTTTTAAAGCTGTGGCCTTCGGCGGCAAAGAATGACCACACCGCGCCGTAGCTGACGGCCACGCCACGCTCGGCCAGCTCGGCCTGGACCGCGCGTAGCGTCAGGTCCGGGGCGGCGGCGATCCGCGCCAGTAGCCAATCCCGCTCGCCGCGCAGCACCGCCCGACGCAACCCGCCCATCGGCTTGGCGGCGCTGCTGCCGGTCTGGCGGTGCCGCTGCCACCACTTCACGACACTGGCCACACTGACCCCGAACAGGGCCGCCGTCGCACGGCTGGTGCGGCCACCGACCACGGACGCCACCACGCGCTCACGCAGATCCAGGGAATACGGACGGGTCATCGGCTGCCGGCCTCCTATCCAGCCAGCACCTTGAGTCAGAACGCGAACCGCGCCGGAAGCCTTATTGATCCGCTCAGCAGCAATCACGCTCTAGCGCCGGGGCTGCCATGATCTCTGGGTGAAGACAAGGCATCCGTCGCGCCAGGTAGTGCGTCCAGATCGGCTTCAGCGCCGGGCGGTCGATGTCGAGTTCGGCGCCGTCGGTGTTGCTGAACGCGCATTCCAGCGCCATGCCGTGCGCCCGCAACTGCACCGCCTGGCGCGGCACCGAGATGAACACCGCCGGTACGCCGTAATTGTGCGCCGAGGACACGGCGATCGCCATCTCGTCGGTCTCCACCACATGGCGGCCGTGGCGGATGTAGTTGAACAGTCCGACGCCCGACTTCGCCAGCGACCGCGCGAGCTCCACCGCAAGCCGCCGGCCGGCGCGCGGGAACGTCGGGCGGTAGGGTTCGCGGTAGTCGGGTCCGTCGCGGTTGAGCGAGGAGAACGCGAACACGCCGCCCGGGGCCAGCACGCGTGCCACTTCGCCCAGCACGACGTGGCGGTCCTCGAAGCCTACGGCGTCGAGCCCGTTATAGCTGAATGCCACGACGTCGAACGCCGCGTCGGGAAACGCCAGCGCGCGCGCGTCCATCAATCTGACGTCGGCGTCGAACCGCTCCCGCGCCATGTCGATCATCGGCGGCAGCGAGTCGATGCCGACATACGAAACGGCGCGGGGTGCGAGCAGCGGCACCGTCCGGCCCGCGCCGACGCCGATGTCGAGCACTCGGGGAGCGGCGACGCTCCGCCACGCCGCCTCGATCAGCGCGCGCTCGCCGTCGTCGAGCCAGCCGTGTAGATTACGGAAATAGGCTCGTGCTCCCGGGCTGGCAAAGGAGTGCCTATTGATGCGATCTATACCCAAACCAATGCGAGGCTTCAATTTTCTAGATCCCAGTTCGAGACCTAAAAATATCTTTAATCGGCGGCTTGCAATTCCCCGACCTCGGAAGTCTCGACTTGACGCTTCACGATGCCGGTAAGTGCGGACACGCCGGCCACGAACTCGGCGACGTCGCCCCGCGGCGCCAGGCGGAGGCTGCCGCCACACATCCGGCGCCACAGCGCCTCGTCCTCGCTCAGCATCCGCATCAGCTGGCCGAGGCCCTCGTCGTTGTCGGGTTCGAACACGAACCCGTTGACGCCGACCCGCACCAGGCTGTCCCGCGCGCCGACATTGTCCGAGCACAGGATCGGCAGGCCAAGCGCCACCGCCTCATTGACCACCAACCCCCACTGCTCCTCGACGCTGGGCAGTATGAGCGCCAAGCCGTCCGCGAGCTGACGGCAGACATCGCGCGGGCTCAGGAAACCCGAGAACACGACGCCGTCCACGCGCAACCGGGCGACCTCGGCCCGGAGCTGCGGCTCGAGCGTCCCCGAGCCGCACAGGATCAGCCGCCGCGTCGCCGAGCCCCGGCTGGCGCGCATGCGGGCGAACGCGCGGATCGCGCACAGCAGGTTCTTTTTGGGCACGAAGCGCGCCACCACGACGAAGTCGCGCTCGGCGAACGACCGGCCATCCGGGGCGGGCGGGCGACCCGCCCATGCGCGGATGCGGGCGTTCGAGACGGTGTCGTAACCCGGCCGCGACCACGTCGCCGGCAAGCCCAGGAAGCGGTAATACGATTCGTGGCGCGACCCCGCCACCAGGCCGCCGTTATAGAGCCGGAACACGAGTTGCTTCATCGCCTCGCGCACCACCCGGCGTGGCATATCGTCGAACTTGCCGTCCAGCATCGCGTAGGTCCGGATGCCGCGCAGGCGCAGCAGCGGGTTGAGCCACATGATTTCCGGCTGTTCCTGGTTGCACAGGAACACCGCCGCCGGCCGGGTCGCGATGATGGCCCGGTACGCGGCGCCCAGCTTCTTGTACCACGGCACGTCTTCCGAAATGGCGGTCGGGAACAGGGTGCGGCGCTCGAAATGCTCGGCGCCCTCGATCGGGTCCCAAGCGTAGGTGCTGCTGAGGGTCGCGATCTCGACGCCGACCACCCGCGCCTGGCCCGCGAACGCCGCCCCGGCCGCCTCCAGCCGGTCGAGGTGGTAGGCCCCAAACTGCTCCCACATGAACACGATCGTTGGCAGGGTCATGCGGCGAGATCCGTCGGTTGCGAGTGGACGACCCGTGGCTCCGCGATCGGCGCCAGCGTCGCGTGCTCCTGAAACAGCCGTTCCGCCTCCGCGCGAAGTCGGTCGCGGAATCGGGCCGAGTCATAGCTGGCGGCATGGGCGCAAATTGTGGCCGAATCGTAGTCGTCGACGCGGAACTCGCGCAACGCGTCGACCAGGCTTTCGGCGGTCTGCGCGTCGAAGAAACGCCCGGTGACGCCGGGCCGGACGGTGTCCAGCGCGCCGCCGCGCCCGAACGCGATCACCGGCCGGCCGGCCGCCATCGCCTCGAGCGGGGTGATGCCGAAATCCTCCTCGCTGGGCAGGATCAGCGCGGTGCAGTCGCGATAGAGGTCGCGCATGGCTGCGTCGTCGACGCGGCCGACGAACTTGACGCGGGGGCCGGCGGAGCGCTGCAAGGCGGCCAGTTCGCGTCCGTCGCCGGCCACCACCAGCGGCAGGTCGAGCCGGGTGCAGGCGTCGACCACGATGTCCGGCCGCTTCCAGCCGACCAGGCGCATTAACATCAGATAGTAGCCGTCGCCCTGCCGAGCTTCCTGGGCGAACCGACCGGTGTCGACCGGGCAGGGCACGATGACGCTGTCCTTGCCGTAGACTTGGCCGATGCGCGCCCGCATGACCCGGCTCGTGGTCAGCCAGCGGTCGGCCCGGTCGGCGGCCGCGCGGTCCCAGGTCCGCAATCGTGTCAGGAACAGCGACAGCCCCAGCCGAGTGCGCCGTCCCAGACCCTCCCGGCGGGCGTAGGCGTGGTAATCCCACAGGAAGCGTGGCGGCGAGTGGCAGTAGCACAGGTGCGGCACGCCGGGCGGTGGCAGGATGCCGTGCGCGAAGCCGCTGGAGCTGCTGACGACGATGTCGAAGCCGGTGAAGTCGAACGACTCGAAGGCTTGCGGCAGCAACGGCAGCAGCGCCTGGTGCTTGCGCGAGGCGAACGGGATCCGGTTCAGCCACGACGTCCGGATGTCCCAGTCCCGATAGCGCGCCGGCATCCGCTCCGGGGCGTAGATCGAGGTGAACACCGGTGCATCGGGCCAGATGCGCTTCATCTCGTCCAGCACCCGTTCGGCGCCGCCGTATTGATTGAGGTAGTCGTGAACCAGAGCGACCTTCATGCGACGAGCCCCATCGGCGATGACGCCGTGACATCGGCGCCGCTCAGTTCGGTATAGACCGACTCCATGTCTTTAACGAAACGATCCGGGCCGAACCGAAGCGCCGCGTCCGATCGGGCCCGCTCGCCCATCGCCGTCCCCGCGGGCGACACCGCGACCCGCATCGCGGCTGCTAACGCCGCCGGATCGTTGGCAGGGACCACCAGACCGGTATCCCCATTGGTCACGATCTCGTGCACGCCGCCGATGTTGGTCGCCACCACCGGCCGGCCGAGCGCACAGGCCTCGATCAGCACCGTCGGCAACGACTCGAAACCGGTCGATGCGAGCACCACGCAATCCATGCCCGCCATCAGGTTCGGGATGTCGCGACGAAAGCCGAGGAAATGCACCCGGTCGGCAATTCCGAGGTCCTCCGCCAAGGCCCGCAACTGCGCCACGTAAGCCTCGTTTTCACCGAAACTAAGCGCGCCGACGATCCAGAACGAGGCATCCGCCAATGCCTGCGCGCACAACCCGGCCGCGCGCAAGAAATCCTCGTGCCCCTTGCGCGGCTCGAGCACCCCGAACAAGCCGAACTTCGGGCCCGTGCCGTCGAGGTCCGGGGCGGGCTCGGGGCGTGCCAGGAACCGGCGGTCGACCGCGTTGTGCAGCAGCCGGATGCGCGCGGGCGGCACGCCCACCGAGCGGGCCATGGCGCACGACGCCTCGGACACACCCAGGAACAGCCGGCCGAGCCGGCGGGTGCGCCCCATCGCCAGCCGGTACGCGCGGCCGATCGGCAGGGTCTCGTGCAGGTGCACGAGCATCGGCGCCGCCGCCGCGCGCGCCGCCGCCGCCGCCTGGATGGCGCTCATGGGATGGTGGACGTGCAGCACCGCCACCGAGCGGCCGCGAACCAGCGCCCGGACCTCGGAGCGTGCCCGCGACAACGCGCCGGCCAGCCGCCACAGCCCCGCGGCCGAGCCGACCTTGCGGCCCCGGTCGATGTCGAGCACGTTCACCTCGAACCCATGGTCGCGCGCTGCGTCCGCTAGCTCGCCGGCCGGACACGCCAGCACCGGCACCAGGCCGGCGGCGCGGGCGGCGTCGGCGGTGTTGAGGATGATGCGTTCGACGCCGCCGAGAAAGCCGACGCGGTTGACGGTCAGCACGATCCTGCGGCTCAACGCGCCGGTCCGGCGGCCGGCACGGGATCGTGGTCGCAACCATCGCAGCCCGGGACGCTACGCAAACATATCGGCAATGCAACTTTCCTTGCCGCAGTCAAGCGCTGATCTACCGCCTGCCATGCCGCACTGCAAAATAAATGGATGCCTCTCACGCGCACGTTATATGCACGTCGTCAATCCGGTCTGCTAAAGCGTATGTGGGATATGTCACGCGATTATCCCGATTGGTTAGATAACATACATAGAGAGCGCGCATGAGCGAGCTGCAGGCGACATTTTCACATCCGGCCACGTTATCGGCGCCCGCCATGGCGGGCGCCCGCCCGGTTCAGTGGCGCGACATGGCGGCACAGCAGGCGGAGGCGGCGCCCCCGGGTGGGGTCGGTCAGCTATTTGCGGTGATCTGGCGGCGCAAGCTGCTGTTCCTGCTCGTGTTCGCGCTGGCGCTCGGCGGCGCCGTCATGATTGTCATGGGCCTGCAGCCGAGCTACCGGTCGGAGGCGCTGGTCATGATCGACCCCCAACGTACACGGGTTATCGACGCGCCGTCGCTGACCGACGGCGTCGCCCAGGCCGGCGACCTCAACTACGTCCGCAGCGAGCAGTCGGTGCTCGGCAGCGACGAGCTCACCCGCCGCGTGGTGCGCGACCTCCACTTGGACCAGGACGCCGACCTGGCGCCGCTCGCGCCGAAGCTCGGCATCCTCGGCCAGATTACCGGCCTGTTCGGCGACAAACCGCCCAACCTGACGCCGCAGGAGCGGTTCGAGGAGGCGATCGGCAACTACTCGCAACGCCTCGGCGTGTTCAGCGACGGCAAGTCGTTCGTGATCCAGGTCAGCTTCAGCCACTCCAGTCCGACGATGGCGCAAAAGATCGTCGACACGCACCTCAAGATCTACATGGACCGGCAGCGGCAGGCCAAGATGGCCACGATCGGCCGCGCCGCCGCCTGGCTCGACACCCAGCTCGCCGAGCTGTCGGACAAGGTCCGCGAGTCCGATCGCCAGTTGGCACGCTACCGCGAGGCCAACCACCTCGTGCGCAGCGACGGCCAGACCATCAGCGGCCGCCAGCTGGCCCAGGTCACCGCCCAACTCGCCCGCGCCCGCTCCGATCTGGCGCAACGGTCCGCCCGCGCCGACGGCCTGGGCACCGGCGGCGACAGCACGATGCAGAATTCCGAGCTGGTCCACCGCCTTCGCGAGCAGGAGGCGACCCAGGCTGCGGTCGTCGCCTCGCTGTCGCAGCGTTACGGTAACAACTACCCACCGCTGGCCGAGGCGCGATCGTCGCTGGCGGTGACGATAAACCGGATCAACTCGGAGTTGGGGCGGTCCGTCAGTTCGGCGCAGAGCGACAGCTCGATCTCGAAGAACGAGGTGGCGCGGCTCGAAGCCGAGGTGACCGGGCTCGAGACCCGCGCCGCGTCGACCGACCAGGCCGAGGTCGAGGCGGCGCAGATCAGCAGCGCCGCCGATGCGAACCGCCGCCTGTATGAAAGCCTCCTGGCGCGTTCCAAGCAGATCGCCATCCAGCAGGAGATCCAGGAGCCGGACGCCCGTGTGGTGTCGTCCGCCTCGACCCCGTCGGCGCCGGCGTTCCCGCGCCGCGGCCTGCTGATCGCGATCTCGGCGGCGGTGGCGGCGGCGGTTGCCGGCGCGGTCGCGTTCCTGGCCGACCAGTTGCGTGGCCCGTCGCAGAGCGTGCGCGACGTCGAGGCGCTGTGCGGCCTGTCGGGCCTCGGCGTGGTGCCGCACATGCGGCGCGGCTGGTATCGCCGCAGCCGCGACAACGGCGCCCCGCTGCCGCCGCGCTCGATGGAGGCGGCCGCGATCCAGGCGGTCGGCAACTCGCTGGCGCTGCAGGCGCCGGGCCGTCCGCCCCGCGTGGTCGCCTTGACGTCGGCGTTGCCGGGCGAGGGCAAGTCGACGGTGGTGGCCCTGCTCGGCCGCAACCTCGTGACGATGGGCCAGCGCGTGCTGGTGATCGACGCCGACCTGCGGCGGCGTGGCCTGACCCGCACCCTGGGCGTCCGGAGCTCGGTCGGCCTGGTCGGCGTGGTGGCCGAGGGTCACGACCTGGCGTCCAGCGTCGTCCGGGTCGCGGGCCTGGAGTTCGACTTGTTGCCGGTCGAGAAGATCGCGGCCGATCCGCATCGCCTGTTGCATTTAGATCGCATGCACCAGGTTCTCGACGAGGCGCGGGGCCGTTACGACGTCGTGCTTATCGACACGCCGCCGCTGGCCGCCGTAGATGACGCTCTCGCGGTGGTGAGCCAAGCCGATGCGACCGTCCTGGTCGTGCGGCATGGGCGAACCCCCAACGCGGCGATTACGGGTGCGCTTCGGAGGTTGTTGATGACGGATACGCGGGTGGCCGGCTTCGTGATGAACGACATGCGCGCGGTTGCCGCGACGTCGTCGGCCGGCGAGCTTGCGGCTTTCCGGCCGATGTCGAACTCGTACTACTCCGGCCACGCCTGATTGCGGCGCGCCAGTAGGCTGGTATTCGCGCGCGCCGGCCTACTGGCGACTGCTATCCTGTGTCTCGCCGTGCCGGCCCGGTCGCAGCTGCTGAACCGGCTGACGATCCCGGGGCTGATCAACCAGCCGCTGCCCGACCGGATCGGTCTGGTCGACCAGACGACCGTGCTCGGGCGTCCCCGGCCGCAATACGACCCGCTCGGCATCCGGGTCGGCCGGTTCACCATCCGGCCGACCATCAGCGAGGGCGGGATCTACGACGACAACCTGCTCGGCCGCCGCAAGGGGTCGGGATCGGGCGGGTTGCAGACTTCCGGCGCGGTCGAGGCGGTGACCGACCTCGGAACTAACGGGATCGACGTCAACCTGTCGGCCGACGACATCCGCTACATCACCGGCGGGTCGCAGTTCACCAACCAGTCCCGCACCAACTACCTGGCCTCGGTCAGCGCGTACCAGGACGCCGGCGGCGGCCGCGTCCTGCTCGACGCGACGGCGGCGCAGCTGAACGAGACCCTGACTTCGCTCAACTTCCCGGGCGGTTCGGTCCCGCAGACCTACCAGGTGGAGCAGGTCCGGCTCGGCTACCGCACCACGCCGCTGCTGCTGGTGTGGGAGCCGTTCGTTCGGTTCACCGCCGACAACTACACCAACGTGGCGGTGGCGCAGGGCTCGCTCCAGGGCAATTTCCGCAACCGCACCACCTTCGGCGGCGGCGTGGTCGGGCGTTACCAGCTGGCCGAGCGGCGCAACATCGTCGTTTCGGCCGAGGGCTTCGGGTCCAGCTACGCGCAAATCGACCCGGTGACCGGCAGCCGCGATTTCACCGGCGCCACTTTCCTCGCGGGCATCGAATACGGACCGCCGGCGTTCTACCAGTTCCGCGCGTTGGTCGGGTTCGAGACGCGGCAGTTCGCCAACCGCGCCTTCAAGGGTCGCACCGTGCCGATCGCCGAAGCCGAGATCGTGGTGTCGCCGTCGCGGCGGTGGACGTTGACCGGGACGCTGACCCGGCGGATCGACGACAGCGCCGACGAGGGTTCGCAAGGGTTCACCTACACCGGCGCCCGCGGCCAGGTGGACCACGAGCTGCGCCATAATATATTGTTGCAGGGCTACGCACAGGTGCAAGATGCCAGCTATCTCCAAGACGGCAGGAGTGAGACCATCGTCGGCGGTGGCGCGGGAGCCACGTGGCTCATCAACCGGAACTGGAGGCTGAACGGAACCTATGAATATGCACATCGTTCGTCCAATCGCGCGTCGCCCTACGACGAGAGCGTCTACCTCCTGCGGGTCGGGTTCAGCCTCTAGCGCGGCCCACTCGCCGGTCACGCGGCGGGCGGCGTTGCTGGGGTTGCCGGCGGTGGGCATCTTGGCGCTTGGGTTGGTCGCGTGCACGCCGGGCGCCGACCTGCCGCCGCTGCCGGGCTCGACGGTGGTCAGCGCCTACACGCTCGGCGCCGGCGACCAGGTCCATGTGCTGACGTTCGACGAGACCCAGCTCACCGGCGACTTCCGGGTCAACGACTCCGGCAACTTCGACTTCCCGCTGATCGGCACGGTGCCGGCCAACGGTCTGACGACGGAGGACATCTCGGCGGCGATCCGCTCGCGGCTGAAGGCGAAGGGGCTGCTGAAGGATCCGAATGTGTCGGTGGCGATCCTGGCCTATCGGCCGGTGTTCGTGCTGGGCGAGGTGGTCAAGCCGGGCGAATACCCGTTCCAGCCGGGCATGACGGCGCTGACCGCCGTGGCCGTGGCGGGCGGCTTCACTTACCGGGCGGTCGAGGACCGCATGTCGGTCCTGCGCTCCATCGACGGCCATCCGACCGAGGGTCGGGTCGATCGTCGCCGCGCCCTGCAACCCGGGGACGTCGTTACCATTTATGAACGTGTTCTGTAGCAGCTACAATATGAGGCCGATCAGATAGCTGTCGCCGTTCCGCCCGGGAACTTGAGTCTGTGGCGGTATTCGGTTCGCTTCCTTTGACATGAACGTGAACCGTTTCCGCGAATTAGAACATAACAGGGAACAATCGCATCGGTATACTAATCGCATCTTCACTGAGGAACGAGCGCGATGGACATGATCGAGACGAGTGGTTCGGATCGAGTGGCGCGGTTGCGCGATATCCTGGCCAGCCAGGGCCGGTTGATGCAACCGGCGAGCACGCTCTCGATCGACGACGACCTGTTCACCAGGGGCCTAGACTCGCTCGCGATCGTCAACGTCATGCTGGCGATGGAGGACGCGTTCGGCGTCGAGTTGCCGGATTCCATGCTGAACCGTCGCACCTTCGGCAGCCTGGGGGCACTCGACGCCGCCATCGCCTCGTTGCAAGGCGTCGCGTGATGGCGGTGGTTCCGTTGCGCTCCGCCGTCCAGGAGCTCCCGGCGCCGCCGGCTGTGGTGGCCGCGCCGGCGCCCGTCGTGGCCGTTTTGCCGGGGCGCGGCGTGGCGCTCGCCGCCGAGGTCGCGGCGGCGCACGCCGTCCAGGTCGACAAGGAGGGCCGCTTTCCGCACGAGGCGATGGCGGCGTTGCGGGAGCAGAAGTTGCTGGGCTCGATGGTCCCGGTCGCCTCGGGCGGCCAGGGGTGGACCGTCCGCCAGGTCGCCGCCGCCTGCTGCAAGCTGGCGCGGTCGTGCTCGTCGACCGCGATGGTCTACGCGATGCACCAGATCCAGGTCGCGTGCCTGGTCGCCCACCACGGCAACACGCCGGGCATGCTGGCCTTCCTCGCCAAGGTCGCCGACGAGCAGCTGCTGCTGGCGTCGGTCACCTCCGAGGCCGGGGTCGGCGGCGAGGTGCGCCGCAGCCAGTGCGCCGTGACGCTCGAGGGCGACCGGGTGCGGTTCGGCAAGGCGGCGCCCTCGATCTCGTACGGCCGGTATGCCGACGGCCTGCTGATGACCGCGCGGCGCAACGTCGAGGCGGAGCCGTCCGATCAGGTGATGGTGGTGGTCGAGCGCGCCGACTACGCGCTGAAGCAGCTCGGCGGCTGGGACTCGCTCGGCATGCGCGGCACGTCGACCGAGGCGTTCGAGGTCGAGGTCGACACCAGCGCCGCCCAGATCATGCCGACGCCGTTCTCGGTCGTCGCGTCGGACACCATGCTGCCGGTCTCGCACCTGCTGTGGTGCTCGCTGTGGATCGGCATCGCCGCCGACGCGGTCGACCGCGCGCGGGCGTTCCTGCGCAAGCAACAATCGCGCGAAGGCATGTCGGGCGGTCCCGGCGTCGCCCGGTTCGCCGAGGCGGTCGAGCGGCTGGCGCTGGCCCAGGCTCGGGTCAACCAGTCGCTGGACGGCTACTCGCTGGGCGTGACCGCGGACAGCGCGCTGCCGCTGATCCGCACCGCCGACGTGAACTCGCTCAAGAGCAGCATTTCCGACATCTGCCTCGGCGTGGCGCAATCGGCGCTGTCGGTGTGCGGCTTCTCCGGCTACCGCAACGACACGCCGTACAGCGTCGGCCGCCACCTGCGCGACCTGAACTCGTCGGTGCTGATGGTGCACAACGACCGCGTGCGCGAGGGCACCGGCCGCCTGCTGCTGGCCCGGCTGCCCGAGCTGGGAATTGTCTGACGTGGACCTCAACCCGACGCTGGAGACCACGCTGCCGGCGCTGCCGTGGGAGACCCCGTTCCGCGACGATTTGTTCGCGGCCGGCCTGCTGATCCCGAGCGGCGTCGACGGGCTGTATGGCCGCGCCGCCGCCTTCGAGCGGATCGTCGACGGCGTGCGCGACCTGGTCGGTCGGCTCGGGGCGGCCGAGGGCGTGGAGTCCTACAGCTTCCCGCCGGCTATGGCGCGCACGACATTCGACCAGAGCGAGTATGCGCGCGGCTTCCCGCAGCTGGCGGGCAGCGTCCACGCGTTCTGCGGCGACGACGCCGGACACCGCGAGATCCTGCGCTGCATGGACGCGAACGAGGACTGGACGGCGCAGCAACAGCCCACCGACATCATGCTGACGCCGGCCGCCTGCTACCCGATCTATCCGGCGATGGCGCTGCGCGGCACGGTGCCGGAGCAGGGCTGGACGGGCGACATGTTCTCATACTGCTTCCGCCGCGAGCCGTCGGTCGAGCCGACCCGGATGCAGCTGTTCAGGATCCGCGAATACGTGCGGATCGGCACCGCTGAGCAGGTCGAGGCGTTTCGCAACGCGTGGCTGGCGCTGGTGCCGTCGGCGTTCGAGACGCTTGGCTTGCCGTTCGCGATCGACCTCGCCAACGATCCGTTCTTTGGGCGGGTCGGCCGGCTCAAGGCGATGGACCAGCGCGAGCTGAACCTGAAGTTCGAGTTGCTGGTGCCGGTCAACAGCGTCGCCAAGCCAACCGCCTGCGTCAGCTTCAACGCCCACATGGACCATTTCAGCCGGATCTGGGATCTGCGCCTGCCATCGGGCGAGCGGGCGCAGACCGGCTGCGTCGGGTTCGGGCTGGAGCGGATCACCCTGGCCCTGCTGCGCCACCACGGCCTGCGGTCCGAGGCATGGCCCACGTCCGTGCGCGAGATGCTCTGGCCGTGAGCGCCGCCTTGACGCTACGGCCCATGGCGGCACGGCCATTGGAGCTTGACCAGCAGTCCCGGGTCGCTGGTTGCAGCCTGCATAGCGACAGTCGGGACTGGCCGCTGACCAACTGCTACGTCGACCTGTGGGTCGAGCTGCTGTGGCACTGGGGCTACGACCCGATCGACACCTTCGCCTATTGCGTGACGCAGGATTTCGACGCCGACCACTTCACCTTTTTCAAGCCGCCGATGTCGGACCTCGAAATGCTGCATGGCGTGCGGCTCGAGGAGCTGGCGCTGTATGACGACCTGGAGCGGCACCTGCTGCTCCAGACCCGGCGCGGCCGGGTGCTACTGGTCGAGGTGGACGGCTTTTTCCTGCCCGACACCCGCACCACCAGCTACCAGCGCGAGCACACCAAGACGACGATCGGCGTGATCGACATCGAACCGGCGAGCGACCGCTGCCGCTACGCCCACAATTCCGGTGTCCATTTGCTGGCCGGCGACGACTACCGCTCGGCGCTGCGCCCCGCCCGGGCCAACGGGCTACCGCTCCTGCCATATGCCGAGATGGCTTGGCGGGGACCCTACCCCGACCGCGCCGATCGCCACGCCCTGCCGCTGGCGCTGTTGCGCCGTCATCTGCTGCGGCGGCCGGACGGCAACCCGATCGCCGCCTTCCGCGCGGCGTTCCCGGCGTTGCTGGAACGCATCTTCGCAACCGGTCCGGAGTCGTTCCACGGCATCGCGTTCAACACGTTCCGCCAGCTCGGCGCGTGCCACGCTTACCTCGGCGACTTTCTACGCTGGCTCGACGGCTATCGAGGCGCGGAATTGGCGGAGGCCGCCGCCGCGTGCGACGCGATCTCGGTCGCCGCCAAGTCGCTCCAGCTTCGCACCGCGCGGCTGGCGGCGCGGCGTCGCCTCGACCCGTGCGACGACGCGTTCGACAACATGCAGGCCGCGCACGCCCGGCTGCACCGGCGGCTCGACTCCCTGCAAGGCTGACATGGCCCGGATCGTGCGCGATCCGGGCACGGCGGTGTCCGTGCCTTCGGGGTGGACGATGGCGCGCGTCCCGGCCGGGGGCGCGACCCACCCGGACGAGCTGCCCGGCGATCTGGACTGGATCGCTGCGGTGGTGCCGGGCACGGTGGCACAGGCGCTGGAGGCCGCCGGGTTGTGGGACCGCCGAGCGCCCACGCCGCTGCATGTCGACGATTTCTGGTTCCGTGCCGCCCTCCACGGCGACGGGCTGGCGTGGCTGCGCTGCGAAGGTCTGGCGGGGCTGGCGCGGCTGTGGCTCGACGGGCGTGAGCTGGCCGCCTCCGACAGCATGTTCCGCACCGTCGAGACCGCGATCGACGTGCGGGGCGAGGGCACGTTGCTGGTGCACTTCCGCAGCCTGACGCGGGCGCTGGCCGGACGTCGCCGGGGCCGCTGGCGTCCTCGGCTGATGCGCGACCCGGCGATCCGGACGGTACGGCAGACCTTGCTGGGGCAGATGCCGGGCTGGTGCCCGGATTTCGACATCATCGGCCCGTATCGTCCGATCGTCATGCTGAGCCGCCTGCCACCGACGCTCGACCTGCGGACTGATTGGACCGGGGCGGGCGGCCACGTCACCGCCACCCTGCGCGACTCCGGCGCGGCGACCGCGACGTTGACGGTCGGCGGGACGGACATACCCCTGACGCTGCGGGACGGCGTCTTGACGGGCGCCGCGACGCTGCCCGGGGTTGCCGCGTGGTGGCCGCATACCCACGGCGAGCCCGCGCTGCACCCCGCCCGCATCGCGTTGCCGGATCGCACGCTTGAGCTGGAACCGATTGGATTTCGGCGGGTCGAGGTCGACCGCGGCCCCGACGGCGGCGGCTTTGGGCTGGTCTGGAACGGCACGCCCATCTTTTGCCGGGGCGCCTCGTGGACGCCGCCCGACCTGGTGGCGCTCGGCGAGCCGGCCGCGACCGAGACGGCGTTGCGACAGGCGCGGGCGCTCGGGCTCAACATGCTGCGGCTGCCCGGCACCGGCACCTACGAAACCGACGCGTTCCACGCCGCGTGCGACCGGCTGGGCATCCTGGTGTGGCAGGACTTCATGTTCGCCTCGATGGACTACCCGGCCAACGACGCGGCGTTCCGCGCGACCGTCGCGGCGGAGGCGGCCGAACTGCTCGACCGGCGACAGACCAGCCCGTCCCTGGCCGTGCTGTGCGGCGGCACCGAGGTGGCGCAGCAGGCGGCGATGCTGGGTCTCGGGGCCGCCGACTGGACCAACGCGATCTTCGAGGAGGTGCTGCCGGCGGCGGTGGCCGCCGCACGGCCCGACGTGCCGTACGCGCCGCATTCGCCGGGCGGCGGCGGGCTGCCGTTCTCGAACGATTTCGGGATCAGCCACTATTACGGCGTCGGCGCCTACCTGCGGCCGTTGGACGACGGCGGGTTGCGGCGGGTGCGGTTTGCCAGCGAGTGCCTCGCCATCGCCAACGTGCCCGAGGCGAGCTCGCTCGAAGCGACCCTGGGGGCGGTCTCGTTGGCCGATCCGGCGTGGACCTCGGGCGCGCCGCGCGACGGTGGGGTCGCGTGGGATTTCGCCGACGTGCGGGACTGCTACCTCGAACGCCTGACCGGCCTCGACGCACGAATGCTGCGCCGGACCGACGCGCAACGCTACCTGGAGTTGTCCCGCGCGGTGTCGTGCGAGCTCGCCGACGCGGTGTTCGGCGTGTGGCGCGACCCGGCCGTCGGGTGCGGCGGCGGTCTGGTGTGGCTGTTGCGCGATCTGAAGCCGGGTGCCGGATGGGGAATCGTCGACATCGCAGGCGCGCCCAAACCGGTCTGGCACGCGCTGCGGAAAATTTGGAGCGACCCGGCGGTGCTGGTCACCGACGCCGGGCTCGACGGGTTGGCGCTGTGCGTGGTGAACGAGCGCGCGACGCCGTTACGGGGGCGGCTGTCGATCCGCTGCCTGCGCCACGGCCAGACCGAGGTCGCGAGCGGCGCCCAGGACATCGAGGTGCCGGCGCGCGGCAGCCTGCGCCTTAGCTCGGCGGCGCTGTTCGGGCGGTTCTTCGACGTGACCTACGCCTATCGGTTCGGGCCGCCCGCGCACGATGTCAGCGTGGTCGAGCTGACCGACCCGTCCGGTGCGTTGCTGGCCGACGCGACACACCGACCACACGCGCCGGCACTGCAGGCGCCGGTCGACGTGGGTCTGTCGGTGACGATCGACGCTGACGGCGAGGACTGGCTGGCCACCATCACTGTGACCCGATTCTCACAGTATGTGCATTTTCGCCACGAGGGCTTATCGGCAACCCCTGATTGGCTTCATATCTGGCCGTCGCGACCGCGCACGATCCGGCTCGTTCGCGCGGGCGGAACGCTCGCGCTCGACGGCGAGGTGTCCGCGATCAACGGATTGAACGCTGCTCGCTACAGGGTGCCCGCATGACGCCGCTGATCTTCGGTCAAAGCTTTGGCTGGTTGCATCCGGCACCTGCGGACGGGCCGCAACGTGCGTCCGGCGTGGTGCTGTGCGGGCCGGTGGGTTTCGAGAAGCAGGCCGTCCACCGCGCCTGGCGCCTGCTGGCCGAGCGGCTGGCCGCGCGCGGGTTTCCGGTGCTGCGGTTCGACTATCCGGCGACCGGGGACGCGACCGGCGACGAGTCCGACCCCGAGCTGATCGCCAAATGGGTTGCCTCGATCGTGGAGGCGCGCGCCGAGCTGATCGCCCGCACCGGTGTCGCCGAGGTGGTGCTGTGCGGCCTGCACCTGGGCGCGCTGCTCGCGGCCTACGCCGGCCAGGATTGGCCGGGACGCCACATGGTGCTGCTGGCACCGCAGGGTTCCGGGCGGCGGCTGGTGCGCACGCTGCGGCTGATCGCCAACGTCGCCGACGGCCACGCCAAGCGCAACACGACCCGCGACGGGCTCGAGACGGCCGGCCTGCGGCTGTCGGCGGGCGGCGTCGCGGCGTTGGAGAGGCTCGACTTCCAGTCGCTCGGCAGCGCCCCGGCCCGCGATATCCTGTTGCTCGACGATCCGGCGCTGCCGCTGCTGGCCAGCGTCGCGACACCGCTCGAGGCGATCGGCGCGCTGGTCGACCGCCATCCGTTCTCAGATCTCGAGATGCTGATGCAGGACGCCGACCGCAGCGACTCGCCGGACGCGGCGTGGAGCGTCGTCGAGCGGTGGCTGGTCAACCGGATCGGCATGCTGGAGCCGGATCTAGTCGTCGAGGCGGCGGCCGCCCCGTGGCAGGCGCTGAACCATGTCGGCAACGACGTGTCCGAGCGGCCGATCATGTTCGGCGCGTCGCCCGGCGCCCGGCCGGTCGGCGTCTACACCACGAGCGTCACGGCCGAGCGCGGCTCCACAGCGGTCCTGTTCTGCAACACCGGCGGCAACCCGCATTACGGGCCGGGCCGCATGTCGGTCCATCTGGCACGCCATTTCGCGACGGCGGGGGTGGCGTCGCTGCGGTTCGACCTGCCCGGCATCGGCGACTCCGCACTACCGGACGAGCACGCGCGACCGCACATCTACATCGCCGACCGGCGCGAGGCGTTCGGCGCCGCGATCGACGCCCTGGTCGAGCGCGGCCATGCCCGGGTGGTCGTGATGGGCGTCTGCTCGGGGGCGTATCACGCGTTGCACGCAGCGGGGGTCGATCCGAGGGTGCGTGACATCGTGCTGGTCAACCAGCTGATCTACGATTGGTCGTCGCAGCCGCTGCTGGGGTTCGTGCGGGGCATCCTGAGTCGGCTCGGAGGCATCAAGCCTGGCACCACGCAGGCGACCGACTCGCTGTCGGCGCTGTTCCAAGCGCAGACCAGCCGAACCCGGGTGGCATGGCAGCGGTTGCGCCGCACCGGTTTTCGCGTCGCCGCCTTGCCGCGCGCAATCGGGATCATGCCGACCGCCACCCAGGCGCAGCGGCGGGTGCGGGCGCTGGCCGCGCAGGGCGTGCGCATCATGATCGCGGTCGGCGAAGCCGATGCGTCACGGACGTTGTTGGAGGGACATTTCGGCGAGCGCGGGCGCGACCTGCTGGGCTTGGGCGATACAAGGTTGCAGATCGACAACGCGTTCGACCACTCGATGGCTAGCGAGGCGGCGCGGGAGCGGCTGTGGCCGGCGCTGCTGGAGTTCGTCAATGGTTGATGGCGGCGGCTAACGGCGGGGCGGCAGGGCCAACGCCAAAAGGAATCCCGCCATGGCTCCGGCGATGTGGCCGGTGAAACTCACGTGTGGGATGGTCCAGTCGAACACCGACTGCATCGCGACGATCAGCGCCGCCGAGCGCAGCGTCTGGCGCGACGTCGCGGGGTCGGATCGTAGGGTGCGCGCCGCCACTCCGGCCGACGCCCCCACCAGCCCCATGATCGCGCCAGACGCACCGACCAGCAGCGCCGGCTCGACCAAGCCCGCCTCGGTCAAGGCGAGGACCGAGGCCATCGAGAGCAGTCCGGCGCCGAGGTAGACCAGCACGAAGCGCAGGTGCCCCAGTTCGCGCTCGAGCCGGGCGCCGAACACCGCAAGCGCCGCCATGTTGAACAGGACGTGGGCGTAACCGTCGTGCAGAAACAGCGCCGCACCGATACGCCAATACTCGCCGCCGTCGACCACGGCCTCCGGCGACAGCGCCCCGAGCGTGTAAAGCGTGTCGTTGTCGGTGCTGCCGCCCGCAAGTTCCTCGATTGCGAAGACAACGAAATTGAGCGCGATCAGCGCGTAGGTCGCCCAGGGGCGGCGCGCGCGGACCAGCGGCGCCGCCATCACCTGTGCCGCCAAGGCGTCGACGACGGCCCGGCTCGCCGATGACAGCGTCGGCGCGGGCAGGCCGTGCGACAGCCGATCGGTAAACGAGGCGCGCATTTCGACGTCGCGCGGCGCGGTCCGGCGCAGCAGCGTCTCGGCGGCGTGCGCGTCCCCGGCGGCGAGACGGGCGGTCGCGCGCCAGAACGCCTGGGTGTCCACCCGGAACGCGGCGAGCGGACCCTCGATCAACCGCTCGACGGCCGCGGCGCGACCGCAGAACGCCAGCACCATCAGCCGCTCCAACGGCGACGTGTCACGGCCGGGGCGGAGATAGTTGGCCACCAGCGCCTCGGTCTGGCCCAGTTCGCCGAACCCGCGTAGGCGCATCGCGCGGGTGACCGCGCCGTCCGGCAAGGCGATCACGTCGGGCCAGTCGCGCCGGACGCGGCCGGCCCAGGCCAGCGCCGACAGCCGCAGCGGTTCCGGCAAGCGTTGGTTGCCCGCGACGGCGTTGAACCGGGCGAGCGCGCCCGGCACGTCGCCCGCCGCGGCACGCCGCAACGCCGCGAGCACCGCCCGGTCCGCCAGCAGCGCACGGCTCGGGTGGAGCAGCAGCAAGAGTGTCGTGACCGCGTTGGCGAGGCGGTAGCGTTGGCCCAGCAGCAACCAGAAATACCAACGCGCCAGCCACAGCGGGATGACCAGCAGCAAGGCGGCGGCGGCAAGCGCGATCCAGCCGCCGCCCTCGACCTGCAACACGGCCAGCACGGCCGCCAAGGCCAGCACCGCCGCCGCCGCGACCATCCATCCGGCATGCCGGTCGGCGTCGCGCATCGCCGGCGAGCGCGCCGTCCGCGCGATCACCAGCACCGCCCAGATCGCGGCCAGCGCCAGCAACACGTTGTCGTCCAGCATCGCGCGGCTCCGGTCGCGGACGCCGCCTCAGGCTGGCTAGCGCTTGTGATCCTGGAACTGCCGCTCGGCCACCTTGAACGCGTCGCGGATCGCGGTGTAGGCGTCGGGGTGGGAGCGGTGCTCCTTCTCGTGGTGCGGGTCGTGGGAAATCGCGAGGTCCCGGCCGGCGAAGCCGAGTTGGATGTGCACGCTGATATGGCTGTGCGGCTGGTGCTTGGTATTGGAGTGCTCGAGCGTCACCCGGCACGACACCAGGTCCTTGCAGTGGTGTTCGAGCTTCTCGACATGCTTGCGGATGTCCTCCTCAAGCGAGGGCGAGCCTTGCAGGCCATGAAAGGCGATCTCGAGCGGGCGTTCCATTGAAGTCGTTCCGTGTGGTGTGAGCGCGCCAACGTCATAGCAGGGTGAAGGTTACCGGCCCATGGCCGGACGACGCGGTGGCGCGTTGTACCACGACACGGGTAACCGGTTCGGCGAGCTCGGCCGCGAGCTTGACCGCGAACAAGGGCCGCGAACAAGGAAAGTCTCCCTCCATGAAGTTCAACCTGCCGGGCAACCTGCTCGAGGCGACGCGGCTGACGAAGTCTGGCCGGCTGACCGAGGCGCTGGCGGAGTTGCAAGGCCTGCCGCGCCGGCCCGACGCCGCGCCGGTCGGCGAGGCCGCCAGTGGTGGCCGGTTCCTGACGCTCGAATTCGCCAATGCCGCCGGGGTTCGGGCCTACAAGCTTTACGTCCCGACCGGCTACCGAGGCGAGCCGGTCGCCTTGATCGTCATGCTGCACGGCTGCACCCAGTCGCCGGACGACTTTGCCGCCGGCACCCGGATGAACGACGCCGCCGAAGCCGGGACCTTCCTGGTCGCCTACCCCGCGCAGCCCGCGTCCGCGAACATGCAGAAGTGCTGGAACTGGTTCCGCCCGGGCGACCAGCGGCGCGACGGGGGCGAGCCGTCGCTGATCGCCGGCATGACCCGCGCCATCGTACGCGACTACGCCGTCGACGCCCGCCGGGTCTATGTGGCGGGATTGTCGGCCGGCGGTGCCGCGGCGGCGGTGATGGGCGACGCCTATCCGGATCTGTATGCCGCGATCGGCGTCCACTCCGGCCTTGCGTGCGGCGCGGCCCGCGACCTGCCGTCGGCGCTTGCGGCGATGAAGCACGGCGCGCGGGTGGTGGCCGCAGGCGGGCCGGTGGTGCCGGCCATCGTCTTCCACGGCGATCGCGACGGCACGGTCGACCCTAGCAACGGCGACGCGGTGGCGGCGCAGGCGGCGCATGGCGCCGGACTACGGGACCGGACCGAGAACGGGCAGGCGCCGGGCGGCCACCGCTACCGCCGGTTGGTGCGAACCGACGCCGACGGCCGCGCGGTGATCGAGCAGTGGACGGTGCATGGCGCGGGCCACGCCTGGTTTGGCGGCAGCCCGGCGGGATCGTACACCGACCCGCGCGGACCCGACGCCACCGGCGAGATGGTGCGGTTCTTCCTGGAGCACCCCCTGGAGCACCCCCGGGCGCACTAGCTCAGCGGCCGGCGCGCGCGCTGACCGCCTGCGGCAACAGGCGGTCCGCCAGAAGGCGAGTGTCGTTGGCGCCGGGCATGTCGACCGGCAGCAGCAGGCAGTAGCTCTGGGTCGGCAGCACGGTCGACCAAGTGGCGATGATCTGCTGATAGGCGCGCCCGACCGCGCGGATGTTGCGGTCGAGGTCGAACAGGCCGGCCGGCGTCACCCGCCCGTTGTCCTCGCGCAGTGCCGTGTCCCAGTCGACCTGGTCGGTGATCGAATACCAGGTGAGACCCAGCACCGGGATGCCGACGTTGCGGACCTGCAGCACGTTGGCCCATTCCTTCCACAGCCAGTCGACGGCTTCGCTGCCGCGCGGCCCCTCGCACAGGTTGGTCTCGGTGTGCATCACCGGCATGCGGAACCGCTCACGGTATTGCCGGGTGATCTCGGCGTAGCCGAACACGTCGCCGAATGGGCCGGTGCCGCCGTCCGACGCTACCCGGTGCTCGTTGCTCATGTAGTAGTCGGTGCCCATGACGCAGTGCTGGCGCAGCTGCTCGCCGAGGAAGAAGTGGTACTCGTCGCCGGTCATGCCGCTGTCCATCAGGATCTCGAACATGCCGCTGTCGATGCGCCGGCCGTAGTTGAGGTCGAGCGACAGGAACCGCTGCTGGTTCATCGCCTCCGCCAGCCCGATCGCCGCCGGGCTGGTGGCATGGAGTACTTGCTGGACTCGCTCTGGAGTGAAAATCGCGTCGAGCCGCACCTCCAAAATGGCGCCTATCGCCAGGACGTTGGCGCGGACCAAGTGTTTTAGCGCGGTGACGAAGCCTTGGTCGGACCGCAGCTGCTCGTTCCACCAGCAGTAGCGGCCGGAGAACTGGGCGCAAACGTATATCTCGTTGACCGGCGTATAGAGCTGGACCCACGGAGGCGGCGGGCGCACGCGGCGGAGTAGCGGGCGAACAGCTCGGGAAAGTCGGGGTTCTGGAAGTTGCCGATCCAGTCCGGCACGCCGAAGTGGCAGAGGTCGACGATCGGCATGACCCGCATCTGGTAGAGTTCGGCCAACGTCTGGTCGGCGAACTCCCAGTCGTAGTGGCCGTCCGCGAGCCAGGTCCGGTGCAGTGGCGGGCCGTAGCGGAGGAAACGGATGCCGAGCTCGGCGACGCACGCGAAACCCTAGCGCCTGCGGTCATAGTGGCGCGACGACGCCATTTGGTCGACGCGGCGGCGACCGCCGTCGACCAGCGGAATGCTGTTTTCGACGCCGGTGGCGAACATGAAACCAGATGCCATCGTCCCTCCGGAGGCGTCATGGGCTACGGTGCTCCAAGGTTCCGATTGCATCGTAGATTGGTTACTTCGTTGTTATTGGCACTGAACGGCGATCCCGCCGAAACCAGGCGGGCGAAAATCGGCTTCGGGTCGCCTGGAGGGGTAGGATGACACAACCGGCAGGTCGGCGGCCAGATGACGCGGTCGCGGCGAGCGCCAAGCGGGCTCTCGCGCGGGCGGAACGCGGCGACACAGGCGGCGCCGATGCTCTGGACGACATCGCGCCGGAGCCTTATACAAGCGTCGCGGCGGCGGAGCAGGAGGCAGACGACGGACCGAAAAGCCTCGGTTTGTCACGGTAAAAGCGGTGTTACAGGACCGGGACACTCGCGGTCCGCACTCGCGCAATGCATCCGAAACCGGAACGATAAGGCTTGACATTGCGTTTTGACAACTGTTAACAACGGTGCAGTTTCCTGGCGCGCGCGATAAGGAACGGGCGGGGAACCTACCCAGGTCTACAGGGCCTTACCATGGGGTGTCTGGCGGACCTGCGAATTGCGAGATCGACGACCAAACGAGCGGTTTCCACTCGTTTTAGAATACGAGCCGAGTGAAGCCTAGCTAGGTCGCTTGCGAGACGCGTCTTCGGCCGGCAAGTTTCAACATAGGTTCACACTTCCCATTTCTCGGGTGCGCCATACCTGCGCGCCCGCAACCAGGCGAGAAGAACCTCATTGTCACCCTTTAGTTCCGGCTTGGCGGTATTGGCCGAGGCCCAGCCTGGACAACGCGACGCCGTCGGGGACGAGATCTGCCTCGGCGCGCATGCAACGCACGGGGCCGCGAGCCTAGCGCCCCGGGTCACGATCATCATCCCCGCCTACAACGCCGAACATACCCTGGACAAGGCGGTGGCGTCGGCGCTTGGCCAGACCGAGACCAGCCTGGAGGTTTTCATCGTCGACGACGCTTCCATGGACGCGACCTGGGCGGTGGCGCGCCGGCTTGCCGCGACTGATCCGCGCGTGCGGGTCGTGCGACTACCGGAGAACCGCGGCAAGTCGCATGTCATGAACTTTGCGACCGAGCTGGCCCGCGGCACTTGGATTGCCCTGCTCGATGCGGATGACTGGTATGCGCCGACCCGGATCGCTCGGTTGGTCGACGCGGCCGAGGCCTGTGGCGTCGAAATGGCGGCGGACAACCTGTACTTCGTTGACAACCACGCTCGCCGGTGCACCGGGGTCGGGTTTCCGACCCAGGGGTTGGAGCGGATCGTCGACCTGGACGCCTTCCTCCAGATGTCGGATCCGACGGCCCGCTACGACTATGGCATGCTGCAGCCGGTCTTTCGGGCGGACTTCATCCACCGCCACCACCTCGACTACGACGAGCGGGCGCGGATCGGGGAGGATTTCTACCAACTGCTCTGCTTCTTCCAGGCGCGCGGGAGGGGCATCGTGGTCGACACGCCGTTGTACTATTACGTGGAGCCGTTCGGTTCGGTGTCCCGGCGGTGGGCCCAGCCGACGCGCTCCCGCTACCGCTACGAGTCGATGCTGGAGACCCACCGCCACTTCGCCGCCGTACTCGGCCCGCAACTCGACCGCTGGCAACGCGGTCTGCTCGATCGGCGAGGTGCCGGGATCGAGGCGATGGTGATGCTCCACCAGTTGCACGAGTGTCTGGTCCGGCGCGAACCGCTGGGGTTGGTGAGGCGCTTGGCCCAAGCCACGCCGGGGTTCTGGACGGTGCTGTGCAAGAAGCTGGCGTCGCGGACGCGAGCGGCGATTTTTCCAAACCGAGGAAGCCCGATCCCTGACAACGGCCTTGGCGACGCGGGTGCTGCGACCGGTCAGGTCGGGCGCACTGTTCCTGCTGCACCGCCTGTTCGCTGGCCTCGCGGTCGAGCTGGCACCGGAGCGGTCGTCCGGACCCTTGCTGGTCATCGCGCCTCACGCGGATGACGAGACGCTGGGCTGCGGCGCCACCATCGCGCGCGCGCGCCGGGCTGGACGGCGGGTCGTCGTCGCCATCGTGTCCGACGGCAGCCAGTCCGTCATCTCGGCCGCGATCACTCCTCGGCAGCTGGCCGACCTACGGATCGCAGAGGCGGTCGCCGCGGTCGCCATACTCGGTGTCGACCGCGGCGACGTCGTCTTCCTTGGGTTTCCGGACACCGCACTGGAACAGAACCAGCGCGCCATCGCCGAGGTCCTGCGACATCGCATTGGCGAGCTGCAGCCGGCTGAGATTTTTTCCCCGTATGGGATCGATGGGCATCGGGATCACCGGGCGGTCGCTGCCGCGCTGACGACGCTGTTCGAGGCCGGCGCCCTGACCTGCCCGGTCTACGAGTATCCGGTGTGGTTCTGGCCGCGTCGCGCCATGCGGCACCTGGCGATGCCGGCGACGCTGCGGCGGCTACGAAAGGTGTCCACGGCCGGCCTGCTCGATCGCAAGCGCCAGGCGATGGACGCCTACCGCTCGCAACGCGAGAACTTCACCGGCGAACCGGCCGCCTGGTTTCTGACCGAGACGGTGATGCGCGACTTCTTCCAGCCCGAGGAGTTGTTCTTTCAGCGATAGACCTCGCGCGAGCGGCCCCGGCGCGCCATCGTGAGCCAGCCCAGCGCGTAGCCGATCCCGAGCGCCACGCCGATCGCACGCGCGGGCCGGGTCCGCCCCTGCGCGGACACCAGCTCGACCGCGCCTTCCACGCCGCCCGCCATGTCGATCAGCACCGGCAGCACCCGCAAATCCAGGAACACCTTCCACGCCGCCGGCGGTCGCGGCTTATCGAGCATGTATCCAGGACCGACCGCCATGCTCGTGCTCCAAGCTTCACCCAGCAGCAAAGCGCGCAACCGCACCCAGGTTCCCGGCCGAGGCAACCACGCCCACTCGAAAGCAGTTATCCTGGAACCCACGCACGACGATCCGGAGCAGGCCATGCAGCGACGCGCCACCTTCAAGCCCTACAAAGCCCCCGCCGGCGGCTGGGGGTCGGCTCGTTCGCTCGCCGCCATCCTAAGCCGCGAGGGCGTGCTGGTCAGCGGGCCACTGGTGCTCGCGCGGCACAACAAGGTCGACGGCTACCAGTGCAACAGCTGCGCCTGGATCAAGCCGGCCAAGCCGCTGCCGTTCGAATTCTGCGAGAACGGCGCCAAGGCGGTCGCCTGGGACATCACCCACCGCCGCTGCACCCCCGAGTTCTTCGCCAAGCACACGGTCGCCGAGCTGCTCGGTTGGGACGAGTACAAGCTGGAGCAGACCGGGCGGCTGACCCAGCCGATGCGCTGGGACAAGGCCACCGATAAATACCTGCCCGTGTCGTGGGAGAGCGCGTTCGCGGAGATCGGCCGCGAGCTGCGGGCGATCGAGGACCCGAAGCAGGCGGTGTTCTACAGCTCCGGGCGGATGGCCAACGAGACCAGCTACCTCTACGGCCTGTTCGCGCGGCTGTACGGCAACAACAACTTGCCCGACAGCTCCAACATGTGCCACGAGACCACCTCGGTCGCGTTGCCGGAGACGATCGGCTCGCCGGTCGGCACCGTGACGCTGGAGGACTTTGCGCACACCGAGTGCATCCTGTTCTTCGGCCAGAACCCGGGCAGCAACAGCCCCCGCATGCTGCACCCGCTGCAGCAGGCGAGCGAGCGCGGCGTGCCGATCATCACGTTCAACCCGCTGCGCGAGCGGGGTCTCGAGACGTTCACCAACCCGCAATCGCCGATCGAGATGGTGATGCGCCAGTCGACCCGGATCAGCTCGGCCTACCACCAGGTTAAAACCGGCGGCGACCTGGCGGCCCTCGCCGGCCTCTGCAAGGCCATCGTCGAGCTGGACGACACGGCGGCCGAGGACGGCCGCCCGCCGGTGGTCGACCACGCGTTCGTGGCCGAGCACACGCACGGGTTCACGGCGTTCGCCGACTGGCTGCGGGCGCAGGACTGGGACGAGCTGGAGCACCACTCCGGCCTGCGTCGCGCCGAACTCGAGGCGACCGCCGTCACCTATTGCCACACGACGTCCGCGATCGCGATCTACGGCATGGGCCTGACACAGCAACACGCGGGCGTCGAGACCATCCAGATGGTGACCAACCTGCTGCTGCTGCGCGGCAACGTCGGCAAGCCCGGCGCCGGCATCTGCCCGGTGCGCGGCCACTCCAACGTGCAGGGCCAGCGCACGGTCGGCATTTCCGAAAAACCCGAGCTGGTGCCGCTGGACCGGCTGGCCGAGCAGTACGGGTTCGAGCCGCCGCGCGAGAAGGGCTACGAGACGGTCGAGACGTGCGAGGCGGTGCTGGCCGGCAAGGTGCGCGCGTTCATCGGTTTTGGCGGCAACTTCATCCGCGCCGTGCCGGATCGCGGGCTGATGGAGCCGGCGTGGCAGAAGATCCGGCTGACCGTCAACGTGCAGACCAAGCTTAACCGCAGCCACACGATGCACGGCGAGATCAGCTACATCCTGCCGGTCTTGAGCCGGATCGAGGTCGACAAGCAGAACGGGGTCGCGCAGGCGCTGTCGATCGAGGACACGTCCACCTGCGTCCACGGCTCGCGCGGCGTGCGCTCGCCGGCCTCGAGGCACCTGCTGAGCGAGGTCGAGGTGCTGGTCCGCATGGCCAAAGCGACGCTCGACCCGAACCCGAAGGTCACCTGGGACGCGTGGCTCGGCAACTACAGCCTAATCCGCAAGTCGATCGGCGAGACCTATCCGGAGGTGTTCTACGACTACGACAGGCGGATGTGGGAGCCGGGCGGGTTCGCGCGTCCGATCCCGGCACGCGAACGGGTGTGGAAGACCAAGACCGGCCGCGCCAACTTCATCGTGCCGAGCGCGCTGGACGAGAGGCTCGACATGCCGGAGGTCGGCCACGACGTGCTGCGGATGATGACGCTGCGCAGCAACGACCAGTTCAACACCACGGTGTACGGCTACGACGACCGCTTCCGCGGCGTGAACGGCACGCGGATGATCGTCTTCATGAACCGGAACGACATGGCCCGCCTGGAACTGCGCGAGGGCGAGAACGTGACGCTGAAAACCGCGTCGAACGATGGCGTGACGCGCGAGCTGGACGGCTTGCGGGTGACGCCGTACGACATCCCGGTCGGGTGCATCGGCACATACTACCCGGAGGCGAACGTGCTGCTGCCGCTGTGGCACCACGCGAAGGGCAGCAAGACGCCGGCGGCCAAGAACATCCCGGTCACCGTCCACAAGCAGGCCGCATGATCCCCGCGCTGGTACATGGTCTGCCGTCGTTGCTGACGGCGTTCCTCGCCTCGTCGGTCGAGTGCGTCGAGGCGCTGACCGTCGTGCTGGCGGTCGGGATAACCCGGGGCTGGCGCGGCGCGCTCACCGGCTCGGCCCTGGCGTTGGCGCTGCTGGCGGCCTTAGTGTTGGTGTTTGGGCCGGGGCTCGCGCGCATCCCGCTCGCCGACCTGCAACTCGTGGTCGGCGTGCTGCTGCTGCTGTTCGGGCTGCGCTGGCTGCGCAAGGCGGTGCTGCGCGCCGCCGGCCGCATTCCGCTGCACGACGAGGCGGCGGCGTTCGCCAAAAGCACCGCGACGCTTCGTAGGGCCGGCGGCACGTTCGGCGGCTGGGACCGGGTCGGCGTCAGCACGGCGTTCCAGATCGTCATGCTCGAAGGCGTCGAGGTGGTGTTCATCGTGATCGCGATCGGTGCCGCCGGCGGGTTGCTGGTGCCCGCGTCGGTCGGCGCGCTGATCGCGTTGCTTGTCGTGGTGTTGCTGGGCGTGGCGCTGCGGCACCCGTTGGCGCGCATCCCGGAAAACGGGCTCAAATTTGCGGTCGGCTGCCTGCTGTGCGGGTTCGGCACATTTTGGGTTGGCGAGGCAGTCGGCGTCGAGTGGCCGGGTGCCGACTGGTCGATCCTGGCGTTGGTGACGGGCTTCGTGGCGGTGGCACTCGGGCTCGTATCGGCGAAGAGCGAGCGTCGAGCTTGAACGCGGTGCGATCCGTGCTGGGCAAGTTGTGGGGCCTGTTCGTCGACGACGGCGCGCTCGTGGTGCTGGCGCTGCTGTGGGTCGGAATCGCCGGTTGGCTGCTGCCGCTCATCCTCAGCCCTGTGACGTGCGCCGCGCTAATGTTCGTCGGCTTGGCGGCGGGGTTGGCCTACAGCGTGCTGCGAGCCTAGTTGTTTGATCCCGGAGTTTGCTGGTGCAGTCTTCTCCCGCGAATGGAAGGAAGCGCTATGGGCCAGGTTCTTCACGGCAGCGCCACAACGACGGAGGCGGTCCGTCGAGCGATACAGCATAGT
>JAABUX010000783.1_pt1 | contig 51662 bp, 48 predicted proteins | sample 5561851 | NCBI WGS metagenome assembly JAABUX01 (sample SAMN10711883, study PRJNA513361) | rock metagenome | isolation source: Antarctica rocks | place: Antarctica: Victoria Land, Richard Nunatak red sandstone | collected 2016-01-03 | reverse complement strand
GCACGGGTGGTCGGGGTCCACATGAGGTCTCCGGCAAGGCTTCGAACACCTGCCCAGAATCACATCTGGCCCGACCATCCAACCCATAAGTAAGACCGTTCCGCATTGATTCCGAAATGGCCTCTAACGCTCACAACGGCTTGGCGAAACGATCCGACATAATAGTGTTCTGGCGGTAGTTCTCGGACTTACTTTACGCGGGCCGACACGGCGCTTGTGGTGGGAGCCGGTCTTTCCGCTTCAGAGCGAGTGGCGGGGGAAGCGGATTTAGGACGGGTGGTGTCCGCAGTGCCGCGTTCGATCTCTGCCTCTGATTGTAGGTACCAAGAGTGGACGGCTATTGCAACATGCGATACCACAAAATCCTGGAATTAGGACTGGCGCATGCTGATTCGAAACTATGGTCTGTTCTGGAATCGTGAAAATGTAGAGTGGGGCGGACAAGGCAGAGGCAATAACGGCCGGCTCTGCGGGAGAGTAAGCCGACGCGGCGGTTTGATTAATTTCCGCAATCAGCAAGGAGTTTACGTTTTATATGACGAAACATTCAAGATTATCTACGTTGGACAGGCCGGTTCCGGAAATAACCGATTATTCAGCCGCCTAAGGCAACACAAAGTTGATCATCTTTCCCAAAGATGGAGCCGGTTTTCTTGGTTCGGAATACTGCCTGTAATCGGTGATGGAGTAGCTGAAAATCATAAGACATTGAATATCGAAGTCGGGAGTATTTTGGACCATATTGAAGCAATCCTTCTTGCTGCTGCCGAACCGCCCCTAAACTTACAGCGGGGGCGCTTTGGCAATGACGTTACTCAATATCTTCAGCACTCACCAGAAGTACTAGCTGAAGGTGAAGAAGACGAGTGAGGCGTCGATCGGAGGTCGGCTCTCGGGCGCCAGCATTCAATCCATGAACGTCGGGGTTGGGTTGAAAGCCGAAATTCAAACTAGAGCACCGCCTGCCGGTGCCACGAGTTTGACACATGCGGCTCCAGGCGTAATACCGCCGACCCAAACAGGAGCTTCGCTGTACGATGCCCGTTCATGCGTTCATGTTTCCCGGCCAAGGCAGCCAAAGCGTGGGCATGGGGCGGGACTTGGCGGCAGCGTTTGCGGTCGCGCGGGAGGTGTTCGGCGAGGTTGACGAGGTGCTCAAGCAGCATCTCTCGAAGCTGATGTTCGAGGGGCCGGCGGACGCGCTGATGCTGACCGAGAACGCGCAGCCGGCGTTGCTGGCGATGTCGATGGCGGTGCTGCGGGTGATGGAGAGCGAGGGCGGGTTCAGGCTCGCGGATACGGCGACGGTCGTGTTGGGGCATTCGCTGGGGGAGTATAGCGCGTTGGCGGCGGCCGCGTCGCTGGGGGTGGGGGAGGCGGCGCGGCTGCTGAAGCGGCGGGGCGAGGCGATGCAGGCGGCGGTGCCGGCCGGGGAAGGCGCGATGGCGGCGCTGCTGGGCACGGAGTTGGCGGCGGCGCAGGCGCTGTGCGAGGCGAGCGTGATGCTGCGGCACGAGGATGGGCGGGAGGAGCGGCAGGTGGTGTCGCCGGCCAACGACAATGGCGGCGGGCAGGTGGTGATCTCGGGCGATCTCGCGGCGGTGGAGCGCGCGGTGGCGGCGTCCAAGGCGCATGGCGTGCGGGCGGCGATGATGCTGAAGGTGTCGGCGCCGTTCCATTGCTCGCTGATGCAGCCGGCAGCCGAGGTGATGGAGGAGGCGCTCGGCCAGGCCGAGTTGCGGGCGCCGGTGGTGCCGCTGATCGCCAACGTGAGCGCCGAGCGCGCGGTCGATCCGGACGAGATCCGGGCCTTGCTGGTGCAGCAGGTGACCGGGATGGTGCGCTGGCGGGAGTGCATGCTGGCGGCGGTCGGGCTCGGGGTGGACAGTTTCGTGGAGCTGAGCGCGGGCAAGGTGCTGACCGGGCTGGCCAAGCGGATCGCACCGGAGGCGAAGGCGCGGTTCGCCGGGTCGCCGGCCGAGATCGACGCTGTGTTGAGGGACCTCTGATGTTTCGGCTCGACGGCAAAGCGGCGCTGGTGACGGGGGCGTCGGGCGGCATCGGCGCGGCCATCGCGCGGGCGCTGCATGCGCAGGGGGCGGCAGTCGCGCTGTCGGGGACGCGGCGGGACGCGCTCGAGGCGTTGGCGGGCGAGCTTGGCGAGCGCTGCGCCGTCTGCCCGGCCGATCTGCGTGACCCGGCTGCCGCCGAGGCGTTGATCGCCGCGGCCGAGGCGGCCACCGGGCCGCTGGCCATTCTGGTCAACAATGCCGGCATGACCAAGGACGGGCTGGCGCTGCGGATGAAGGACGAGGACTGGCAGAGCGTGCTCGACGTCGATCTCGCCGCGCCGTTCCGGCTGGCGCGGGCGGCGTTGCGCGGGATGCTGCGGCGGCGCGCGGGGCGGATCATCGGGATCGGCAGCGTCGTGGGCGCGACCGGCAATCCGGGCCAGGCGAACTACGCCGCCGCCAAGGCCGGGCTGGTGGGGATGAGCAAGGCGCTGGCGCAGGAGGTCGGCAGCCGGGGCATCACCGTCAACGTGATCGCGCCGGGCTTCATCGAGACCGCGATGACCGATGGGTTGAGCCTCGAGCAGAAGGCGCGGCTGACGGCCTCGATCCCGCTCGGACGGATGGGCAAGCCGGACGACGTCGCGGCGGCCTGCGTCTATCTCGCCTCCGACGAGGCGGTCTGGATCACGGGGGTGACGCTGCACGTCAATGGCGGCATGGCGATGCTGTGAGGGGTCGCCTTGGCGTGACGCTTGGAACCATGATATGCGCGACGACTTCACGTGGGGGGTCGCCCGGCTGCCCCGAACTCCCCCGACCTGTCGAACACCGAACTGAGGATGAGATGAGCGAAGTCGCCGAACGAGTTAAGAAGATCGTCGTCGAACACCTGGGCGTCGAGGAGAGCAAGGTGACGCCGGAAGCGTCGTTCATCGACGATCTGGGCGCCGACAGCCTCGACACGGTCGAACTGGTGATGGCGTTCGAGGAGGCGTTCAGCGTCGAGATCCCCGAGGACGCGGCCGAGAAGATCAGCACCGTCAAGGATGCGATCGACTTCATCGAAAAGCAGAAAGCGGCCTGAGCGGAGCCCGACGATGCGCCGTGTCGTCGTCACGGGGATGGGGATCGCTTCCCCCCTCGGCTTAGGTGTGGAGCACGTCTGGTCACGGCTGATCGAGGGTCAGAGCGGGATCAGCGCGATCCAGGCGTTCGACACGAAGGACCTGGCGTCCAAGGTGGCCGGGCAGATCCCGTCCGGCACGCGGGCCGACGGCGGGCTCGACCTTCACGAGTGGATCCCCGTCAAGGACCAGAAGAAGATGGACCGCTTCATCCATCTGGGCCTGGTCGCCGCCGTCGAGGCGGTCGAGGATAGCGGTTGGGCGCCGCAGACCGAGGAAGACCAGTGCGCGACCGGCGTGATGATCGGCTCGGGCATTGGCGGCCTCGGCATGATCTACGAGGCCTCGGTGATGGTCTACACCGGCAAAGCCCGGCGGCTGTCACCGTTCTTCATCCCTTCCGCCCTGATCAACCTGATCTCCGGCCACGTCTCGATCCGGTTCGGCTTCAAGGGGCCGAACCACTCGGCGGTCACCGCGTGTGCCACCGGCGTGCACGCGATCGGCGATGCATCCCGGCTGATCATGCTCGGCGATGCCGATGTCATGGTGGCCGGCGGCGCCGAGGCGGCGGTCAACGAGCTCGGCATCGCCGGGTTCTGCGCCGCGCGGGCGCTGTCGACCGCGTTCAACGATCGTCCGCAGGCGGCGTCGCGGCCGTGGGACAAGGACCGCGATGGGTTCGTGATGGGCGAGGGCGCGGGCGTCGTCGTGCTCGAGGAGCTCGAGCATGCCAAGGCGCGCGGGGCCAAGATCTACGCCGAGGTGTGCGGCTACGGCATGTCGGGCGATGCGTTCCACATCACCGCGCCGTCGGAGGGGCATGACGGGGCGTTCCGCGCCATGAAGGCGGCGTTGAAGAACGGCCAGCTGCAGCCCGGCGACATCCAGTACGTCAACGCCCACGGCACCAGCACGCCGCTCGGCGACGACCTCGAACTGTCGGCCGTCGAGCGGTTGTTCGGGGACGAGGCGCGCGGGCTCGCGATGTCATCCACCAAGTCGGCCACCGGGCATTTGCTGGGTGCGGCCGGGGCGGTCGAGGCGATCTTCTCAATCCTGGCGATCCGCGACGGCGTCGTGCCGCCGACGCTGAACCTCGAGAACCCGAGCCGCGAGAGCGTGATCGATCGGGTGCCGCAGCAGGCGCAGGAGCGGCGGGTGGAGATCGCTCTGTCCAACAGCTTCGGCTTTGGTGGCACGAACGCCAGCATCTTGTTCAAACGAGCGGCGTAAGGCGGGGGGCCGATGCGCCTCCTGCTGATCCTCTCCGCCCTGCTCGCGGCGCTGGCTGGCGGCACCGGGCTCTATGCGTATCGCCAGTATGAATTGCCGGGGCCTCTGGCGCAGGATGCGGCGATCGTGATCCCGCGCGGCGGGGCGGAGAACGTGGCCGCGGCATTGCAGCAAGCCGGGGCGATCCGGGCGCCCTGGCAGTTCGAGATCGCGATGCTCGCGACGCGGCGGCAAGGCGCGATCCACGCCGCCGAGCTTGAATTTCCTGCGGCCGCCAGTGTGCGCCAGGTGCTGGCGATCCTGCGCGCGGGCAAGCCGGTCCAGCATCGGCTGACGATCGCGGAAGGATTGTCGGCGCAGCAGGTTGCAGCTTTGCTCGCGCACGCACCGGCGCTCGAGGGCGAGGCGCCGACGTTCGCCGAAGGGAGCGTGCTGCCCGAAACCTATCTCTATGAACGCGGCGCGACGCGCGCGGCGATCGCGGCACGGGCGACGCAAGCGATGGACCGTGCGCTGGCGGCCGCGTGGGCGGGCCGCGCGCCCGATCTGCCGCTCGCGACGCCGGCCGAGGCGCTGACGCTGGCCAGCATCGTCGAGCGCGAGACCGCACGGGCGGACGAGCGGCCGCTGGTCGCCGGCGTCTACCTCAACCGGCTGCGGCGGGGCATGAAGCTGCAATCGGACCCGAGCGTGGTGTATGGCGCGAGCAGCGGCCTCGGCGTGCTCGACCACGGGCTGACGCGCGCGGAGCTGGACGCCGACCAGCCCTACAACACGTATCGCAACGCCGGGCTGCCGCCGGGCCCGATCTGTATGCCGAGCGCGTCCTCGCTCGAGGCGGTGACGCATCCGGCGCAGACCGGCAGCCTGTTCTTCGTTGCCGATGGCAGCGGCGGGCACGCGTTCGCGCGCACCGAAGAGGAACACCTGCGTAACGTCGTTCGGTGGCGCGCGACCGAGCGCGAGCGGGCAGCGATGCGGCCGCTGCCATGACGCTGGCTTCGATGACGGGCTTCGCGCGAAGCGAGGCCGGGGCGGCCTGGGCGTGGGAGTTGCGCAGCGTCAACGGGCGCGGTCTTGAGCTGCGGTTGCGGCTGCCGCCGGGTCTGGACGCGATGGAGCCGGCGCTGCGCGACGAGGCGGCAAGGTCGTTGCGCCGCGGGAATATCAACGGCACGCTCACCGTCAGGCGCGAGGAGACGCCGAAGGTGACGCTGGACCGCGAGCTGCTGATGCAATTGTTGCGGACAGCGGATGAGTTGCGGGAGTGGATCCCCGATGCGCCGCCGCCGCGGCCGGAGGCGCTGCTGGCGCTGCCCGGCGTGTTGCGTAACGCCGCTCCGGAGGCAGCGCCGAGCCCGGCGTTGGTCGGCCAGATCAAGGCGGGTTTCAGCCAGGCGTTGGCGAAGCTGGCGCGGGCGCGCGAGGAGGAAGGGGCGCGATTGGCGGCGCTGATCGGCGGCCAGCTCGACGCGATCGGGGGCCTCCGCGACCAAGCGATCGCGCACGCCGCCGATCAGCCGGAGCGGCAGCGGGCGCGGATGCTGCAAAGCCTGCTGACGCTGCTGCGCGACGCGCCAGGCCTGCCGCAAGAGCGGATCGCCCAGGAGGTGTCGCTGCTGGCGACGCGCTCGGACGTGCAGGAGGAACTGGATCGGCTAAGCGCGCATCTGGCAGCCGCGCGGGCGTTGCTGGCCGAAGGGGCGGGCGTCGGGCGGCGGTTCGACTTCCTGACGCAGGAGTTCGTACGCGAAACGAATACCCTGTGCAGCAAGTCCGCGACCGTCGAACTGACCGCGACCGGGCTGCAGCTCAAGGCCGTGATCGAGCAGATGCGCGAGCAGGTGCAGAATGTCGAGTGAAGGGCCCGCCCGCCGCGGCGTGTGCCTTGTCGTCGCCGCGCCGTCGGGCGCGGGCAAAAGCACCATCACGCGCGCGCTGCTCGCGGCCGACGACGGGCTCGAGCTGTCCGTCAGCGCCACCACCCGCGCACCGCGACCCGGTGAGCGCGACGGCGTGCATTACCATTTCCAACCGCCAGCCGGGTTCACCGTGATGGTCGCGCAAGGCCAGATGCTGGAGTGGGCGACCGTGTTCGGCAACAGCTACGGCACGCCGCGGCGGCCGGTGGAGATGGCGTTGCAGGCCGGGCGCGACGTCGTGTTCGACATCGATTGGCAGGGCCATCGGCAGTTGCGCGAGGCGTTGCCGGGCGACGTCGTCAGTGTGTTCGTTTTGCCACCGACATTGACGACGCTGGAAGCGCGCCTGGCCGGACGGGGCGATGCGCCGACGGAGATCGTGCGCCGGATGCAGGCGGCGCGCGACGAGATCAGCCATTGGGGCGAGTTCGATCACGTCGTGGTCAACCGCCATCTGGACGAGGCGATCGCCGCGGTCCGCTGCATCTTGCATGCGGCCCGCAGCGCGCGGGTGCGGCAGCCGGGGCTGGCCGAGTTCGTTGCTGAGTTGTAACCGAAGCCTTCACCCGGACCCTCTCCCCGGGGGGGAGAAGGGGAGGTGGCGCGCAGGTTCAGCCGTTCGGGACTAGGTTGCTGCCCTTGAGGTCGACGGTGACGAGGTCGTATCGCGATTGCAAAAGGGTGCGGTCGCTGACTTGGTGGTAGGCGATGCGCAGCTGGTTGGCGTCGACGCTGATGCGTAGATAGCCGTAGTTGTGGTCGTCATATTTCTCGAGCTTAAGCCCGGTGGCGGAGACGGCCGGTCTGACCTCGAGATAGGATACGTCGGCGCCGTTCTCCGGCTCCTGCGCAGACTGGCCGCGACTGCTGCGCACCAGCGGGTTGACGTTGTGGCCGCCATTGCCGCAGACCACGAACGGGACGCGGATCTCGCCGCCCTCGAAATCGATGGTGCGGGTGTAACGCTGGTAGCAGTGCGCGTGGGCGGAGAGCACGGCGTGCGGGTAAACGCCGACTTCGGCGCAGATCCGATCGATTTCGTGCAGCATGTCGCTGCTGCTGCCGTGATTGCCGGCGGCGTTGGCCTGGTTGGACGGGGCGGAGTAGACGAAAGCCGGATGGTGCGTGGCCAACAGCACCGCGCCCGTGTAGTTTTCGTTCTTGATCCGGGTCAATTGCGCGCGCAGGAAGGCGAGTTGATGGTCGGGCACATTCGGCCAGGCGCCGCCCTGGCTCGAGATGACGCCCGGGTCTTCGAGCGCGTTGCTGAACAGCGAAATGACGCGCACGAACGGCGCGTCGAGCGTGAAGTAGACGCCGGGCTGCGTCATCGCGGTCCGGTGCAGCGAGCCGGCCTCGGTTGCGACGGCGATGCTCGGCGAGCAGAAATTGCGCGCAAAGGTCGTGAGCGGCTCCTGGCCGGGGGGGGTTCCGGGGATAATGAAGCTGTCGTGATTGCCAGGGATGGCGAGGATCGGCCCCGGGTAGGCACGGTAGGGCTCGTAGAACTGGTCGTAATAATAACTCGACTCGCCGAAATTGTAGACGACGTCGCCGAGGTGAAAGAAGAAGGACGGCCGGTTGTTGACTTCGGCCGAATGCGCGTCGGTCGTCACCTGGTCGGCGACGCGTTGTTCGTTGCGGTAGCGCCGCGAGTCGGAGCTGCCCGTATCGCCAACGGAATGAAAGACGATGCGACCGCTATCCTTGATCGCGGCGACGACCGCCGCCCCGGTCGGGCCATAGGCCTGCTCGAGTGTGAACAGCGCGTCGTCGGCGGCGCGCGATTTGGGGAACGAGACGGTCTGCGTCTTGAGCAGCTCCTGCACTTGCGCGTAGGTCGCGTTGTCGGAGCCGTGCGCGGTCATGAACGTGCGCTGGTCGGGCGTGGCAACGGGCTCGGCGAAGACGGGGTGGCTTAGGGGCTGCTTTGGCGTGGCGGCGCTCGGGTGTCGCGACATCGTTTCGACCTCCTGTCGAATGAGGAGGCAGGAACTAGACTTATCGCAAGTGGGATGCCAGCGCCCAAGCGTTACAACTCGGCGACAGCGCCTTACGGATGGACGCCGGTCAATTGTTCGGACAGCGACCACAGGCGTTCGCACGAGGTCACATCCTTGGCTTGCGGCATCACCAGTGCCGGTGCGCTGGGTCCGCGGGTCTCGCCCATATGCGCCGGGCCGTAGTAGCCGCCGGGCTCGGCGGCCGGGTCGAGGGCGGCATAGAGGATCGGAAGCGCACCGGCGGCGGCGGACTGGGCCATCACGCTGAACATCGCCTGCCCGACCCGGCCGAGCAGCCCCGTACCGCGGCCATTGACGACGATGCTGGTCGCGCTCCAACCGGGATGGGCGGCGATGCTGCGCAGCGGCCAACCATGCTGGCTCGCCCGGCGCTGCAGCTCGCGCGCGAACATCAGCATCGCGAGCTTGCTCTGCGAGTAGGCGCGCCAGGGCGAGTAGTTCCGCTCGCTGTTGAGGTCGTCGAACACGATGCGGCCGCGCCGATGCGCCAGGCTGCTCACGCTCACCACGCGCGCCTGGCCTTCCAGCAGCGCCGGCAGCAGCCGCACGGTCAGCGCAAAATGGCCGAGATAATTGGTGCCGAGCTGCGCCTCCAACCCGTCCTTGGTCGCGCGGCGCTCGCGGTAGCCCATGACGCCGGCGTTGTTGACGAGAATGCCGAGTGGGCCCTGCCAACGCGCGGCGAACGCGGCCACCGCGCCGAGATCGGACACGTCGAGCAGGTCGAACCGCGCGTCCGCTCCCGGCACTGCGCGACGCAGACGGGCAAGCGCCGCCTCACCCTTGGCCGGACTGCGCCCGGTTAGCACGACGGAACGGCCGGCGCGCGCGAGGCCCTCGGACACCGCATAGCCGACGCCGCCCGTCGCGCCGGTGACGAGTGCGGGGGCGCTCAGCAATGCGGCGGCGTTTCGGTGAACTCGGCGAGCTTGCCCTGCATCAGGAAATCGCCGAAATCCATGTGTAGATCGTCGGCGACTCCGTTGGCGTAGTAGGTCATTCCGACTTCGTAATCCGGGCTGCCGGCGACCTTGTCCTTCGACGGCTTGGGGTTGCGGTCGAAGAACGAGACATGGACCTTGCCGCTGTCGAGCCGGGCGAGCAGCGGATACGCCGCCCGCGCCGTCTTGCCCCAATTGCCGAGCACGATGAAACTGTCCTGCGCGCCGCGGTCGCTGGTACCGTCGAAGATCGGCAGGGCGAGAAACTTCTTGCCCGCTTCCGCCCCGCCGATGATCGCCTCGGTATGCTTCATCGGAAACAGCGTGCCGGGCGGCAGCTGTACGTCCTTTGGTTCGGGGACGGTGTAGTGGATGGTGCCGCCTTGCCCCGGCCCCTCGAGCTTGGCGGTGCCCTCGACTTGCTCAGTGACCGCGGTGTCGGTGGTCTGGCGCATGCGGAACTGCAGTGAGAGCCCGTCCTTGCTCTCCAGCGTCGCATAGTCGGAAATCATCTCGATTTCCTGCCCGTCGCGGTTGGTGAGCGCTAGCGTGAGCCGCTGCCGGGTCGCCCAGCCGTCGCAAACGTCGGTAACCTCATAGGCCATCGAGCCGCCGGCCGCGCCGACATCGCCGCCCCGCACGGTTTCGACATCCAGCTTATACAACGCCCGGTGCGCCAGCATGGGCACTGCGTCATCGGAATGCGCCGGTCGGGCTGCGAAACCGATCATGACGGCGAAGGCGGAAGTGGCGAGAAGGCGCAGTCGCATCCGCTTGTCTCTCCGAACAGCGTCTGCCGACCGACATAGGCCCGACCCGTCAACTGCGCCAGGGCCGACGTCGCCAGGGTTGGGCCTTTGCCTCGACGGAGGGCGGCCTTAAGTTGGGGTCATGACTCCCATCGAGACCCTGCTCAGCCGCGCCTCGGTCGGCGACCTCACCGAGCCCGCGCCCGACGGCGTCGCCCTCGATCAGATTCTAGAGGCAGGCCTACGCGCGCCCGACCACGGCAAGCTGCGGCCCTGGCGGTTCGTGCTGATCCGCGGGCCGGCGCGGCAGGCATGGGCCGAGACCATCATCGACGCTTTGCGGGCGCGCGAGCCGGACGCGCCGCAGGCGGCGATCGACAAGCAGCGCAACCGGGTGCTGGGCGCGCCGCTGATCATCGCGCTCGGCGCCAAGCTGCAGCACGGGCACAAGATCCCTGAGATCGAGCAGATGCTCAGCGTCGGCGCGGCCGCGATGAACCTGCTGAACGCGGCCCACGCGCTGGGCTATGGCGCGATCTGGCTGACCGGGGCGAGCGCCGACCCGGCCATCGTGACCGCCGCCGGGCTCGAGCCGGGCGACAGACTGGCCGGCTTCCTGTTCGTCGGCACCGCCAAGTCACCGCCGCTCTCGACGCGGCGGCCGCCGCTGGCCAACCACGTCATCGAATGGACCGGTGAGGCTAGAGCATTTCCCGATCGGGTGGAATCACCCGATCGGAATTAATGCTCGCTTAAACAATGAAGTAGAGCACTACTTCCGAGCCAAGTGGCTCGGAAGTAGTGCTCTAGCCAAATCTGACCAGCGCCCACACCAACGCCGCCGCCGCCGCCATGATCAGTCCGGCGAGCACCGGGCTCGCGAACGCAGGCTGGCGCGTGTTGGCCGGCAGGCGCTTGCGGCCAGTGACCATCGCGCGCACCAGATCGTGCCGCTTGACCGCGGCATAGGCGATGATGGCCATGATGTGCAGCGCGATCAGGACGAGGATGACGTTGACGTTGAGCTGATGGATCGTGGTCAGCAGGTGCTGCGTCGGCTCGGGGATCTGGCGCATGAACGGGCCGCCGCTGCCCTCGCGCAGATTGCCCGCGAACAGCCCGGTGCCGGCTTGGAGCAGCAGAGCGGCCAGCATCACCAACACCATCCAGCCGCCGGCCGCGTTGTGGCCGATCTCGCGGTCAGGCTCCCGGCTGCCGAACGTGGCCAAATGTGCGAAGGCGGCGGCCGGGCTGCGCAAGAAGCGGTGGAAACGCGAGGTCTCGCTGCCGACGAAGCCCCAGACGAGGCGGAACAGCAGCATCGCGAGCATCGCGTAGCCCGACCAGTAGTGCAGGCTGTCCCAACTCGCCTGCGCACTGACGTAGCTGGTGATGAACAGCAGCGTCACCGCCCAGTGGAACAGCCGCGTCGGCGCGTCCCACACGCGCATGAGCAGCAGCGGAATGCGCGGCTTGGGCGGACCGGTGGGGCGTCGGATGGGCTGGGCCATGGGGGCCATCTTGCCGCCATGCGTCATGCGAGGGAAGGTCGGTGCGATGGGGCCGATTCTGCATACCGTGTTGGCCTGGCTCGAGGCCCATGCCGCCCCGTTGGTGGCCTTCGTGGTGGCGCTGGCCGGGGGTTGGGCGGGGGCTGGCCGAGGCAAGGCGGCGAGGGCGTTCGTGCCAGCGATCGCAGCGGTGGCGGCGCTGGCGGGGTGGGCGCTTCTGGCGGGCGCGCCGCGCGGACTGTGGGCGCCGCATCGCGGGATCGAGGTGCTGGCCGGGGCCGCGGCGGCATCGGCGCTGCTCGCGGCCGTTCAGGTGTGGCGCGGCGGGCGGAACCGGCGGCTGTTGCTCGGGCTCGATGCGGCGGTGGCGGGCTGGTGGGTGGCGCACGCGGGCGTGGCTGCGGCGGATTTTTGGCGGGTGGGATTTGGCGTCGTGCTGCTCTCGATTTGGCTCGGCCGGGTCGTGCGCGGGGACGCGTTGCGGGGGCTGGCGATGGCGCTGGCGCTGTGGGGTGGCTTGGCGATCGCCGCGGCGCCGGCGAACTGGCTGGGTGCGGCGGCGGTGGCGGCCGCGTGTTGGGCGGGCTTGTTGGCGATGGGGAGGGGTGGTTTCGTGCCGGCCGCGCCGATGGCGGCGCTGATCGGGGCGGCGGACCTGGCCGGAGGGCGGGCGTTGCGCGGCCGGGTCGACGCGACCGACCTGGCCTGCTTCTCGGCGCTGGTCGCGCCCTTGCTCGCGCACGCGGTTGCCCGGCGACGAGGTGCCAAGAGCGATCGTTTCTTGGCGATCATGGCCGTGTTGTGCACCGCGGCAGGCTTGTCCGCGCTGGTCTGGCTGCTGAAGCGGGCGATTACGGAATAACGGAGCGTGATTGCGTACAGGTCACGGCAGCCCTAAGTAATAGCAATGTCATCGGACCGACTACCACAGCGGGAAAGGTCGAGCGGACCCTTGATCGGGTTGGCTGTGGCACTGCTCGCTCTGATGGGGGCGTTGTATTACCGGTGGCCGTTGTTTCAGCAGGCGTCGCCGGTCGCGCAGTTGGCGATGAACCAGCCAGTGCATCAAGCGGCGCCCGCGCTCCCGCCCGTCGCGGCGCCAATGGCGGCTCCGTTGACGCCTTCGTTCGACGTTGTGCGGGTCACGCCCGATGGCCATGCCGTGATCGCCGGCCGTGGCGCGCCCGGCGCCGACATTACCGTCCATAACGGCGACCGCACGCTGGCCACGGGCCGGGCCGACGGCAACGGCGAGTTCGTCATCACGCCCGAGACTCGTCTCGCGCCGGGCAACCAGGAGCTGACGCTGTCCGCTCGGGCGCCGGACGGGACCGAGACTCGCGGCTCCGGGTCGGTCCTCGTCTTGATGCCGCTGCCGCAAGGGAGCCCGGCGCCGGCCGTAGCGTCGAACTCCGCCCCGAAGCCCGCCCCGAATCCCGGCCCGAATCCCGGCCCGAATCCCGCCCCGAATCCTGCGGCGAGCCCCGCTGTCAGCGAGGCGCCCGCCCCGGCGCCCGCGGCGACCGCCGTCCTGCTTCCCGACAACGCCGGCCCGCCCCGCCTGCTGCAGACGCCGGGCGTGCCGGGCAAGCTCGCCCTGAACAGCGTCGATTATGGCGAGCAGGGCGACATCCGCTTTGCCGGCTCGGCCAAGGCGTCCGCGCCGATCCGCGTCTACGTCGACAACAAGCCGGTCGGCGAGACGAGCGCGAACGAGTCCGGCCAGTGGACCATCACGCCGCCGGCAGCGGTCGAGCCCGGCTTGCACCGCTTGCGCGTCGATCAGCTCGGCAGCGGTGGACGGGTGCTGAGCCGGGTCGAGCTGCCGTTTCAACGCACCGCGTTGCCGGTCGCGATGACGGGGCAGGATCGGGCGATCGTGCAGCCCGGCGAGAACCTGTGGCGCATCGCCCGCCGTAGCTACGGCGCCGGCACGCGCTACACCGTCATCTACCTGGCCAACCGCGACCAGATCCGCGATCCGAACCTGATCTATCCGGGCCAGGTGTTCGCGATGCCGACCGCCACGCCGTGAACGTGACCGCTGGCACCTACCGAACTGGGCCGGGCGCCGATACATAGCGCCGATGCATATGCTCGACGACGTGCGGTCGGTCCTCGCGCCGCCAAATCGGGCGGGATGGCCCTTCATCGGCGGCTCGCTCGTCATTGCGCTGGCCGGGCTGTTGATCACCCCGCTCCTGTTCTGGCTCGGCGTCGTCCTGGCGCTGTTCTGCCTCTACTTTTTCCGCGATCCGGAGCGGTTCGCGCCCGCGCGGCCGACGGCGATCGTCGCACCAGCCGACGGGCGGGTCGTCTCGGTCATGCAGGTCGCTGCACCGGCCGAGCTCGGTCTGGGCGAGGGGCTACGCTGGAGGGTGGCGATCTTTCTCTCCGTGCTCGACGTGCACATCAACCGGGTGCCGATCGACGGCACCGTGATGCGGATCGCCTATCATCCCGGCGCCTTCGTGAGCGCCAGCATGGACAAGGCGAGCGAGAGCAACGAGCGCAACGCCATCGCGCTGAAGCTGTTCGACGGGCGCGACCTGGCTATCGTGCAGATCGCCGGGCTGATCGCGCGACGGATCATCTGCCAGGTGCGCGAGGGCCAGGCGGTGCAGGGCGGCAGCCGGTTCGGGCTGATCCGGTTCGGCAGCCGGACCGATCTCTATCTGCCGGTCGGCGTGCGGCCGCTGGTGCGCGAGGGGCAACGCATGGTGGGCGGCGAGAGCGTGATCGCGGAATTGGGCCCCGTGCCGTGAGCGACCCGGCGCGGCGCATGTCGGTCGAGACTCTACGGACCCGGCTCCGGACCCGGCGGCGGCCGCGCTTCGCCGGGCTGTCGTTCAACCGCATGATCCCGAATATCATGACCTTGCTGGGCCTGTGCGCGGGTCTGTCGAGTATGCGCTATGCGCTCGAGGGCCGGTTCGGCAGCGCGGCGATCGCCGTCCTAGTCGCGGCGTGCATCGACGGCGTGGACGGGCGGTTGGCGCGGCTGCTGAAGGCGACGAGCCGGTTCGGGGCGGAGTTCGACAGCCTAGCCGATTTCTGCTGCTTCGGTGTGGCACCGGCGTTCATTCTCTATATCTGGTCGCTGCAGACGGCGGGCGGCTACGGGTTCATCCCGTGCATGATGTTCGCGGTCTGCATGGCGCTGCGGCTGGCCCGGTTCAATGCGAGCCTCGATGCACCGCGGCCGTTGGCACAGAGCTACGCCTACAATTTCTTCACCGGCGTACCGGCGCCGGCCGGGGCCGGGCTGGCGCTGTTCCCGTTGTTCCTCGGGCTCGAGGGCCGCTCGCTCGGCATTTCGTGGCTGGAGAGCGTGCCGCGGCATCCATTGTTCTGCGCCGTGGTGCTGGTTGGCACCGCCGTGCTGCTGGTCTCAACCTTGCCGGTTTGGAGCTTCAAGAACTTTCGGGTGCCGCGGGATTACGTGTTGCCGCTGTTGCTCGGCGTGGGGGCGTTCGCGGCCGTCCTGGTGGCGGATCCGTGGGCGGCGCTGGCGAGCGCGGGGCTGATCTATGTGATCATGCTGCCGTTCAGCCGCCGCAGCTTCCTCCGCCTCCGGGCGGAGGCGGAGGGGTTGGCCGAGGATTAAGCGGCGACGTCGGCGATGTGGCGGAACATGAAGCGCTTGGCTTCGTCGTCGAAGTCGGACTTGAACGCGTGCCGATCCTTGATTTGGGCCGCGCGTTCGGCGGCCGGGCGGGCATTGATCAGGTCGAACAGGCGCTTCAGATGCGGCAACTCGTCCCACGCCGTGTCGCCGAGGACGAACGGGACCATCCGCGCCCAGCCCCAGATCGACATGTCGACGATGCTGTAGGTCTCACCGACCATGTACTTCCGGTCCTGCAGCCGATCGTTGAGGATTCCGAAATGGCGCTTGGCCTCGAACAGGTAGCGCTTGACCGCATATTCCTTCGGCTCCGGCGCGAAATGCCGGAAATGCACGCACTGGCCGGCATACGGGCCGACGCCGCTGGCGACGAACATCAGCCATGATAGCATCTCGCCCCGCAATTGCGGCGTGTCGCCGGGCAGGAACTTGCCCGTCTTTTCGGCGAGATAGAGCAGAATGGCGCTGCTATCGAACACCGTCACATCGCCATCGGCGATCGCGGGCACCTTGTTGTTGGGGTTGAGCGACGCGAACTCGGGTTTGAACTGCTCGCCCTTGCGCGTATCGACCGGGATCGCCTCGTAGTCGAGACCGGCCTCCTCCAAGAAAAGAGCGACTTTCATCGGGTTGGGCGCAAGACTATAAAAGAGCTTCAGCATCACTCATCTCCGTTATCGTCAAATTACCGGCCGAACTGCTCGAGCAGCTCTCTGGTCCGATTCGGATCGGATTGCTTCATGACTTGCCACGTCAGTCGCTGGCAGTCGTCGATGGTGGTGCTGCGGATCGCTTGCTTGACCCGCGGCACCGCCGGCGCATTGGTCGAGAGACTGCGGATGCCCAGGCCGATCAGCAGCGGCGTGTAGCTTGGGTTGGCCGCCATCTCGCCGCAAACGGAAACCGGAATATGGTGGCGCTGCGCGGCCTCCGCGGTCATCTGGATTAAGCGCAGGATCCCCGGGTGGCATGGGTCGTAGAGATGCGCGACGTCCAACTCGGCCCGATCGACCGCGAGCGTGTACATGCTCAGGTCGTTCGTGCCGATGGCGAAGAAGTCCGCCTCCGCCGCTAGCGCGTCCGCGGCCAGGGCCGCACCCGGCGTCTCGATCATCACACCCAATGGCGGCAGCGGGGTTGGCATCCGCTTGCCTTGCTCGGCCATTGCCGATGCGACCCGGCGGTATATCTCCCGCACCGCCTGTACTTCGCCCACATTGGTCACCATCGGCAGCAGGACCCGCACCGGCCCGGCCGTGGCCGCGTCGAGGATGGCGGCCAACTGCGCTTCGAACAGCTCCGGCCGACGCAGCAACAGCCGAATGCCGCGCAATCCGAGCGCGGGATTGGTGTCCGGCATCTCGGGGACGATGCCGGCGGCAACCAAAGCCTCGATCTCCTTTTCGCCGCCCCAGTCGAGCACCCGAATCGTGACCGGGTCGCCGGCCATGCTCTCGACGATGCCGCGGTAAGCGGTCGCCTGCTCGTCCCGGGTAGGGACCGTGTCGCGGTTCATGAACAGGAATTCGCTGCGCATGAGGCCGATCCCGCTCGCGCCGGATTGTGCGATGAGCGGCATCTCGATCGGAAGCTCGAGGTTGGCCTGCAATTCGAGCGCCTCGCCATCAAGCGTGACCGCGGGCAGGCGACGCAGGCGGCCGAGCTGCTGGCGCTGCTTGGTGTAGGAGGCGACCGCGCGCTTGGCCGCGGCCAAGCGCGCGGCCGAAGGATGCAACGTGACGATGCCGGCCGTGCCGTCGACCAACACGGTGTCGCCGGTCCGGCAGCCCTGCAACAACCCGGGCGTGCCGAGCACCGACGGGACGCCGAGGGCGCGCAGGATGATCGCGGTATGCCCGTCGGTGCCGCCCTCCTCGGTGGCGACGCCAGCGATGCGGGCCGGGTCGATCAGAGCCGCATCCGATGGGCGCAGCGCTTCGGCGATCAGGACGGCCCCGAGCGGCGCAGTGGAATAACTGCGGAACGGGGCGCGGGTGAGATTGCGCACCAAGCGGCGACCGATCTCGCGCACTTCGTCGGCCTGGCGCTGCATGGACTGGGCGGCCGGGTCGGTCGGACCATCGGCCCGGCTGCCGAGCAGCGCGTGGGCGATGGCGTTGGCCTCCTCCATCACCGCCGTCTCGGCCGAAACGAGGCGATCCTGGATGCGCGACCGTGCGCTGCGGACCAGCCGGGACGGACCGAGCATTTGCAGGTAGGCGTCGAGCAGCGGGGCGATCTCGCCCTGGCTCTCCTCGGGCAACACTGCGAGCCGGCCGCGCAGCTTCAGCAATTGCCGGCGCGATTGCAGGATTGCGGCTTCGAACCGCGCCGTCTCGGCCTGGGTATCGGCCGCATGGATCTTACTACGGGTGATCTGCGCCGGCTGCTCGACCGCGCGATAGACCGGGCCGATCGCCATTCCGCCGCACGCCGGCAGACCGAGCAGGCGGCGTTCATCGGTCGCGGCGAGGGTCACCGGAACATCGATGGCGTCGGTTTTGCCGTCAGTCCTGCTCATTGAAGCCAGCTTCGACCAGGGCGGCCAACGCGTCGAGCGCCTCCTTGGCGTCCCACCCGTCGGCTTGCATCGTGATGGTCGAGCCCTGGCCGGCGCCGAGCATCATCAGCCCCATGATCGACCGCGCCGAGACGCTCTGGCCGTCGCGCAGCACGTCGACGGAAGCGCCGAACCGCTCGGCGGTGGTGACGAACTTTGCCGCCGCCCGTGCATGCAGCCCGCGCCGGTTGACGATCGTGACGTTTCGCGTGAGCGCGGTGGAGCTGGCGGGGGCGGGCGAGGCCTCGCTCACCCGCAGGCGGCCTTCTTGCACGACGGCAGGACGTGCGAAGCGGCAGCGATGTATTTGCGCCCGGCAGTCTGGGCGCAGTCGACGCATTCGCCGAGGTTTTGCGACGAACGCACTTTGGCAAGCTTGACCAGCATCGGCAGATTGACCCCCGAGATCACCTCGACACCGTCGCGGGTCATCATCGAGATCGCAAGATTACTCGGCGTGCCACCGAACATATCGGTCAGCAGGACGACGCCATCCCCGGTATCGACCTGGGAAATCAGCGAACCAATCTCGGTGCGGCGCCGCTCCATGTCGTCGTCCGGCCCGATACAGACGGTGCCGACGTTGCGTTGCGGGCCCACGACATGCTCCATCGCGGCGCGTAACTCGTCCGCTAGGCGGCCGTGGGTCACCAGCACGAGGCCGATCATAGTGTTTCGCTCAAGCCCCCGCCCAGGACCGTCTCGGCAGCGGCGGCTGGCTGAAACGTCTTTAACTGCCGCTCCAGCTCACGATGCGATACGGTGACTTGCAACGTCTCCATGCCAAGAATCCTGTTTGCCTTCAACTCGCGGCCTAGACGTTCGGCCAAATGGACCGACCGGTGCCTGCCGCCGGTGCATCCTATGGCGATGGTAGCGTATTTTTTGCCCTCTTGGACAAATCGTGGAATGGTCAGCAAAAGAAGAGACATGACCGCCTCAAAGAAACGGGCAAAGTCCGGATCTGCCTCCACATAGGCCGCCACCTCGGCGTCCTGCCCCGTCCGAGGCCGTAATATGGGATCATAATGCGGATTACGAAGAAACCGCGCGTCGAAGACCATGTCGGCTTCACGGGGCAGACCCGCGGGAAACGCGAACGATGTTAGCGAGACCGTCAACCCTGGAACGTCGCCATCCTCGGCCAGTCCGGGCCGGTATCGCTGCTCGATATGGCGGCGCAGTTCGGCCAACGGCAACTCCGACGTGTCAATCACCAAATCGGCTTCGCGTCGCAACGGCGCCGTCGAGATCTCCTCGGCGCGGATCCCGTCGATGACCCGGCCGCGCGGCGCCATCGGATGCCGCCGCCGCGTCTCGGTATAGCGGCGAAGCAGCACATCCTCCTCGGCCCACGCGTAGACGAGCTCGGCCCGAAGTCCCGGCGTCGCTTTCACCCGCTCCACCGCGTCACGCACCAGCATGCCATCGAAGCCGCGGCTCCGCGTGTCCAAGCCGATCGCGATCGGCTGATCCGCCCGGCTGACCAATGTCTCGAGCAGGCTGAGCGGTGGGTTGTCGACCGCGTTGTAGCCGATGTCCTCGAGCGCCCGCAGGATCGAAGCTTTTCCGGCGCCGGACAGCCCGCTGACCACGACGACACGCCTGATCATGCCGCGAACGCCCCGACCAACGGCTCGCATAAGCCTAACGCGCAGTCGAGGGCGATGCCGACGCGCGCGGGAGCGGACGCGTCGGCTGGGTCGAGGATGATGAGCGGAACGCCGCTCGCATGGGTCTCCGGCAGCGGTAACCGATCTGGACGGCCGAGCTGGATCGCCAACGCGAGTGAGACCGGCGCAACGTAGGGCATCCGGACGATACCGATCCCGCGTATTTCAAGGAGCCCGGCCAGTCGCGGCGGCGGCTGGGCTTGGCGGCCTTGTAGATCGACTTGGTCATCGGCCACGAGAGCGAAACCTATGTGGAGCAATCGAAGAATGAGATCAGACTTGCCCGCGCCGGGTTCGCCGAGGAGGAGGACACCGTGGCCGTCCCGGGCCGCGCAGCTGGCGTGAAGCAACATTCGGAGCATCTTTTGGGCCCGTTTTGCCCCGTTGAAAAGGCCGATGTTGTAGGAGGGATGGGCGAGTGTTTCACGTGAAACACTCCACGGCTTACACGGCCTTTGGCAGCCGCACCGTGAAGCGGGCGCCGACCACCTTGCCTGATTCATCGCGCCGGTTATCCGCCATGATCCGACCCTTCAGCGCCTCGACAATCTGCCGGCTGATCGACAATCCCAATCCCGAGTGCTGTCCAAACTCCTCCCCGGCCGGCCGCTCCGAGTAGAACCGGTCGAACACATGCTCGAGCTTGCCGGTCGGAATGCCCGGCCCCTCATCCTCGACCGCGATCTCGACATTCTGGCCGGTGTCGCTCGCACGCAGCCGGATCGCGCCATTCGGCGGCGAAAAGCTTCGCGCATTGCCGATCAGGTTGCGCAACACCTGCACCAAGCGCCCCTCGACGGCCCGCACCGTGAGCGGCCCGCCCGGTATCTCAAGGATCATGACCGGGTCGCTCCCCTCCCGCGTCGCGTCATGGATCTCGGCCAGCGCGGACAGGATCGGCGCGACGTCCATCGCTTCGGGCGTGCTGCGGGACAGCTCCGCGTCGACCCGGCTGGAATCGCTGATGTCGCTGATCAGTCGATCGAGCCGGATCACGTCCTCGGCGATGATCGCGAGCAGACGACGCTGCTGCGCCGGGTCGTCGATGCGCCGCAGCGTCTCGATCGCGCTCCGTATACTGCTCAGCGGGTTCTTGATCTCATGCGCCACGTCGGCAGCGAACTGCTCGGTCGCATCCATCCGGCTCCACAGCGCGGCCGCACTCTCAGTCAACGCGATCGCGAGCTCGCCCACCTCATCGGACCGATGCAGCAGGTTCGCAGGGACCTCGCCCACCCGTCCCGACCCCTCACGCATCCCCCGCGCCGCCCGGGTCAACCGCAGGATCGGCCGAGCGATCGTGCGCGATAAATAGACCGACAACGCGACCGTCAACACCAGCGCCAACGCGAACAAGCCCATGATGCTCACCCGCACGGCCATGACGCTGTCATCGACCTCGCGCGCCTCGCGCGTCAGCAGCACGATCCCAGCGGTCTGTCGATTGCGCAGCACCGGTTCGGCCACCGTGACCAATAGCCGATCGTCCTGCGTGCGCCGAATATACGGCGGCATCTCGCGGCCGGCGTTGGTCCCGGTCATGCGCAGTTCCTCGCGCACGTTCGGCTGCCACTCCGCCCCTGCGCCGTTCAGGCTCACCGCGACTTCCGGGCCGCTCGCCTGATGCGGCACGATCGCGAGCAGCCGGTCGTAGATCGAGCCGATCGTGCCGAGCCACGGCCCACGATTGGCCGCGGGCGGCAGCGGCGTGGTGACCACCGCACCGCCGGTGCCCTCCTTGACCCGGCTGTCGGCGATCAACTGCCCATCCGGCGCATACAGCCGTGCTTGTGCGTTCGGCGTCGGCTCGGTCAGGCGGCGCAGCAGCGGCCGGGCCAGGTCGGGCTGAAGCTGCGGCCCGTCCGTATCCCCTTCGCGCACGGCGCTCTCGCCGATCGCACCGGCATAAATCCGCGCCTGCTCGCGCAATGCCTGCACCTCGGCCTGCAGCAAGCCGCCCTGATATTGGTCGAGATACAACAAGGCAGCGACCAACAGCGCCAGCGGCAGGGCATTGACCAGCAGGATCCGTCGCAACAATGGCGAAATCCACCGCCGCCGCCGCACGATGTCGAGCTCCGCCTCTATCAGCGGCGGATGGTAGCCGATGTCAGGCATGATCTCGGCTCAGTGATCCTTGTAGCGGTAGCCAATACCGTAGAGCGTCTCGATGTGATCGAAATTATCGTCGCTCGCCCGGAATTTCTTGCGTACACGTTTGATATGACTGTCGATCGTGCGATCGTCGACATAGATGTTGTCGCCATACGCAGCATCGATGAGCTGGTCGCGCGACTTCACCATGCCCGGGCGTGCCGCCAGCGCCTTGACGAGCAGGAATTCGGTTACGGTGAGCTGGATGTCGTGCCCGCGCCAGACGCATTGGTGCTTGGTCTCGTCCAACGTGAGATCGCCCCGCGACATGATCCCGCCCGGCGACGCGCCCGAACCCTCCGCTCGGCTCGATTCATTGCGCCGCAACAGCGCGCGGATCCGTTCGATCAATAAGCGCTGGCTGAACGGCTTGGTGATGTAGTCGTCCGCGCCGAGCCGCAGCCCCATCAACTCGTCGACCTCTTCGTCCTTGCTGGTCAGGAAGATCACCGGCAAGGCGCTCCGGGCACGCAGGCGTTGCAACAGCTCCATACCGTCCATCCGCGGCATCTTGATGTCGAGCACCGCCAGATCGACCGGCTTGGCGGTCAGCCCCTGCAGCGCGCTTTCCCCATCCGTGTAAGTGCGGACGAGAAAGCCCTCTTGCTCCAGCGTCATTGAAACCGACGTCAGGATATTCCGGTCGTCGTCGACCAGCGCGATGGTGTGCTTCATGCCATGACCTATGCCGCAAGCGTTGACGTCAATAACGCCGGATTGTGGCGCAAAGGAGGGAAGACCGTGAGTGAGAACATCGATGATCCGACGCGGGTAGCGATCCGGCTGCTCCGGACCGCTCGCGCGGCCTCGCTGGCGACCGTCATGGACGGCCAGCCGTTCGCCTCCCTGGTCACGCCGGCAAGCGCGCCCGACCGTTCGTTGCTGATGCTGCTCTCTGGCCTGTCGCCGCACACGCGGCACCTGCGCGCCGAACCGCGCTGCTCGCTCATGGTGATGGGTGCGGCCATCGACGCCAACCCGCAGACCGCGCCTCGCCTCAGCCTGACCGGCCGCGCCGCCCCGGAGCCCGACCCGGCGCTGAAAGCCCGCTGGATCGCGCTGCACCCCTATGCCGCCTTCTACGCCGGCCTGGGCGACTTCCAACTCTGGCGATTCACCGCCGATGCCGGCCAATTCGTCGGCGGCTTCGCCAGCGCCAAGCGTTTCGCGGCAGCCGACCTCGCCCCCGACCCGGCCAGCGTCGCCGCCGTGGCAGCCGCCGAAGCCGGCATTCTCGAGCATTGCAACGCCGATCACCGCGACGCCATGGACCAGATCGCGCACGCACATACGAAGGAGTGCGACAGCGCGGCGCCGGGCTGGCGCATGGCCGCCTGCGACGTGGACGGGTGCGACCTGGCGCTCCAAGACGAGGTCCGCCGGATCGCCTGGTCGGCTCCCGTCACGGGCGCCGGTTCGATCCGAAACGAGCTCGTCCGTCTCGCAGCCGCAGCACGGAATCGAGTCGATCCGCCCTCTGGACCCGGCGTATGACTCTCGCTAGACGCCTGCAACCCAAATGAATGAACGGCGCAAAACGACCGTGCCCAAGCCGTCAGAGGAGACGTTCGCCGTGAGTCCCAAAGTATCGATCACCGACCATCAGGCCGCCCGCGCCCTCGAAGGCACCGGCGTGCAGCCGCAAGGCCCCGTCCACGCCAACCTGACCGCCGCCCCGCTGGTCGTCCATGCGCTCCGGCGTGGCGAGGGCACCCTGTCCGAAGATGGCGCCCTGGTGGTCAAGACTGGCGTGCACACCGGCCGCTCGGTGCAGGACAAGTTCACCGTCGACGATCCGGAGATCACGAGGGACGTGTGGTGGCGGATGGGCAACCAAAAGCTCGCCCCGCAGAACTTCCAGATCCTGCGCGGCCGCATCCTGGCCTACCTGCAGGGCCGCGAGCTGTTCACCCAGGACCTGTTCGCCGGCGCCGACCCCGCCCACCGCGTCTGCGTGCGCCTGGTCAGCACCGAGGCATGGCACACGTTGTTCGCGCGGAACATGTTCATCCGGCCCTCGTCGGAGGAACTCGCCTCCTTCAAGCCCGACTGGACCATCCTGCATGCGCCGAACCTGCAGGCCGACCCGGCCATCGACGGCGTTCGCTCCAGCACCGCTATCGCCGTCTCCTTCACCCAGCGCACGATCTGCATCGCCGGCAGCGAGTATGGCGGCGAGATCAAGAAATCGATCTTCGGCGTCATGAACTGGATCCTGCCGGCCAAGGGCGTGCTGCCGATGCACTGCAGCGCCAATGTCGGCCGCGCCAAGGACGGCCAGCCCGGCGACGTCGCCTTGTTTTTCGGCCTCTCCGGCACCGGCAAGACTACGCTCTCCTCGGACCCGAACCGCCCACTTGTCGGCGATGACGAGCATGGCTGGGGTCCGGACGGGATCTTCAACTTCGAAGGCGGCTGCTACGCCAAGGTGATCAATCTCAGCGCCGAAGCCGAGCCCGAGATCTACGCCGCCACCCATCGTTTTGGAACCGTTCTTGAAAACGTGATTGCCGATGAGTATGGCCGCCTCGACCTCACCGACAAGTCGCTGACCGAGAACACCCGCTCCTGCTACCCGATCGAGTTCATCCCGAACTGCGACCGCTTTGGCCGCGCCGGCCATCCCAAGAACGTCGTCATGCTCACCGCCGACGCGTTCGGCGTGCTGCCGCCGATTAGCAAGCTGTCCGAAGCCCAAGCCATGTATCACTTCCTGTCCGGCTACACCGCCAAGGTCGCCGGGACCGAGAAGGGCATGGGCAGCGAGCCGCAGGCCACGTTCAGCACCTGTTTCGGCGCCCCGTTCATCCCGCGCCAGCCCGAAGTCTACGGCCGCATGTTGGCCGAACTGGTCCGCCGTCACGGTGCCGACTGCTGGCTGGTCAACACCGGCTGGACCGGCGGCAGCCACGGCGTCGGGCAGCGCATGAGCATCAAGCACACCCGCGCCCTACTGAACGCCGCCCTCGACGGCAGCCTCAAGCACGCGCGGTTCGAGCGTGATCCGTTCTTTGGCCTGATGTTCCCGCAAGACGTCGTAGGCATCCCCAACGACGTGCTCAATCCGCGCCTGTCGTGGTCCGACACGGACGCCTACGACCGCGCCGCCCGCGACCTCGTCGGCCGCTTCGAGAAGAACTTCTCGAACTTCGACACGCTCGTGGACGACGACGTTCGCGCCGCCGCCATCCGCGCGGTCGCCTAATATCGGATCGGCGTGGGAAAGCGTCGGCAGGACTGGTAGACCAGCGCCATGACCGACCCGACCTACGCCGATCCCGCCTATTTCGAGCGCCTCTACGCCAAGGACCCGGACCCCTGGCAATTCGCGACCAGCGAGTATGAGCGCGAGAAGTATGCGGCGACGCTGGATGCGTTGCCGCCGGGCCGCTATGGCCGTGCCTTCGAGATCGGGTGCAGCATCGGCGTGCTGACGCGCCAACTGGCGGCGAGCTGCGACACGTTGCTGGCCGTCGACATCGCCAAGATCGCCATTGAGCAGGCCGAGGCGCGATGCGACGACCAACCCTGGGTGCAGCTGGCGGTCGTGGACGTCCGCCGCGAATGGCCGGAGGGTCAGTTCGACCTGATGCTGTTCTCCGAGGTGCTCTACTATTTGGGCATCGACGGCATCCACGAGGCAGCGCGGCGCACGCTGACGAGCTTGGCACCGGGCGGCGCGGCATTGCTCGTCAACTGGCACGGCGTCACCGATGGCGCCTGCACCGGCGACGAGGCGGCCGATCTGTTCATCGCCGACGTCCGGCCCCGGCTATCCCCCGTCGCCCAGCGCCGGGCCGAGCGCTACCGGATCGACGTCCTCAGGTAGGTTTGCGCGTCGGCCGCTGCACGCACTGCACGCCCGCCGCTGTTACCACGATATTCCCCGACGTGCCCAATTCACCCGGTTGGCACCAGCGCACCTGGCCATAGCCTTTGCTCGCCATGCACGACCCGGTCGCGTCGCCGATCTGGCTCCAGCGGCTCACCGGCGACGCGAACCAGGTGAGCGCCCGCTTGGCGTTCTGCTTGGTCACACCCGCTTCCGACGCCTGGTGGCAGGCCTTCAAGTCGGCCTCATAGGCTGGAGAGGCGGTATCGGTCTGCGCCGGCGGCCGATATCCGCAACCCACCAGCGCCACGAGCATCGCCGCAATCGTCATCGCCAACGCCACAGACCGGCTCATGGCCGCGCCGCCAATGCGCCCGCCACCAGCGCCGCCGCATCGCGATGCAGCGCCGCCCGCGAGCCGTCGCGCGAATAGAACATGTGCCCACCCCCATACGTTTGCAGCTGCACCTGCGGCGCCGGCCCGAACGACGGCAATTGCTGCAGCAGCAGGCGGCTGGCGAAATACGGCGTCACCAGGTCGGTCAAGCCGTGCGCCACGATCACCCGGGTCGACGGATCGAGCGCCAGGAATTGCCGCAACTCGGTCATCACCTCCGGCCGCCCGTTGCGCCGGCCGTAATCCCACTCATGCGCCACCTGCTCGCTCAACACCTCGTATTGGCGCGCTGGCGCGCCCTCCGGCTGCCATTCGAGCCAGGCGTGGTAGACGAACAGCATCGCGCTGGTGACCGGCCCGCGCATGCCGTCGAGCACCGGGTCGGGCGAGTTGTCGTTGGCGGCCGCGGAGAATGGATCGGTCGCCTCCAGCGTCGCGTCGTAGGGCGAGCCGACCTTGGCCGGCACCCGGTCGCGCAGGAACGTCGACGTGTCGATCCGGCCGGCCCGGCGACGCACGAGCGAGGAATCCAGCCCGATGATCGCGGCGACCCGCGCCGTCAACCGGTCGATCGCCGCCCGATCGCCCTCGCCCAGCAGCAAGTCGGTCAGGAACGAGCCGGTGGCATAGCTCTCCACGTCGGCCAGCTCGTCGCGGCTCTGCGCCTCGCGATAGGTCGCCGCCATGCTCGGCAGCGAGACCACGTAGCTGAACGGGTTCCACCGCGCGTCGCGCCCGTTGAAGTCGAGCACCGGCGAGATCAGCACCAGGCCGGACACGCCGACGCCCTGGCCGTCCAGCAGCGTCCGCGCGAGCTTCGGCCCGCGGAAGCCGCCGTAGCTCTCGCCGACGATGAATTTCGGCGAGAGCATCCGCCCATGCGTCTCGAGCCAGCGCCGCATGACGAGCGCGAGCGTGTCGATATCGCCCTCGACCGAGTAGAAATGCCGCCGCGCCTCGTCGCCCGCCATCACCCGGCTGAACCCGGTGCCGGGCGGATCGATAAACACCAGGTCGGCGACGTCGAGCCAGGTATCGGCGTTCTCGACCGGCGCGGCGGCAGCACTCGGCAGCCCGAACGGCACCCGCCAAGGCCCGATCGCGCCCAGGTCGAGCCAGGCCGACGAGGCGCCGGGTCCGCCGTTGATGGCGAACATCACCGGTCGCTTGGCCGGGTCGCCGCCCTTGGCGAGGAAGGCGGTCGTCACGATCTCGGCCTGCACGGCGCCCTTCGGGTCGGCCAGCTTCATGGTCGCGACCTCGGCGGCGAACTCGATCGCGCCGGACGGAGGATGGATCGTGTGGGAGGTGGTCTTGTCGCTCGGCGCCTGTGCCGCCGCCGGCGCGGCTGCCAGGAGGAGGACGAGCCAGGCCGCCCGCGTCAGCCGCCGCAGGCCCGCGAGGGTGGGAGGAACGCCTCGTTGATCGGAATGGTGCGGACCAGCGCATAGTCGTCCCACGGTTTGGTGCTCTCCTGAGGGCTCTTCACCCGCCACAGCGCCTCCTCATACAGCACTCGCCCGTCGTGGCGAACCGTGGCCGGCTTGCCGAAAAAGTCGAACCCGGCCGCACGCATCGCCCGGTTGGCCGCGACCGCTTCGTCCGTTCCGGCCCTCTTGAGCGACCGCAGATAATGCGTCACGGCGGTGTAGACCAGCGCATGGTTCTTGCTCGGCATCATCCGCCGCCGCGCAAAGAAGCGGCGCGAGAACTGGCGCGCCGGTTCATTCTGGTCCCAATAGAAGCCGGACGTGAAGATCAGCCCCTGCGCCGTCTGTAGGCCGATCGATTGCACGTCCTGGATGTAGACCAGAAAGCCGGCCAGCGACGGAGTCCCGCCCTGCGACAGCCCGACCTCGCTGGCCCGGTTGACCAGATTGACCAAGTCGTTGCCGGCGCTCACCAGCCCGATCATCTGCGCCCCGCTCGACTGCGCGTTGAGCAGCAGCGCGGTGAAATCCGTGGTGCCGATCGGGAACCGGCCCCGGCCAACGACGTGGCCGTTGCGACGCCGGATCGCTTCCGACGCCTCGCGCTCGAGGCTGAGCCCAAACGCGCCGTCCACGGTGATGAAGAACCAGTTCTGCGCCTCCTCCTTTATCACGGCCTGCGACGCGCCGACCGCAAGCGCGTGCGTATCGTCGGCCCAATGGGTCGAGATCGGCGAGCACCATCGCGTCGTGAACTCGCTGGCCGCCGAGGCGGTGATCATGACGGTGCGGTTCGCCTGCCGTGCCACGTCCTGCACGGCCTTGGCCACGGACGTGAACGGCAGGTCCACGATGGCCGTGACATGGTCGGCGCCGAACCACCGCCGGGCGATGTCGCTGGCAATATCGGGCTTGTTCTGCGTGTCCGCGTCGAGGATCTCGACCGGGCGGCCGAGCACCGAGCCGCCGGCATCTTCGACCGCCATCCGCGCCGCCTCGACCGATCCGAGACCGGCGCTGTCGGCATAGACGCCGTTCTCGTCGGTCAGCACGCCAATCCGGATCGGTTCATCTAATTTTTGCGCCGTCGCCGAAGAGGCAGTCGCCATAAATACAATTAAAACAAGCATTCCGATATAGTGCACGGATCATTCTCCAGGTGCCGAGCCTCAATACTCGAACTGGTATGTCAAGCCAACTTGATTGCCGCCCTTCCCGCTCCCGACATCCGTCTCAAGTTTGAGACCCCGCGTGATGTCGATCTGCAGCGTCGCACCGGTCCCGGCGTCCGCGCTCGTGCCCTGCTTGGCGCCGAGATAGACACCGTTGGCGATGTATTTCCCCGCCTCGACCGACGCCCCCGACCCGGTGCCGCTGCCGCCGACGCTCAACCGGTCCAGCCCCAGCCCGGAGCGCAGGCTGCCGAGCGGATTGGCCCCCTCCCCGCCCACGCCGGTCAGCTCCGCCAACGAGGCCGCGATCGCCGCGATCTGGAACGGGCCGACATCCTTGATGCTGCGCCGGAACAACAGATACGAGAGCACCTCGTCCTGCGGCAACGACGGCACGCTGGTCAGCTTGACCGTCGGCGCGCTCGCATAGCCCCCGATGGTCAGGGTCGCGGTGACGGCGGTGGAGCTGCTTTCGGCCACGAAGTCGAGCGTGGGATCGATCTTGCCGCCGGGTCCGGTGCCGTCGAAACCGACCTTGCCGCGCTGGAAAGCGAGCGTGGTGCCGGCCAGGCTCAACTGGCCGCGGCGCAGCTCGAACCCGCCGGACACTTGCGGCTTGGACGCCTCGCCGCGAACCCGCAGCTCGCCCGACATCTCCGCCTCGACGCCGCGCCCGCGCACGAACACCTGCTGCGGCGCGTCGATCGTCAGGTCGAGGCGGACGCTCGGCGCCGGCCCGGTCGGCGCGACCGGGCGCGCCTGGCCCGGCCGGATCACGTCGAGCGCCTGCACCGTGACCGGCAGCCGCGACGGGATGCGGATCTCGGCATTGCGGATCAGGATCTTGCCCGCGGCATCCATCTCGCCCTGGACGTGGCCGCGCAGCGACAAATCGGCATCGAGATCGAGCTGGAGGTTGTCGGACGTGATCGGCCGGGCGTCGCTGGCCCGGATCGCGAGGTCGATCGGCAGGCCCGGCGCACCGATGCCGAGCGTCCCGCTGGCGGCAATCGTGCCCGGACCGGCCTTGCCCGTCAGCGAGACGATGCGGACCGTCTCGCCGTCGCCCCGCAGCGTCGCGGCGATGTCGCGGATGCGCAGGCCCTGGTTGAAATCCTGCACCTCGCCTTGGGCCAACTGCGCCGTGCCTCCGATGCGGGGGGCGGCCGTGGTGCCGGCGATGGTCGCGTCGAGCGTGAGCCGGCCGCGCGCGCGGCGCCCGGCGGCGGTCAAGATCGGGTCGAGCAGGGTCAGGTCCAGCCCGCCGCTGGCCCGCAGGTTCAGCGCCCCCGCCCCGAGCGGCGCCTGGCCGGCCACCTGCAGCCGCGCCGACCCGGCGTTTAGGCGCGCATCGATCAGCGCGCTCTTGCCGTTCAAATTCGCCGTCGCGGTGATGTTGGCAGGCGGGATGGCGCGGCCGGGCCCGGTGCGGGCGCGCAACCCGGTCGCGGTCAGCCGCACGGTGCCGCCGGGTGCTGCGGGCGTGCCGGTCAGCTTGGCGTCGAGCGCGATGGCGCCGTCCAGCGCCAGATCGGGCGCGGCGATCGAGGCGATGTCGGCCGGGGTGCGCAACGTGACGCTCGCGTCGAGCCGCGGCGACAGTTGGCCGGAAACGTCCAGCACCGCTTGCCGCAGCCCGATCCGCAACCGATCGACCGCGACCGGGCCGCCAAACCGTACCGTCGCGGGGGCGAGCAGGCGCGCCGTCTGACCCTTGTTCTCGACCTGCAGGCGTTCCAGCGTGACCTTCTTGCCCGGGACGTCGAGCGTCGCGGCGCCCGCGATCTGAGCCGGGGTGCCGGCCAATTGGAGGGCGGCGTCGGTCTTGATCGCGAGCGCCGATTGCGGCCCGGCCACGTCGATCCGGGCCGACCCGGTCACGCCCGACGTCTCGATCCCCGCAAGCCTGGCCGACGCGACCACGACCGGCGCGCCGAGCGGGTCGCGGATGCGCGCCGTCAGGTTCGCCTGGCCGACGCGCGAGCCCGGGATGCCGGCGCCGGTGGCCTTGGCATCGAGCCGCATTTCAGCCGGATCGAGCGCGATCTGCGCCTCGAGGGCGCCGGCGAGCGCCTGGCCGACGAACGGGCGCAAATCGCCGAGCTGTCCCATCCGCAGCTGCACCTGGCCGAGCGGCAACCTCGCCCCCGCAGGCAGCCGCAGCGCGCCCTCGGCATGCAGGCTGCGCCAATCGGCGCGCTGGATCGTCGCCTGGACCACGCCGTCGGCGCTGCGCTGGGCATCGACGGCGAGGTGCAGCGGGGCGCCGGCGAGCTGTCCTTCGGCGGTGATCGTGCCGGTCGGCAACGACGGCAGGCCGTGCAGCGCCGCGTCGAGCGTCACCGGGCCGCGCGGGAAGCCGGGCGCGCCGACGTCGCCGGCGACGTGCGCGCGGACCGCGAGATCGCTCGAAGTGCCGGAGATGTCGGCCGTGGTCCGCAGCGCGCCGGTCAATGTCGGGGCGAGGACGGCGAGCGTGGAGAGCGCCGCTTCGGCATGCCCGGACAGCTTGCCCGCCGTCTGCCCGCCCGTCAGCGAGAGCGCGAGCGTCTTGCCGTCGACGATCATGCGGCTGATCGTGAGGTCCTGGCCCTTGACCGCCATCGACAGCCCGACCTTGGCGTTCTCGCCGATGAGGCCCGGCAGCGGCGCGATCCCGCCGGTGATGCTCATCGTGCCGTCGCCCTCGAGCGCCGCACCGTCGTCGAGCTTCGTCGCGTGCAGGCGAACGGCGCTGCTGCCCTGCAGATCGACGCCGGCCAGCTTGGTAAACGGTGCGAAGGCGGGGACGGCCAGGTCGACCGTCGCCTCCATCGCGCCCGCCGTCTTGGCCTCGCCCTGGGCGGAGAGCAGCGGATGGGCGAGCTTGAACGTGACTGGCCGGGCCGGATCGTCGAGCCGGGCGGTGGCGTCGAGCACGATCGGGGCGGCAGCGAAAAGAGTAGGGTCGGCCAACGGCGCTCGCACGCCGTTGGCCACGGCATGGAGCGTGACCTGGCCCTGGTTCCCGCTCAAATCCGCCGCCAGAAGCTGGACCGACGCGCCGGCGGCCGCCGGCGCGTCGATCTGCAGATGACCCGACGCGTCCGGCTTGGCGAACGGGCCGGTCACATGGGCCTGCAGCGAGACACCCTGCCAGGAAATGTCGGGCGCCGGCTTCATCGCGGGCGCGTTGGCGTCGACCTGGAGATCGAGGCTGCTGCCCGTCAGGTTCACCTGGCCCGTGGCGTGCGCCGAGAGCGGACCGGCCGACAGCGCCACCTTGGTCGCGAGCGCGTCGCGCGGCCCGGCGGCCGTCGCGTCGAGCGTGAGCGGGCCGATGTCGGGCAGCTTGGCGATGCTGGCGATCAGGCCATGCTCCGGCTCGGCCACCGTGATCGCGGCGTCGATGCGCTGGTCGGTGACCGCGGCGTCCACCTTGTAGTCGCCGCCGCCGTCCAGGCGATGGGCGACGAGATGGGCCGTCGGCGCCTCGAGCGACGGCAGGTCGAGGCTGCCATCGAGCGAGAGCGCGGCCGCCGCGCCGATCACCGGGGCCCCCAGATCGGCCTTGGCGATATGCAGCTGCTTGATCTCGACCGTCACCGGCAGGCCGGAAGACGACGCTTTCGCGGGCTGCTTCGCCGGCGACGGCGCACTCTCCGCCAGGCGCGGCAGTTGCAGGTGCCCGACGATCAACGCGTCGATCTGCGCGTCCTTCAACGCCAGGCGATACGGGTGCCAGTCGAGCGTGACGTCGTCGGCGATCAGCCAGGCGCCGCGCGCGTCGGTCAGCTCGAAATGGTCGATGTGCAGGCGGTTGGGCCAGCCGGTGACGCCCTCGGTCTTGACCAGCCCGCCGGTGAACTTGCCGACGAGGTCGAGAATGAGTTGCGAGGGGCTCGGCAGCCCCAGCGCGGCCCGGGCCGGTGCGTGCCAGCAGGGCACCAGCGCCGTCGCCAGCAGGAGGGAGCGCCCAAATCGCAAGTGCCAGGATCGCAAGTGCCAGGATCGCAAGTGCCAGGATCGCATCAGAACGCCTGCCCGAGGCCGACGTAGAGCTCGAACGCGTCGTCGCCGCGCTGCTTGTTCAGCGGCACCGCGAGATCGGCGCGGATCGGGCCGAACGGCGTGTAGTAGCGGATCCCGGCGCCGGCGCCCGCGCGCAGGCTGCCGCCGCTGAACGGCGTGCTGCCGCTGGTCACCTCGCCCGCGTCGACGAACACGGCGGCGCCGAAGCTGCCGTAGATGCGCTGGCGGAACTCGACCGTGGCGGCGGCCAGCGCGGTGCCGCCGGTCGGCTTGTTGTCGGGGAATTTGGGGCCGATCGACTGGTAGCGGTAGCCGCGCACGGTGGCGCTGCCGCCGGCGTAGAGCCGCTGGTCGGGCGGCACCTGGAACGTCGTCGCGCCCTGCACGCTGCCGACGATCGCCCGCAGCGCCAGCACGCTGCGCCCGGCGGTGCCGAAATCGACGTAGGTCGAGCCGAGCGCCTGCAGGATGACGAAGTCGGCGCCGGGTGCCCGCAACGAAGCCGTCGGCGTGGCGCTGATCGTCGCCTTGAAGCCGTGGGTCGGGTCGAGCAGCCCATCGCTGCCGGTCAGGTCGTAGGACGCGGCGATGGGGACCTGCACCAGCGTATAATCGTGGGTGACGCGCTCCTGCGTGACCTGCGACTGCTGCGCCTGCAGCCCGACCGTCCCGGTCAGCTCGGCGCTGAACTTGCGCCGTAGCGTCGCGCCGGCGAGGACGGCGGTGCGGTCGTAGGCGTCGAGGCTCTCCTTGATGCCCTCCACTCTATAGATGAGGTCAAGATCGCGGATCAGGATGTCGGGCTGCGTCAGCACCGCGCTGACGTCGTACCCCGGGCTTTTGGACGCGGTGCCGCCGATCTGCGTGACGGCCGCGCCGAGGTCGAGGCGCTCGGCGTTGCCGAACAGGTTGCGGTGCGACCAGGTGACGCCGGCGGAGAAGCCGAGATCGGTCGAGTAGGCGGCGTTGAACGCGACGACGTGGCGCTTGCGCTCGACGAGGCGGACGGTCACGGGCAGCCGCCCCTGCGGATCGAGTTGGTCGGGCGCATCGATCGTGACGGAGGAAAATACGCCGGCCTGGGCCAGGTCCTCGCGCGCCTTTTCGATCTTGCGCGGATCGAACTGCTCGCCGGGATGCAGCAGCAACCGGCGCCGGACATATCTCGTATTCACGTCCTGCAGCCCGGCCAGCGTGATCGGCCCGAGATCCACCCGCGGCCCCGGCTCGACGGCGTAACTCACGTCGAGACCGTGCGCGTCGGGAACCAAGGTCGCGGTCGGCGTGGCGACCTTGGCCAGCGCGCGCCCGTCTTCGCGCATCGCCTCGAGCATGCGGCCCTGGGCGGCGAGCACGTCGGCGGCGACGGCCGGGTCGCCGGGCTTGAGTTTGAGCGCGTTGGTGGCTTCCGGCACCGGGCGCCCCGCCAGCATGACCCGGCGCAAGCGGTAGACCGGCCCCCGATCGATCGTGATCGCGACCGGAACCTCGGCCGCCGTCGCGTCCAACGCCGCCGGTAAGCCTGGGTCGTCGAGCGGATGGCCCGCGATCGTCACGCTGACCTTGGCGCCGTAATAGCCGTAGCTGTTGAGTGCGGTTTCGAGCCGCCCGCGATCGTCGCGGGCACGGGTGAGCAACGCGAACGGGCCGACCGGCGCCTTGTCGCGCAGGCCGATCAGGTTGGAGCTGTCGGTCAGCGCCTGGTCGAGCGCCGCGTCGCCGAGCTTGGGCAGGTCGACCCGGTAGGGCTGCGGATCGGCCGCTTGGACGGTACGGGCGAACGGCGCGGCGATGGCCAGCGTGGCACACGCGGCCAGGCGCGCGAGGGCAGAACGATTGGCCATGCGCCCCGGTTAACGCTGACGGTTCGGGAAGGGAGGCGGGCTCGACTGCATGCGCCATCCTGCCTGCGCCCAGAGCTGGCATCGCCATCACACTGGCGTCATGATGGTTTGTCATGACCCTGACCCGCCGCCAGCCCCCGATCGGCGCCATGGCCGCCCCCCGTGATCCGCCGTTGGTGGTGCGCGTGGCCGGGCAGTGGTTGCGTCTGGCGGTGCGGGTGGTGGCGATCGCGCTGGTCACGCTCCCGTCGGCGGCGATCCAGGCGATCCTGATCCGGCTGCCTGGGCCGGCAAAGCGAAGGTTCGCGCGGGTCTACTGGGCGATGGTGTGTCGCGCGATAGGTATCCGGCGCCGGGTCGTGGGCGTGCAGGCGCGCAACGAGGGGCGGCCGGTGCTGTTCGTCTCCAATCACACGTCCTGGCTCGACGTCATGACCTTGGGCGGCACGCTGCTGGGATGCTTCGTCGCCAAGGCCGAAGTCGGGACGTGGCCGATCGTCCGCGTGATCGCGCGCCTGGGACGGACGGTGTTCGTCAGCCGCAAGGCCGCCGAAACCGGGCGCGAACGGGACGATATGCGGGCGCGGCTCGCGGGCGGAGACAACCTGATCCTGTTTCCGGAGGGGACCAGTTCGGACGGGGCGCGGACGCTGGCGTTCCGCTCGCCGTTCTTCTCGGTCGCCGAGGTGCGAGCGGGGATGGGGCCGGGTATGGGGACGGGGCAGCCGCTGATCCAGCCGGTGTCGATCGTCTACGACCGGGTCGACGGCTTGCCGGTGGGCCGGGCGGCGCGGCCGATCTCGTCATGGTATGGCGACATGGACCTGGGCGGGCACTTCTATCGCCTGGCCGCCTATCGCCGTCTGCGGGCGACGATCCTGTTGCACGAGCCGATCGACCCGGCCAACTATCCCTCGCGCAAGGCGCTCTCGCTGGCGGTATGGGGCATCGTGGCGGCAGGCGCAGCCGGGTTGCGGCAGAACCGGCCGCCGATGCCGATTGCAACGCCAGTTTCACTTGACTCAACGACGGGGGTTAACGCCACAGTCAGGCTTGGTTCACTCTGACGGGACGCACCGCAGATCCAACGCTTGACCTCCGCATCGACCGACCCCATCCACCCGCCCCATCAGGTGCGATGGGACGGGAATTGATCGTGAAGGAAGCCAAGCGACTCCATGTGATCACATGGGGCTGCCAAATGAACGTTTACGATAGCGGCCGCATGACGGACGTTCTGGCCCCCCTCGGCTACACGCCGACGCCCACCCCCGACGACGCGGACATGGTGATCCTGAACACCTGCCATATTCGCGAGCGGGCGGAGGAGAAGGTGTTCTCCGAACTCGGCCGGTTGCGCGTGATCAAGGCAGCGCGCGCGGCGGAAGGCCGGCAGACCGTGTTGGCCGTCGCCGGCTGCGTGGCGCAGGCCGAGGGTAACGAAATCTTAACCCGCGCCCCGTATGTTGACATCGTGTTGGGACCACAGACCTACCATCGGCTGCCGGAGATGGTCGCGCGGGCGGCGCGGGCTGGCGGCGCGGTGATCGAGACCGATTTTCCGGCCGAGGACAAGTTCGACCACCTGCCGCAGAGCACGGCGGCCCAGGGCGTGACCGCGTTCCTGACGATCCAGGAAGGCTGCGACAAGTTCTGCTCGTTCTGCGTCGTTCCCTACACGCGCGGCGCGGAGAACAGCCGGCCGGCGGCGGCCGTGCTGGCGGAAGCCGCACACCTGGTGGCGGCAGGCGTGCGGGAGATCACGCTGCTCGGGCAGAACGTGAATGCATGGCACGGAGCATCGCCAAACGGCGGTTCGTGGTGCTTCGCCGAATTGATCCAGGCCCTGGCCGCCCTGCCCGGCTTGCTGCGGCTGCGCTACACGACGTCGCATCCGCGCGACATGGATGCCGCACTGGTCGCCGCACACCGCGATGTGCCGGCGCTGATGCCGTTCCTGCACTTGCCGGTGCAATCGGGATCGGACCGCATCCTCGCGGCGATGAACCGCCAGCATACCGCCGCCGCATACCTTCAAATGGTAGCGGAACTGCGGGCGGCGCGGCCTGATATCGCGCTCTCGTCGGACTTCATCGTGGGTTACCCCGGCGAGACCGACGCGGATTTCGAAGCGACACTCGAGTTGGTGCGCCGGGTCCGCTTCGCTCAGGCGTTCAGCTTCAAGTATTCGCCGCGCCCAGGCACGCCGGCGGCGGGAGCCCCCGGGCAAGTCCCGGAAAACGTCAACAACGAGCGGCTGCAGATCCTGCTCGCGCTGCTTCGAGCTCAACAGGAAGAATTCAATCTCGCCACGGTGGGATTGACGCTTCCCGTCCTGTTCACCGGTCCGGGCCGCAGGCCCGGCCAGCTTTCCGGCCGCACTCCGTATCTGCAGCCGGTTCACGTTCCGGGGCCGCTCTCGCTGGTCGGCTCGGAGGCGGAGGTGCGAATCGTCCGCGGCAACCCCAGCTCTCTTCAAGGCGTCCTCGAATCGGAGAAAATGCTCGCTTGAACATGATCATGCCGGCCCCGGCCACCGCGTCCCCGCCCCGCCCCGCAAAGGCGATCACCCTGCAATTCAGCGATAACGCCTTGTTACCGTTACTGTTCGGCGATCATGACCGCAACTTGGTCCGATTGGAACAAGGGTTGGGCGTGCGCATGTCCTCGCGCGGCAACCGAGTGGCGATCACGGGCGAGCCCGATCGGGTGCAGGCCGCCGAGCAGGCGCTGAACGGCCTCTACAAGCGGCTCGAAGCTGGCAAGAGCGTCTCCCGCGCCGACGTCGATACGGCCATCCGCATGGCCGATCCGGTCGAGAACGTGAATCCGAGGCTGCCGCTGTCCGACCTGCCGGCGATCCTGACCAAGCGCGGCACCGTCGGCCCACGGTCGCCGCGACAGACCGCCTACATGGAGATGCTGGCCCGTCACGAGATGGTGTTCGCGGTCGGCCCGGCCGGCACCGGCAAGACCTATCTCGCCGTCGCGCAAGCGGTGGCGATGCTGCAGGCCAACAAGGTCGACCGGATCGTGCTGTCGCGGCCGGCGGTCGAAGCGGGCGAACGGCTGGGCTTCCTGCCCGGCGACCTGAAGGACAAGATCGATCCCTATCTCCGCCCCCTCTACGACGCGTTGCACGACATGATGCCGGGCGACCAGGTCATCCGCCGCATGGGCACGGGCGAGATCGAGGTCGCGCCGCTGGCCTTCATGCGCGGCCGCACCCTGGCCCATTCCTTCGTCATCCTCGACGAAGCGCAGAACACGACGCCGGTGCAGATGAAGATGTTCCTCACCCGGATGGGCGAGGGCACGCGCATGGTCATCACCGGCGACCTGAGTCAGGTCGATCTCCCCTCCGGCCAGCGCAGTGGGCTGCGCGACGCACTCGAGACGCTCGAGGGTCTGCCCGGGATCGCCGTGCTGAACTTCAGCGCCCGCGACGTGGTGCGTCATCCCCTGGTCGCGGCGATCGTGGACGCGTATGACCAGCGCGCCCAAGCGCGACAGGACGTGAACTCAACCCGTCATGGACCCGGACAGTAGACCCGGCCCCGCCGAAGAGGCGGGGCCTGACATCATCGTGGACGATGCGGCCTGGCGCCGCCTCGTGCCGCGGGCCGAACAGATCGCTCGCCGCGCCGCACAGGTCGCGGGCGGTGCCGGGAGCGTCATGCTCGCCTCGGACCGGACGGTGCAGCGTCTCAACGCTCGCCACCGCGGCCGCAACAAGCCCACCAACGTCCTGACCTTCGACACCGGAGACATCGTGCTCGCGCTCGGCGTCGTCCGCCGCGAAGCGCGCGCGCAAAACCGCCGGCCGGCGCATCACCTGGCGCACCTGGTCGTCCACGGCGCGCTTCATCTGCAAGGCCATGACCACCACGAACCGGCCGACGCCCGCCGGATGGAAATGGAAGAGGCCCGCCTGCTGCATCGCATTGGCGTGCCGAACCCATGGCGGCCGGCGTGAGCGGACAGGCCTCGCCGCGTAACGGCTTCATCGTCCGCGTCCGCAGCATCCTCGGGCGCCGGGCCGCCGAACACAACGTCCGCGACAGCATCGCCGAACTGGTCCAGCAATCGGCCGACCAGGTCACGGTGGAGGGCACGGCGCCCGAGCTGGACCGCCAGGAGCGCGTGCTGCTCGCCAACGTGCTGCGCCTGCGCGGCCGCACCGCGGACGACGTGATGGTCCCGCGGGCCGACATCGTCGCGATCTCGGTCGACCTGACGCTCGAGCAGGTGCTGTCCAAGATCAGGCTCGAGGGCCATTCGCGCCTGCCGGTGTTCCGCGAACAGCTCGACGACATCGTCGGCATGGTCCACATCAAGGATGTGTTCGCCTATATCGGCAAGCCGGACCAGTTTCGGCTCGAAGGCGTGCTGCGGCGCCCGCTCATGGTCGCGCCGCAGATCCCGATCCTCGACCTGCTGCTGCAGATGCGCCAGGCGCGGGTGCATCTGGCGCTCGTCGTCGACGAATACGGCGGCATCGACGGCCTGCTGACCATCGAGGACCTCGTCGAGGAGATCGTGGGCGACATCGCCGACGAGCATGACGAGGTCGCGCTGCCGATGATCACCGAGCGGCCCGACGGCGCGCTCGACCTCGATGCGCGGCTCTCGATCGAGGCGTTCGAAACGCGGTTCGGAACGGTCCTGACCGACGACGAGCGTGCGGCGGACATCGATACGGTCGGCGGGCTGGTGTTCACGCTGGCCGGCCGGGTGCCGACGCGGGGCGAGGTGATCAGCCATTCGAGCGGCCTCGAATTCCGGATCCTGGAAGCCGATGCGCGGCGGATCCGGCGTCTACGCGCCCGCCAGAAGCTGCAGCAAGCGGCGGAATAGCCCGTGCGCCGCGCGTATCTCGCCGGGCCCGACGTGTTCCTGCCGCATGCGGTCGAGCACGCACGGGCCAAGCGCGTCATCTGCGCGCGACACGGGATCGAGGGGATGTCGCCGCTCAACGAGAACGTCGACGACCTCTCGTCGCTGCCGGCGGCCGCGGCATGGCGGGCGATCTTCGCCAAGGATCTGGCGATGATGGAGGCGGCGGAGTGCGTGATCGCCAATCTGACGCCGTTCCGCGGCGCGTCGGCCGATAGCGGGACGCTGGTCGAAGTCGGTTGGTTCCTGGGCCGCGGGCGGCCGATCTTCGGCTACTCGAACGTCGCCGCCGGGTTCGCCGAGCGCAGCCGGGCGCAGGCCGAAGCGGTGCCGGACGCGGTGGCCGGGCTCCTGGTCGAAGGCTTCGGCCTGCCGGACAACCTGATGGTGCCCGGCGCCGTGCTGCGAGGCGGCGGCCACCCGATCGTCCTGCCGGACGACGGGCGCGAGCGGGCGTTCGACGCGCTCGACGTGTTCGAGCGCTGCGTGGCGATCGCCGCCGCCGCTATGGCGGGATGAGCCCGGCGACGATCCGGTCGATCGGGTCGTCGCTGGCCGACAACCCCCTGATCGCGCCCTGGCGGTCCGGCTCGGCGCGGTTCTGGCTCAACTTCCGCTTGCCCTCGAGCCGCTCGATCGGCAGCCGCAGCCCGACGATGCCCTTGAGCTGGCTGGCGACGAACGGCGCCGGCGCGTCGACGACCTCCCACGGCTCTGCACGGCCGGCCTCGTGCAGCCGGGTCAGGCGGGTGACGACGTCGAGCAGCCGGTCGGCGTCCTCGAAGAACTCGGGCGGGCCATAGGCGTGCACGGCGACGTAGTTCCAGGTCGGCACGACCTTGCCGTGCTCCTGCTTGGCCACATACCAGCCGGGCGAGATATAGGCGTCCGGGCCCATGAAGATGGCCAGGGCAGGCCCGATGACGGGCAGGCGCCATTGCGGATTGGCCTTGGCGACGTGGCCGTAGAGCGTCCCGTGCTCGCCCTCGTCGGGGTCGAGCATGAGCGGCAGGGGTGTGGCGATCGGGCCGTCCGCGGTGGCGGTGACGAGGCTGGCCAGGCGGGTGGCGCGGATGGTGCGCTGGATGCTGGCCGGGTCGTCGTCGCGGAAGGCGGGCGGGGTATACATGCCCGCAGCATAGGCCAGCCCGGCACCGCAAGGGGAGGGGTTGCAGCGGGTTCGGCGGGTGCTGATATCGGTTCGATGAAGGAGACCAAGGCTATGACGGCGCTTTCGATCCTCGATTTGGCTCCGGTCCCGATGGGTGCCAGCCCCGGCGACGCATTGCGCCGCGCGCGCGACTTGGCCCAGCGTGCCGAGCGCCTTGGCTACAACCGCTACTGGATGGCCGAGCACCACAACATGGTCGGGATCGCGAGCGCGGCGACCTCGGTGGCACTGTGCTATGTCGGCGCGGGCACCTCGACGATCCGGATCGGCTCCGGCGGCGTGATGCTGCCGAACCATTCGCCGCTGGTCATCGCCGAGCAGTTCGGCACGCTGGACGCGCTGTTCCCCGGCCGCGTCGATCTCGGCCTCGGCCGCGCGCCAGGAACGGACGGCCGCACGTGGCGGGCGATGCGGCGCGATCCGGAGTCGTCGGACCGCTTCCCGCACGACGTGCTCGAGTTGCAGGCGTTGCTCGGCCCGGTGCAGGAAGGCCAAGCCGTCCGCGCGGTGCCCGGAGCCGATAGCCACGTCCCGCTCTGGATCCTGGGCTCGAGCCTCTACGGCGCGCAATTGGCCGCCGCCTTGGGCCTGCCCTACGCATTCGCATCGCACTTTGCACCCGAAGCCTTGATGGACGCGTTGCAAATGTATCGCGACAATTTCCGCCCCTCGGCGCAGTTGGCGCGGCCCTACGCAATGGTCGGCTGCAACATTATCGGCGCGGACACCGATGACGAGGCGCGCCGGTTGTTCACGTCGCAACAGCAGAGCTTCACCAACATGCTGCGGAATACGCGCGGCAAGCTGGCGCCGCCGATCGACGACATCGACACGTATTGGGCGCCACACGAGAAGACGCAGGCGAGCCGGATGTTGGCCAAGTCGGTCGTGGGCTCGGCCGCGACCGTCCGGGCCGGGGTGCAGCGTCTGCTGGACGAGACCGGGGCGGACGAGCTGATGGTGGCCGCCGGGATCTTTGATCAAGGCGCGCGCATCCATTCGTATGAGGTGCTGGCCGAGGCGCTGGTCGGGCACGAGCAGCGGAAAGCGGCGTGATCGGTAGCAAACTCACGCGAACCAAGGAAAAATGGGCTCGCGAGGGCCGTTTCCTGACGGGCGAGACATCGAGGACGGGCGAGGAGCGGCTGCCGCCGGGTCAGCATGTGGTGCGGGATTGGCCGGTGCTCGATCTCGGCGTGCAGCCGGCGATCGCCACGGACGCATGGGAACTGCGCGTGTTCGGCTTGGTGGACGAGCAGTCGACTTTCGACTGGGCTCGCTTCATGGCGCTGCCCCAACGGGCGGAGACGAGCGACATCCATTGCGTGACGACGTGGTCGCTCTACGACAATTTCTGGGAAGGCGTGTCGACACGGGACCTGTTGGCGGCGGTGGGGCCGAAGCCGGAAGCGCGCTTCGTCGTGCTGCACGGGTATGATGGATATACGACGAACTTGCCGTTGGAAGACTTCGCGGCTGAGAATGCGATGATCGTGCATCGCAGGAACGGCAAGCCGTTGAGCGCCGAGCATGGCGGGCCGGTGCGGGCGGTCGTGCCGCACCTATACCTTTGGAAAAGTGCCAAGTGGCTGCATCGGATCGAGCTGATTGAAGCGGATCGGGCGAGTTATTGGGAAGAGCGGGGCTACCACGACCGGGGCGACCCGTGGGCGGAACAGCGCTACTCGGGGTGATCCGGCGCCCGAGCGTGACAGTTCGTAGCGGAAGTGGACGGCGTGCCGCATCGGCGCGTTAATGTCCCGAAACGACTGCTCAGGGGCGCTCTGGTATGGCGGATTTTATCGACCTGAAGGTTCAGTTCGGGGTTGGCCCGTTTCACCTGAACCGTTACCGCGTCGCGTTCACGCCACCGGTCGGCGTCTCGGCACCCATGCTGGCGGCAGACTTCGTGGCCAAGTTTCCAACGTACTTCAATAACCAGTTCGCCACGGTCGAGTTCACTTCGAGGCCGTTCCGCGGTCGGCAAACACTCCGATTTCATGGCTACATGAAGCTGCTCGGCCTCGACGCGGCAGCGCCGCACAACGATTGGGTCGTCCAGGAATGGGTGGGCCCGGGTCTCGGCTTCACCGCGCAGACGCTGCAACGCCTGTTCCTCGAAGCGGGTGATGCCGCCGCTGCGGCTATGGGTGTGGTTGGGGTGGAGACGAACCAACGGCACTTCCTGGCCGGCCGCAGGTCGTGGCGGCTCGATAACGGCGCCCCGTTCGGTTTGCCTGCCAATGTCTTCGTGCTCGAGACGGCGGCCATCGAGCGGTTCTCCGCGCGCGCATACCAAGTGGGCGACAAGATCGGCGGTTTGGAAAGCCGGATCCCGTCGGTCTGGATGTCGAACCTGACGAACTTCGTGCAAGCCAAGAAGCTGAGCGTCGTGCCGCAGCCCGCGCCCGGGGTTGGTTGGAAACAAGGATCGGTGGCGGGCCATGTCACCGTCGACTACGTGCAGATCAAGGCGGACACGCTGGGAGCACTCCAGGGCACCGCCGAATATGGAAAAGTCATCGCGCTTTATCCGACGCTCATCGATTTGCAGGCGAAACCACCTGGCCTGATCGAGAAGCTCGAGCGGGGACTGGTGATCTAGCGGTTGCGCCGGTGATAGGGCCTAGCTTCAGACGACGCCCGCCGGCAGTATCGTCCGATGAATTGGGACGCTGATCCATGTGCGGCGTGGTTGCGCGTGGCGGCGGGAGCTGCGCGGACCGCCTCTCGCGTGCTGGCCGTGTCGACCGCTGAGCAGCGTGATGCTGCCCTGACGGGGGCGGCTCGGGCTTTGCGGGCGGGAATGTCGGCGGTGCTGGCTGCCAATCAGGCGGATGTGGCTGCGTTCGAGGGATCGGCGGCGTTTCGCGATCGATTGACGCTGACGGCAGAGCGGGTCGAAGCCATGGCGGCCGGCCTGGAGGACATTGCGGCCTTGCCGGACCCGCTCGCGCGAGTCCTCGCGGCCTGGACGCGGCCGAACGGATTGCGGATCGAGCGCATCGCCCAGCCGATCGGCGTGATCGGCATGATCTACGAGAGCCGGCCGAACGTGGGCGCCGATGCGGCGGGCATCTGCATCAAGGCCGGCAATGCGGCGATTCTGCGCGGCGGGTCGGACAGCCAACGCTCGGCGGCCGAAATCGGGGCGGCGGTGCAGGCGGGGCTCGCGGCGGCGGGGTTGCCGGAGGCGTCGATCCAGTCGCCGCCGACGACAGACCGCGGCTACGTGGCGGCGATGCTAGCCGGGGCGGGCGCCATCGACTTGATCATTCCGCGTGGCGGCCGCTCATTGGTGGAGAGGGTGCAGGCGGAGGCGAGGGTGCCGGTGCTGGCCCACGCCGAGGGGCTTTGCCACACCTACGTCCATGCCGCCGCCGACCCGGCGATGGCACGCCGGATCGTCGCCAACGCGAAAATGCGGCGGACGGGCGTCTGCGGCGCGACGGAGACGCTCTTGATCGATGCGGCCTGCGCGGACGCGTTGCTGCCGGCGATCGCGGCCGATTTGCACGCATTGGGCTGCCGGTTGCGCGGGGATCAGCGCGCGCAGGCGATCGTGGCCGGGCTCGCGGCGGCAAGCGAGGCGGATTTCGCGACCGAATGGCTCGACGCGGAACTCTCGATCGCGGTGGTCGACGGGGTGGACGCGGCGCTGGCGCACATCGCGCGCTTCGGCAGCGAGCACACCGAAGCGATCGTCACGGAGGATCAGGCGGCCGCCGAGCTGTTCATGGCGCGCGTGTCGAGCGCGGTCGTGCTGTGGAACGCGTCGACGCAATTCTGCGACGGCGGCGAATTCGGGTTCGGCGCCGAGATCGGGATCGCGACCGGGCGGCTGCATGCGCGCGGGCCGGTCGGCGTCGAGCAGCTCACCACGTTCCGTTACGTGGTGCGGGGAACGGGGCAGGTGCGTCCCTGACCAAGGCGGGCGAGCGGGCCGACCCGATCCCGCGTTGGGGAGATCGGCGGCGAACGCGGGTGGGATTACTTGGCGGCTCGTTCAATCCGGCCCATCCCGGGCATCTGCACGTCGCCCAGGTGGCGCTGCGGCGGCTGCGGCTGGACCAGGTGTGGCTGTTGGTGTCGCCGGGCAATCCGCTGAAGCCGCGGCTCGGGATGGCGCCGCTCGCGATGCGGTTGGCGAGCGCCGGGGCGATCGCGGACGGGCGGCGCGTGGTCGCCACCGCGATCGAGGCCCGGCTGCACACGCGGTTCACCTTCGATACGCTGAGGGCGTTGCAGGTCCGCTTTCCGCTCGTCCGATTCGTGTGGCTGATGGGGGCGGACAATCTGCTGCAGCTGCCGCGATGGCAGCATTGGACCGAGATCGTGCGTCTCATGCCGTTCGCGGTGATCCCGCGGCCGGGCTATAATCGGCGGGCTCTGGCGGGGCAGGCGGCGGTCCGGTTGCGGCCGGCGTTCCGCGCGCCGCACCAAGCGCCGGCGCTCACGGCGATGCCGACGCCGGCCTGGACGTTTCTGCCCGTGCGGCAGAACGCGCTTTCCGCTACTGAGCTTCGTCGGGCGCGTCATTCCGCGAGCGGAGCCCGGCCGCAACCTGCTCTCGAAGGAGCCTTGTCATAGCGAGAAAGCCGCCAGCCGATCCGGCCGCCAAGCCTGCAACACGCCGCCCGGTCAAGCCGGCGGCCAATTTGGCCGAGGCAGCCAAGGCGCCGGGAACGCCGCGCAAGAAAGCGGCGGTGGCCGGGCCACGGGCGCGCGCGGCCAAGACGCCGGCCGGGTCGTCGACGGCGCGGCTGAACAAGATCCAGGCGGTGATCGTCGGCAGCCTGGAGGACGACAAGGCCGAAGAGATCGTCACGCTCGATCTTGCCGGACGCGCGGCGTTCACCGACCGGATGGTGATCGCGACCGGGCTCGCGGACCGCCAGATCTCGGCGATGGCGACCCATCTGGAGGAGAAGCTGGCCGAAATCGGCATCAAGCGAGTCCAGATCGAGGGCAGCGGCGGCTCGGACTGGGTGCTGATCGACGCCGGCGACATCGTCGTGCACCTGTTCAAGCCGGACGCGCGGACGCTCTACGGTCTGGAGCGGATGTGGGGCGCGGAGCTGGACGAGCCGGCCGAAGAGGCGGCCGAAGAAGCGGCCGGAGAAGCGGCCGAAGAAGCGGACTGACCGATCAGGAGTTGGGGCCGCGCTCCATGTTGATCGGCTGCCAGCGCTTGAGCGGCGAGGCAGCTAGGACGGACGGGTTGACGCAGCTGGTGGGCCATTTGCCGAGGGCGGCCAAGGCAAGTTCCTGGCCGACGCGGCGTTTGCGGGCCGGGTCGAAGCGGGACGAGGCGGAGGCGACGTGGGCCGAGAGGGTCACGTTGGCCATCGAGAGCAGCGGGTTGGTGTGGCCGGGCGGCTCGGTCTCGAGGACGTCGAGCGCGGCGTGGGCGAGGCGGCCTGCTTGCAGCGCGGCAATCAGGGCGGCTTCGTCGACGGTGCTGCCGCGGCCGGTGTTGATGAAGAGGACGCCGGGCTTCATGCGAAGAAAATGCTCTCCTTTCAGCATGTTGGCGGCTTCCGGGGTGCCGGGCGCGTGCATCGAGATGATGTCGGACTGGGCGAGCACCTCGTCGAGCGTGGCCGGAATGACGCCGTAGGGCGGCATGAGGGTCTCCTCGATGAACGGGTCGTAGGCGAGCATGCGCAGGCCGAACGGGCGGGCGCGGGTGGCGACAGCGCGGGGGATGTGGCCGAACGCGATGAAGCCGAGGGTCAGCCCCATAAGGCGCGGAACCTGGTAGAGCGCGGGGCGGCCCTCCTTCCAGCGGCCCTCGCGCACCATCCGGTCCTGCTCCACGACCCGGCGATGGCCGGCAAGCATGAGCGCCATCGTGTGGTCGGCCACCTCTTCGATGAACGTGTCGGGGCAGTTGGTGACCGGGATGCCGCGCGCCGTGGCGGCGGCGACGTCGACGAGATCGACGCCGACGCTGCCGAGCGCGATCAGCTTGAGGCGGGGCAGCGCGTTGATGATGCGTTGTGTGACGCGGGAGCCGCGGCCGTAGATCGCGTCGGCATCGCGGGCGGCGGCGATGAAGCCGTCTTCGTCGGCAGGCGCCTCGGCGATGGTCAAGCCGAGGGGCGTCAGAGCTTCGAGTTCATACGCGTAGCTGCCCGGGGTAGCGCCGGCGGCGGTGACGATGGTGAAGTCGGACATGGCGCGCTCCGGAAGGCGGTTGAGATTGAAGCCAGCTTTGTCGGTGCTGGCAACAGCGTGCATTCACCCCCGCCGGCCGGGCCGGTAGGATGCGGGGATGAAGTGCGATGGGATGTTCCCGCGAGGCCGCGGACGGCTGCCGGATCCGGAGCGGACGGCGCAGACGCGCAAGCTGATCTGGCATGCGGCGCTGGCCAACTTCCTCGCCTGCGGTTTCGAGCGGACGCGCATGGCCGACGTGGCGTCGCGGGCTGGACTGGCCAAAGGCACGCTCTACCTGCACTTCGCCGACAAGGAGGCGCTGTTCGAATTCGTGCTGCAGCAACTGGTATCCGAACCCTTGGCGCGGTTGCAGGCGGCGCCGGTGCCGGCCGGGGAGAGCGCGAGGGCCGGGCTGGAGCGGCTGTTCGTGCCGATGCTGCGGGATTTCGAAAGCTCGGGTCGGGCGGCGGTGCTGCGACTGATCATCACCGAGGGGAGCCGGTTCCCCGCCCTGGCCGAAATCCATCGCCGCCTGGTGATCGAGCCGATGATGCGGCTGGTGGACCGGATGGTGCAGGCCGAAGCGGGCGCGGTCGAGCGGCTCGCCCTGTCGAGATTTCCCCAACTCGTGGGCGCGCCGGTGATCATGGCGGCGGTATGGAACGGGATCTGGGCGGGCGACGAGAAGCTGGACCCGGCGGCGATGTTCGTGGCCTTCCTCGACGCGGTGTTCGGGCCACCCGCCTGACGAAGGCGGCTCAACCCGTCTCCCAGCCGCCCGTCTCCCAGCCGATCGCGCGGCGCAGGAAGGCCAGGCCGAGAGCGACGAAGGCGGCGGCCTCGGCGTTGTCCTTGCCATAGCCGTGGCCGCCGGCGGCGGGCTCGTAGAGCAGGGCGTCGTAGCCGAGGGCCTGGAGCTTGGCGGCCATCTTGCGGGCGTGGCCGGGATGCACGCGGTCGTCGCGGCGGGTGGTGGCGAGCAGGATCGGCGGATAGGGGCGGCCGGGTTCGGCGGCGTGGTAGGCGGAAAGCGGGCCGAGGAAATCGGACCAGTCGGACGTGTCGGGGTCGCCGTATTCCGCGATCCAGCTCGCGCCGGCGAGGAGCTTGGCGTAGCGGCGCATGTCGATCAGCGGGATGGTGCAGAACAGGGCGCCGAAGCGTTCGGGATAGCGGGTGAGCATGTTGGCGATCAGCAGCCCGCCGTTGGACCCGCCTTCGGCCGCGATCCGCCCCGCCCGCGTGACGCCGCGGGCAACGAGGTCGGCGGCGACGGCGGCGAAATCGTCGTGGCTATGGCGTTTGCCGGCGCGCCTGCCGGCCTCGTGCCAGCGCACGCCGAATTCGCGGCCGCCGCGGATCTGGGCGACGACGCTGGTGCCGCCGCGCTTGAGCCAGAGCTTGCCAATGCCGAGCCGATAGCTCGGCGCCATCGAAATGCCGAACCCGCCGTAGCCGGTCATGTGGACCGGGGCCTCCGGGCCCGGCTCGGCGGGGCCGCATTGGACGTAGGGGATGCGCTCGCCGTCGGTGGAGACGGCTTCGTGGCGGGTGACGACGAGACCGGCCGCGTCGAAAGCCGGCGGTAGTCGCTTGAGCACGGCCGGGCTGGCCAAGCCCGGCCGTGTCAGCATCAGGGTGGGCGGCGTGATCGGGTCCTGCGCGCTGGCGAGGAGGCTGCCGTCGTCCTCGTCGTATTCGGCGTCGAGCGGCCAAACCGAGAGCGTGCCGCGATCGGACAGGCCGGCCAGGCGCGTCGGAACCCAGTCGGCCGGGTCCAGGACAAAGTATTCCGGTCGCAACTCGTCCCACACGTTGATGACGAGGCGGCCGGCGGACCAGAAGAAGCCCTGCAGCGCGCGCCTCGGTCCCGGTTCGAACACGATCCGCAGGTCGCGGGTACCGGCGAGGTAGGCGTCGAGTTCGATGACGGCGAGGCTGTCGGGCGCGAGGGTGCGGCCCTCGATCGTCCAGGGCGTGCGGGGGCGGACGGCGAGCCAGCGATCTTCCCACAAGAAGGCGGCGTCGGTCGGAATATCGAGGCGTGCGCGGGGGCCGCCGCGGTCGCCGATCCAGGTGCGGGCGTTCAGGAAGTCGGGCCGTTCGACGAAGACCAGGCGGTTGGCCCTGCGGTCGAAGACGCCCCAGGCCAGCATGTTGGCCTCGTCGGTCTCGAATACCGGCGGGGCCGCATCCCAACGCTGCCCGCGGTGCCAGAGGCGGACGGTGCGGGCGTAGCCGGACCGGGTTTGGCCGCCGAGGGAGCTGCAGAGTAGCAGCGTGTCGGCGTCGAGCCAGTCGGCGCCGCCCTTGGCCTCGGGCAGGGCAAAGCCGTCGTCCACGAACTGCCGGCTCTGAAGGTCGAATTCGCGCAGGACCGCGGCGTCGCTGCCGCCGCGCGAGAGGCTGACGAGGGCGCGGTGGTGCGCGGGTGGATGGGTGGTGGCCCCCTGCCAGACCCAGTCCTCGGCTTCGGCGGCGGCGAGCGCGTCGAGATCGAGCAGGATGTCCCATTGCGGCGCCGGGCTGTGAAAGGAAGCGAGGGTCGTGCGACGCCAGAGGCCGCGCGGGTTGGCGGCGTCGCGCCAGTAGTTATAGAGCAGGCCGCCGCGACGCCGCGGAAGCGGAATGTTGTCGGGCCGGTCGAGGAGGGCGCGCAGGACGTCGCGGTCGGCGGTGTAGCGACCGTCGGCCAGGTGGGCCAGGGTGCGGCCGGTTTGCGCGTCGACCCAGCTCGTGGCCCGGTCGCCGTCCACGTCCTCGAGCCAGAGATAAGGGTCGTCGTCGGGGTCGAGCAGGGTCGGGCGAGGGTCGGGCATGGCGCATTCTCGGCTGCATCTCGGCTGGGTCAAGGCTGCCGGGCGGCAGGTTCTGCCGGGCGGGACCGGGTTGTGGGCGGCGCCAAACGCAGCGCCGGCCAGGGTCCGACCGCTGGTCCGGCACTTGCAACGGGCTTACCGCACAATCCCGTGCAGGAGTAAATGCATGTACGCCAGCCTCATAGCAGCTGGGGTCTCCAAGCTCTCCGACCTACTGCAGAGCGCGACGTCGAGTTCGGCGAGTTCAAGCGACACGTCCTTCTCGGTCCCGTCGAGCTCGACCAGCCGCACCGCGCCGCCGGCGACAGCCCCGGCCGGCACGTTGAGCACGGACCTGAACCAGCTTTTCCTCGATCTGCAGGCCAGCCAGGGCGCGACGACCCCGTCGGCAACCACCGTCGGCAGCGTGGCGAAGGATTTGCAGAGCGTCGGCAACGATCTCGGCAAGTCGGCATTGGGCGCCCACGGCCATCACCATCATCACGGCGCCGATGCGGACGGCGCCGGTCAGACCTCGGCCGCGACAAGCTCCCCATCCGGCACCTCGTTTCCTGGCAACTCGTTCCAAAGCCTCGCTTCCTCGCTGCTCGCTTACTCGAACAGTCAGGGTCTAACGGCTGGCCAAGGCTCGACCGCGTCGCTTACCGCCTAAGGTCCAGCCGGCCCGGCAAAATGCAGGACCGGCACGCCCCTTCACCGTCCGTTAGTCCCATGGCAGCTTGGTGAAAAGTCTACGAGAGGCAGGTACGGCGGACGCGTTAACGTGTCATTCGGCTGCGAGCGCCGCCCGTAAGGCATCGAGCGCCGCATTCGCGGCCGAGCCGTCGGGCCCGCCGGCCTGCGCCAAGTCCGGCCGACCACCGCCGCCCTTGCCGCCCAGCGCGACGCTCGCGGCCCGCACGAGATCGACGGCATTGTAGCGGCCCACCAAGTCCGGCGAGACGCGGACGACGACGCTGCCCTTACCGTCGGCCGTCGAGATCACGGCAACCACGCCGCCGCCCATCTCCTGCGCGATCGCCTCGGCCATTCCTTTCAGGTCGCGTGCGGGCACGTCGCCTAGGATCCGGCCCGCGAAGCCGACGCCCGCCACCTGCTCCACTGCCGCCACGCCGGACCCGGTCGCGAGCTTGCGCTGCAACTCCAATACCTGCCGCTCCAGCCGCCGCCGATCTTCGACAAGCTGCGTCACCCGCTCCACCAATTCGATCGGAGCTACCCGAAGCAAAGCCGCCGCCTCGTGTAGCCGGCGCTCGCTCTCGATAATGGCCGCTTGTGCGGACTCGCCGGTGACCGCCTCGACGCGGCGCACGCCTGCACTGACCGCGGTCTCGCTGGTGATGCGGAAGAGTCCGATATCGCCCGTGCGGCCAACATGGGTGCCGCCGCACAACTCGACCGAATACGGCCGACCATTGCCGCCTGCCTCGCCCATCGACACGACCCGGACCTCGTCGCCGTATTTCTCACCGAACAAAGCCATCGCACCCTCGCCGACGGCGGCATCAGGCGTCATCAGCCGGGTCGTGACGTCGGTGTTGGCGCGGATCTGCGCATTCACCTCGGCCTCGACGACCGCAAGATCCTGGCGCGAGATCGGCGCCGGCTGGCTGACGTCGAAGCGGAGCCGATCGGGGGCGTTCAGGCTGCCTTTTTGGGCGACGTGCTCACCGAGGCGTTGGCGCAGGGCAGCATGCAGAAGGTGAGTTGCGCTGTGATGGGCGCGGATCGCTGTCCGGCGCGCATGGCCGACCTCGGCCATAACCGCGAGACCCGGCGCCGCCTCACCCTGCACCACCCGGCCCAAATGAACGACTAGGTCACCGACCCGCTTCTGCGTGTCTTCGATCTCGATCGTCATGCCCGGAGCCGTGATGCGCCCGGTATCACCCACCTGGCCGCCGCTCTCGGCATAAAACGGCGTCTGGTTCAGCACGATCGCGACCTTGGAGCCGGCTGCCGCGGACCCGACCGCCTCACCCTCGACGACGACCGCCAAGATTTCGGCCTCGGCGCGCTCGGTCGAGTAGCCCAGGAACTCGGTCGCGCCCAATTGCTCGCGCAGATCGAACCAGACGCGCTCGGTCGCGGCGTCGCCAGTGCCGGCCCAGGCGGCGCGCGCGCGGACCCGCTGTTCGGCCATGGCGGAGTCGAAACCGGTAACGTCGACGGATTTGCCCTGCTCGCGCAACGCGTCCTGGGTCAGGTCGAGCGGGAAGCCGAAGGTGTCGTAAAGTTTGAAGGCAACGGCTCCGGGCAGCGTACCGCCTTCGCCAAGCCGCCCGGTCTCGTCGGCGAGTAGGCCGAGGCCGCGATCGAGCATCGCCTTGAAGCGCTCTTCCTCAAGCCGCATCGTCTCGGCAATCAGACGCTCGGCGCGGGGAAGCTCGG